>Ga0307380_10000320_pt1 | contig 79528 bp, 70 predicted proteins | sample UN3MG_FD_202239 | JGI IMG/M metagenome (GOLD analysis project Ga0307380, IMG submission 202239) | Soil microbial communities from Risofladan, Vaasa, Finland - UN-3 | ecosystem: Environmental > Terrestrial > Soil > Coastal area > Acid sulfate soil | place: Finland: Risofladan, Vaasa | collected...
CGAATTTATTCTGAATTTCAGCTCGTCTAGATTGTTTTTTCTTACCAGCATATCCGGGTCTACCAAGTATTGCCCAGTCATCAAGTAATTTAACAATATTTGTCACGTGAATTAGTCCTTATCATGATATTTGTTTAAAAAATATGTAATTTTATCTGTGGGATTGGTTTTTTGTACTTTTTATAAATTCTTGAAGTTTATTAGTTGTTTAAACAATTTCAATTTATGCTCTAAATTATTTTGGATGAATTTAATGGATATTATAATGAATTGAAAAAAAAGTATGGGCTTAAATTGTTGGAGGATGTCTTTGTAATTCTTGTTCTTTTGACATGATTTTTAACTGCTCTTTTGTATATTTCACATTAACATTACCATCTTCTCGTAATGTAGCATCTCTGGTTCGTACTTTGACAATTGTCCTAAAACCAATGTTAATTTTTTTCTCAAGCTCAATTTCTAGAAAATCCATTGTAAGTTTCTTATATTGATCACGAACGACTTTTCTGATAATCCCAGCTTTAATACCATTTGCATCGAAAACAAGCTTTGATTTTAGCATATCTGGAGTGACCTTATGACTCAATTTAGCGACCTCTAGACAATTTGATAGATATTTTATAGCATAAATTACTATTTTTAATCTCTTTGATTAAGTTAAAAAAATATAGCTAGGGGCAAATTAGTATCCAAATGGTAATGTGAAGAGTAGGATTAATGCTGAACATACTAAATTCGAAAGTGAAGCAATAATTGGTACAGCAATATTATCGGGATCCAAACCTTTCCTGTAACCAATAATTAATATAAAGTATATAACTGACTGTACAATTAAGTAACCAAAAATATTTATTCCTAAGGCGATGCCAATAACTACACCCATATTTCTAAAATCAGCTACAATTAATGATCCTAATATACCATAGAATAAATGCAATATTAGTCCAGAAATACCAACACCAACCAGATTTGTCCATAGATCTTTATCAGTAATAGCATTCAATTTTGCTGGTATAGATCCTAATGCAAGATTTGTTGAAGTAGTATTTGAAGTAATAGTACATTCATCACCTAATGTATCTATTAATGCGGGATAAATTAAGAATAAACCACGTAAATTAGTTAGAGCCTTATCTGCAGCACTAAGAATACCACCAGTAAGAGAATTGATTGTTAGAGTGACAGATTGAATTGGCATAGCTTGTTTAAGAATGCCCAAATAATCTTTCTTCTTGTAATTTCTACTAATAATATAACCAACAAAACCTAAGTAGAGTCCAACAGGAATAAGCATAAAATAAGTTGGAGCAGTAATTTTCGTCCAAACACCAGTTTCAGTAAACCAATTTTTTGGTTGTAAAATAACAATCATAAGAGCATAAAACAATGTGCTTAGTATGTTATTTATAGTCGACATTGTAGGATACACCCACGTATCTGGATCGAGTTTTTTCTTAAATACAAAGAAAGCAAGTAAACTAGTAATTTGACTGGAAATTGCAGATGAGATTGTTAAAGTTAAAATCGGAATTACGATAAAAGGTAGGGGATTAAAGATTCTACTTGTACCAGAAACAACCAAATTTGTAATATAGGAAATCAATCCAATCCATAAACCATTGAATGTACCCAATGTGAGAACAGCAGAAATAAGGGTATAATAACTCTCGGTGTTTTTCAAAAGCTTAGTTTGTATTGAACCAAGATGCAATCCTGTACCAAGTCTACTAGATAAAACACCTATTCCTCCATCAGAAGAGAGAAGAGGAGAATAAAGGAGAATAATAAAAGTTCCAGCATTAGTAAAATTACTAGCATAATTTATAAAAGTAAAAGAGCCAATGCTTCCAGCCCCTAAACCAAACAAATCGAATAGGAGAGCTAAAGTAGTGGTGCCAACAATCAATAAGATTATTCTAAGAGTTGTTGGTTTTTTGAACCATTCATTAATAGCTGTTCTGGGCAATGTTATTTCACACTCCTTTAGGATTTTCTGCTGATTGAATCTGAGATAAAAAGGCTTTTTCCAAGAAAAATGGAAAAATATCTCCTTATTATTTGCCAAAAATGTATTCTTTTCTTTTAAGTTTACTATTATTTAACAAATATCTAGGGGATATTTATAATAGAAATACAAATGAAAATAGATTCATTAAGGCAATTAATGCTCAAGTATTTTTTACATAAAAGAATATTTTAAGGTTTCATTTTCCGAATGATTGTAAAGAGACTTTTTTTCCATACTTAGTGAATAAAAATGCTAGTAATAGTCTTTATCATTTCAGTTGCTGTTTCTGTTTCACCAACTCCTGGTAAAATAAGAAATGAAAAAACAATAATGAATCCTGCACAACACAAGTCAGCTAAACAAGCAGTCAATGGAATAGCAAAATTATCTGGATCAATCTCTCGATTAAAAGCGAATATTGATAATACGAAAATTAGTGATCCTACCAAAGCAAAAGCTATGATATTAGCTAACACAGTAACGATCATCACTAATATTACATACCATTTTGTTTCAATAGCACCCCATTTTATAAAAGTACCAATAAGCGATAAGAACATGGTTACTACAATACCACCAGAACCAATGCCCAAAAACGTAGCCCATACCTTAGGTTTCTTTACGGATTTAACATTCGGTTCAGTATAACCAGCTGAGAAATCAGTTGTCAGAATATTAGCAAAAATAGCATTTTGATCAACGACCGTTCCAATTAAAGCAGGAAAAGCAATTAATAATTGAGGATAAAGTTCTAATGCTACTTCTCCTTTTGATAATGTAAATCCTGTAATTGTACCGATTATTGCACTAGCAAAAACAGCAAAAAGCGCTTCTTTCATCATCTTCTGATACTCATGATCTTTTAAATTTCTAAAAATGACATAGATAATTCCCCCTAACGCTAAAATTGCAGGGATAATAGCTATATAAGTTGCTATCATTTCATTACCTTGAGCTACCGCAAAAATTTCTTTTCCTTCAAATAAAATAAGATCTTGACTCCAACCCCAGGGTCGTAATATAGCTAGAGTTCCAGCATAGATCAATGTAATAAGAATATTGTTCGTAGTTGACATAACAGGAATTACAAATACATCTGGATTTAATCCTCTTTTATACACGAAAAATGATACTGCACTTGTTATTTGAGTTGATATTAATGCAGCAATAGCCATTACTATTATTGGAATTACAAAAAATAGAATTGGATTATAAACTCTAATTTCAGGTGAGAAAATAATAATATTCATTAAATAGGTAGCAATCCCAACTAAAAAAGCATCAAGCATTGCAATTGTTAAAGTAGAGGACACCAAGGTTTTATAGACTGGAGTGTTTTTCCGAAAAGAAGGTTTTACAGTTCCTAAATGAAGGCCTGTACCTAATTTCCCGGCAAGAACAGCAATATCACCTCTAGCTGCTAGTAGAGGTCCATACATTAGAACAATCCATTTTATTCTTTGTGTATCCATCAAGAATGATGCTATTGTACCAGAAATAATTCCACCGGAATCGAAGGAAAGAGCTATCATTGCTTGTAGAAACATTCCTACAAACAAATTTACAGCAGTTTTTTTGCCTAAATTCGACGCCGACATTTAATTCACCAATTAAATTGGAAATCATAATAGCATATGGTAACACGCACCTAACGTTTTGTATCATCTAATGTATTTAGATGAAATTCGAAAGTCTAGCTTTTATCTTCACTTTTTACTTTTTCAGCTGCTTCTTCTGCAGCTTTTTGTGCAGCTTCTTTTACTTCCTTAACAATCACCTCTTCTATAACTTCTTCAGCTGCTTTCTGTGCAGCTTTTGTAGCAATTTTTTTAGTTTCTTTTTCAGCAGCTTCAGTAGCAACCTCTTCTGCTACTTTTGTAGCAACTCTTTTTCCACTTCTTTCTACAGCACGCTCTGCAGCTTTATCTGCAACTTCTTTTGCTGCTTCTGTAGCAGCTGTTTTTACTATTTTTTTAGGTTCGTCTACAGTAACTGTGTCCTTAATTGCTTCAGTAACTGCTTTCTTAGCAGCTCTTTCAGATTCGATTTTCACGGCATCTTTAACAACAGTTTCTACTTCTTCAGTAGTCTTTTTCACTACAGCTTTGCTAACTTTTTTCCTGACTGCATCAGCTTCTTCTTCCACTTTTTCCTCTGCAGCTTCCTTAGCTACTATTTCAACCTTCTTTCTTGCATCTTCTGTAATCTTCTTTGTAGCTGCTTCAGTTGCTTCTTTAACTATTTTTTCTGCTTCTTTTTCTTCAATTTCTGGTTTCATAGCTCTAACTATACCAACTGCTTCTGTAACTGCATCTGAAATGATTTTATCAGTTACTTTCTTTGTTACTGCTTCTGCAACCTCTTCAGCTGCCTCTGAAGCAGCTTTTTTGGAGGCTTTTTCAGTAGCTTTTTCTGCAGCCTTATCAGCAGCTTCTTTTATAGCTTTCTTTGTTGCTTCCTTCGCACTTTCACTTGATACTTCTTCAGTAACTTGCTCTACAACATCTTCTACTACTTCTTCTGCAGCTTTCTTTGTAGCTTCAAGTTCAGCTTCTTTTTCAACAACAGCTTCTTCTTCTTTCATTTGAAAAGCAACGCAAGCATCCTTCAAACCAGTGAAAATAATTGTATCTCCAGCACGTATTTTTGTCCTTCTTCTTGGTTTAAAGTAATACCCACCTGCTCTTTTAACTGCTAAAACTCGTATGCCAAATTCATCAATATAATTCCCTGCAGGTACAGTTTTACCAACGATTAGAGAAGCTTCTTCAACTGTTTTCTCAAATATATTTTCAGCTGATTCACCAATTACTAATTCAATTATTGGATGTGAAGGTAATTCAGCTAGAACGATTTTAGCAATCTGATTTGCTGCATCTGAAATATCTTCAGTAGCTTCAACAATTCTAAACAGACCCTGTAATGAAGAAATATCTTCAGTTGTAGTTTTTGCTAATTGTAAAACAGCTACTTCTGCTTTATTTCGAATAGTATCAACACGTTTTTCCATGTTTGATACTAATTGTGCTAATTCTTTATTATTATAAAGAACAGCTCCATAAGCTAAATCAACCATGACTTGACTTGCGTCTTTTAGTGCGATTAAGTAATCAGTTATGTTGTCTGCTAAAGAATGGGCTTCTATATCATCATCATCTTCTGGAGGACTTATTTCATCAGCAGTGCCTCCCATAAGTAATTTCAATAAACTAATACCTGAACTGGAACCACTGGCTAAAATTATATCTCCAGCATCTAGTTTCATTTCCTGATTAGGAATAATACGCCATTTTGCTTCATGTCTGACAGCAAAAATAGTGATTGAATATTTCATTTTTTCAATGATGTCTTTAATGGAATAGCCTTTTAGGATTGATTCTTCTGAAATTATCCCTCGAATTAAATCATTTGCTAATTTTTTAGCTAAATCCTTAACAGCAGGATGTATATTGAAACCTTTAGATAAGACATGAGCAATATCAGTAGCAGAATTAGCTATAGCTGTACTTGAATTTCCAAGAACAACTAAAGGAAGAGTTGCTTGAGCATCTTTACCATCTCTAACTGCTACTTGTAAGGACATTGTTAGAAGATAGTCAAGTCTTACAACTAGATCTCGAAGTTCATTAACTTCATCTGCTAGAGCTTTATCCTCATAAAGGACTGCACCATACGCAAGGTCAACCATTATACTGCAAATATCTTTGATTTGCTTCAAAGCATCCTTTGCAGAAATTGGTTCATAAGTTACTTTAGGCATTTTTTTCTTCAACCAAGAGAAACTCTTTTACAAAAAATTGGAGCTTTATACTAATTTACTTTTCCATTCGGAAAGAAAATTAAAAGAAGAAAGATTATAACAGAAATGGAATAATCGCTTTTCTTTCTTCTGGATAATCTTCGAATTTTTCTTTGTACCAGCGGTGATGAGATATTGCTCTTGGGAATAGATTAGCAAAAGTCCAAATAACAAATGTTACTCCTGCTAAGGACCAAGTAAGAATTGCCCATCCGATCCATTCCAGTAATTCACCCAAATAATTTGGAGCAGTAATAAATCTATACAAAAATCCACTGGGAATCTTATATTCTCCTTCAGATAAATCTTTACGAAGATTACGGAGAATTAAATCGGATTTCTTGTTAATAAAATACCCAATTAAAAAGATTAAAACACCAACAATGAATTGTGGCGAATAGAGCCATGAAGAACTTGTATAATCAGCATTTGAAATTGGAAATAATAAATCATTGGTATAAATTGGATCAGACAATGTAAATAGCCATCGTCCTTGAATATAAACATTTGATAAATTGAAAAGAAAACCCATTAAAACTATTGTAATAGTCATTTTCTTGCCATTTCTTATTTGGAATGGATAAATAAGTACTCTATGACCATAATGGAGAAACCAAATAAAGAGAAATACAAAATAAGTCCATTTTATTCCTGTGTCTACTAGCCATTTATCACTAAATATAAAACATAGACCCATAATAGCTAAAGTTGGTAATTCCATAATGAACCAGCCGAGGTGGGTATTAATGCCAGCTCCCCATTTTTTCTTATTATGACGACCATAACCTGCTGTAATGAAAAATAACATAGTGAAAATTGCCAATGCTAAACCTGTTGTTACTAGTATTAATATACAATAAAATAAAGGTTCATCTTTGAATAATAAACCGGTATATACCATAGTTGTAATCGTCCTAATAGTTGACAAGATAGTTATGATAAAAAGTACTCGTTGTACTTTAGCTTTTCATTTATGTATTAGCCATTATCACACAAATGTAGAGACTATCTCGCTAACGAAATGAGTGCTTTTGTGACGTTTTAAAGTTTTCTCAATACATAAAAACACGATGTAAGAAGTATTTTATTAGCTAAAAGTAGTATTACATCTTGGGTTCGTTCAAACCTTAAGCTTTACAGAGAAAGAGGGATATCCTCTCAATGATGTAATAAGAGTCATGAGCGAACCCACAAATAGAAAAAAATTACTCAATTTCTTTTAGAGTACTTTTAATATTCATCTCAATAATTTCTTTAGCTTCTGGATTAATCTCAAATCCTAGATATTTTCTATTTAATCGCAAACTTACTGTTGCAGTAGTTCCATTGCCCATGAAAGGATCCAGAATAATATCTCCAGGCCGACTTGAATAAAGAATTAATTTCTCAATCAGAGCATCAGGTAATTTTGTGGAGTTCTTCTTCTGACCAGGTTTATAATCTCTTTTTATTTCCCAAACATCTTCTGGATAATGATCTACTTTATTAAAGTAATAATCTTTATCATCTTTAACTAAAAAGAGAATATGATAATGACTAGTTACAAATTTTCTTTTGGTAAAAACTCCAAATTGATATTTCCAAATAATGTGATTTTTTGTGATGAATCCAGCGTCATCTATAGCAATTAAAATAGCCTTTAAATTTGTCCAACCTGAAATAATATAAGCACTTCCAGTTTTCTTCAATATTGGATAAATAGCTTTTATCCATGCTTTGGAAAAATCTTGATAGTCTTCTCTAGAAATTTCTGAATAACCGGAAACTACAAATTCACTTTTTCGATTATATTGAGCTCCTTTTCCATCAAATTTGATTCCAAATGGCGGATCAGCAATAATTAAATCAACTGAATTATTAGGAATTCTTTTAGATATATTTTCAATACAATCTTCATAATAGATAGTATTAGTTTCCATGACTCTCATCTATGTTTTTATTATTGTAAAGTATTATGCCTTCTTTAAGGAAAAAGTTAATAGTTTCGGCTATCTCTCTACCGACCTCTATTAATTTTCTTCTTAGAATTAAGTCTAATGCCAAAAGTCATATTGAAAATTAAAGGCAAGACTTTAATTACTACTGTAGATTTCAAATTAATCACTCAAAACATCATACTACTTTGAAATATTTTGTCAATTAAAGTTAGAATTTATATTATCACTCTCTTTAAAGCAAACAAATTTGTCGAGGATAAAATAGCTTTGACTGCCGAAGAGTTACAAGAACGAATTATCATAAAAGGTGCTAAACAACACAACTTGAAAAACGTTAGCCTAGAAATACCAAGAGACAAATTTATAGTGCTTACTGGAGTTTCAGGATCTGGAAAATCCTCCTTAGCTTTTGATACTATTTTTGCAGAAGGTCAAAGAAGATATATTGAATCGCTTTCAGCTTATGCCCGACAATTTATGTCCCAAATGAGTAAACCAGATGTTGATTTAATTGAAGGTCTATCACCAACGGTTTCTATCAGTCAAAAAACTACTAGCTATAATCCAAGAAGTACTGTAGGTACCGTAACTGAAATATATGATTTCTTAAGAGTATTATTTGCTCGTGTTGGTATTCCTCATTGTCCAAATTGCGATATTGAAATTAAAGCTCAAACTATCACAAATATTGTTGACCAAATTACGAAGAATTATTTGAATAAAGAAATTTTAGTATTAGCTCCAATAATTCAAGATAGAAGAGGAGAATATAGAAAAGAGCTTAAAGGATTATTAGAAGGAGGATATACTCGAGCAAGAATTGATTTTGAGATAAAACGATTAGATGAATTACCAAAAGAAGAAATGAGCCTCTCAAGGTATCATAGACATACAATTGAAGTGATTATTGATAGATTTATAGTAACAAATGAAGAGGAAGATAGACTTGCTGAAGCAATTGAACAAGCCACTCAGCTAACTGATGGTATAGTTACAATTACAACACAAGCTGCTTCTGAGAAAAGAAAGATTTCATCTCAATTAAAGAGGGAGAAAGATTCTTCTGAAATAAGTGATGAAGAATTGTTATTTTCTATTCATTTAGCTTGTCCAAAGTGTGGATTGAGTTTTCCAAAACTCGAGCCGAGAAATTTCTCATTTAACTCAATTCATGGTGCTTGTACAAAATGCAAAGGATTAGGTACTACTATTGAATTTGATCCGAATTTATTAATTACAGACAAGAACTTATCGATTATTGAAGGTGCTCTCGCAGACTATAATCCCGTTAGTCAACGATTTAGAATATCAAACATAAGTTTAGCTAGAATCAAAGCTATTGTAGAAGAACTTGGTTTTACTGTTGAAACTCCTCTAAAAAATCTAACGGAAGAACAGTGGAATGATTTCTTCTATGGACCTTCTAAGGAAATATTGGTTCACTATGAATTTCAGTTTGGTAATGAGGAAAAAGGAAAAGGGAGAGGACATGCAAAAATAAAATTCAAGGGTTTAGTCCCTGCCATGAAGAGGAGTTTTGAATCCACAAGTTCACAATATAGAAGAGACTTAATTCAAGAATTTACTCGACTTGTTGATTGCCCAGAGTGTCATGGAGCTGGTTTAAAACCGGAAAGTAGAGCAGTTATATTTAAGCAGAAAAATATAGCAGAAATATCAAGCGTTTCAATTACTAATTGTATAAAATTCTTTGATTCTATTAAATTAGATGAAAATGAATTACTTATTGCAGAAGGATTATTGAAAGAAATAAAAATGCGATTGAAATTCTTAGATGATGTAGGTTTACCATATCTAACTTTAAATCGAAGAGCTAATTCTTTATCTGGAGGAGAAAGTCAAAGAATAAGACTTGGAACTCAAATTGGATCTGGTCTTGAGGATGTGCTTTATATTTTAGATGAACCAAGTATTGGTTTACATAATAGAGACAATATGAAACTTATCCAAACATTGCAAACTTTAAAAGATAAAGGAAATACAGTTCTCGTTTCTGAACATGATATTGATACTATGCTTGCAGCAGATTGGTTAATTGATGTTGGACCACAAGCAGGAATGTTTGGTGGAGAAATTATTGCAGAAGGTCCGCCAAGTGTTATAGGCAAAACAAAGAAATCAATTACTGGGCAATACTTAATTGGTAAAAGGGAAATTAAAATTCCTAAAAAAAGAAGAAAAGGTAATGGCTCAATACTAAAGCTATTTGGTGCAGCAGAAAATAATCTAAAAAGCATAGATGTAGAGTTTCCTTTAGGACTATTTATCTGTATTACTGGTGTAAGCGGATCTGGTAAAAGTTCTCTGATAACTGATGTTTTATGGACATCATTAGCAAGAGAATTAAATAGAGCTAAAACAAAACCAGGTAAACATAAAGAGATTTTAGGAATTGAGAACCTCGACAAAGTTATTTCAATAGATCAATCACCAATAGGTTATACACCAAGATCAGTTCCAGCAACATATACCAAATTACTTGATCATATACGTGATTTCTTTGCTTCATTACCCCTTTCGAAAGCAAGAGGTTTCAAGAAAGGGAGATTTTCTTTTAATACAAAACAAGGAAGATGTGAAGCATGTAAAGGATTAGGATATAATCGTATTGAAATGCAATTTTTACCAAATGTAGAAGTCGAATGTGAAGTTTGTAGAGGGAAGAGATTCGGAGCAGAAACATTAGAAATACGATACAAGGAAAAAAATATCTTTGAGGTATTGGATATGACTGTAATTCAAGCTCTAGATTTCTTCAAAGATCATCCAAAAATAAATCAGATATTGGGAACCTTAAATGATGTTGGTTTAGGTTACATAAAACTTGGACAATCATCAACTACGTTAAGTGGAGGAGAGGCACAAAGGGTTAAGATTTCTAGAGAGCTGAGTAAGAAAGCTACTGGTAAAACAATGTATTTGCTTGAAGAACCAACTGTTGGGCTTCATTCGTATGATGTAAGTAATCTATTAGCTGTTCTGAATAAATTGGTTGATGCTGGAAATACTGTTGTAGTTGTTGAGCATAATTTAGATGTCATCAAATCAGCTGATTGGATTATTGATCTAGGTCCAGAAGGAGGAGAAAATGGAGGAGAAATTATTGAAATTGGTACTCCTGAGAAAATAGCAAAAAATGAGAAATCATATACTGGACAAGCTCTTAAAAAAGTACTAGTTGATAGTCAAGTAATTAGAAAAGAAGTATTAGAAACATTAGAAAATAACCAATTAACGAGCCCCAAAACACAGAAAGAAAAAAAATATCTATCAATTATTGGTGCTAAAAAGAACAACCTGAAAAATTTTGATGTACAAATCCCAAAAAATCAATTCACAGTAATAACAGGAGTTAGTGGATCAGGAAAATCTTCACTTGCTCTTGATACAATTTTTGCAGAAGGACAAAGAAGATTTGTAGAATCATTATCTACATATGCTAGACAATTCCTAGGTAGAATGGATAGTGCAGATGTAACCAAAATTATGGGATTATCACCAGCTATTTCCATAGATCAAAAATCAGCAGGACGTAATCCTCGATCTACAGTCGGTACAATGACAGAAATTAATGATTATTTACGTTTACTGTTTGCCACTGTTGGGATTACATATTGTCCAATTTGTGGTAAAGATATTTCACCAATGCCTCTTCAGGAAATGGTTAATAAAACACTTGAACTCGGGGAAGGGATTGAAGTTAAAATAATAGCACCTCTTGTGAAAAGTGCAAGAGGTAATTACAAACCATTAATTAAAGAACTTGTTCAAGAAGGATTTACTCGGGTAATGATTGATGGGGAGGAAGTACTGCTTGAGGAAGTAAAATTCGGAAAAGAAGGAATAACAATTGAGAAGGATAAAGAACACACAATAGAAATCATAGTTGATCGTATTGTTGTAAACAGAGAAGATAAAGATCAATTGTTCGAATCAATTGAAACAGCTTTAATGAAGAGTGATGGAGTAGTAAAAATCGCTATTAATGGAACAGCATTAACCTTTAGTTCTAAAAGGGAATGCTTTGACTGTAATATAAAATTACCAGAGAAACTCTCACCAAAAATGTTTTCTTTCAATGCCCATGTTGGTGCATGTGAAAAATGTGCAGGTTTAGGAGAGATAAAATCAATAGATCCTAAATTATTTATCACTGATCAAAATAAAACTATAAGACAAGGTGCAATAGGTCCTATTTCTGAGAATAAAGATGATAGTAGCTGGATTGTCACGTTAGTAAGTAGTGTGGGTAAGGAATTTGGTTTTACAATTGACACTCCTATTAGGGATTTAACAGAAGAACAATATAATGCGCTATTTTATGGAACAGATAGGAAAATAAAATATGTAAGGGATGTAAGCAGGAAAAATTATTCATATACTTTTGAACGAGAAAGAGAATTTAGTGGATTAATCCCAATATATGAAGGATGGTTATCACAAACTACCTCAATGTGGTTTCTTAATTGGATGGAAAAATACACAAATGTTCAAACTTGTTCAGAATGTAATGGTGCAAGACTGAAACCAACTATACTTTCAGTAAGGGTTGGTGGTGTAAATATTAATCAAATTTTAGAATTATCTATTGGAGAAGCATATGAATTTTTCAGTAATCTCACTTTTGGTGGAGCAGATCATATAGTAGCTCAAGGACTTATCGAGGAAATATTAAATCGATTGAAGTTTATGAAAGATGTAGGGCTGGAATATTTGTCATTAAATAGACATGCCAGTACTTTATCGGGGGGAGAAGCTCAAAGAATTAGGTTAGCAAATCAAATTGGGAATAAACTTGTTGGTGTATTGTATGTTCTTGATGAACCAAGTATTGGATTACATCCTAGAGATATTGCTAGATTAATTAAAACTTTGAAAGATTTACGAGATTTAGGGAATACTGTAGTAGTAATTGAACATGATGAGAATACTATAGAGAGTGCTGATCATATAATTGATCTTGGACCAGGAGCAGGGAAAGAAGGAGGCTATATTGTTGCACAAGGTTCATTGAGTGATATTATAAATTCACAAGAATCAGTTACTGGAAGATATTTAGGATTAAAAGATAGCATTCCTATTCCTTCAGAAAGAAAGAAGGGTAATAAATTTTTAACACTTAAAGGAGCAAATCAAAATAATCTCAAAAGCATTACTGCAAGATTTCCTCTTGGTGTTTTTAATTGTGTTACAGGAGTAAGCGGTTCAGGGAAAAGTACTTTAGTTATTGAAACTTTACACAGGATACTCTCCAGAGAGTTCTATAGATCAAAAACAGCACCAGGTAAATATGAATCCATTGAAGGATTAGAAGAATTAGATAAAATAGTTCTAATAAATCAAGATTCTATTGGTAGAACTCCAAGATCAAATCCAGCTACGTATACTGGATTATTGGACCATATAAGAGAGCTTTTTTCTGTGCTTCCTGAAGCAAAAATGAGAGGATTTACATTATCAAGATTTTCTTATAATAATTCAAAAGGTCAATGTCCAACTTGTCGAGGTAGAGGAATACGTCGTATTGAAATGCTCTTTCTAAGTGATGTAGAGATTGTTTGTGAGGAATGTAAAGGAAAACGATTCAATAAGGAAACACTAAAGATTCGCTTTAAAGACAAAAGCATTGCTGATGTTCTCAAAATGACTGTTGATGAAGCTTTGCTGTTTTTTGAAAATCAACCAAAAATACATCGAATTTTACAGGTGATGTCAGAAGTTGGTTTAGGATATATCCAATTAGGACAATCTGCAACTACTCTATCAGGTGGAGAAGCTCAAAGAGTTAAATTATCTTCAGAATTATGTCGTCCTCAAACTGGGAAAACATTATACTTATTAGATGAACCAACTGTGGGATTAGCAGCGTATGACGTACATAAATTATTGAATATACTTCAAAAATTAGTGGAATCTGATAATACAGTAATTGTGATTGAACATAATCTTGATATGATAAAAAGTGCTGATTGGGTTATTGATCTTGGACCAGAAGGAGGGGAAAAAGGAGGATGGATTGTTGCAGAAGGAACTCCTGAAGAAATAGCTAAAAGTCCTAACTCAATAACAGGATTGTTTTTGAATAGCGTTTTAAAGAATAAATACAGCTAATTATTTAGTCCTCTAATTTTGCTCCGTAATAGGTGAACATATTTACATTTAGATTGGCAGCTTTTAAGTAAGCCCATAATATTCCTTTGTGAAGCACCATATGAGTAATTAATTTAGCAAAATAATGTGTCCATGCTTGAGCTTCTCTATCTAGTTCATAGAATGCCTTAAGATTTTCTTCTAGAAAATCTTCATCAGTCATATTACTGAAATATTTCTGCAAGTAATTACAACCATCATCAAAAATTTTTAGAATGTCATCAAATTTTTCTCGTGTAAGTTCTACTTCCATTGCATGTGCCTTTTCACCTGAATCTAATTCTCCAGAATAAATCCCAATATCAATCCTTGGGATTTGTGCAATATGATTGACTAATTCAATCAAAGTACGAGTTTTTTCTGTGAGTTTAAAATCAGGAGAAGCATTTCGAGCAATATCAATTACATTCTTTACTTCTTTTTTTTCATCTTCGAAAATAGAAAGGTAAGTATCTACAAGTAGTTTCATATGTCTAATTTATCTTCGAAAGATTAAATACTCTTCTCTTACAAAAATAATTGAGGATAACCAATACTTAACCAATATTACAAACAGTTTATATAAAGTAGATAATTGACTTAATTTAGTGAGCGCGCACAATTATGTCTAATTGGGATAAATCAATAAGAAGATATGCTGAAAAACAAGATTCGGATTATGTGGAAATCTGCAATTGTCATATTCCTGAAAGATTCCTACGATTCGATACTGATTCAAAAGAATATTATGGGGTGAGTGGATGTGAAAAAGAATTTGTTTGTGCAAAATTACAAATAAATAAACACAAGATAACAATTACTTCCAGAAGAAGAAAATTATTAGATCCACTCTTTCATCAAAAAAAGAAAAATGAAAAAATTCGAAAAAATCCCAGTGATTTAACTTTGGATGAATTTTTTGCAGAATAAATGAAAGCATGTTTTGTTATGATATAATGAGTGGTAAACAAAACTGTACCTTAAATCCTTCATTACAGGTATTACATGAGTAATTTGCTACTAATTTTTCACATTTTGTCCCTTTTTCTGATGAGAGATCGATTAGAAATTCTCCTTGACATTTAGTGCATTTTTCAGGAATTACTAATATGAATTCTCCATATTTTTTATCTGAAAAGTATTTGAGAGAATATGAACCAATATCAAATGTACGTAATTCTTCTAACAAGCTAATGAAATAATCAATTGTCATTTTACTTCTAATTTCTGCTAATTTTTTACCAGACTCAGTTTTCATTGTTTTTGGTGACATATAAGCATAAGTAAGTTCTCTACTTAGAGAAGTAATTACCGCACTTGATAAATTAACTCCTCTCAGCGTTGATTTAGTGAAGAAATTAGCAATACCTAAAGGACCTAATTTTTCCAATCTATCGGCATCATGAATTATTTTACAATTTTGATTGCACTCGAGAGAATCATCATATATCCCTCTTATAGCTACTAAAACTTCTTGAATTTCATCTTTAGATAATCCTTCATCCTTTAAAAGCTGATGTGCTAAATTCGCAGAATGTTCTTCTTCTGAAATTGAATCAAGATGATAGTTCCCTAATACAAATTTCCCAGCATCATGTAATAATGCACCCAACGTTGGTATTAGTGGATTAGCTCCTTCGCTTAGAGCTAACTTATGAGCGATTTTACCAACACGATAAGAATGGTCCCATAAGAAATCAGTATTAAGAGGAGGAGACTTTTCATTAAATGCTTGTTCAGATTTTTTAATTATAACTTTTACTTTTTCTAAAAAAGTTGGTAAACGATTTTTTAACGTAGAATTAAAATCATAATTCTTATGTTCTTTTTTCTGCAAATTCATTTTCTCCATTAAATTGTTTATTTTAGGAGTAAGCTCTTTGACTTTTTCCAAATTATTACAAATTCGCGAAGCACTTCGAGCATCTAAATATGAATGAAACTCGAGAAATGTTATCCCTTTATTGTTCCAATAATTTGCTTCTGAAATAAAAGAATTTATACAATTTTCTGCAATTATTTGCTTATATTTTTCATTTAATTTTTCATCTGAATTTTTAATCAGTTCTAGTAGATTATAGAGAATTAATCCTGAATAAAAATAATGCTCGAATTCTTCTAGCTGATCAGCTAAAAATATTATTTCTTTTATTGTTTTCTCTGATGGTTTTAGAAAAGAATACTTTGTCAAAATTTTTTCTAACTCTTTCAAAGTATTATGTTTTCTAGTTTTAGTTATTAATATTGATGTTTCGAATATTTCACCTGGAAAATCTAAATTTCCATTAGAAATTTCAAATAAAGAAATTCTATTATTAATACTGGCAAATAATCTCTTATATTTCCCGGTAATTAAATTAGAGATAACTAAGTATTTACTAGATTCAATTCCTCTATGTAAATCATCCGCTCTACTTCTTCTAATTAGAGAAAGAATAGAACCATGAAGAAGTGCTTCTTTAACTTTAATAGCAAAAACAAGAGGTTCAATTTTACCTGTTGATTCCCAAAAAGGTACTGCTAATGAATTAGAATCTAAATTTGAAAGTAGCTCTTGAAAAATTTTAGATGATAAATTTGGCATGTCAACTGGTGCAATAACAGCGAAGTCATTTTTAGCTGCATTAAGACCAGTAATGATACCAAGAGAAGGACCTGAACATAAAAATGTTGGATTATCTTTTACAAATTTTACTGGAGAATCCAGAGTAGGGTTAATATCGGAAAGTGATTTTTTATATTGATATTCAGCATCTTTATTTTTCACCACAATAATAATTTCATTGCAAAAGGAAGAAAGAGTAGAAAGAATCTTTTGTAATAGATACTCATTATGTTCAAGTCTCACAAGAGCTTTATCCTGCCAAGGTTCATTATCAAGCTGAAAACGTGAACTAGAACCACCTGATAAAATAATTCCACTTACATTATATTTTTTCGATTTATTTTGTGGCATAATTTTCAACTTAGAAGAATGTAAACACTGTTTTTATTTTTATTTGTAAAAGAAAAAAGAAAGAGATAGAAAGTGAACTAATTTCTTCTTCTTCGTTCACTTCTTGTTCTTGTTTTGGGAGGTTTCTTTCGTACTTCCTCTGAAATAGTTTTCATATCCACTTCTTTTTCTTCAATTTTTTCTTCTCGAACTATTTCAACTTCATCTTCAGCTAATTCGTCTTCAGCATAGAAGGCTTCTTCTATTTCCTTATCAGTTCGATGTTTCTTGTCCTCTTTTTCTCGCATTTTCTGAATTGTTTCAGAAACTTCTGCTCTTTTCACTTCTTTCCCAGCAGTATAGAAAACAGCACCTACGACTATAAAGAGTAAGAAAATACCTAAGATAAATAAAGTGAAAATCCCAAATTCAGGAATAGGTTGAATTTTTTCTTGAATAGGAATCTGGTAGAATAACCAAGCAATCATATTTTCCCATAATTGAGCATTATCATAAGCTTCATACCAAGACATACTTGCTCCAGGAATTGCAATATCACTAAACATAATTGCAGATCCACAAACAATAGCGCGACCATTAGCATCTTCATTTGAAACTATTATTGAGTGATTTTGAACTGAACCAGAAACAAGATTTCCAGCTGGGTCATTTTGATAACTAAGGTAATAGGTAGAAGAAGTAGTATTAATGAATCTCTCGCCACCAGAAATAGTATTTATGCGAGTAGAGTATGAAAGTATTTCATTTACTTTTTTAACTTCACTAAATCCTTGAATTATTGGATTGGTTGTATCAATAGTTTGATTGTCAATGTAAAGGAATCGTTGATCATCAAAACGATAATCAAAATCATTCATTAGTACTGTTTTTCCTTGTTGTAAGTTCAAAATGCCATAATTACTAGACATAATGGAATTTAGAGCGATAATACTACTTGATAAATTCCTCATTTCTGGTTCAAAGAAATAGGGATTTGCTAAGAAAAGAATAGAACTTGAGTCTTCATTTTCAATGTATTCTTTTACAGCTAATTTCTCTAAATCAGTATAAGGAGATACAGCTTCATAATTGGGTGCTAATAATATTAATAAATCCGCTCCTCGAAGATTTGTGGGAGTAAATTCATCTTCGTTAATGAAAACATTTGCTTCATATTTCTCTTCTAAATAATCAATAGCAGATTGCATGTGAGTATTATTAAAAATTTGTTGATGACCAATATCAAAAATAACTACAGGATTTTCTCCTTTAAAGGACATAACTTCATTATTCACAAAACTCAATGACATAAAGATTGTTATGAATGAAATAACCATAACTGCAATTGTAACTTTCTTTGATTTCATATGCATCTACCATCTATTACATGAGTACAAATTTACTGTCTTTGAACCATTTCCACACTTATTGATTTTTTAATCTTTTGAAGGATTAGATTTACAATAATCATTAATCTTTCTATGTGAAATGGATTTTTTAAAAATTCAATAGTATTTAAAACTTATTAGAATTAGAAATAAAAAAATACAAATAAATACAATAAGTGTAGAAATAAGGTAGAGGAATATCAATGAAAACAATATTCTTAGCAGTAACAGGAACTCAAGGATCAGGAAAATCCGTTTTTACAGAGATAGCGAAAGAGAAGTATAAAATTCCTTCATATCGCTTAGGAAATATAATTATTGAAGAATGTAAGAAACGAGGATTGGAAGTTAATAGTCGAAATATGGGAAAAATATCTATTGTATTACGGTATGAATCTGGACCACAAGCAATTGCAGCAAAAGCATTACCTGCTCTAAAAAAATTTACAAAAGACCAACCAAAAATGATCATTATAGACGGTATTCGTTCATTTGCTGAATTAGCTCTAATTAAAGAAGAATTTGAAGATGTCAGATTAGTAGCAATATTATCAACTTTAAAAACTAGAAAAGAAAGAGTAGAATCAAGACAAAGAATTGATCTTGGTACTTTAGGTGATTTTGAAGAAAGAGAACAAAGGGAGTTAGGATTTGGATTGGGGGATGTAATTTCAAAAGCCGATTATTTTATTTTAAATGAAAATATCACAAAAGAAGAATTTGTTACTAAAATAGAAAATTTACTTGGAAAGTTTTTGGATGACTTGTGCTAATGCAAAGCCATCTTTTAAAATTTAGAATAGAAATTACCAGCTATGTTTGCGGATTTTAGCTGTTGCACCAAAACCACAGCTAGCGCAAATAGATTTTTTCATGTTATAGGAATTTTTACCACATCTTCTACAGCGCATATGTGTTGGAGTGCGATTTTTTTTACCTTTGCTTGGAGTACCTTTAGTCATGTTCTTCACCATTATGTAATCTTATGTTTTTTATTTTTTATCTAAAGTTGGTGGTGGACTTATGATTATTACATTATCGCCACGTAGGATGATTGTTCCAAGAGCATTATTATCTCCATCTTCGATAATTTCCTCAGCGTCTTCTAGAGTCAAATTGAGGTGTGCATCATAATTCTTTAACTTCCCTCTTAATTGGCGTCCTCCTTTCAATTTCACTAAAACAATTCCGCTTAGTGACATGGAAAGTAGATCCATAGGTCGATCTTTATTTAATCGCTTTTCTGGTTGTTTGCTCATTTTTAAATTCTCCAAGGATACAAGATTAGAACAATCTATACTTTTGTGATAGATATCGCTTTTTAAATTCTTTCTTTAATATCTAATCTAGATAAGATAGTTAGCAATTTAAGTACTTGCATTAATTAAAATTCTTCCTATTTTTTTACTTATAATAATTTTTACATAAAATAAATAATGATTAAGAGGAATATAATCAAAAGATTCTGTGAGGATTAGCAATAATGGAAATTATTCGAAGACATGCTATGAGAAAAAGTAATTTTCGGGAAATGAAAGAAGAATTTCGAAAGGTTGTAGGTGAAGATGTTGACAGGTTATTCCAAAAAGGAGCTGAATTAATCATCACAGAAGAGAGTGAATTATATGCAGAGAATAAGATAGTTTTAGCTTTCAAATACAAAGAAAAAGTTCTTCCGAGTTTACAAGCATTAAATAAAGATTTAGTAAAATTGCCAACAATAACAGTTGATATGGGAGCAGTACCATATGTAACAAATGGGGCAGATATAATGGCTCCTGGAATTACTAAAATTTCAGAAGGATTGAATGCTGGAGATTTTATAATGATAATTGATGAGAAATTTGGCAAAGCATTAGCTGTTGGTCAATTATTATACAACGGAAAAGAAATTAAAGAGATGAAGAAAGGTAAAGCAGTGAAGAATATTCATTTTGTAAATGATGAGATTTGGAAACTTGAATTATGAATATTTCAAATAATTTTAGTTTAGTTTATATGAATCATACCTACAAATCTGAATTTACTAAGAATAAACATCCAAACCAATTTCACTATCATAAAGAAGGTGAAAAATGGTATTTAGTTCTAAGTAGCTCTCAGAAATTACAAATTGGAAAAGAGGAATTAGTTATAAAAAAATCAACTCTTAAAATTTTCTGCATATATTCCTCACAATATAATTTCCAACAATTATCCATTTGAAGGGATGACGCTAAGAACTCCTAACAAAGTTGAAGATAAGGTTATTTTGAGTGAGGAATAATCAATATAACCTTATAGTTTCAAGTACATCAGGAGCTTTTGTTTCAATTTTCAGCATTTTATGTAAAGTTGAAGCTAATGAAATACACTTAGATTTTTCACCATGAATTAGGAATAGTTTTTCAGGACGAGGATTCACTTTACGAGCATAGTTCAACAATTCTTTTCTATCACTATGACCTGAAAATCCAATAATAGTATGAACTTCCATATCAATTCGCATCATTTTTGTATGACCTTTTTCCATGACTGTTATCTCATTAACATTCTTTTGTACTTTTCTTCCAAGCGATCCTTCACCCTGGTAAGAAACAAATACAATGGAATTTTTACTGTCACCAGATAATCTTTCAAAATACTCAACTGATGGTCCACCTGTAAGCATACCGCTAGTTGCTAATATAATAGCAGGATCTCCACCAACAATTTGTGCTCTTTCATCTCTACTTTCAACTTTATGGAAACATTCAGCTAGAAATGGATTTTGCCCAACGTGGAATATTTTTTCTCTTAATCTTCTACTAAGATATTCAGGATGACAAGTTGTTACTGCAGATGCTTCTGAAATCATTCCATCTAAATAAACTGGTACAGAAGGTATTAAACTCTTAGCCATTAATGATTCAATAACAATTTGTAATTCTTGTGCACGACCAACAGCTAGTACTGGGATGAGTACTTTTCCTCCACGAGTTAATGTGGTATTGATAATTTCTTGTAATTGAGTTTCAGCTTCCTTATTAGTTGGCATAACGTCTTGAGGATTACCATAAGTTGATTCCATAAAAAGTGCTTCAAGTCTTGGGAATTTAGAAATAGCAGGATCGAGTAAGTTTGTTTGACGATATTTAAAGTCCTGAGCAATTGCCATATTATACAAACCATTTCCGATATGCAAATGAACAATAGCTGAACCTAAAATATGTCCCGCATTATGAAGAGTTAATCTGACATCTGGAGCAATATCAGTCACTTCACCATAACTCAAAGGTATGGTGTGAAGTACTGTTTGCTTTACATCCTTTGATTCATAAGGCATTAATTTTCCTTCTTTTTTAGCTACATCTAAATAATCAATTTGAAGAAGGGTCATCAAATTACTCGTAGCTTTAGTAGTATAAACAGGTCCTTCATAACCATATTTGAAAAGATAAGGTAAAAAGCCACTATGATCAAGATGTGCGTGAGTGATTACTACAGCATCCAAGTTTTCTATCGAAAATTCTAAAGAATCTAATCTTGGAAACATTTCTTTTGTAGAGTTTCTTCCTACATTCACTCCACAATCAATTAAAATACTACTTTCTGGTGTTCGTAATAATGTGCAACTTCTTCCAACTTCACGATACCCACCTAAAGATGTAATTCTAACCCAATTGGTATCAAATAATTGTTTTCTGTGAATTCTCCTTCCTATTTTTCTTAAAATTTTCTTTCTTTCTTCACTATCAGTAAAAAGAATATTACGAACTGTTTTTACAATACGAGATTCTAATGGAGGAGTTCTTGAAACATTCGGTCTCCAGAAAGTTTCTGAAGTAATTTTTCGTAATGTGGCACCATTCTTTCCAATAACTAATCCTGGTTTAACTGCTTCTATCAAAATTTCTCCAATATTTGGATCAAATTGTATTGATGTTATTTCCGCCTCTTTAGGTACTAAATCATTAACAATAGATTCAGCTTTCTTCTGTTCCATTCGAACAGAAGGATCAGAACGAATTACAATACGTTTCCTTAAATCTTTAGCGAGGTTTTTAACCAGATCACCATTATCAACAAGAATTTGAGGATTTTTTGAATATACAGCCACTTCGGGTCCTTCGAATTCTATTTCGGAAATTTCTGCAGAAGGAGGTGTCTTCTTAAGAATCTCTTCCTTTATTTCATTCAAAGTTTCTTGACTAATTAACATAGTTTGTTCTCTCTCTTAATCGTAAGATTTTTTATTTGTCGCTGTGCGAATGTTTTTTTATTTAAAATTCGGTTCTAATGGCAATGAATTTTCTTCCACATCTTAAGATTTATTCAATTAATATTTTTTGATTTTAAATTTTCCTTTTTATGTAAGATGGGGATTAATTTGAGTAAATCTCTAAAATGTGTTTCAATTAACAACAGTTAGAGACACGGCAATTCTTTGCCAAAAAAACTCCTTGATTGTAATTTGAAATATTATAATTTATAAAAGTATGGATTACGACTTTTGAAAAAATAAAAGATTACAATATAATAAAAAAATCTATTAAAGATTAGTTCTGTTTTTGTGCTAAATGACTCAAGGAGTTAACCGATTTTGGACAAAAAAAGACGTATTGTGGAATCTGTTCCTAACTATAGCGAAGGAACTGATGGAAAAGTTGTAGAAGCAATTGTTGATGAGATAAGAAAAACTCCTAAAACAAATATAGTTGATATACAATATGATTCCGATTATAATCGAGCTGTTATCACTTTTGTAGGTGAACCAGAAGCTGTACTGCAAGCTAATATTGCTGCTTCAAAGAAAGCTTTGGAATTAATTGATATGACAAAGCACAAAGGACAACATCCTAGAATAGGTGCTACCGATGTGGTTCCATTTGTACCTGCACAGAATATTACCATTGATGAATGTAATGAATTAGCGAGAAAATATGCAAAGGCTATGGCAGATGTTGGAGTTCCAATTTATTTTTATGAAGAATCTGCCACTCGTCCTGAAAGAAGAAATATTGATAATATACGTGTAGGCGACTATGAAGGTTTGAAAGAGACCATAAAAACAAATCCTGATCATAAACCAGATTTTGGTCCTTCAGAATTCCATCCAAAAGGTGGAGCTACTGTTACTGGAGCAAGATTGCCTTTGGTTTGTCTTAACATTAATTTGGGTACTTCAAATGTAAAAATAGCAAAAAGTGTAGCAAGAAGAATTCACTTGTCAACCGGTGGGTTAGTTAATATTAAAGCAATGGGTACTGCAATAAAAGGAGAAGATTACGTTCAAGTGGGGATTAGCAATGTTAACTTTAAGAAAACACCAATGTATAGACAACTAGAGCTTGTACGCATTGAAGCAGCTAGATATGGTGTTCCAATTATTGGTACTGAATTAGTTGGACCTATTCCACTAGAAGCAGCTTTGAATTCATTGGAATACTACCTACAATTGGTTAATCCAAAACACCTTAAAGAAGAAAATCTAATCGAGTATTATTTTGATTTTTGATTAAAAATTAAATGTGAGTTTGTATTAGTTCTCACATTTTCTATTTTTTTAGTAGTTATTCTCAATTACAATCTTTCCATTTTTAATTACTTTAGAAACTAAATTGACTCCAAATTGATAGGATAAAAAGTAATAATTCGGGACATCGAAAATCACAATATCAGCTTTTTTACCTACTTCAATACTACCAATTTGATTTTCTCTTTGAATGGCACATGCAGCATTAATTGTAGCAGCTGTTAGTGCTTCCGCAGGGGACATTTTCATATTGTAACAAGAAAGAACAATAGCCATTAACATCGATTCAGTCCAGCAGTTAGGATTTAGATCAGTAGCAATTGCAATTGGAATGCCAAATTCAATCATCTTTCTTGCTGGAGCGTATTCTTTAAGCATTAAACAAAAAGGTGTTCCTGGTAAAAGAGTAGCAATTACTCCAGCTTTTGCCATTTCTTTTAATCCTTCATCATTTGATTTTAGTAGATGACCGGTTTGGATGGCTTTTAGTTCAGCTGCAAGTTTAGCACCATTTGTATCTACAATTTCATCAATATGGATAATTTTCTTTATACCATATCTTTCTGCAGCTAATAATATCCTTCTCGTCTGATCAATCGAAAAAATCCCTTTCTCACAAAATACATCACAAAATTCAGCTAAATTTTCTTTAGCTATTTTAGGTAACATTTCATTAATGACTAAATTTACGTAATCATCCGTTCGACTATTATATTCGGGTGGTACAGCATGAGCTCCTAAGAATGTTGAAATCAAATCAATAGGATGCTCTTTATCAAGAATTTTTATTGCTTTCAAAGATTTTAGTTCGCTTTCAACATTTAGACCATAGCCTGATTTAGCTTCAACAGTAGTTGTTCCATAATGAAGCATTTTATCAAGGATTTTCTTTCCATTTTTCACTAAATCATCCACTGAAGCTTGCCTTGTTTCTCTAACAGTTTTAAGAATACCACCACCCATTTCAAGAATTTCCAAATAAGTTTTACCTGCTAATTTTAAAGAAAGCTCATTTTCTCTAGAGCCGGCAAAAATAAGGTGCACATGAGGATCAACAAAACCAGGTGTGACGAGTTTATTAGTTGCATCAATTTGTAAGAGCTGATCATTAATATTGATTTTTTTCTTTAATTCCTCTGTTGTTCCAACAAAAATTATTTTTCCATCTTTAATTGCAATAGCACCATCTTGTATTATTGCTAATTCTTCCATTGATTTTCCAATTCTTGGAGCACCGTATTTTGAATCCATAGTTACTAATTCATTTGCATGAAGAATAACAATATCAGGAATTAGTTCTAATGAAGAATCATTATTGGTCGTCAAATAATTTCACCAAGTTCTTTACGTTTTCTCATTATACACAATACTTTTAATAAACTTCCTTTCCCAAATAGAAAAAAGTTATAATATATTTATTAATCTAAATTTAATTAATATTAAAAAATCACATTAGTTTTAATCGATAATATTTGGAGATTGCTAGTATGACTGACTTGAAAAAAGAAATTGATGTTTATGGTCGACCAATGTATATGGATATGAAACCTGAGAAATCATTAGAAGCAGATGAAAGCACTGAACTCCTTCAATGTAAAACTTGGGATGCTGAAGCAGCTTTAAGAATGCTTTTGAATAATCTTAATCCAAAAGTTGCACGAAATTGGGAAGAGTTAATTGTTTATGGAGGCTCTGGGAGAGCAGCAAGAAATTGGAAAGAATTTCATAAAATCATACGAGCTCTAAAGGATTTAGAACCTGATGAAACACTTTGTATTCAATCCGGTAAACCTGTCTATATTGCACCTACTCATACAGAAGCTCCAAGAGTAATATTAGCCAATTCAAATCTTGTAGGCAATTGGGCTACTCAAGATTATTTTGATGAATTGGATCGTCTTGGTTTAATGATGTATGGTCAAATGACTGCTGGAAGTTGGATATATATCGGTACACAAGGAATTTTACAAGGAACATATGAAAGTTTTGCAGCAGCAGGTAAAATGGATTTCAAAACTGATTCATTAGCTGGGAAATTAATTCTAACTGGTGGAATGGGTGCTATGTCAGGTGCTCAACCAATGGCAGGGACATTAAATGATGCAGTTATTTTAGATGTAGAAGTGAAGGAATCAGAAATTGCTAGAAAAGTCGAGGAAAATTATTGTGATAGGTTGACACACAACATCGATGAAGCTATTGAATGGGCTTTAGAAGCTAAGAAGAAAAAAGAACCATTATCAATTGGCTTAGTTGGAAATGCAGCTCAAACTCATCCTGAGCTTGTAAAAAGAGGGATTATTCCAGATATTGTTACTGATCAAACATGCGCACATGAAGTTAAGAAGTATGTACCAATTGGATATGATAAAAATTATGTTGAATTATTAGAAGATGGCGTAAAAATTAGGGAAGGAGAATATGTTCGTGAATCATTCAAAGCTATGGCTTCTCATGTAAAAGCAATGATTGATATGCAAACAAAAGGAGCTATTGTTTTTGATTATGGGAATGCAATTAGAAATCAGGTAGAATTAGCACTTGATATTGTAAATGGGAATGCTCCTGCAGCAAACAATATGACAAAGGATGATGTAGCAAATCTAAGACAACATTTGAAAAATATTGGTATTTCTTCTGTTAGAAATGAAAAAGGTGGATATGTTTTTCCTGGATTTGTACTGAAATATGTTCGTCCTCTATTCTGTGAAGGTAAAGGACCATTTAGATGGGCATGTCTTTCGGGTAATCCTAAAGACTTAGCAGCAATTGATGATGCATTAATTTCAACTTTCCCTGATGACAAACCTTTGATTCGTTGGATTGATCGTGTAAGAGAAAAAGTACCAATCTTGGGTCTTCCAACAAGAATTTGCTGGTTAGGTTATGGCGAACGTGCTAAATTTGGATTAATTATTAATAATTTAATTAAAGAAGGAACCGTCACAGCACCTGTTGTTATTGGCAGAGATCACTTAGATTGCGGTTCTGTTGCTTCACCTAGTCGTGAAACTGAAGGCATGAAAGATGGTAGTGACGCTATTGCTGATTGGCCTTTACTTAATTTTGCATTAAATGCTGTGAATGGAGCAAGTTGGGTTTCTTTCCACCATGGTGGAGGTGTCGGAATAGGCAAGTCTTTACATGCAGGAATGGTTATTGTAGCAGATGGAACATCAGAAAAAGCTAAAAGACTTCAAAGAGTATTAACAGTTGATCCTGGTACTGGTATTGCACGACATGTTGATGCTGGATATGAAACAGCTTCAAATATTGCTAAAGAAAGAAAAGTAAAGATTCCAAAATAATTCTAATGATAGGTGGTAATTATGACTTTTAATGAATCAATATTCGATATAGATTGCGAAGAAGTATGCAAAATAATAGAACAAGCTATTAGAGATTATGTAGAGAAATCTAAAACAAAAGGAATTGTTTTAGGTCTTAGCGGTGGTATTGATTCATCTGTTGTAGCAGCATTAGCAATAAGAGCGCTAGGAAAAGATAGAGTTTTAGGACTAATTTTACCAAGTGCTAATCTTGATCCGTCTTATGAAACAGATGCAAGAAAATTAGCAGAACAATATGAAATCGAAATTAAGAAAATCTCAATAGCTGATTTTGTTAATATTTTTGTTGATAAAGTGGATGAGGATGTAGCTAATAATAAATTAGCAGTAGGAAATGCTATGGCTAGATTTCGAATGATTCTACTTTATGCCTATGCAAATCACATGAACTACTTAGTTATTGGTACTAGCAATAAAACTGAGATTCTTGTTGGATATCTCACAAAATACGGAGATGGCGGAATAGATTTTGAACCTTGTGGAGATTTATACAAAACACAAATACGACTATTAGCAAAGTATCTTGAAATACCTGAAGAAATTATTTTAAAACCACCTTCTGCTGGATTCTGGGATGGTCAAACAGATGAAGGAGAAATTGGGATTACTTATGAAATGTTAGATAAAATACTCTATGGATTTGAAATCGGATTTACAAAAGAACAGATAATAGCAGAGCTTAATATTGAAGGCATTGTTGTTAATGAAGTAGAGACAATGATTGCTAGATCAGAACATAAAAGAAAGATGCCACCAATTTTCAGTTATAAATGAAAGGAAGCACCTTTTAACCTTAATTTTTTTATTTATTTGCGAGTAATTTTTAGGTTAGAAAGTTTATTTTCCATTGTATAGATATGGATGTTTTACTTTGAATGAATCCTTTGTGTATTCAAATAAGTTAGAAGAGCTAATCTTTAGTGAACAGCTAAATTTTGAAAGAACAAAAGGTCAATTAATCCATATTTTTGGTAAAGCGGGAACCGGAAAAACAACTCTTGCTCTACAGATTTCAGTTGGTTTTTGTTCTAAAAACAAAAAAGTGATATTTATTGATACAGAAGGAAAAGTAACAGGAACAAGAATTAAAGAAATATCTTCCAATGAAGATTTTGCTAGAGTTAATACTAATCTTAAATTGTACATGCCTAATGATTTTGATAAGCAGCATGAATTAATCGAAAAATTAGATTTCTACTTAATAGGACAAAATATTGGTTTAATTATAATCGATACTATTACAAATCATTATCGTCAAGAGATACTTTTTAGAAAGGATAGTAAAGAGCTTTATGAAAAACTTGCTTATGAAGTAGCTTTACTTAGAAAAATAGCCAAAGAGAAATCAATCCCTATTTTGATGTTTAATCAAGCAACTATGAGAAAAGAAAACGAAGAGAAGGAAGGAAATGATTACTTGAGAAGAGAACAAGTAAATCCAGTTGCTAAAGCAATTATGAATTATTGGGCTGACAATGAATTAATTTTAATTAGTTATGGTTGGAGTAATTTTGAAGCACGAAAACCAGGAGAATTTGAGGGAAGAGTTAAATTTAGCATTGATACAAAAGGTATAACACATTTTATTGAACAACTCTAATTATAAGTGAAGAAGAATGGCTGAAGAAAAAGAAAATAATTTTGAAGATGAAATTAAAGTATCCAAAAATGAGAATCCTGAAGAGCAATTTAAGGACCATCCAGAAGTAATTAACCTACAAAATGAACTTTCAAGTATGAGTAAAGATAACATAAAAAAAACAACTGATAATTTAAGAAGTGAAATTTCACAACTCTCTTCCAGTATCACTCAACTAAAAAAGAAAAGAGCTGAACATAATTCTCAAGCAAGACATTATCGAGCTATGAGAAATAATGTCTCAGAAGAAAAAGCAGAGATAATTGACAAATTACAAACTCAGGCAAATAAAGAGAAAGAACTTAGGGATAAATGTAATGAAGAAATTAAAATCAATAAACAGAGAAGAGAGGAATTAAAAGATGAAATTAGAAATGCTTGGGCTAAAGTAAAAGATCTTCGTGAAAAATATTATCGAATGAAAGATGAAGTTGGAGTAATGCCCGACGAACTAACAAATGAAATTAGAGAATTGGAATGGACACAACAAACTTCTAGTTTATCGTCTAATGAGGATGCTGAAATAACTAAGAGAATTACTGAACTTTATGAAAAAGCCTATACTGCTCATCTTATAGGTTTTTCTTCTGATGAATTAGAAAAGGCTGTTGAACATGCAAAAAAACTTTCTCAGGAACATGACCAAGCACATGAGATTGTACTAGTAAATGCTGAAGAGGGACAGAAACATCATGAAAAAATGATAAAGCTATTTGATGAGATAAATAATACCCGCGCTGGAGGAGGAGATTTACACGAAAGATATCTAGATGAAAGACATGCTGCTGATGCAGCTCATCAAAATATTGTAGAGATTTATGAAAAAATTAAATTAAAACAATATTTATTGGATCTAATTGATGATGAACAAATTAGAAGACGACATGAAAAATCTCAACAGATGAAAGAGCAACAAATTGAAAGCTCAAAAGAGAAAAGTGCTTCTAGTAAAAGATTGACATTAGAGGAATTACGTTTAATTATGGGGGAAGAGGAGGAGGAAGACTCTGATGAATAACATTCATCTAAAAGATTTTAAATTCATACTCTTCACTCAGAAAAAGAGAATTATTGGAAAATTGTAATAGTATTTCTTATTGAGAATTTATTAGTATAGGTTAGAAAAATGACGAGAATTGCAATTGTAGAGCGAGCTAAATGTAATAAAAAGAAATGCGCTCTTGAATGTATTAAATTCTGCCCAGTAAATCGAACATCTGACGAAAAATGTGTCGATCTTGATGAACAAACTGGTAAAGCTAAGATTATAGAATTACTTTGTACAGGTTGTGGGATCTGTATTCGCAAATGTCCAAGACATGCAATACAAATAATCAACCTTCCAGATGAACTTGAAACAGATTTAGTACACAGATTTGGTCGAAATGGATTCAAATTATATCGTCTACCTAAACCAAAAATAGGGCAAGTTCTCGGTTTAATAGGACAAAATGGTGCAGGAAAATCTACCTCATTAAAGATTCTTTCTGGTCAATTAAAACCTAATTTAGGACGGTGGGATGATCCTCCCGAGTGGGAAGAAATAATAGAAAATTTCAGAGGATCAGAATTGCAAAATTATTTTGAAGCAATATATCAGGGAACATTAAAAGCGGCAATAAAACCTCAAGAAATTAGTGGTCTTCCCAAGATAACTACTGGTGTAGTGAAAGATCTAATTACTAAAGTGGATGAAAAAGGTCAAGTAGAAGAAGTAAAAAGTCTACTTAACTTAGAAAAGTTTTGGGAAAGAGAATTAACTGTACTTAGTGGAGGAGAGCTTCAAAGAGTAGCAATTGCAGCTACAATTGTAAAAGATGCAGATGTCTACCTTTTTGATGAACCTTCTAGTTTCTTAGATGTAAAAGAAAGAATGAATGCTGCAACAGCAATAAGAACTCTAATCTCGGATAATAAATATATTCTCAATGTAGAGCACGACTTGGCTGTTTGTGATGCGATTAGTGATCAAATAAGTATGTATTATGGTTCACCTGGTGGTTATGGTATTGTTACCCATCCAAAAGGAGTAAGAGATGGTATCAATGTTTTTCTTGAAGGATATATTCCAGATGAGAATATGCGTTTTAGAGATTACGCAATTACATTCTCTCGAATTCCTGCACCAACAGAAGGAAGTTCAAGTCACAAAATAGCACTAGAATATGGGAATTTTACTAAAGATTTCAATGGTTTCAAATTTAAAGCAAATGGTGGAATAATTCATAATTCTGAAATAATTGGAATTATTGGACCTAATGGTATTGGTAAAACTACTTTTGCTAAAATTCTTGCTGGCGATGAAGAACCAACTAGTGGTGAAGTTATTTTAGAAAATGCAAAGAAAGCAGCTAAAAAACAGGAAGAGAATGAAATAGAAAAGAAGAAAGAAGAAAAATCTGGGATAAAGATTGCTCATAAACCACAATATATTTCTATAGATTTCAAAGGAACAGTTGAAGAATTCTTTTTATCAATTAACCGATTTTTACTAACTGATCCATGGACAAGAGCTGAAATCATCCGACCTCTTAATATTGAAGACCTGCTTATGCGAAACGTTCCAGATCTTTCAGGTGGTGAACTTCAAAAAATAGCTATTGCTGGTTCTCTTGCACAATCCTGTGATATGTATCTCATTGATGAACCCTGCGCATATCTAGATTCAGAAATGCGTTTAGTTGTAGCAAAAGTTATTCAGAAAATTGTTAGATCTAGTGGACGAGCAGCATTTATCATAGATCATGATTTAATGTTTATTGATTATCTTAGTGATAGCTTGATGGTTTTTGAAGGTGAACCTGGAATTAGCGGGAAAATTAAAGCACCTACGAATTTGCGCCGAGGTATGAATAAATTTCTGAAAGAAGTTGACATAACATTCCGAAGAGACAAAGTAAGTGGAAGACCTCGTGTGAATAAAAAACAATCAAGACTTGATAGAGCTCAAAGAGATATTGGCGAATTCTATTATGTACCATCTACATTAGAAAAAGAATGAGAGAAGACAGTTTTACATGAAATCGACTGTCTTATCATCTTCAATATCTTGACCATAAATTCTTTCATGTGCCCATGAAAAAGGTTTAATTTTTTTCGTCATTTCTTCAAGGAGCCAATCCATGATTTTCTCTCCAACCCGTTCTCCATAAATTCTTTTTGCTGTTCTCATGGTTTTTATCGTTTCATTATCATCACGAATGAAATCTACTATTTTACAGATATTTTCTGAAGAAGCAGGAGGAACTAACACATTAGATTTTGCATCGAAAACTGATTCTGGTCGATCTGTATTGAATCGTAGTGTTAAACAAAGTACATCTTGAATCTCATTTAATTCTTCTTGAATACTTCCTGAATCTGTTAATTCAGCAAAACATTTACCGCTTTTCCAAAATTCAATAACTTGTCCATACTCTTTCCACAAAGGAGTGAAAATAAAATTATCATATTTTTGATCAGCTTGTAATATCTTCTTTCTTAAATTAAAAAATTCCAACGCGCTTTTTGTGGCATTTAATTCACACCAAGTTATTGGAACACCTTTTTTCACTAATTCCATTACTCCACTTACAATTGCTTTGAATCTTTTCTCAGTTAAATTACCTCTTCTGTGAACATCAACTCGAATCCAATTATCATAATTCTCTAAACTGGGAAAATCTTCAAAAGCAGAAGTTTCTGGTTTTGGAACTAGTTCTATAGCATCAACAACAGAATTCCCAACAACACGAATCGAATTTTCTGGATAACCCTCTCTTAAAAGATTTTCACGACAAATTTCATGAGGAGCAAAAAGATAGGCAGCACCAGCACCAGATACAAAAGTATCCCATTGTTCTGGCCATGGTTCAGCACGATTAATTTCCCATTTACCATTCCACTGCTTCTGAATGAAGTCGTTAACATCAACAATCTCTTGAGTGAAAAGATTTTGTTCTTTGAAAGAAACTGGATGCATACCTCGTATTCCAGCTTCATTTTGACCTACTCCGGAACGAGTTGATAAAATCCAAGCTGCAGATACAATACCAGCAGTAAGAGTATCACCATGAGGTATTGGCAAAAAAAATCTATTTGGATATTCCTCTCGCAACCATTTACCAATGTGACCTATTTTATAAAAAATCTCAACTGATTTTTGTAATAAATCACCCTTAATTTGCAAATCAATAAGTGGATTCATCTTAAATTCTTTTATTCCATAACCAAGAAGATCATCATAATGTTGACCTGTTGTCGCACAAATAACAGGTATATCCTTTTTGTTTGCCCAATAGATTAGAGGTGCTTGTTTGTAAAAATCAGGTTTTGTACCAATAGCGACCATTAGAATCCATTTGTTTTTATCTGAATTCTCAATAATAGATCGGATTTCCTTTTCTTTTAATATTGGAGGTATAAAATCTGGTTTAGGATATTTGAAAGATTTCATTTTGACCACTTATTTTATAGATAATTATCTAAAGTAAAATATTATTCTTGTACGTTAGTACTTAAAACTTTTCAACATTTAGACTCCACTGGATGAAAAAAATAAAAAAAATATAGAAATTGACTATGGTAATGAATTAATACTCTTTTCAATTAATTCTATATTAGTATTTCCAAATGAATTAGTTTTCCCTGATTTAACATTATTAACAGTTAATTTTGCTGGTGCAAAAATTGCAGGATTAATCTTATAAAAATCACCTTTAGCTTGTTTTACTATTTCATAAAATAATGAACCGTAATTAGGAGATTTATTTGAAATTGCTTTTTTACAAAAATCAAGAAGCTCCTTTTCATTTCCAGTGTTAACTTGTAGAAAAACATTCGAACCGTAAATTAGCATATCATTTGTTCTACCTAACATAATTTCATAATTTTCATAATATACAGGTGAAATAGGTGCGGAACCACTGGCAGCAATAATTTTTGTGACATCCATTCCTAAATCAAATAATTTATGTAACGCTGTTTCGATTGAACGAGCAGATATTTGAGTAGAGCCGGCAATACTTGCCGTAGGAACCACTATAATGTAGAGATTTTCTGGATCAATTGTACATTTTTCTGCTATATACTTGATAATATTGTCTGAAGGAATTTCATTCGATTCCAAAACAATAACTGCCTCATCAATTTCTTCATCCATTGGGATTTTTTTAAAAATATGTTTTGGTTTATCAGCTAATACCCTTGCTGGACCACTTGCAATTGCTTGGTAATTATCCTTTTTAATTGACCAACCAGCAAATTGAGAACCAAGTGTTGCTTCAACTGGAAAATCTGTAAAAACTGTAATTGAGGGTAAAATTACCTCAGGAGAATATTCCTTGAGAGTAAGTGTTACTTCTGCTAAACCTCCCATGCAAATCTGAGAAATATATTCACCTGCTAAATAACCACCTTGAGTATTTACACCAAAATCTATAATCATTGAACCTATTTTTGTTTCAATTACTTCCCCTTTTAAAACGTCAACTATTTCTAATATTTCTTCGAACAAATTTATTGCTGCTTCATTCATTGTAGTTATTGTAGCTTCATTTTGACTATTCATTAACAATACCCTCTGATAGTGTTTCTACACTAATTCTTTGAGATGAATCATTATTGAACCTAATTGTCCCTCATAATTTGAGCTGGTAATCTTGATGATTCGATCATCATTTTTTATCGTATTAATTATACTTTTCATTGCGTTTTTCAATTCTTCTTCATTTATTGCATTTATAACAATCTCATAAACACAATTTGCATTATCAGGTAGAAGACTATCAGAAACTTCTTCTTTTAGTGTAGGGCAAAATTTGTGATTAGTTGATTCATTTAAAAATGAATATTTTGAACCAATTTTAGAGCCAGCTCTACAAATACCAGCTGGAAAAGCAGTGATTGCTTTAGCCTCTGATTTCTGTAAAGCTTGAATACCAGCTCTTGCAACATTTAATGTTTCTAATTCTTTGATACCCATTATTATAAGAACTCCTCCAGCAATACCTTTTGCCATATGGAAGGTTTCCTCTATTTGGAATAAACCGTCCATAACAGGTATTTCCCACATTTTTCGATTATAAACATCAATTTGCTTTTGATAACCATCACCAAAATATGATATTAATTTACCAATAGGTTCACTTTTTTCTCCATCTTGAAGCATATTGAAAATTCTTGTAGTTGGTGCAGTTAGAGCACATTGGGAAATTCGAGTGAGAAGCTCATCTTTCATTTGTTTGCTTCTCCTAGTCCAAATTTGAATAATAACTCCAGGTCTTCCATCAGGTGTTTCAGATGAATCTACAATTTTCTCAATGCCTGCTTCTGCTGAACACATGATTATACTCGTAGCAAAACCTATAGTACTTCTAGCAGCTTCTAAAGCTAACTCTTCATCTGCAGCAGTAATTAATACTCTTGAATACCACATTTTAAAACATTCAGAATAAGTATCATCTATTTTTTCTGTGCTCATAATTCTCATCTCAATTTTATTTATTGCTCATGAGCAATTATATGATTATTAAATGCTTTTTGCCATCGATATTCTATTACTAATGGAAAAATACAGATTGTACATAAACATAAAAGGGTAAAGGAAAAAATTGCTTCTAATCCCAATGCACAATTATCTTCTGTTTTAATTTTAGAAGTCTCGATATGATCATGAAGAAGTGTATATTTAATGTAAATTGGATAAATTGGGAAAACTATCAAGAATATTAACATTGTTGTGGGATTATTGGTAGTAGGATAAGATCTTGATTCAGTAGTAAATGCAAGCTTGAAATGATCTTCCAAATCTTTGAATAACCAAAACTGATAGAGGATGTAATAAATTCCTAAAGTAACTAGTGAAAGAAATACTACTCGACTAAATCGTCTAGTTGTTCCATATTTCATTTCTTTTGGCATGATATACTACTCCATATAGTGATAATTCCTTTTTTAATTATTATATTCCAAGTTTCCCTTTCTTTTACAGTTTTTAACTAATTTATTCTATAAAAAAAGGTATTGTAAAAAAGGAAGAGAAATTTCCTCTTCCTAAATAAGAGAAGTTTTATTTCAACATTTCAGTCGTCTTCAAGCTTTTCCATGCTTGAGCTTCGCCACTTTTTATTTTCTTAAATTCTGGAATATGTCTTAATGTAAGCACTAACCACATACTTAGGGAATATAGAAGTATGAATTGCCATCCTAGTTGTCCATCTGTAAAGTAAACATGAGGCCAAAATGCTGCAGGAAGATCAGTTGATCCAATACCAGAAATTTGATCAATTAAATACCAAAATGGTGAAATGAATACTGCAGCCCAACATGCACCAATTCCGGAAAAACCACTTACCCTAATCATAATAAAGAGTAAAATAATCCAGAAGAAAGTTGTAGGCCAATAAATATAGAAAAATAAACCGAGGAATGTGCCTAGTCCTTTGCCTCCTTTAAAACCTAGATAAGGCATCCAACAATGACCTGTAACAGCTGCCACTGCACAAAGTATAACATAATATTCTGTGAAAATAAGAGGATCATCTGAGAGTGGAGCGATTAAATATTCAACAATAGATGCTGCAAAAACTCCCTTAACAATATCAACAGAAAAGGTAATTGCACCCCAAGGAAACAAACCTGCTGCGCGAATAGTATTTCGGGTGCTAACAGAACCAGAACCAAATTCTCTAGGATCAATGCCGGCGACTGTTTTTGAAACAATATAGGCTGTTGGAAAACTTCCAATCAACCATCCAATAATAGGTGATACTATAAATGGCCATATATTTCCAATAGACAAAGCAAATCACTAAAGCGATTAAAAGAATAGTCATTTAAAAAAAATTCGCTTAAAATCATCTCTTGAATACATAAAATATAAATTAATGCTGAATTTAGATTAGGAAAGATTAATCTTGTTTTTATTAAATTGAATTATTCCTATTTTCTCTAGCTCTTTAATTCTTTCAATTAAAGTCTCTTCTGAAAGATTGAGTACAAGTGCAAGGTCTTTGATTTCTAGCTCTTTTCCTCTAGTTGTTAATGTTTGAATTATTCTTTGATCAATTCTTTGTGGAAGTAATTCATATGATATAGAACGAATACTTTTTCTAATTTGAGAATAAGTTGCTTCAGCAATTGCTTTTGCTACATTGACTTTTTCTAATTCTTTACTTAATTTAATAAGTAAATCACTATAAGCTAGAAGTTTTTCTTTGGAATTTGGTTGTTTTATTAATTCTTGACATTGGTTGACAATTTCAGCTAATTCAGGGAATTCCTTAGGTGTTTTAATTTCAATTCTAGGAACATCGAAAAGACCAACATCAAACATTTCAGGGGAGATTTGTACTTCAACTCGTACAGCTTTTGCAATATGGTAATATCTTCGAGGAGCACCTTGTCCTGCATCTTTAAAATCAGAATCTAAGAGTCCTGACTCTTCTAAAAGTTGTAAATGACGAAAAATTGCTTGCTGTCCTAAATCTAGCTGATAAGCTAGTTGAGTTAAATACATAGGCTCTCCAGCAAGCATTGCAAGTATTTTTCTTCTTGTCTCACTTTTTAGAGCAAGAAAGATTTGATCAGGATCTGCCATTTTTCATCACTTTTTATTAATAATTTTTTTTAGCATTTTTGTCATATTGTTGTAAAAAATTTCTAGAGGAAGGATGAAATTGCACCTTCCTTGAATTGTTCATTGATTCCACGATATTTTTTAAGGTCATCTGACGAACCACGATGAATTTTCATTAAGGCTTCTTTTAATATTTTTTGCGTAATTTTAAATGCTTTAGTCTCTAATTTTTTAATAGCATCTTCTCGAGTTTCAACATTTTTTAGATATTCTCTAACTGATAACATTCCTGCTTCTTTTGCAATAGCAGCGATATCTGCACCAGTTAAACCTTCAGTATCTTTCGCTAATTCATCTAGATTTACATCACTTGCGATTGGCATCTTCTTTGTGTGAATATCAAAGATTTCTTTTCGTGCTGCTAAATTAGGAATATCAATACCAATAAATCTATCAGTTCTTCCTGTTCGTATAACCGCAGGATCTATGATATCGGGTCTATTAGTAGCCATAATAACTACGACATTCTTTAATTTTGAAAGTCCATCCAATTCAGTTAATAATTGGCTAACAACTCGTTCAGTTACATTGCTATCATTTACTCCACCTCTCTTGGGTGTTATACTATCCACTTCATCCATAAAGATGATACAGGGAGAAGCTTGTCTTGCTTTTCTGAATAATTCTCTGATAGCTTTTTCTGATTCACCAACCCATTTACTCATTACTTCTGGTCCTTTGATACTAATGAAATTAGCTTCGCTTTCTGTTGCTACAGCTTTTGCTAGTAATGTCTTACCAGTTCCTGGTGGTCCATAAAGTAAGATTCCTTTTGGAGGGTCTGTTCCCGCAGCTTCAAACACTTCAGGATATTTCAGTGGCCATTCAACAGCTTCTTTTAGCTCTTGTATAGCCCTATCTAATCCACCTATTTGATTCCAGTTTACGTTTGGTCTTTCTACGAAAACTTCACGCAAAGCGGAAGGTTCAACCATTGCTAAGGCATTTTCAAAATCATCTTGTTGAACTTCAATTTCTGAAAGAACCTCTGGGGGGACTTTTTCTTCTTCCCAATTAATTTTGGGCAATATTTTGCGTAAAGCACTCATAGCTGCTTCTTTAACTAAAGTAGCAATATCAGCTCCAACGAAACCATGTGTGATAGAAGCTATTTTTTCAAGTTTGATATCATCTGCTAAAGGCATACCTCTTGTATGAATCTGCAAAATATCAATACGACCTTTCATATCCGGAACACCGATTTCCATTTCACGGTCAAAACGTCCACCACGTCTTAATGCAGGATCAATAGAGTTGGGTCTATTTGTAGCAGCAATGACAACAACTTGACCACGGCTTTCCAATCCATCCATAAGAGCAAGCAATTGAGCGACCACCCTTCTTTCAACTTCACCTGTTACTTCGGACCGTTTTGGGGCAATAGCATCTATTTCATCAATGAAAATTATTGAAGGAGCATTCTCTTCTGCTTCTTTGAAAACACCACGTATATTTGCTTCACTTTCTCCATAAAATTTGGACATGATTTCAGGGCCACTCAAATGAATAAAATGAGCATCTGTTTCATTAGCAACTGCTTTAGCTAGCATGGTTTTTCCTGTTCCGGGAGGGCCATAAATTAACAATCCTTTTGGAGCTTCTACACCTAATTTCTCAAAAATTTCAGGATATCTTAGAGGAAGTTCAATCATTTCCCTTAATTTTTGTATAACATCTTCTAATCCACCAATATCCTCATAGCTTATTTGAGCAATCTTTTCATCTGTTTCACTTACAGGAGTAGTTCGAAGATCAATTGAAGTAGTATTCGCAACAACTACCGTATTTCCTTGTTTGGGAGCAATACGAGCAACTTTGAATACAATTTGATTTCCACCTAAAATTTGAATTCGAATTTGATCACCTACTGAAACAGGTCTACCATTCAATATTTGCAATAGGAATTTCCCATCAAGATCACCTCGAATAGCTTGAGTGGGTGCTACAATAATTTTAGTGCCAGTTGGAGGTTTGATTTTCTTAATGGAGACAATTTCATCTAATCTTACACCAGCATTTAATCTGATTGTACCATCAATTCGAATAATTCCTTTTCTTTCATCTTCTGGATAACCTGGCCATACTTTTGCTGCTGTTCGTGTTTTTCCATCAATTTCTATAATATCTCCAGCAGATAAACCTAATTGTTTCATTATCCCATGACCAATTCTGGCTAATCCTTTACCTACATCACGATATTGTGAATCTGAAACACGTAATTTTATTCCATCATCTTTGTTTGAATCTATTCCGTCAGTTGTTGACATAAGTATTTCACCTTTTTTATTATTTAATTATATGAAGTAAACATTTTATTCGATCTTTACTTCAAAACCTTCCTCTGTAGCAACAGGTTCTTTTCGCTCTACAGTAAACTCAAGAATACCGTTTCTATATTTTGCTGAAGCAGTTTTTGGTTTAATTTTAACAGATAAATCTCTTTCACAGGAGTATTTTCTATCTCCACTTTGAGCATCAATTGAAATCCTTGTTTCAGTAGTTTTAACTTTAATATCATCTTTTGAAACACCTGGAAGTTCTACGATTAAACGAACCAATTTATCTTCAATAAAAACATCAACTAAAGGTTCACGATCTTTTGAAGCTACTGGGGCGCCTTTCATTGAAGGTTTAATGTTACCAAACTCTTTGATAACTGGTTTACCATCAGGTCCCATAGTTATATTCCATCCCCAGGTAAGTGGACCCATTTTTTTTCTGAAAGCTTCAGGATCGTTTAGGTCAAAACCTTCCATCATTTTCTCAAGTTCACCCATGATTTGATCCATAAAATCTTCATTAAAGAAACCACTACTTTCAAATAAATCGAATGGCAACCATGGAAACATTTCTTTCCATTTACGATATTCATCGTCTTTTTTTCTTCTCCAAGACAATTTAATTACACCTCATTTTTTTGAAATTTTTCAGTTAAGGTTTTTTTATCACCATTTAGTGAATTACTCACTAAAAAGTTAATATTAAAACGTTTATCTAATCAATATATAAATCTATTCATTTTTATTAAAAAATCAGACAAATTATAATTAATATAAAATAAGAAAAAAGAAGATAAAAAAATAAGGAAATAAAGTTGTTAGAAAAAAACTAACAACTAATTAACATCTACTTTCAACCGAGAAAGGATTTCGTTCATTTGATCAACTTTCTTGTTAATGCCTATTACATTTCTCAAGATAATTGCTCGATCAGTACGAGGAGGAGTCAAAACTAGTGTTCCAGAACGGAAAATAAGATATTCAATTATATCAGGATATTCCTTTATAACCGACATATCAGCTGCGGGATAACGTTCTACTCCACCACCAATTCCTTTATGGTGTAAAAGCTCATTACCTTCAACAGCATAATAGTTAAACAATGATCCAAACCAAGTAAATAGTATAATGAGCAACATCAAAGTTGCTAATCCAAAGTACACTTGTGATGAAAAATAGATTCGCATTGTTGGTAAACCACCATCACCAGCTCCACTCAAAAATCCAGTATAAGCATTAACTAATAATAGAATAGCAATAATTGCGATTATTAAGACAATGATGATAATAGTTCTAGCACGATTAAAGTCAAAAGCTATAAGGATAATATTTAAGACGAAAATAATGAAAAATACAATCCCAATTATATTCATATAACCTGAACCTTGGGTTCTGTCATCAAGTGGAATAGTTGTGTATCTATTCATTAACATTTGAACTAAACCACACACCAAAGCAGTAATTAAAGAAGGTATTAATAGAATCATAGAAGAATAAGATCGAATAATTATTCTATCTTTATACTCTTTTCCATCTGAATCTTCTTGAATAACTTTGTTAGTTATTGCTCTTTCTTCTTTTTCTTCTTCTTTATAATAATGCTTTTCAATAATAACTGTTTTTGCTTCTTGTTCTGAAGTTGCTTCTTGTTCTGAGGTTACTTCAGTTTCAGGTTCTGTTTCCGTTTGAGATTCTTCCAAGAGAATATCACCATACTGAAACAAAGTTTTCGTATAAATAAGCTTTCTTCATAAGGCATAAATATGAAAATTTCTATTTTAGAAGAAAAATTTCATTCGAATCTTATAAAAACTTTTTTTTGTAAGAAATAAACTCTAAAGGTAGATTAATAATAATAAAAAACTACTTAACTAGTAGATAGTTTTGATAAACATAGAGCGGAATGATTAATGCCACCAGATTACAAAAAATTATACGAAATTGTTTGTGATCTTTATTCTAGTACTAACCATTTTTATTATGGACAATGGGATGAAACGTTTTATACTTTAAGAGTTTTTGAAACATGTAAATCATTGATCAAAAAAACAAAAATGAAAGTAAATGAGGAAGTCATCTTAACAGCAGCCATTTTTCATGATATTGGGAAAACAAAATTAGATACTGAAAATAAGATCAAAAAAGAATGGGATACTCATCCCATTTATGGAGCAAATCTTACAAGAGAAATCTTGACCGAGCAGGGATTTGAAAACGAATTCATAGAAAGAGTAGTAAATTTAGTGAAACACCATGATGATAGACCCGGGAAGGTTGAAATGATACGTTGTGATGAGCTAAAAATCCTACAGGATGCTGATTTGCTTGCAGATATGGGTATTGCTAGTTTTGTTAGACCATTTCTTTATAGTGGGAAAAATAAACGTAAAACACTTGAAAATGTTAATTTTATCAAAACAAGCAGGTCTAATGGAAGCATTTCCAAAGAGAATCTTTATCGGCTCAATTTAGGAATCTCAAAACGAATTGCTAAAAAATTAATTCGAGAAACTGATAAATTAAATAATAGAATTTTTAAAATGACTCAATCTGAACTCCTTGAATAAGAAAAATCATAAGAATCGAAGAATATTGTTTTACACCAATGATTTTAGCAATTAGAAAAATATTCCAATAATTGAGAAAGTAAGTAAAGAAAGAAGAAATATCCATGAATAATTATCAAAAAATCTTCTCTTAACAACTATCATATATTCTTCATATTTTTCACCAAATTTTGGAATGAGCATTTTTTTTTCTTCATATATTGCTTATATAAGAAACAAAAGGAAAAATACAACTGCAATTGATATTGTTATATAATTACACATAGCAAAAATAAAACCACTTATCATAAAAAGAAACATTGTATACATGGGATGCCTAGCTTTCTCGTAATAGCCTTCATGAAGTAAATTATTAGGATTATTTCTTGAAGTGTGAGCGGAACGATTAATAGTAATTATTTGTCCAACATGATAAGAACCGTAAAAAAGAGCTACCATTCCAATTGAAAAATAAATTGTTTTAAATAATGTGAATTTAGGAAGAGAAGAATAAAACACAATATCAATATTTAACCAAAGCTGAAATTGTTCTATATCAAACCAGGTTAATACTACAAGAACACCAAACAAGGCTGTTAATAAAACAGCTATTATAATGTATTTGAATTTAAGGTTCATATTTGAGATTTTCCTATAGAAATTTTATTTTAATGAATTTTTGCAAATAAATTTACTAAAAACCTTTAAGCAGTTTTTATTAGTTTATAATTTGGTGAGTGAATGAAGGCATTTATTTCAGTTGATTTAGAAGGATTACCTTTTGTAGTAATTCCAGGTCATGTAAATCTAAAAGGATCTCTGTACCAAGAAGCGAGAGAAATAGCTACTAAAATAACTAATATTGTAGTTTCTGAACTTGAAAAAAATAATATTGAGAAAATAATAATTGCGGATTCGCATGGACCGATGGTAAATTTATTAGTAGATGATTTACCAGAAAGTGTTGAGATAATTAGAGGCACTCCAAGACCGATCAGTATGGTATCTGGTGTTGAAGAATGTGATATAGCTATTTTCTTAGGTTATCATGCGAAATTCGGAACAGAAAAAGCGACTTTTGATCACACCTATAGTGGAAGTAGCATACACCAAGTTAAGGTAAATGATATTCCAGCAAGTGAATTTATTTTAAATGCATTTGTTGCGGGAGAATACAAAGTTCCTGTAATTTTAATCGCAGGAGATGAAGCACTCTTAAATGGGGATGTTACAGATTTAACTCCTTGGGTAGAAAAAGTAACACTGAAAAAAGCACTAAGTCAATTTTCTGCTAGAAGTGATAGCATGGTTAAAATTGAAAAAGACCTAAGAGAGGGTGTAAAGAGAGCACTAGCTAAATATAATAAAAAAGAAGTAAAACCACTTATTACTCAGAAACCAGTGAAAATGGAAATTACTTTTAGAACGAGTCTTTTTGCTGATGTTGCTGATTTGTTACCATCAATTAGAAGACTAGATGGATTAAGAGTAGCCTATGAAGCAAACAATATCATAGAAGCTTACAAAATATTTCAATTTCTTGTAATGGCAGCTTCAGGAGCAAATGCATTGATGGGATATCTAGGTTAAAATATAAAGAAAATATTCGAGAAGTTGTTATTTAGCAATTTGAACTAACTTCTCACTTAATTCCCACAACTCATTTCGAAAATCTTTATCATTAGCCATTTCATTTGTTTTCTTTATCTTAGAGCTTTCAAAGAATTTTCCAGAAATATTTTCTAGTTCAGAAGAGGATGCAAGATAAATAGCTGTTTTAGCGCTTTTCGCTGGACTCTTTGCAAAAGGAAACATTAGGACGAGTGAGGCTTTCATAATGAAATTAGTTTTACCGAAATTTGAACGTGTAAAACCAGGAGAATAAGCATTAACAGTAATTTTACTGTCTTTTAAGCGATGAGCTAACTCTTGTGTAAACATAATATTATATAATTTTGATTCAGAATAAGCTCTAAAGCTAGAAAATTTTCTTGCATCCCAATTATAATCATCTAAAGACCATTTTCTTACTGCTCCATAAGCACCAGAGCTAACATTGATAATTCGCGAGGGAGCACTTTTCTTTAATAAATCTAGTAATAGATTCGTAAGAAGAAAGAATCCTAAATGATTAACTGCAAAAGTTGATTCATATCCATCTTCAGTTATAATTTTTTTATTACTCATTAAACCATGATTATTTACCAAAACGTCTAATCGATCATTTTTTTTCAAGAAGGATGAAACAAAAGTTCTAATTGATTTTTGAGAAGAGAAATCACAAATCATTAATTCAAGTGATTCTTTCCTAGTAGAGGACTTAATTTCCTCCAAAGCTTGTCTACCTTTTGTTTCATTTCTTACGACCATAACAACATGAGCATCTAGTTCTGCTAACTGTTTTGCGGTTTCTTTACCAACACCAGAATTTGCTCCTGTTACTAAACATATTTTATTCTTCATTGAATTCATAATAACCATATAGACAAAAACGGTGATAATTTATTATCCTTATCATTTAAAGGATAAATCAAAAAAAATTTCGTTGAATTTAAATAAATATGAAAAAATTATTGGAATAGATACAAAGAAAAAATTCTATTTCATCTCTTTTATAAATTAGATTGAAATGAAATTCCTATTAATGAAATATCTTTTATAATTAATAATCGTCAATGAAATAAAGCTAATTCTCATATTTGGTGAAAAAAATGGTTGTTATGGATGAAGAAATTGTATTGAAAGAGATAGTTGAAGATTTTATTAATATTTTAGAGAAAGGAGATGTAGAGAATTTCAAAAATCTTTGGCACCCAAAAGCATTGAAATTCGGTCTAGGAAATACTAACGAATTAATGGTTATGAATAAAGATGAAATGATAAAATTTGCTCTTGAAGGAATACAGGGTTTAAGAAAACAAATTCCAGATCAAGAAGTAATTAGATTTCAAATTGACGAAATAATTCGAATTCAACTGATAGAGAATATTGCAGCGTCAGTTGAAGTAAAGTGGTATATGATTCTTCCTGGTTCAAAAGGTAGTCATCATTCTTTTATTCAGTTTGCTAAAGATAATAAAAAATGGTTCATTGTTAATATTCTTGAGAAAGGATTTGAAGAATCATTATAATTGTCATAAAGATTTACATGAATTAATTAAATTATAACATTTCTTGCTTTGAGTAATTAGATAAGGTTATTATTTAGGAATGGTAAAAAAGAGTATTGTGTGAGAGAAATGAGTTACGTTGAGAAATCTGTTTATAGGTATTTACGAAATGTTGTTACTTCAGGATTTAAAGCATTATTTACTCGGAAATTTCTAATATATACAATATTTTTCTTGGTTATAATAGTCGCTACTACAATAACTGCACTGGTAGGTATACCTTCTATTAATCTTACAATTTTCGGAATTTCTCCAGAAAATATGATTAATTACATTTTTTATTTTGAACTTGCTTTCGCAATAGCTTATATTTTAACCGGATTCTTCTTTACTAAAACGCCCATGTTTCTACATATAATATTTGTAATCCTTATAGCAGGGGGAATTACAGCAGGCCTTTATTTTCTAGATAATTTCATTGTTGTTACAATTCTTGGTTTCGTTTTGTATTGTTTATGGATGTTTATTACGATAGTATCTACCTTTTCCTTTGGTAAGAACCTCTTAGGGAGCAAAGTTACTGGTAGTATTTTATTTATGGGGAAGAAAGAAGGCGGAGCTGCTTTATTTAGTGGTATATTAACTCCATTAATTTTATGTTGTATAGGAATGAATGGTTATATTCTTTATCAAGGGATAATAACTCCTTCTTGGTTATATATTGTAACGGCAATTATTGGAATCTTAATTGGAGGTTTCCTTATTTTTGCTATGTGGTATTTAGCACGAAAAGATGATGTCTTTTATACAATCCTTCCATTCTTCTATCTGATGACTAATACACATGTTGTACAGCTAGTAATTCGTCTTATAAGAGGAGATACAACCTATATTTCCTGGCTTAGTATTCTTGTTTCAGTCTTTTTCCTATTGAATAGCATCTCAAAGTATTATAGAAAAGTAAAGAAACTTGATGCAGACTTCTTACCTAATCAAGAAGATCTCGAAGAAATGGAAATTCCCACAGAAACCAAAAAAAGATGGAAAAAAGAGAAACCAATTGAAAAAGAGGAATTTTTTATAAGCGATATTTTCCGATTTATAACCGACAGAGGAGTCATCATGCTGATTCTTGGATTTGCTTTAGCTAATCATAGTGTTATACTTCAGATCGGATTTAATAGAGCAAATATTTCAGCTATTTTTGTTGGTTTTCCAGGTGGAGTGGTTCAAACAGCACACAGTCTTACAATGTTATTTGCAGCATTATCGGTAGTTGTAATTATAATATTGAATTATTCAAGTAAACGCTTCAAAAGCTATCTTAAACCTAAGATATTTCGATTGAATTTTCTGCCACCTTATGAAGATGTAGAGAATTTTGTAATTAATGCGAAATCGGGGAATATTAATTGGAAACTTTTTGCTCGAGATGCAACCATAAGTTTAGCTAAGAAAGGTGTTAGTGCAACAACACAAATAACTGTATCAGCAAAGGAACAAACAATTGATTTAGCTAAAAAAGGAATTGAAATAGTTAAAACAAAAGCTTCATCAGTAGTAGAAAAAACCAAAAAATGGGGACAAAGATTTCTTAGTGAAGAAGAAGAAATAGAGCTATTAGAAGAAGTTGAAGATGACGATTTCTAAAAGTCTATTCTCTCACTAATTTTTTTAATCTTAAGAATAGAAAGTGTGGGTTTGAACATAATCTATCATAATCTTTGGGACTAACTTTTTTAGCTGCGGGAATAGGTAATGGTTCTAGTAAAACATCAACAAAAAAACCATATTTTCTGAAAATTGCAAACATACTTGCTAGTGTCCGGTGATAATATTCTACTTTGTATTGTTTTGCTCCGTGTGTCCAAAATTCTTCATATAATTCTTTTTTAAAATAATTAGATCGATTGTGCCATTTCCAATCAGCATGAGGATGATGAACAGAGATAACAATTATTCCATCTACTCTTAGAATTCTACTAAATTCTTCAAAAACAGGAAACCAATTATTGATATAATGAAGAACCAAAGATGCAATTATTATATCAATTGAGCTGGTTTTGATAAAATCCATCGGTTGAGCGATATCAGCAACGAAAAAATTTGCTTTGGAACCCAATCTTTTTTTCGCGTGAGCTATCATCGATTCACTAATATCAATAGCAAATACATTAGCACCCTGATTAATGAGCAATTCAGTTAGAACGCCTCCTGCACAACCTACTTCTAAAACTTGTTTGTTTTTTATATCAGGGATTAACGATAAAATAGCAGGGCGATCATAAAATGCATTGTAAATACTTTTTTCGCTTTTATGAATATATGATTCACCCATTTCATCATAATATTTTGCTGGTTCATTATTCATATATTAAAACATATTTTAGAACTAAAAAATACTTCTAAGAATGAGCAGGAAACTCTTCGTGAAAAAAAGCCTTTATATAGAAGAATTATACATTTGATTTTAGGGATGGTGGTTTCGTTTTCAGATGAAATAATATCTCAGGTAAAGGAGTTAATTCAAAAAGAAAAAAAAGCAAAAATAAATTGGATTTTAACAATTACTCAATTATCTTTAAAAGAATTGAGTATTATAGCTGAAGAACTAGGGTATGTAATCAAAGGGGAATACATAGCACTTGCATCAGAAGCAGACAAATTACCAGAAGGAGAAATTGAAAAATGGAAACCTATAGACATTTCTTCTTATAAGAAAATAAATTTAGATCAATTCAAATATTGTCCCACGTGTGGAAATCCATTGGAAGGAATTAAAGAAAGCAACGATATTTCTGGTCATTGTAAAAATTGTGGTGAAGATTTAATTAAAATAATAAAAATCAATAAGAAAAAGGATTATTTCCTAAAAAGATGTTCAAATTGTGGTAATATTAATTCAGTGAAAGCTAAATATTGTATACATTGTTCTTCAAGAAATTTAACACGAATAATAGTTAATGAAGGAGCTACTAAAACCAAATTCCAAAAACCAGTAAGCCCACTTAAGGTATTATATTTTATAGATTTCGCAGTTGCATTTCTTCTTGCTGTAGGTGGAATTGTTTGGGGAATAATTGAAATGGCTACTAATATAGATACAATTTCCACTACAATTGCAATAATCCTAGTTGTAATTGGAGGACTACTTTTATTTTGGCCTGCATACCGCATCTATCAAATAACTACTTATTTAAGATACAAAATGTATTTGGGTGAAGATTTAGAAGAGATTCTTTAGAAGATGATTTTCTTTAAAATTGATTAAAAATAATATTTGATTTTTTAATATTAACTACTACCAACTTAGGTAATGTTCGGAAATCATTTATTGTTTTGGTAAAATTTTGAGCTGTAAAACAATCATCAAAATTGTCATATTGTGTGGCAAAAATAGAAGAAGGGATTACAGAAAATAACACACAAATTATCAATAATGATATAAAATTTTGTTTCAAGAATCTACTCGCTCTCCAACCTAATTTATAATTCGTCCTTTTTTTTTAACTTCAAGTAATGATTGGTCTATTTTATTAATTAGTATTATTAATTGATATACTGACATTAGAAGATCAATATTTAAAAAAAAGTAATAGTGAATAAAAATAGAAAATCAGAATCTTATATATTAAATGGAACGGAAAAAATTACTATGGTATATCCTTAACTATAATTATTCAGAAAAAACCTCGCTAATTTCAGATATCCATTCTGCTGATTGATGTTTAAAGTAGGTTTCATAAAGTTCTGAGTATAAACCTCCATTACTCATAAGACTTTTATGATTACCTTCTTCAACAAGTTCACCATGATCGAGCACTATAATTCTATCAGAGTTTTTAATCGTAGTTAAACGATGAGCGATGACAATTGAAGTTCTATTAGCTAGAAGCGTATCAAGAGCATCTTGAATCTTGGATTCAGTATATGCATCAACAGCAGCTGTAGCTTCATCTAATATCAATATCTTAGGATTAGTGAGAAGTGTTCTGGCAAAAGAGATCATTTGTCTTTGCCCTGCAGAAAGACCTTTCCCGCGTTCTCCTAACTCAGTTTCTAGACCATCTGGTAAAGCATCAATAAATTCTTGAGCAGAGACAATTCTGATGACATTTTCTACTTCTTCTAGAGTTGCATCTGGTTTGCCAAATCTAATATTATCTAGAACAGTTCCACTGAAAAGAAAAACATCTTGACTGACTAGACCTATTTGCGATCTTAAATGCTGTAAATCATAATTTCGAATATCTACACCATCGATTTTTATTGAACCTTCATTGATATCATAAAATCTCATCAATAGAGAAGCTATTGTTGTTTTTCCTGCTCCTGTATGCCCAACTATTGCTATTGATTCTCCCGATTTAATCATAAGATTGATGTTTTTCAGAACTGGTGTTTCAGGTTCATATTGTTGATAAACATCTTCAAACGATATTTGACCATCAATATTTTTAAACACGGGATCTTCTGGATTTGTTATAACTTTTTCAGCATCTATTATGCTGAATATTCTCTCCATAGCAGCAAAACCACTTTGTATTGTAGATATTTGCGAAGCTACTCTCATAAGTGGATAAAGAAATCTGTTTAGAAGTAAAATAAAAAGTAAAATGGTTGATACTGTAGCTAGATTTTCAAATACTAACCAGCTACCAAAGAGGTTAATACCAAATACTCCCAAAAGACTTATTCCATCCATAATTGGCCATATACCAGTAACTGCTAACGCTCTTCTCCGTGCATGTTGGAAAGTCGCATCATTAATTTTTTCGAACTCTTCTTTTGATTTATCTTCTCTTCCGAAAGCTTTTGCTACAGATATTCCTGAGACACTTTCTTGGAAAGAGGCATTTACTTCCCCAATAGAAGCTCTCCATTGACCAGTTCTTCGTCTAATAAATCTTCTGAAAAATAAACCTACAGCAAAAACGATTGGTCCCATACCTAATGTTACAAGCGTTAAACGCCAATTAACGTAAAACATTATACCTAACACTGAAAAAACTATTACAAAATTTGAAATAAATTGCGAAACCACACTTATCATTTCATTCAATTCTTGAGAATCATTTGTTAATCTTGACATAATTTTTCCAGTAGCTTGTTTATCGAAAAATGCTAAATCATGAATTTGTAAACTTTCATATGTTTCCATCTGTATTCTTTTTATCATTTTTTGAGTAACAACTGTAACTAAAATGCCTTGAATTACTTGAAGTATCCATAAAAGAATTGATATACCAACATAAGCTATAGCAAATGGTGCTACTACTGCCCAATCTTCACTCACTTCTAATCTATCAAATGCTTTTTGAACCATTAATGGAGGGACAATACTTATTCCTGCATTTAACAAAATACCGAGAATTATTATTATTAATGGCCATTTGTAAACAGTTAGATAATTCCAGAAACGTTTTATCAAGTCCCTATCAGAGTAAGTCCTATCATAAGATTCTTTATAATTATCAGATTCACTCATTTGCCATTCCTCCAGAAGTTTTCATTGGTGGTAATTCTGAAAACCGTTCAAATAATCGTCGATAATCAATATTTCTTAGAATTAGTTCATTATGAATTCCACAATCCATGAGAATTCCATTTCGTAAAACTATAATTAAATCAGCATTTTTTATTGTGGCTAATCGATGTGTAATAATAAACGTGGTTCTATTTTTCAGAACATTCGCAATTGCTGTTTGTATTCTCCTTTCTGTTTCAGCATCAATAGCACTACTAGCATCATCTAAAACTAAGATAATGGGATTAACTAATAGCGCTCTAGCTATTGCAATTCTCTGTTTTTGTCCACCAGATAATGTTACTCCTCTTTCACCTACTATTGTGTTAAAGCCATTTTCAAATTCCATTATAAAATCATATGCTTGAGCTAATACTGCTGCTTGTTCTATCTCTTCTTGAGTTGCGTGAGGTTTACCATAAGCAATGTTATCTCGTATTGTTTTACTAAAAAGAAATACTTCTTGCTCGATTACACCAATATTATCTCTAAGACTGGAGAGTTTCATATCACGAGTATCTACACCATCAATCAAGATGGTTCCTTCTGTAGGATCATATAATCTCATAAGTAATTTAATTAGAGTTGATTTACCAGAACCAGGATTCCCTATTATTGCTACATTTGCTCCAGCTGGAACCTCAAAATTGATATCTTTTAAGGCTTTTCTTCTACTACTTTCCCCGTTGTAAGAAAAGGATATATGATTGAATAAAATATTTCCTCGTTTTTCTGCCCAATCAACAGGATTTAGAGATTCTGGAACGTATTCTTTTCTTTCTTTCATTTCGTAAATTCTTTTTGAAGCAGCCATACCAATTTGAAATTGAGTGATTGCCCATCCGAATTGCCAAGTTGGCATCATTAAAGTCATCATTAACATTACATAAGTAACCAAATCACCTAAAGAGAGATTTCCATTTGAAACTTCAAAAGCACCCCATAAAAAGCTAACAGCTGTCAAAATAATGGTAATTACAATAGCAAAATATAATGAACTAATTACTCCCCGCCTAGTATTTATTTCTCTTAATCTCTCAGTTTCATTATTAAATTGACTTATTTCTTCTTTTTCTTTAACAAAAGCTCTTATAACTCTTATACCAGTAATACTTTCTTGCAAACGGGAATTTAAAAGACTGTTTTGTTCCATTTGAGCTTGTGAAATGGGTCTTAATTTTCTGTTGTAATCCCAAATTGTTATAAGGTAAAATGGTAGGGCACCTACTAAAAGAAGTGTTAATTTTGGACTTATCCAAATCATTAGAGAAACAGAAAAAACAACTGTAAAGAATGCTTCAAAAAGAAATTTCAAGCCAGGGGAAATAAAAATATTCATTTGTCTGGTATCATAAGTAGCTCTCGCCATTATATCGCCTACTTTAACGCGATCATGAAATTCTTGACTTTTTTCTAACATATCATCATAAAATTCTTCAGTAACATTCTTGGTTACTTTATGGGCGATAACTTCGTTAAGATAGCTTTGGATATAATCTCCTACTGTCCTAATTACACCTGCTATAGCAATATAAACAGAAGTCCATACGATAGCCATAAATGATCTATCTACTTTATCCAATTCATCAAATACATTTCCTATTAATAATGGGGTGAATGAAACTGTTCCTATGAATAGCATGAGAAATAGTAGCATAAGTAGAAATAGTGATTTCTCTCTGAGAATGTGCTTTGCAAACCATTTTTTATAGCCCATTTTTACAACCTTGATTTTTCTAAGATTTATTTGAAAATTTGAGTAATCAATAAAAGATTAACAAAAATATTTTTCTTCAAATTTATTTGAACGCTCAATATATATTGAATTGATAAACATCTGTTTTTATATTTTCTGTTTGTATCGAATCTTTAAAGTTATATTATTCTCTGAATTAAAGAGAATAATTCGATTGTATAAATTTTTAATATGAAGGATTAAATTGTAAACTTTATTAAGAAGAGTCACCCTTCGATAAATGTTTATAAAAAGTGAGTTGAAAAGCTTGGAAGTATCTATCAAAACTTTAGATGATTATGGATTTCTTCTATGTTTTATTGGAGGAATCTTAACAGTAGTTACAGCTCTTCTAATGTTTATTGTAAGCGTTAGTGGAGGAAGAATCCATTGGTTTTTTGGAGCAGGTTATATTGGTATTGTAAGTGAAATAGCAGGTTCAATTGTCTGCATTGTTTTTGGAACATTAGCAATGGTAATTGGATTAAAACTATTCTCACAAAAAATATGGGAAGTTATAACAAAAATTGATCTTATAATCACAGCAATAGTAATGATTGTAATAAGTGTAATTGCTTTTGGTATTGGAGGATTAATAATTCTCACAGGAGGAATTTTAGTCTTAATCTATCGGTTAATGCCAGAAGGAACAACTAATCCTACAGGTAAATAGTATTTACAAGATTTTTTTGGACTAAAAAAAATAGCAAATAGATAAAGTATAGTTAGTAAGTTGAAAAACTGGTAGTCAGACTCGGATTCGAACTATTGTGTCCCAAGACACAACAATGAATGACTCAATTAAACAGAATAAAAACAAAATAATCATCAAGTATAGAATGGATGAAGAGGAATACATTAGACGAGAGGTTTCTGAATTTAATCAATAAAGAACTTGAATTTGAATAAATAGTGAGAGGTGTGGAAGAAAAAACTACTCTCACTTCATCAACCAATTTTTATCAAACTCGCCAATATAACAGAGACAAACTGATTTAGGACCTGAAATAACACAACAAATATTCCCAGCTTCGTATAAATGAATGTCTCTACTTTGAGTATTAGCTTTTTGAATTTCATTGAAAACTTCTTGTGCTAAACCTTTGTTTCTAACATGGTACAAAAATACTTCATTTGTTTCAGTATTTTCGAGAATTTTTTTACCATATTTCGTCATCTGAGTAACAACATTCTTTTCCCCTCTAATAACACCAAGGGGGATTACTATGCCATCTTCAAACGAAACAACTGGAGACATGTTAAAAGCTGAAGCCATTATTTTTTTGGCGCGACCAATACGACCTTGTTTATGTAAATAATTAAGATCCTTAAGTACAAAGACATTGTTAACTCTTGGTTGGATGTAAGTTAATCTTTCAAGAATTTCTTTTTTTGTCTTTCCTTCTTTTGCCATTCTTGCAGCTTCTAATACTTGTATTCCTATACCAATCATAGCTTGTTTAGAATCAAAGACAGTAATATCCTTATCAGGGAAATGATTTTGAATAATCTTTTGAGCGCTATCAACGGTAGCAGATAATTTAGCTCCAACAAAAATAGCAATAACTGAATCTGAGATACTTAGAGCATTTTCAAAAGCTTCTACAAAAAGACCTGGTGAAGGGACAGAAGAAGTTGGGAGGTCTTTTTCAGAAATATTTTCAAGCTTAATATGGAAATCTTCAGTTGAAATTTCACATCTATCTCTCCCCCAAAGCTTGTAGATTTCACTACCAAAAATAATTCTAAGAGGAACAACAGAGATATCATATTTTTTAATAATTTCATCCGAAAGATCGCTTGATCCATCGGTAACAATAGCTACTTTAGACATCGAGTAATTGACTCCTAATAAATATAATAGTTAGTAATTAATTAAATAATAGAAAAGGGGTTTTATATTTTATTTGGTTTACTCTTTTCAAAAAATCTGGTGACAAAAGTTAACAACAATCTTTCATAAGACTGCAACATTAGATCTTTTCCTAATATTGGTAAGAAAAATAAATTTTGTTAGAGGTAAGGCTTCTGATGGAATTCTCTCGAGATTCCTATTTATAATGCAACTTGAAGATGAAAAGGAATACAGAAAAGAAATAATAGATGAAATAAAGACTTCATTGACTCGGTAGAATTAACAAAAAATTTTTCGGAAAAAAGGAGTAAGAACAATGGGATATAAAAAACATTAGAGAATAGGGAAGATGGTGGCCGGGGCCGGATTCGAACCGGCGGCCACCTGGTATTTTGTCGGGGGGACAAATCCCTGGTTTGTTTAATGAACCGTTTAACCGATCCCAAACCAGGTATCATACCGTGCTAGACCACCCGGCCAATTTTTTTCTTGGGTCTACTTTTTTCTGTTCTTTTTTTCTTTTTGAATCTTTCGTTAGTTGAGAGTTTGTTTATTATAGCATTCTATTGAATCTCTCAAGATTCTCTTCCTTTAAAGCTTTCTTTATCAGCTTTTGATCATATCCTTGTTTCTTAAAGATGTCAATTATTTGTTTTACTCTCTCATTAAAGCCTCTCTCAAAATTTGTTTCAAGTTGAATTTCTAAAGGCAATACTGGAATTTGATATTTTCCAAAAGTAACATCTTTAACATATGGCCAAATATTTGGACCTGATTCCCATATACTGTGTAATTTATTAGGGTGATTTTCTGGTGGTAATTTGTGTGTAATTTCAATAAATAATTCTTCAATTTTCCATTTTGCATAAGTCCATCTAAAATTCCATTGGTCTTTGCCTCTAAATACTGGTTGTTCCTTTGAAGAAATCCAAGTATCATTTTTATCAAATGGAGTTATGTTCTTTTTTTCTCCAAAAAAAACACTAAATAAAGAACTAATAAAATAAACTGTTTCAGGTTTTTCTACTAGGATATCTATATCATTTGGTTCTAGATCACACCCTTGCAAATTGGTAGCGACAGAACCCATAATTGCCCACTTAAAGTTGTTTTCTTTTAATAATTCATAGCAAACATCCAAGAACTTTGTAAGAATATCTTTCCAAGTATTTTTTTCTTCTATCATAATCATCCTTCATTTTTTATCTTTTCAATATTGATTTTCTTTATCAACAAGATTCTTGGGTTGTCTTCCTTTTATTACAAGATTGATATTCTCAACAATTATTTGAATTGTTTTTTCGGAATAAATTGTTCTCTCAGTAAATCCTACATTATGTGGAGTAGCAATTACATTTGGTAGTTCCCAAATAGGAAAATGTGATGGTTTATCTAATTCAGGTTTCCACTTTGGATCCCACCAGTGTGGTACCCACCAAACATCTAAACCTGCTCCTGCTATTTTATTTTCTTTAATAGCATTATATAATGCTTCTTCATCGATTATTCCTGCTCTTGCTATATTGATTATAAAGGCTGTTTCTTTCATTAAAGATAGTTCTTTTTTAGAAATCATTCCTCTTGTTACAGGAGTAAGAGGAACTGTTACTATAACAAAATCAGATTCCTTTAAAACGTAATCAAGATCATCTGGTCCACCTAAGAATTCTAGCTGTAATTGTTGCTTCAAATTCTTTGTTGGTTGTCTCTTAATACCCAATATACTCATTTCAAATGCTTGTAATCTTTTGGCTATCTCAATACCAATACTACCTAAACCAATTATTCCAACTTTTTTACCTCTTAGTTCTGTTCCTCTTTCAGAGCTTCTATCTGGAAATAAATTGTGCCTTTGAGTTATTCTCTTTGCTAATGATATTAAAAGTGCAATTGCTCCTTCTGCCATAGGAACTGGGTTAGCTCCAGAAGTATTTGCCATCAAAACGTTTTCAGGTATAACATTAAAGGGCATTGCATCTACTCCTGCACCTGTTTTTTGTATAAATTTCAGTTTTTTAGCACTTTGAACAACTTCTGGTGCTAAACGAGTAGCTACAATTATTTCAACATCATGTGCAAGTTGTGCTAATTCCTCATCAGAACTCTCTTTTGGGACAACAAACTCAATTCTATCAGCTAATAAGTTACCTTGTTGTTTAAGCAAATCAACAAAATAGGAATTAGTTACTAAAATTTTCATTATAATCACTTATTGGAATGTACTTTTCAGTATGTTAATAATATTCCTCTAAAGAAAATTACTTCCATTTAAAATACAAAATTAATTCCAAGAAAATTTCCCTTTTGATATCGCTTGTTTTTTTGAATTTAAATGATTTTTTTTTTCTATCTAGCTAAACACTATTTTCTATAAATTATAAAAAAAATCTACTGATATAATTAATTTGTAAAAATCGAAGCTATATTTTGGTTACTAGAAAAACTTTGATAAACAAAATTACGTTTGCATTTGTTGTATTAATGACTCATGATTTAGGAATTAGGCAGTGTATAGTATGGCTTTAATCAATATTCTTTGGGTTTCTCTTGCTTGTATTGGAGCTTATTTTATAGGATCAATTCCCTTTTCTGTCTGGATTGGTAAATTAGCTACAGGTAAAGACCTTCGTAATTATAATATTGGTAATCCCGGAGGATTTAATGCAATGATAACTTATGGACCATTTGTTGGATTGTCAATTACTTTTTTGGATATTTTTAAAGGAGCTCTAACAATAGCATTAATTGATCACATCTTTTCAATGAGTTACTTTTCAACTAGTAGTACTAATCTCTGGCATGTAATTGCAGGCATCCTTGGTCCTGTTTTTTGTATCTTAGGTCATAATTATTCTTTCTGGTTAAAATTCAAAGGTGGTCGTGGCACAGGTGTTTTGATGGGTACCTTACTTTATGTGAATCCCTTGGTTTACTTTACTTATATGATTATTACTGCTATTCAAATACAAGGATTTAAAATTCCTTCAAGATTATCTAATGTCATAGTTGGTTTCTTCTTTGTTCCAATAGCTTTTTTCATACCAATTAGTCCGCCTTGGATATTTATTCTTGAGAGTTGGACAGCAGGTTCACCAAATTTCGCTTTTCTTACTCAAGGATTACTTTCCTTAGCTATGTGGTTGGCCATTATTCCAAAACATTGGTCAGGTGTTATTAAAGCAATTACTGGAAAAGGAGAAGATTGGAGCTTTTCAACGAATGAAGGGCAAAAAATTGACAATGATTTTCAAACAAAAAAAGAAATAGTAGATATGAAAACAACAGAATAAATATTTCATTAGAGTTTTTTATAGAGACTTACAATACTATAAACATATGAGGGTGTTCTAATAGCATCTTTAGGCCAGTAACCAACAGGCAATTTTATATGATTTGCTATTTCTTCTTCAGAAATATTTTCTTTCTTTAGTTCTATTAGTACTTCCACCATTTCTTCAAAGAATACTCTCACTTTAGTAAGAAATTGTTTCTTGACTAATGATCCATGACCAGGAATTATAGCATCCAGTTCCATTTGCTCCCATGTTTTAATTGCATTTGTCCATTTTCCAATATCAGTATCTGGTTCTCCAAAATATGGGTAACCATTAACTTGGAGAAGATCTCCTGCAGCTAATATTTTTTCTGGAGCAAAATGAATTGATGAAGAGCAATTTGAATGACCACCAGTTACTTGAATTTGAATCTCATCATTTTTTCCTATAGACATTTTGCCATTAATCCATTTTTCTGGCATGAAAAGTTTTGCATCTTTTGCAGCTTCAGTAAAAGTAGGAAAAACCCGCTCAAAGTTTGCTATCAATTCATCTGTGAATTCTGCTTTCACAAAACGTTCTATCTTAGGTTTTGCTTCTTTTGCAGCAATGACTTGTATGTCTGCAAAAGCATCCATAGCATAAAAATGATCGATATGTCCATGAGTTAAAATTAATGTACTAGCTTTACGCTTGAATTTATTCTCCATTGCAATTCTGAAATCTTTTGCTTTAAGAGTGTTTAATCCAGCTTCGACAAAAATAAGCTCTTCTTCCAAAGCAATACAAGCGGTATTAGAACCATATTTGTTTTCAGAAAAAACAACAGAATTAGCAATTTCTTGGTATGTCATATTTTAACTATTAGGGAATCAATTATTAATTTATAGAAGAATCTTATAATCCTCGTAAGATTTCAGCTTTTTTCAAAATTTTGTCTGCTTCTTCATTTTCACCCATTTGATTTAGAAAAGTACCCAAAGTTATCAATCCTTCAATAAATGAATCATCAATTTCCAGTGTTTTTCTAATTATTTTTATTCCTTTTTCACGATCGCCTCTTCTAAAATAAGCGGTACCTAAAACTCTCATTGTTTGAAGATCTTCAGTTTCAAATTCTAGAGCCTTTTCACAAAATTCAATTGCTTTATCGTGATTTTTCTGAATATCATAAAGAGTACCAATGGAAGAAAGCGTTAATACATCTTCAGGATTTAACTCTAATGCTTTGTGAAGAATTTCAATGGCTTTATCTTTATCAACATAAACATGAACTAATCCCAAATGTTGCCAAGCATGAAAATTATCCGATTCATCTTCGGTTGCTTGGGTGTAAGCCTTAATTGCTTGCTCAAAATTTCGGTATTCCATATAGATGTCACCAAGACGAATCCAAGCTCTTGCAGATTTTTCAGGATTATTTTCTACCGTTTTGATGAAACAAACCTGTGCTTTTGGGTAATCTTCTTGTATAACGTAGATTTCACCTAGCATGAACCAAGCATTTGCATGTTTAGGATTTGAATCCAGAAAGTTTGTTAAGTATTCAATAGCTTCATCATAATTTTCATCTGTGACAGCTTTGATTACTTTACCAAGAATTTCTTCTGAATCAGTCAATTTAGTTACAACTCATTGAATGACAAATAAATGAACTTATTTTAATTAAACGTTTTCAGAAGAAAGAAAAAAAGAGCAACTAATTGCAAGTATGCGTAATTAGTTCCTCACCCATTAATTGTAAGAATTTTTCAACAAGGAAAGTGTCGTATGATTCTTCAAAATAAGCCATAGTAAACATTAGTGTTTCTTCAAAGGTCATTGTTCCCATAAGAAAACCAGGTGCTTTCATATAGGGAGTCAACATAAAAGCATCAATTGTTTTAAGATCATCAAAAACAATATCATTTGATTTAACTAAACCAATGTTGGTTATAATTGGGTAAGTAGTATTCGCTTTGATTTGTTCATAAATCGTTTTTTCAAGTGTTTCTTTTGCTTTCTGGAATGGCATACTGAATAATAATCGACAGAATAAAGCTGCTTCTAATCCAGTCCCTTGCTTCTTTAATTTACGAGTAGATTTATGTATTCTTAAGAGAGAGGTTTCAAAGGATTCTCCTGGAACATAACTTAATTTTGGATGAGAGGATGCAGTAAGATTACATAATGATTTTGCTCGATAACTAGGCATGTAAGCTCTTAAATTAGCTGTTAAGGTACCTAACATGGTCTTTTTTTCAGGTACTTTCTTTATTTTGAACATTGCTCTATAATAAGCTGTAACTATCAAATCTGTAACAGTTACTTTCATCTTTTTACTAAATGCTTTTATCTTATGATATTGCTCAGCAGAAAACCGGTAAATTGAATATTTTCGAGTTTTAGCTTTCAAGCTTTTCCAAGGAAATGCCCAAGTAGCTTTTCTAATTCGTAATTGGCTGATAACATGTAATTTTTTCCAAAAATTCAAACGCTTAAAGACTTGTTTTAAAGAACGATCACTTTCAATATTCGGTTCGGGGAGATAATTAGGTTCTATCTTCAAACGATTATAAATTTCAGATAAAAATAAGATATATTCCTGAATTCCTCCTCCATCAAGTGCAACATGACTGACCTTTAAGCAGAGATTATCACCTGTCTGAGTTCTATAGATTTTAATTTGAACTGGAATATCTTTGGTTGGATCACAAGGTGATGTTAGAAAATTGGAAATTGATTCATCTAGATTTGTAGTGGATTCAAGAGAACAAAATTCCAGTTTGTGAAGATCTTCCCGACGTCGCCAAAATGCTTCTTCTGGCATTTCAACAAAACGACAACCAAGAACTGTTCAGCATAAAAAATCAATGTTACAGCTCGAATAAGCCGTTCAATATCAAAGAAACCATCAAAATTGAGAACGCAATTGATTTGTTGATCAGCAGTAATGCCAAAAACATAAGTCAGTTTATCAATTTCACCTGCAGAAAACTTTCGAGGAATTTTGCTTTCAAGAAGTATTAAATCCTCAAAATTGGAATTAGAATCAGTAGCATTCTGTTTTCTACCTGTAATTGATTCATCTATAATAGATTCTTCTGATAGATTCATATCAGCAACACCAAATAGTTAGTAATAGTTGGAAATAATCCATCGTAAAATAACGAAGGATATCATCAACAATCTAAATTTGAATAAATGATATTAAAGTTTTTTTGGAATAATAGAGAACCAAAGACACTTTAATCCTTATTCTTAATTATATAGCTGAATTCCATTGATCCCAAAAAACTATTGAAAAAGAATAGTTGCTGATCATCTTCAGGGATATTATCTTTTTTAGCTTCTTCTTCAAATTCTAGTTTCAATCGTTCTATTTCTTGTACTGATTTGAATTGAACTTCAATCAATTTCAGAAGTTGTTGCATTGAATGAACTCTTAGAGTCATATTGTATACCTCAATATCAGATGGTTTAATAGTCACATTGTTCAATAGATATTCTTTCCCCTTTTTTTCAATTATATCATTAATTTTTTCTATCCGAGTAGAAAATTCATTTGCAATCATTTTTTGAATATTATGGGATAACGATAGATTATTTCGAGCACTCAGTGCATCATAAACAAGATTCTCTTTTGATAAAATTGCTCGCATAAAGAAATCTCGAACCTCTTCTTCATTTGTAAAATTAATTTTACTTGCTTCTTTTTGAACCCAATCGACTCTATTATCAATTTCTAAATTCCTCTTAACAATCAAATCATTTGCATAATCAGATAAACAATAGAATTTCCCCCAATCAGTAGCAGTTTTTTCAATATCAATAATAATTAATTCATCCTCTAATAACTTCTTAACATATCTAATTGTTGTTGTTTCTGGTCTTCCAATTAGTTCTGATAATTTCTTTAGATTCAATGAAGAATAATATTGAATTGCTGTTACTATAGCAAATTTTACTTCATCATAGACTAATTCACTAAAATTTTTCTTTATCTTCTCATATTTCTCAGAGTTTTTTACATCTTTATTCATTCTTTTTCACTTATAAATAATAATGTAATCAATGTTTAAAAATTATTCCATTATAGAATTTATTCCATTTTGGAAATATTTAAATAGTATTTTGAATATATTTCATTTAGAAATTAATTCCATTTTGGAATAAGTTCTGAAACGGAGGAAAATTAAATGTTGAATCGAATGAAAAATTTGGAAAAAATGCAAAAAAGAACACCTCAAGACGTAAGGGAAATTATGGATATTGTTGGAGGAATAAAATATGCCAACATCTGGAATTGAAAATACAGAAGAAGAATTAACTTTAGAAGCAATAGAAGGAAAAAGCAAGTTCAAACAATACTTGTTTTATTTTAGCGGACAACAAGCATCATTATTAGGATCATCAATAGTATCCTTTGCGATAATTTGGTGGTTGACAATAACCACTCAAAGTGAATTAATGTTAGGAATTGCATCACTGGTATCGTTGGGACCATATATTATTGCAGCGCCAATAAGTGGAGTTCTTGCAGATAAATATAATCGAAAAACATTGTTGATTACATTTGATGCTTTGCAAGCAATGGTAACTGTAATATTATCGATCCTTTTCTTAACAGATAACATTTCTGTAGCGATCATCTTTGTAATACTAGGAGTTAGAGGTACTGCTCAAGCATTTCATCAACCTGTTTCAATGGCAGTCGCTCCCACAATGGTGCCTAATGATAAATTAAGTAGAATAAATGGTTTAAGTTATTTATTCAGCGGAGTAGTAAATATAATTGGACCTGTCGTAGGAGCAGCATTGTTAGCCATACCAGGTATTAATATTGGAATGATTCTTTGGATAGATGTAGGAACTTTTGCAATAGCAATGATACCATTGATTTTCATAAAAATACCTTCAGTAACTAAAAAGGAAAAAGAAGAACAAGAAAAGCAATCTTTTATTACCCAAGTTTTAGATGGACTAAATGCATTGAGAGGAACAAAAGGAATGCTTGCATTGTTATTCGGAGCAATGTTGATTAATTTCTTTAATACTCCTTTAATGGCATTATTATCATTATTTGTAAATAAAACACATATGGGAAATGAAGCAGATTATGCTTTAATTGTTGGAATGTTTCAAGCAGCAATAGTAGTTGGCGGATTGATCATGTCATTCTTAAGAGGAATGAAAAGACCAGTTCTGTTTATGATAATAAGTGTAATTTTTATGTATGCTTGTCAAGCAGCGTTAGCATTTATTCCAACTGATTTTGGTGGAAGATTCTGGGCAATTGGTTCAATATTATTCCTTTTTGCACTCCCAGTCTCTGTTGTAGATGTAATGTTCATAACAAGTATTCAATTATTGGTACCAAAGGAAAAAATGGGAAGAGCGATTGCAGCAATTATGGCTATTGCTCCTGCAATTAGACCATTAGGACAATTCCTATCAGGTTTGATTGCTGAATTTATTGGAATTTCATTGATCTTTATCATCGCAAGTGGAGTAGGAACAATTGTAATAGTGATACTCTGGTTTGCTACTCCGATGAAAGCTTTAGATAAGGAAATCGCTCGAGTCATGAAGGAAGCAAATGGAAAAGACAAAGAAAAAATAAAGGAAATTGAAACAGCTGAGGACGGATTCTACACAACTGAAATTAAGAAAGAAGAAATCCCAGTATCAATTGATAAATTAGCTACTCAGAGCATTGGTTCTGAGTGAAATTTTTTTTTCTTTTTTTAAACGAAATCTAGTAAATCATCTTCTTTATCAAGAAAGAAAGCAATATCAAATATCTTATCTTCTTTTTTCACTCTTTGAAACATTGATGAATCCTTAGTAAGGCCATATTTTAACAATGAGTAATTGCTTGAAGTTGTGATTTCTTTAATTGTTTCAAATAGCTCTTCAACTTCTTGATCTGTCTTATCTAATACATATGAATCAGGATAATTAGAAAGACTTTCGAAAAAAACAATGCTGTAATAATTCAGACCTTTTTTAAAAGCAACGATACCTTGAATCATAAAGGGATTTTCTACTAGTTCGCACGACTCAACTGTAAAATCCTTTCTCTTTAATCCTTTACAAAGAATATCTAAAAGCGCCTTCATAAAATAATAAAAGATTCCTCTTTAAAGAATTTATTTAGTAAAGAAAAAAGAGAATAAATCTGAGAAATGAAGAAATAAAATTGTTTTTGCTGCGAAAAAAAGTTAATTTGTATCTTCCTTTTCATCCAATTTTTTTCTTCCGATAAAAGGTAATAGCATACCAACTTTGGATTGATAAATTTGGTATTCATAGCCGAATTCTTTTACTAAAATCTCTTCTTCGTATTTGGTTGTAAAATAGTAACCAATAATACCAATTATTAGAGGAATTAAAAGAAAATTGAGCATCGATAAAGGGATACCTAAGAAATAGAAACAATAAGATGAATACAAAGGATGTCTAACCACCTTGAAAGCTCCCTTTGTAGTAAGTCCTTTTGGCACACCCCATGAAATGGCATTTGCTCCCCTTGAGAGCCGTCCGATAATTGCTATAATTGATCCAAATACCACAAACACTAAACCAATGTATTGAAGAACTTCCCCAACGACAGGAATTGTAAAATTAAAGAACATAATAAAATTATCAACATTAATTAGATGAAGTATTGGCCAACAAATGAAAAATAGCCAAAACAAGATACTAGAAAAAACAGTAATTATCTTTATTATGTTTTGTCCAGACCAAGCAGGATATTCTTCAGCTCCAACTTTATAACGTTCTTTTTTATTTGTATAAGTAATAATATCTATGGGAATATGAATTAATAGATAGAGAAGAGCATTTAATCCAATAAAATAGGCTATTATATCATAATTGATCAAATTAGTCACAGCTCGATTTATTCTTGTAAAGAAAGTTTAAGGATAACTCAAAGAATTTCAGTACTTTAAATTACTCATCATATATAGATTGCTTGGAATAATAACTCCTACCAACACCTTGCATTGTTTGAATATCAATTTCTCCAAGATCTACTAAAGCATACATTGCTAAGATAGATTTTAGACCACCGCGATAAGCGAATTCTTTAAGTTCTCGAGTAGCGCCACTATCTCGTAAATCACGAATTTTATTAAAATACCACCTATTCACTCCAAAAACTGTTTGTAGTAAAGCTACCAATAATAAGAATCCACCAGTCCCACCTAACACATAGTAGACCACTTTAATTCCACTTATAGGTTCTAAGCTAGAGATTACAATACTGGTAACAATCATTCCAGTTCCTATTATTGTTAGGATTAATCTCATAAAGAAAAAACTACGAACTAATCGTATACCTATCATTTCAAGGTATTTAATACCTGGCTCAGATAAAATTTCAGGAGAAGGTTTCCACATATTATTTCCCAGAATTATAATAATAAAATGGGTAAATAAAGGTTAACGAAATACTCTAACAATAATGATTTTAGAAGAAGGAAACTGGAGCCATCGGGGGGATTTGAACCCCCGACCATCTGATTACAAGTCAGACGCTCTGCCAGGCTGAGCCACGATGGCTAACATTATTTTCTTTGCTAATTGTTTTCTTTTTTAAATTTTCTCAATGAATCAATTATTAGTTTTTTTGTTTCTTTTTCCATTTTAAATTAGATTAATGTTAATTCTTATAAAGATAAGAAAGGAGTATCATGAGAATGAGAATTCTACATCTCTAATAAAGTTGGATGAAAACTATGAAAAAAATAGAAAGCGGTCCAAATGGAGGATATATAATTCCTCATCCAATCACTTTAATTTCTGCTTATGATAAGGATGGCAAAGCTAATGCTTATGCTCAATGTTGGATTATGAATATTGGTCATAAACCACCTAAAATTGCTTTAATTACTCGAGAAAAAAGATATACATACTCTCTTTTCAAAGAATCTGGTTTTTTTGGTGTTAATATTCCTAGCATTGATCTTGTAAAAGAAGTTGATTTCTTTGGTAGAAATTCTGGTAAAGATCTTGATAAATTTGAAGCTACTAATTTTACTGTTTTTAAGGGTACTAAAGCGAATGTCCCATTAATTTCTGAATGTCATGCTAATTTTGAGTGTAAAGTTATTGACAAACATATTATTGAGGAAGATATGTTCATTTTATTTGCTGAAGTTCTTAATTCTCATTTCAATGAAGATCTTTACACTAAGGATGGAAAATTTGATGAAACAAAGCTTCAAATGATGGTTTATGGTTATAACCATTATTGGGGTGTTTCTGAAAGAATTGGTTCTGTTGGTATGTCTCAGAAGTGACCAATATTTTTTTTTCATTCCTTATGAATTTTGTTTGAGTTATTCATGTTAATTATTGTAAGATATTTGGATGTTGGCAATAATTGCCTTATTATTTTTTAACTCAAATGAGTTATTCTATTTATGTCAAAAATTCTTATACAACCCTATAATTCATTAGCAAAATACTCTCATCTTATAAATGAAAGAAATTTTGCTTTTGAGATTGTTGATTTTGCATTCCCAAAAATACTTGATACTAATTATCAAAAAATTCTTAGAGAATATCTAACAAATGAAGTTGATAAAAATCTGTTTTATTCGATGCATGGAGCAGTTTTTGATTTATACATAAACAGTCCTGATAGTAAGATAAAACAAGTTTCAATTGAAAGAATTCAACAATGTTTAGAAATTGCTCAAAAATTAGAAACAAAATTCATTGTTTTTCACACAAACTATTATCCGATGATGGGAAATGAAAGTTATTATAGAAATTGGGTTAAGAATCACATTGAGTTTTGGTCAGGTATAGTTGATAATTATAATTTCACAATTTTACTTGAGAATATGTGGGATTATACACCAAAATGGTTAGCCGAAGTAATTTTTGGTGTTAATTCTTCAAAATTAAAAGTTTGTTTTGATACTGGGCATTGCAATGTTTTCTCAAGAGTGCCTATGAAAAAATGGTTTGAAATTCTAAGTGATAACATAGTTTACATCCATATAAACGATAATGGTGGAGAAACAGATGAAGAAAATCCTCCAGGCCAAGGTAACATTGATTGGGAAACATTTAATACATTAGTTAAAAATTATTGCCAAAATCCAGTTGTTGTATTGGAAGTTTCTGATTTAAAAAAGATTGAAGAATCAATAAATTTTCTAGAAAAAAAAGCTATTTATCCTTTCTAATTATTTAAATTAAAATCATTAAACTCAATAATTGACTTATAATTAATTGAAAGATTTTATGTACGCCAAGTTCTTTTTAGATCTCTCTTTTTTAGTAAGATTAATAGCATCTGATTTTCATTTCTTATTAGAGTTATTTTTGGAGTGTCTGATAAAATCACTGAAAATATTCCTTCTGAAAAAACCTATGAGTCTTGTTGTACTTGGCAGGATGAGTTTCTTTGTCAAAACTGTTCTATTAAAGCAAATTTAGACTGTCGTTGGGATCGAAGACATCTTCTGCGTTTCCTTTATACTATGAGTCCTGCTTTGCTTATTGCTTTTGGTGCTGTTATAGTGGGAGCAGTTTTCACTAGTGGTTGGTGGCGTTTGGGAGTACTTGTTGGTTATTTTGCAGTGTTCTTCATTGTTGAAACTCGTATTTTATGTAGCCACTGCCCTTATTATTCTGAAAAAGGAATTGTCCTTCATTGTTTGGCTAATCATGGATTCATTAAATTTTATCGTTACCATCCTGAACCAATGAATCTATTTGAGCGAATTCTTCTCATTTTAGGATTTATTCTTTTTGGCATTCTTCCTCTCCTAGCTCAAATCCCGAGTATTGTTATCATTGCCACTTCTCTTCCAACTGAACAAACAAAATTCATTATTTTACTTGTTCTGTTAGGTCTTTCTGTTATTGGTGTTATTTTTGGTTTTACTTTCTTATTTACTAGAATTTGTATTACCTGTGTTAACTTTTCCTGTCCTTTTAATCAGGCTCCTAATGATTTGGTTGAAAAATACCTCAATAAAAATCCTGATATGAAACAAGCTTGGATTGACCATGGTTATGAAGAATCTAGCAGAAAATGATTCATTCAAAACATAATTTTTTTCATGAAATCAATTAAAGATTATACACCACAATCCTCTTTTTAGACAGTTACTAGTGATATCTTATTGCATAATCGAAAAGTAAATCACTATCTTTACAGATTGGACATTTGTGTATTTCCCCTACAATATCGCTGGGTGTTAATCCGAGAATCCTAGAAGGTTTTCTTAGTATAGTTTTTTCCACCAATTCAGAAGCAGTTAATAATTTCTCCTGGCATTTTGGGCATTTATTTTTTGTAGTCATTATTTTATGTCCTGCTATAGTTCCCTCTATAAATTCTAAGTCATCATTATTTATGATAAATTGCTCACTCTTTTTTTCTGCTTTATTCTTCAACGTAGATTCAATTTTTCTATTTACAATTCCATAGATTATATTACAATTCATACAAATAGCATCATTGATGGTGATGTATTGCCAATCTCCAACTGGATTCCCATCTGGTTCTTGGTAATAGGTTTCATCTTCATTTTTTATCAATTTTAAGTGATATCCTATATTCCCTGCTTCATCTAACCATCCGCTTTGGTTTTCATAAATCGGAATCATTTTATGGCATTTCTCGCAATTAAAGAAATATAAACGAGACATGAATTCAGTATCATTAATTTGAAATTATAAATTTTCTTTTTAGGAATAACTTTTTACTGTAAAATAGAAAGTTTATTTAAGAGCTCGATGACATTTATCAAGAATAGCTTCGAACATATTTTAGCAAGTAAAACATTGGGGATGTTGTTAAAGTAAAAGATACAAAATTTAGGAATAGAAAGAAGGAAGGTTTCTAACTATGAAATCATTGAATAATGATTATACTTCACATAAAAATATCATAACTGATAAAATAAAACAATCTGAAGAATTAATAGCTATGGCAATTGAAAAGTATGGAGAGAAGGTAGAAGTTGCGTGCAGTTTTGGAAAAGATAGTATTGTACTATTACATTTAGCATTAAAGGTAAAATCTGATATTCCAGTCTTTACTATAATGACCCCTTACAAACCGAAAGAAACATTCGAATATAAAGATCAAATGATCAAGTATTATAATTTAAACATTAAAGAATACATGTCGAAAGAGCAACCAGATCCAGATTTGCCAAAAACTAATCCTGATAAATGTTGCCAGATTTTTAAAGTTGAACCAACAAAAGAAGCTGTTAAGAAACTTGATGCTTGGATTTGTGGGTTGAGAAATACTGAAGGTAGAACAAGAAAGGATTATCAATTTGTTGAGGAGAAAGATGGATTAGTGAAAATTAATCCAATATTAAATTGGACAGAGCTAGATGTTTGGCGTTATATTGCTATCAATAAAATTCCCGTTCACCCATATTATGCCAAAGGATTTCGAAGCTTAGGGTGCGAACCATGTACCACAATTGTTAGCGATGAAGCACTTGAACGAGATGGCAGATGGATTGGTACAAGCAAATGTGGCGGGGAGTGTGGGATACACACAAAGAGTCTTAGATTATAAAAGAAGGATTAAAATCTCTCAAAAAGAGTTATGATATATTGATTATAAAATTTCTTTTTGAGATTATGATTGTTTATGAAAAAATAAGTGAAATGGCTGTTATTTTTATAGCCAATCTTCAGGCATTTCACAAGCAGTAGGTATTTCTGGATCAATTTGCCCTGTGAGATCCTTATGAATTGCTATGGCAGCTTTTCGCCCACCACCCATCGCAGAGATAACAGTTGCTGCACCAGTTACGATATCACCTGCAGCATAAACATACTTTTTACTCGTTCTCCCCCACTCATCTGTTTCTATATTGCCCCATTTATTTGTCTTAATATCAGTAGTTGTTTTTGGAATTAACGGATTTGCATTATTACCAATTGCAATTATCACAAGGTCAGTATCAAATTCGAAGTATTCTCCTTCAATTGGTACTGGTCTTCTTCTTCCTGAATCATCTGGTTCTCCTAATTCATATTTTTGACATTTGATACTTTGAACTATTCCTTTTTCATCACCTTTTATTTCCACAGGATTTGAGAGAAGTCGAAAGTCTATTCCTTCTTCTTCTGCATGATGAACTTCTTCCGCTCTTGCTGGCATTTGTTCGCGAGCTCTTCTATAGACCAAGTAAACTTTATTTGATCCAAGTCTTAAAGCAGTTCGTGCACAATCCATTGCAACATTCCCACCACCAACTACAGTAACTTTCTTGCCTCTAATTAATGGTGTATTATAGTCTGGGAAGAGATAGGCTTTCATTAGATTTGATCTTGTAAGATATTCATTTGCTGAATAAACTCCAATCAGGTTTTCACCAGGCATATTCATGAATCTTGGTAAACCAGCTCCTACTGCAACAAAGATTGCATCAAAACCATCTTTTTTGAATAATTCATCTATTGTCCTATACAATCCAATTACATTGTTGTATTTGACAGTTACACCTAATCTTTCAAGATAGTTTATTTCTTTTTCAACGATTTCCTTTGGTAAACGGAATTCAGGTATACCGTAGACTAAAACACCACCACCTTTGTGAAATGCTTCGAATATTGTTACATCGTAACCTAATAATGCTAGATCACCCGCAACAGTTAATCCTGCAGGACCTGAACCAACTATTCCAACCTTCTTTCCAATACTCTTTGCTTTCTTTGGTAGCTTAACGTGTCCACCCAATCGTTCATAATCTGCACAAAAACGCTCGAGATAACCTATTGCTACAGGTTCACCTCTACGAGCAAGGACACAAGTCTGTTCACATTGAGTTTCTTGTGGGCAAACCCGACCACACACTGCAGGTAAGACATTTGTTTCCTTAATTTTACAAGCTGCTTCTATAAATTTCCCTTCAACAATTAAATGAATAAATTCTGGAATCTTTACTTGTACGGGACATCCTTCGATGCATTTTGGTCTTTTACATTGAATGCATCGTGAAGCTTCAATCTTAGCTTGTTCAGGAGTTAAACCATATGGAACTTCATCAAAGTTTTTAACACGAATTTCAGGAGGTTGTTCACTCATTTTAGATCGCGGAGGTCTTGGAGGTTTTTTGGATTCACCAGATGAACTTTTCTCTACTGTTGGTGATTCTTTCTTTGTTTCAGATTTCTTAAGCGGTAGTTTTTTCTTCTTATCGCTCATTTACATTCACCACAATATTGATCCAGTAATGCTTTGCAGACATGAGGTCCTGTTTGATAAGACATCATCTCTTCCTCTAGATAAGCTGATTTCCGCTTCATCAACTCATCCCAATCTACTTGATGACCATCAAATTCAGGTCCATCTACACATGCAAATTTCGTCACTCCTCCTACTGACACTCGACAGCAACCACACATACCGGTTCCATCAAGCATTATAGTATTTAATGAAACTGTTGTAGGAATTCTATATGGAGAGGTTATATGAGAGCAATTCATCATCATATATGTGCAACCGATAAATTTCGCATGGTCAAAATGATAATCGTCTTTGATCAGCTTATCTAATACCACTTGTACATGACCATTTGTTCCTTCAGAACCATCTGAAGTTGTTACATAAAATTCATCTGAAACTTTTTTTAATTCTTCTTTAAAGTATAGGAGATAGGAGCTTCTTGCTTCAATTATAGTAATTACTTTATTCCCAGCTGCTTTCAAAGCTTTAGCTATTGGATAAAGGACTCCTATTCCATAGCATCCTCCACCAAGCACTACTGTACCATACTTTTCAATTGTTGCTGGCATACCTAATGGGCCTGCGACACTGTATATTTTGTCTCCTTTTTTCAATGCAGCAATTTTAGCAGTGGATATTCCAAGTTCAACAACAAATACTGTAAAGGTATCTTTTCCGACATCAGCGATTGAGAGAGGGACTCTTTCTCCAACTTCATCAGGCATAATTATTACAAATTGACCTGGTTTTGCTTTTTCAGCGATGTATGGTTCTCGAATCACTAACCGGTAGATGTTTGGTACTTCTTCAATTTTATCTACTATTTCATACATTTACCATCACCACGGTTTCTCCCTTCCTTGCCTAGCTTGTAGCAAAATAGCAAAATCAGGAACTTTGTCAGCAATCTTAGTTCCTCGGTATTTCAAATAATATTCATCAACTGGGTGAATCTCAGGGATGTATTTTACACGATCCATTTCGTGTTTTATTTCTGACACTTCAAGATGCTTGAATCCTGAAAGATCCAAATATTGTGTAATTTTTTGTACTATCTTCCAATCTTCAAGAGCAAGATCAGGTGCTTTTACAACCTTGTGTAAATGCATTAATCCTCTTGTTGTTGTTATTGTTCCACTTTCTTCGGTAAATGCTGCTGCAGGAAGAATTACTTCTGCTTTGTCAAATCCGTTTGTTGGAAATACTTCTTGGAAAATGATTTTCTCTAATGTTTTGTATTTATCTAAATCAGGTAAACCTTCGGTTGTGTACAGAACTTTAATGCCATTTTTTGTTATCTTGCTCAAATCTTCTGGTTTTGTATAAACATTCGTGATTTCCAATTGATCTGCAAATTTCTTGAATAAGTATTCTGCTTCATCTGTAAGGAATTGTGTTAAATAAATAGCGATTTTTGAGGGTGGATAACTTTCTAGTATTTCTGCTACATACATTGCAGCATCATCCCAATTTGTAGGATATAGTTTGAAATTTCTCAGAATTCTTGGAAATCGTAATCGATCCATATTATTTAGCATTACTGGTAAACAGAATCGTCCTTTTACACAAATCCCTGTCTCAAGCGTTTTATACTCTGGATCAGGTCGTATTGCTACAATTCTATCCCATTTGACATCTAATTGGAATTGACAACCTTTGTTACATAACATACAAGTTGTGCTTACTTGCTGTTCACAATCTTCATACCATTTTTGACCTCTTGCTGAGAGAGCACCTGTAGGACAAACATCAATACATTGTCCGCAGAATTTACAATCAGTTTCAATATGTGGTTTTTCAAATGATGTTCCTACTTTTGTGCTATGCCCGCGCTTTGTGAATACAAGAATATTTGCACCTTCCACATCTTGGCACACCCGCACACATCTTCCGCAATGTATGCAGAGATTATAGTCTCTGTCAAAAAATGGATCATTCCTTTCTATTGGAATGTTTTTGTAAAATAACGGAAATCTAATGTTTTTGAAGTTTAAATCTTCACTTATTTTTCTTACTTCACACATTTCTTTATTTGGACAAGTATTACATCCAGTGATTACTCCTGCTTTCATGATTCCAGAATTGAATTTATCACAATGCTCTGCTTGTGAGCACATCATACAGCTGCTTGGATGTTCTGAAAGGATTAATTCAAAAATTGCTCTTCTCAATTTCTTGATTTCTAAGCTATCAGTAGTAATAACCATACCTGGTTTTACTTGGGTAGTGCATGAATTCATGAATCCAGCACTTCCATGAACTTTTACCATACATAACCTACATGCACCGAAAGAAGGTAAACGCTCATGAGCACAAAGTGTTGGAATGTAAATATCATTTTCTCGAGCAATATCCAAAATCGTTTTTCCTTCCTGATAGGGAATTTTTTTACCATTAATTACTAAGCTCAATTACCTTCACCTTGTCTATTTTTCTTATCGCTTTTGCTGGACAATTCATTGAACATACATCACATTTGATGCAAATCTCATGATTTATGATATGAGGTTCATTCTTCTCTCCAGTTATGGCATTAACTGGACAACGTCTTTTACATATTTGACACCCAATGCAAGTTTCAGGATCAACTTGGTAATAAAAGAGGTCTTTGCAAACTTTTGCCGGACAAATCTTTTCAAGCACATGTGCTCTATATTCATCTCTAAAATAGGTGAGGGTAGTTATAACCGGATTAGGAGCAGTTTTACCTAATCCACATAAAGATCCCTCTGATATTGTATGAGCTAACTCTTCCAATAGTTCAAAGTCATCAATAGTTCCTCTACCACTAGCAATTTTCTCAAGAAGATCAAGGAGTTGTTTGTTTCCAATTCTACAGGGCACACATTTTCCACATGATTCCGCTTCAATGAATTTCAAAAAGTATTTTGCTAGATCAACCACACACGTATCTTCATCTATTACTACAATTCCCCCAGAACCCATAATAGCTCCAAGTTTTGTTAATTCTTCGTAATCTAATGGTTCATCAATAAATGCTGAAGGAATAGTTCCACCAGAAGGACCACCTACCTGTATTGCTTTGAAAACCTTATCCTCAGCAATACCTCCTCCAATATCAAAAATTACTTTTCGTAATGATGTGCCAAGAGGTACTTCAATTAAACCTGTTCTTTTTACCTTTCCTACAAGGGAGAAGGTTTTCGTTCCTTTAGATTGCTTTGTACCATATTGTGAATACCAATCTTTCCCATTTCTCATGATAATTGGAACAGTTCCTAGAGTTTCTACATTGTTAATTGCTGTTGGTTTATCCCAAACACCTTGTTGAGATGGAAAAGGAGGCTTTTGACGAGGCATTCCTCTGTCACCCATTACTGAGGCTATTAAGGCTGTTTCTTCACCACAAACAAATGCTCCAGCACCCTTCTTTATTTCAATATCGAAGGAAAATTTACTCCCCAAAATATCCTTGCCAAGTATTCCCCTTTCTCGCATTTCTGAAATTGCCTTTTCAAATCGTTTAATAGCTAAAGGATATTCAGCTCGACAATACACATAACCTAATTTTGCACCTATTGCATAAGCTCCTATTATCATTCCTTCAAGAACTGCATGTGGATCGCCTTCTATTAGTGAACGATTCATAAATGCGCCAGGATCACCTTCGTCAGCATTACATATGATATATTTCTCGGGTTCTTTCTCAGCTCTTGTAAATTTCCATTTCAAACCTGTAGGAAATCCTGCCCCTCCTCTTCCTCGCAGACCTGATTGTAGAATTTCATCAATAACCCCTTCAGGTTTCATTGATAGTGCTTTTTTTAGACCTTGGTATCCATCCATTGCTAAATAATGATCAATATTCGATGGATTTATTATTCCACAGTTTTTCAAAACAACACGAACTTGATCTTTAATCATTGGATGATCCCAAAAAGAGGGTATTCCTTCTATTGTTCCGTTTCCTAGTGTTCCAATTGCTTTTTCTGGTTGAGGATCTCCTTTTAGAATATAGTTCTCAACAATTTCTTCAATTTGAATTGGTTGAACATTGCTATAAAGAATTATTGGAGCATCCTTCTTTTGAATGCCAATAATAGGTTCAAGATAACAAGGACCAATACAACCCACTTCAATAATATCCAAAGGAATTTTTTTAGAAAGTTCTTTTAATTTCTCAATTACAGGCAAAACTCCTGCAGCACGACCACAAGAAGCTGCTCCAGCATAAATAACTGGTTTCTTTTGAGTAAGTAAAGAATCCCAAGAAGCTTTTGCTTGTTTTACCATAGTATCAAAATCTCTCATTTTTCTCTCTCCATATTATTCGCGTTCTTCTTGTTTGATCTGCGATACCTTCTTAGAATTTTATTTACTTTAGCAGCAGTCATATTTCCAAAAACTTCATCATTGATTACCATAACAGGCGCTAAAGCACAACAACCTAAACAGTAAACACTTTCTAAGCTAAAAAGCCCATCTTTTGTTGTTTCACCAGATTCAATTTTCAGTTCTCTAGCTAATTTATCTAATAATGATTGAGACCCAAGAACGTGACAAGCAGTTCCCATGCAAACTCTCACGATATTTTCACCAGGTTCAATGAATTTGAATTGTGAATAAAAAGTCGCAACACCATAAACATGATGCTCAGAGATCTGTAATTCATGAGAAATATGAGAAATGACTTTTTCTGGCAAATAATGAAATTCTTCTTGTAAATCCTGTAAAATTTGGATTAGATTTCTTGAATCTCTATTAGATTTTTCTAAAATTTGTTCGATTGTTTTTAGGGCTGTACTTGAAAGTTTGAATTCAATTGAATTTACTTTCGTATCATTTACAGTCATTTTTAATCCTCTTTATTCTAAAGTCATTTTTGAGTAATATTAATAATAGACCTATTTTTCCTCCAGTACGTTCATTTCATCATGGAAGTTACTACCAGTAGATACTATCTTCAAGCATTACGTATTGCAAATCCTCATCGCAGAGATTATGCCAGTGACACCCTTTCTTTGTGCAGAAAAAGAATTCAATCATTCGTCTAAGAGCTGCTACAATTACTTCTACTGCTGGTGCGCTGCATTTTTCGCATACAACGTTTTTTGCGATCAAACTTTCATCACAGAAAGGACATAAAATATCCTTTGCAACAGCACCTTCAGGTATGAATACTGTCGATTGATTAGCAAAAACATTCAAGTACGGACTTAATAATAGGTATCCTCTTTCATCATATTGATTAATAACTTTGAATAAAACCGAGTTTTTCTCTATTAATCCATTTTCACAGTGAGGACAATAGATATGTAGAAATGTTCCACTCTTAATCAATTCCTTTTGTTCTTTCTTTTCCGCTTTGTTATTTATCTCCACAACTTCTGGCGTGCCAATATTAAGGTGGAAATAATCATGAATGTGCGAAAGATCCTCAAATTGGACATTATGATTTTTGCATCCTGCTCTAGAACAAAACCGTACTTTTCCACCATCTCGAATATGTAAAGGTATCATTTGCGAAGAACATTCATCACATATGCTATCCGATGTGATGTTTTCATTACAAAAAGGACAAGAAAAGGTATACTCAGTTCCATTCTTTATCATCAAACTACTTTCATATTGATAACTTCCATAAAAGGAACTTAAATTTATTGTACCATTATTGCCTTCCAAAGAGATATTCATTCTTATACTTGGAATATCATCTATTAATTTTTTAGAATCCATCAGAGATTTCCCACAATGAGGGCAATCAACTTTTAATGATATGTAGCTGTACATAGCTCCATCCACCCATGGTTTAAATTAATTTTTTTACTTTCTATATATTGGAGGTTTGACTATAAAATAATTACTTACAAATGCGGTATTTTTTTATAAAAAAAATGATAAAAGTAATTAAATCTAGCTAAAAGCTATTTTTTCATTCCTTCTTTTGTTTTTTTGTAGTAGTAGCTTTAGGTGCAATTTCAGGTTTTTTAGGCTTTGGAGCTTTTGTTTTGCCAGATAATCTTTCATGAATGCTTATAGCAGCAATTCTTCCCTGCCCCATAGCAGAAATCACAGTAGCAGCACCAGTTACAATATCTCCGCCAGCAAAAACATTTGGTATGGTAGTTTCCATTGTTTCAGGATCAACTGCTATACAACCCCATTGATTTCGTTCTAATTCAGGTGTAGTATTAAATAATATTGGATTGGGAGCATTACCAATAGCAACTACAGCAACATCACATTCTACAATAAAATTCGATCCTTCAATAGGAACTGGTCTGCTTCTACCGGATTCATCAGGTTCTCCTAATTTCATCCGAATACATTCAATCCCTTTTAGCCAATTTCTATCATCACCAATGAATTTTAACGGATTAGTTAAAAGCTTAAAATGAATGCCTTCCTCTTCTGCATGTCTAATTTCTTCATGTCTTGCAGGCATTTCTTTTCGTGATCTTCTGTAAATTACTGTCACTTCTTTTGCGCCTGTTCTAATTGCACTTCTAGCACTATCCATAGCAACATTCCCAGCGCCAATCACAGCTACTTTTTCTCCGTGGGGCATTGGTGTGTCATATTCTGGAAACTTGTATGCTTTCATCAAATTTATTCTAGTTAAAAATTCATTTGCAGAAAAGACATTACAAAGATTCTCTCCGGGAATGTTCATGAAGCGTGGAAGCCCAGCTCCTACCCCTAAGAATATTGCATTATAGTTTTCTAGTAATTCTTGAATAGAATAAAGATAACCGATTACATGATTTGTCTCAATTCGTACTCCTAAATTTCTTAAATAATCTAACTCATAATGAACTATGGATTTAGGTAAACGGAATTCAGGAATACCATAAACTAGAACTCCTCCTGGTTCATGAAGAGCTTCAAAGACTGTCACTGAGTATCCTAATTGAATCAAATCAGCTGCAACAGTTAGACCTGCAGGACCTGATCCTACTATAGCAATTCTTTTATCAATTCTTTGATTTTTTGTTGGTGTTTTCGCTAAACCCATTCTTCGCTCAAAATCTGCTATAAATCGTTCTAAATGACCTATAGCAACGGGATCATCCCTAGTTCCAAGAATACAGAGCGATTCACATTGAGCTTCTTGCGGACAAACTCGACCACAAATTGCTGGAAAAAGATTTCTTTCTTTTACTTTCAATGTTGCTTCAGAGATTTTCTCTTCTGCAATTAATCGAACGAATTCTGGAATATCAATATTTACAGGGCACCCTTCAACACACTTAGGATTTTTACACTGCAAACATCTTCCTGCTTCTAATAAAGCGAGCTCAGTTGTTAAACCATAAGGTACTTCATTAAAATTATGAACTCGTAATTTTTGATCTTGTTCAGGCATTTCTTGTCTTGGGATTTTTAATTTGATCTTCCTTTCATCAGATTTACTCAAACCATGCCATTCACAACCATATTTTAAACAGATAAAAAATGGTATCAGTTTTGAGAACGCAGAAATAATAGTCTCAACTACACCTGATCCGCATTCTCCACATTTCTGATCAGGAATCTTAAGACTTTCTTTACAATGAGGACATTTGAAATCATCTAGAATAGCATTTTTTTTCAAGGGAATAGAACTTTCAACTTCAAAAACGTCCAAGTATGGACTTAGCTTTAATTCAAATTCCTCGCCTTTGTAAACACCGATAAATTTTACGTAATCGCGTGTTTTTTCTTTTACATTAAAGCTATTTCTACAAAAAGGGCAATAATTATTCATATAAGTTTTATATTTTAAGTACTTTACATCATAATCTAACATAATTCAATCCTCATCATCTTATTGAAAATAATAAAGCATCCTTCTCTTCTTTCAGATACATGTTATTTCTTTTAATTAATTCATCGAAATCTACTTCATGGCCATTGAAGTCGGGACCATCAACACAACAGAATTTTGTTTCATTGTTTACAGTTACTCTACAACCACCACACATTCCTGTTCCATCAATCATAATTGGGTTTAAACTCACCATTGTTGGTACATTGTATTTCTTAGTAAGATTACAAACAAATTTCATCATTGGAATAGGACCAATAGCATACACTTCTTTTATATCATATCTTTCTTGCAAATATTTTTCAAGCGGACCGGTTACAAAACCTCGTTCTCCATAACTTCCATCATCGGTTGTTACTATAAGTTCATCACAGATTAATCGCATCTCATCTTCAAGAATTAGGAGTTCTTTTTCTCTTGCACCAATAATACCTATCACATAATTTCCAGCTTCTTTAAAGGCTTTAGTAATATGATGTAAGATTGCTACTCCAGTTCCACCTCCAACCATTACTACTGTACCAAGGTTTGAGATATGAGCTGCTTTACCTAGAGGACCTACTAAATCCCTAATTACATCACCTTTGTTTAGAGATCTCATTAGTGCTGTGGTTTTACCAACAACTTGGAAGACAATTGTGATATACCCTTCGAAGCTATTCTTATCAGCAATTGTTAAGGGGATTCTTTCACCTGTTTCTGAAAGACGAATAATTACAAATTGACCAGGTTTAGCCTTTTTTGCAATTTCAGGTGCTCTAATGTCAAATTTAACAATTGTTCCTTTAGCCATCTCTTGTTTATTTAAAATTTGATACATCTCACCACTCCCTGCTATCTTCAAGAATTATATCACGGATATCCTCTTCACTTAATCCATGCCAGCGACATCCTTTTTTAGAACAGAAA
>Ga0307380_10000324_pt1 | contig 79058 bp, 71 predicted proteins | sample UN3MG_FD_202239 | JGI IMG/M metagenome (GOLD analysis project Ga0307380, IMG submission 202239) | Soil microbial communities from Risofladan, Vaasa, Finland - UN-3 | ecosystem: Environmental > Terrestrial > Soil > Coastal area > Acid sulfate soil | place: Finland: Risofladan, Vaasa | collected...
TGGCAAAACCTGCTCTTCCCGGACTCGATAGCGTTATGCCTCCGCATTGCCTAATCGGCTCTATGTTCTCCTTAAACTGTGGCATTTCGTACAGGACTACCTCATGCCCAGCCAGAGTCAAATCAGCTGCTGCTGCAGCACCAATACTACCAGCCCCTATGATTGTAGCTCTTCTACTACTCATTGATTATGTTACCTCCCTCATGAAAAGTACATAACAAGCCTGCTAGTACCTTGCACTATTTGGTCTGAGCATCTATCCCTTTCTCATCTACGGACCCGACCTGTCCGAATGTCAGATAGTATCAGGCAGAGGTCAGGGTAAATCTCACCTGTTCCATCGCCTCAGACAAAGGGTAGTATCTCCTTCAATGATTGTCAACGACGCCAGGTTTTATCGGGATTCTCTCGCTCAGATTATGGAGATTGCACAATCCGCTATCTTGTGCAATAAGTCCCCTGTCATCGTCCTAAGCGAAAAACCGCGTTGGGACAAATGGAACGCTCACACATTATTAGCTTATGCTGAACGAGGATACTATTACATTAGCGATAGAGGTACAATTCATAAAGAGTACTGCCAGCACGCTTATAGTGCAAAAGGAGTCAGCGATCTCTATACCCGTCTTCTCGAACGTGGACTCAAGCCATGCAAGAAATGTAACCCGGCTAAGGTCCATGAAGATGGAGTCCGATTATGGACTCCACAAATAGCTACATTTGTTGAGGAGAGCATTGGCATCTACTACTGATGGGATTGAATCTCTAGTTGCTTCCTTGATTGAATATTTTCTAATGGCATAACGTGGCCGATATAAAATGAGTAACAGTAAGCCAGATTGTCGAACCAATGGGCTATCTTCCCCCTTCAGCAGCAAGTTCCGCCAGCTGGTCTAGAACCGCCTTCAGAGCATCCAGTTCTTCCCCATATCCAGCCCAATCACCTGCCTTGAGGTACTGCTGAGCCTTGCTATAGTGCTGCTGAGCCCCCTCAATCAGGTTAGCTATCTCGGCGGCTACCGGCTCCTCCGGTTCTGCCGGAGCCGGCGGTTCGACCACAGGCTCAGTCGGTGGTGCCTCACCAAAGATAGCCGCAATGCTCTCCTTCAATGTGAGGTCCATAGCTATCTGCTCGCCGGCAGCCACAATAACTCGCTTCAGCTGTGGAAGCCCTCCAGCCTCTGCCTGGAGAAAGACCGGCTCCACATACAGCAAGGATTCGCCCAAAGGAATCAGTAGCAGGTTGCCGCGGATAACACTGGAACCACCGCGACCCCACAGGGCAAGCTGCTCAGTAATGACGGTATCCTGCGAGATTCGGTTCTCTATCTGGCTGGGACCCATCACTAGCCTCTCCTTGGTGAATTGATAAACAAGCAGCTTCCCATAGTTTTCTCCATCACAGCGGGCAGCCAGCCAGCCAATGGTATTATTCTTTCTCACCGGAGTGAAGGGCAACATGAGCAGGAACTCCTCCTTCTCCTCATCGGGCAGGCGCATGATGATATAGTAGGGCTCCATAAGCTGTTCCGTGCCGAAATAGAGCTCTCTGGGTATAGCCCACAGGTCTTCCTTGTTGTAGAATACCCTGGCATCTTCCATGTGGTAGGTTTGGTATACCTCAGCCTGGATATTGAAGAAATCCTCAGGATAACGGAGGTGGACTCGCAGCGATTCGGGCATCTGCTCTGCAGGGACGAAGAGCTTGGGGAAGATGGCCTGGTAAGTCCGTATCAAAGCATCCCCCGGGTCAGTGATATAGAAGGTGATACTGCCATTGTAGGCATCAATAACTGCTTTAACGCTATTGCGAATATAGTTTAACCCACCTCCAAGCGGATGAGAATAGGGATAGCGGTCAGTGGTCGTATAGGCATCCTGTATCCAGAATAACCTTCCCTCCATTACCACCAGGTAGGGGTCACTGTCCAGCTTCAAAAATGGAGCCAGATGGTTTACCCTCTCCCTGATGTTGCGATAGTAGAGCACCCGGCTCTCAGGGGTTAACTCGCCACTGATAAGGATATTAAAGTCGCCAAATTGCCAGGCATAGACTAATCGGCGGACGAAACTCCCCAGGCTAACCCCATCCTTGCCCTGGTAGTGCGTGAAAACATTCTCATCACCCATAGGATAGTCAAACTCCTCGGTACTTGTTCCCACAATCACGTAATCATTCGTCTTTTCCCCAAAGTATATCTCGGGCTGCTCTATATTGAAGTCACCAACGGGGGGTATATCCTTTACCAGCAATATCGGCAGCCCCTCAGCACTGACCTCATTAACCGGGCTTAGGGCAGCACCGTAGCCGTGGGTGAACTGTAGCCGACGGTTGACCCAGGTCTGCGCCTCTCCGGCCAATTTCTCCGCAGATAATTCTCGAGCCGATAGCATGACCTGCCGGTACTCGCCATTGATGATATAGCGGTCGGTATCAACATCATAGAAGTCATAGTAGAGTCGCATGGACTGGATATGGTTATAGGTGTCCTTTAGCGGGCGGGAGTCCCAGAGTCTAACATTGTTAATGGTAACCTCATTTTGGGCTATATCCTGGATGGTTGGTGCCTCTTCGGCAGGGAAAGGCTGCTCCTCTACCCGGTTCAGCGCGAAGGCTTCTCTGGTAAACTGAATATTATACTCAATGTAGGGCTTCTCTAGAGCCAGCTCGTTGGGTTGCACCTGAAAGCGCTGCACGGCGGCAGGAAAGATAACCCCAACGATGATAACAGCCACTATCCAGGCACCGACACCGTATAGAGGCCAGCGAAAGTTACGTCTCAATACCGAAACCAGAATGACACCCATAACAATGAACACTACTGTTAAAAGGGTCCACTGTGCTGGAAGCTTGGCATGCATATCAGCATAGCCGGCTCCGAAGACCGTTCCCCGTGTCGAGAAGACCAGTTCCCAGATGCCAAGCCAGTAACCCCAGGCAAAAAGCCCCAGGATGGCTATGACCAGTCCACCGAGATGAGCTAACACCGGTCGGGCAAGGTCAAACTTAAACCGCTGCACGGTATAGCTCAGAAGATATACCCCGGCACTACCAAGAAGAGTGATTATCAGCGCGCCCAGGAGCCAGCCTCGCAGTAGATAAAGGAAAGGCATCGAGAAGACATAGAAGCCAATCTCCCTGTAAAAAACCGGGTCGGCAATGCCAAAGGGCTGCCCGTTAAAGAACCGAAGCACAACCTCCCAACTGCCTTGAGCCGCCAGACCAAATATTAGACTGAGCAGCACCGTTCCCAGGATAACGTTCAACCTGAGTATCTTCTGTACCCGGCGCACTATTGCCCAAGGCCAGAAATGTGCTTCAGCCTTGGGTGCCAGGCGCGTGGCCAGCACCAGATTCCCCAAAAACAAGATACAAAAGATAATAGCCGCAGAGAAGAAGATTAGTATCTTGGTCTTCAGAATAGTGGTATAGACACTGCCATAATCCAGGCTGCTAAACCAGAGCCACTCAGTATAGACCCCCTTCAAGATATTTAGGAAAATAAACAGGGCCAATACCCCAGCCACTATTAGGGCTACCCTGGCGGCTGTCCATCCGCCCTTGGCCGGTGGCCTGGGCTTCTCCTCGCTACTTTCAGGAAACCAGCGCTGCCATTGCCTCTCAAATGAATCCAATCTACTCACCCCAACCTTTCTAAACCATGACTGATAGGTTTACGCTCTTTTCTGACCTTCGTCTCCTCCGGGCTATTGAACCAGCCTGAAGCCGTTATAAGTAACAGGATAACACTCCCTATGCCTATCGGTCAATGCCATGCTCGGTGAAAAGTTCGTTTGCAAAAATGTTAGCAAATTCTGAGGATTTAGCTAGTAGGCCGTACAGGTCTAAAGGTAGAACCTTTTCTAAGACGTTTGCCCTTGTCTACTGAAGTTCGTTAGCAAAAATGTTAGCAAATGATTTAGTGCCCTGTCTCCCAAAAACTGGACAAGTAATTATATTATAATACTGATGGCTGTAATTCACTTTTTCCTATTACGAGCAGTTGTACTTGTCTTCTCTTCCTGCCTTAGTTTTTCAAAATCTCTTATGGCACCGCACTTTTTACAGCGACCTACCGAGAATATTCCGATTATCCACCAATGAACACACGAAGAATCTAAAATCATAATACCTCCGTTTAACATCTGGTTAATAGACATGTTCAGGAAGATTTGAGGGCAGATAATACAAGATAAAACTCATATTACCTGCCCTCCCAATAAAACTTAATCTTATATACAAACGGGAATTAGGTACACATAGTGATTAGTACCGTGATGCGTAGCTGTTGCTGTCACTTTGGGAACGCTTTGCTTTGTTGGCTCGGCGGCATTCAGGACAACGCTTAGGCTCATTGGTAAAGCCTTTAGTCTGGTAGAACTCTTGTTCCCCAGTGCTGAAAGTGAATTCGGTCCCACAATCGGAACATTGGATTGACTTGTCCTCAAAACTCATTGGATGACCTCCTCTCTTTATAATTAGCTAGAGTTCGGGTCATCCAACACTTAAGAAGACTCTGTGTGAATAGCTTCCGAGAAGCTTGATATAACCTAAACTGGAACTTGTTTTAACTATACCACAAAAGGAATACTCCTGCAATTAACGCTCCCGTGAGGAGGCTATATCCTAATGGACGGTTGGCTATCAGTCAAATATATTCAGTAGGCCCCAATGGGTTCTAGGAGGCTATTGCGTGATATAGGCCGTACAGGTCTCGAACCTGTGACACCCTGATTAAAAGATACAAGAGGTTTGTACTTAAACGTGTAAGTCAGTAAATCCTGGTAATATTTTATCTGTGATTTAGCTTCAGGTGGTACTATTTAGTACCACCTTATCATTTATAGTGGTGAAAAGTTCGTTAGCAAAAATGTTAGCAGAATTTTCATTAAATCAATAAAACCTATTCCTCACTGGTTCAGGGCAAATTTCTGGATTGTCCGGGGGCCTTTATCATACCCTGAAAGGGTAAAAGAAACCTCGCCGACATAGATATCTCCCTTCGAATCCACGGCTATAGCATGAGGCGCAAGGAATAATTCAGTCTTTGGATCTTTCTCCTCGCTGTACCAGCGGGCGAGAAGTCTGCCGTCAATGGTGAAGATGCTCACGCCGGGTCTGAGTTCAGAGACGTAAACAATGTCATTCTCATCAATGAATACATCAGTCGGGCGGATCAAATCTGTCCATATTTGCAGCAACTTGCCGTTCGTATCGAAAATCTGGATACGGTTGTTTTCCCGATCGGATACCCAGAGCCTGTCGTATTTATCAATCCAGATATTATGAGGGAGGTTAAAATGGTATGGTTCGGTGCCTGGTTTCCCCCAAGAGGTAATGAGCTTGCCGTCGGGCGTAAACTTATGCACTCGGGAATTGCCGTAGCCATCGGTAGCAAATAGCTCACCAGTGGAAGAGCAGGCAATGCCGGTCGGACGGTTGAACGGAGGCCCCCCGGTTTTTATAGTTGCTAAACTATCCATTATGTTTGGTTTACTTATGTAGCCGGTATCGGAAGGTTTGTCTCGGGTACCGAGAACCTGCAGTGGGGTACCGTCCATGGTAAACCGTGTAATGATATGGGCTTTGTCGTCGGCACACCAGATATTGCCGCTGGAAACAATGCGACTACCGTGGGGCCGATTGAAATATCCCTCACCCCATGAGCCAAGGAAGTCTCCTTCCCGGTTGAGAATGATGACGGGGTGCGGACTCCTATTAAGTATGTAAAGCTGATCATGGTCGTCAATCGAAATTCCCCCTATATCCACAAACGACCATCCTGCAGATAGTTTCGCCCAATCTTCCACCAGTTCATAGCTGTATTTACCTGAGCCGTACAACATGGTTTGCACCTCACTCTAGTGATTTTGTTTGATATTACGACAAAGTGTAAAAGAATTTTGATATTTTATCAAATGATATTTTCTATAAATATTTACAGGAAAGCAGAAACTGAGCGTATACAACATTCGGACGGAGCGCGTAATTTACCCTACATAAAAAATAACGACATTTGTGACATGTCTTAATAGGCCGAGCTTTTCGTATACAGGCGTATTATCCTTATAGTAAATAAGGGAATCATTTCTAGTGGTGAAAAGTTCGTTAGCAAAAACGTTAGCAAATTATAGCCTCAATGATAAAAGCATGGAAAAATTTAACACAATGGTATTTTGTGGTATATTCATTTACATATGGTGCGTATTATTAGATTTCTGAGCGTAATTGGAGGTTTAGTGAGCGGTGCGTGGGCCATTGATGCCTGGGTACTTCCCAAATATTTTCCAAATGTGGATTTGAATATTAGTAATAATATATGGGTCGGTGTGGTAGCTTTAGTTTTATTAATATCAGGGATTCTTTTAACAAAATGGCTGATTAATCATCGACCGCCGACACAGTCGTCGGGTTATATTCAAGCACTCCCTAAATTTCCAAATATTCCTGATGGGGCACGAAGAGTCGAGATGTTGATAGACTCGACTAAGCCAGGAATAACTAGAGCAGTTATAGCCGTTGATTATCTGGATGGATTACCCAATACACCAATTAAAGAAAGAAGAGAAGAATTCCAAAATGCCCTGTCATTCTATAAGAAAGAAGAATACGAGAAAGCGCTTAAGATGTTCAAAGAGTTGCTTGGAAGTACCAACATAGCTAATGAGGAAATAGCTTTACACAATTTAATAGGTTACTGTATGAGACAAATAGGATTGTATGATAGTGCTGAAGCAAATTATAACAAGGGATTAGAAAAAGCAAGAAAAATAGGGAATATAGAGGGTATAGCTACATTGCTGCTAAACCTCGCTGATATATATCTAAAAAAGGGGTCTTTAAATAAAGCGACTGAATATGGCATGAATGCAGTGTCAATGTTCAAAAGTATGAATGATGCTTCAGGTGAAGCTTCAGCAGTAACTATGATTGGCTTTATTTGTGAGAGAAAAGGTGAATTCGATAAAGCTATGAACTATTACAAGAAAGCACTAAAGCTACAGAATGAAATCGGTAACAAAGATGGAGAAGCCAATGCAATAAGTAATATGGGGCAAATTAATTATTTTAAAGGTGAATTAGAAAAAGCGACGGAATATTACCAGAGAGCAATGCAGATATATAAGGAGCTGGGCTATAAGAGGGGAGAGGCGATAGTACTGGATAAAATGGGACAGGTTAATGTAAGTCGAGGAGAATTAGATAAAGCACTGGGTAATTACAGGAAGGCAATGCGACTAAATCGGGGAGTAAGTAATCGAGCGGGAGAATCCGTTAACATTGGAAATATAGGTGCTATTTACTTATTAAAAGATGATGTGAATAAGGCACTAAAATATCATGAGAGGGCGTTAAATTTAGACATAGAACTGGGTCAACGCGAAGGAGAAGCAGCGGACTTAGGGAATATTGGGAATGCTTACGAAAGAAAAGGTGAATTAGAAAAAGCCATGGAATATTACCAGCAGGCACTTAAGATAAATAAAGAAATAGGTCATCGTATGGGGGAAGCAATTTCCTTGAGGAGTATTGGGACTGTTTACATATTTAAAAAGGAAATTGACCAGGCGTTACAATATACGAAGGATGCATTGGATATATACAGGGAAATAGGTGCTACCGAGGAGGAGGCCAATACAGTCGGAGGCATGGGTATTGCTCATATATTTGGAGGTAAAATCGATAAAGCACTTGAACATTTTCAACAGGCAAAAAATATATATATTGAAATTGGCCTTTCTGAGGAAGCAAAGAAAATGGATGAATTCAGTAAATATTTCACTGGAAAGAAAGAAAATAATGAAAAGAAATGAAAAATACATTAGGGTCGGTCAAAATGTTTATTCGTGATAGCTGACCGAGTAGTTAAATAATGAGACTTGGGGGAGATGTTCAACTCCCCCTTATTATTTTCCAAAATACTGAAATTGGTATTTTTGACTATTGACATTTTATCAAAAGCTAAGTTGAAAGCTGTCAAGAACGACTGAAAGTCGGGCAGAGCCTTTATTCTTGACCGCTGGTGGAATAGCAAGAATACTGAAAGTCAGGGGAGCTGATTCCAGCTCTCCTTATTAATATTCTGGAGCAAAAATGTTAGCAAAGGAAGGAAATTTGAATAGTGAGCCGTACAGGGTTCGAACCTGTGACACCCTGATTAAAAGTCAGGTGCTCTGCCAACTGAGCTAACGGCCCATATACTAGGTTAGTTTAGCAAATCTTGAGCCTCCATGCAACCGCTATAGCCCTGAAAGTACCCGCTTTGAACTTAACATTCCCTGAGACAGGTGGTCGGTACTGGCGCTTGAATCATACCGCATATTTAACTATCATTAACTTAGTTCAAGGTGCGTAGAGATGATAGACAATAACCTATCGCCAGCTTCTATTACCACTAATTTAGACACTCATTTTGTTGGGCAAAGGGTCATTTACTACCCTACCCTGACTTCAACAATGGAGGTAGCAAAGCGAGAGGCTCAACAGAGAGCAGTGGAAGGAACAATTGTCATTGCTGAGGAACAAACTGCGGGGAGAGGGCGAAAGAAGCGCCCTTGGCTGTCGCCTGGAGGCAGCCTTGCCTTGTCTATTATTCTCTACCCCAGCCTCACCTATCTGCCTTACCTCATTATGCTGGCTTCTCTAGCTGTGGTTCATACTATTGAGGCACTCACCGGCTTACGCCCTCAGATTAAGTGGCCCAACGATGTTCTGGTTGGTGGCAAGAAGGTGTGTGGGATTCTAATTGAAAATAGTCTGCGGGGAAACATTGTGAACTACGCTATTATCGGCATCGGGATAAATGTTAATCTTAGACTTTCCAATTTCCCTGAGATTTTATCAACTGCCACCAGCCTCTCTGATGAGCTGGACAGGGATGTATCCCCATTAGATATAATACAGCGGCTATTAGTTGAAATAGAAAGGCTCTACCTGGCTTTGCCAGCGCCCGAGTCTATTTACCAGGAGTGGCGGGACAGTTTGGAAACACTGGGCAAACAAGTTCGTGTGCAGTCAGGTAAAACTACTTATGAAGGCATAGCCGAATCTGTAGCCACAGATGGTAGCCTTCTACTCCGCTGCTTGGATGGCACCTTAACTAAAATCGTAGCTGGAGATGTTACCCTCCACCCCCAGGCATAATTCCTCCAGAGCCGGCTACCTAGAGCAGGCTCTGGATTTCACCTCGTATCATATAATATATATCGGACTCTAACTATTTCTTGGTCTTTTCTTCTTCTAGAAGTCTATTACCACCTGTGCGGGAAAAGGCTTCAAAAATGTTTATGGGCAGAGGGAAGATTATGGTGCTATTTTTCTCTGAGGCTATCTCGGTTAGTGTTTGCAGGTAACGAAGCTGTAGTGCAGTTGGCTCTCTGGCAATAATCGCCCCGGCTTGAGCCAGCCTCTCCGAAGCCTGAAACTCACCATCGGCATGGATGATTTTGGCTCGCCTCTCCCTTTCTGCCTCAGCCTGAGCCGACATCATCCGCTTCATCGTCTCAGCCAGCTCAACCTCCTTAATCTCTACCGTGCTGACCTTTACTCCCCACGGGTCGGTGTGTTCGTCAATTATCTTCTGTAGCATCTGATTCAGCTTTTCCCTGGCAGTTAATAGTTCATCTAGCTCAGATTGCCCCAGTACATTCCGCAGCGTTGTCTGGGATATCTGCGAGGTGGCTCTGATGTGGTCTAAAACCCTGACCACCGATGCCTCAGGGTCAACCACCCTGAAGAATACCACTGCGTTTACCCTGACGGTAACATTATCCTTGGTGATTACCTCCTGCGATGGCACATCCATAGTTACCACCCGCAGGTCTACCTTCACCATCCGGTCAACAAAGGGAATAATGAGAAAGAAGCCGGGTCCCCTCTGCCCCACCAATCGCCCCAGGCGGAAAAGAACCCCCCGTTCATACTCAGGGACAATTTTGACCGACATCGGAAGAAGTATAAGTAGAACTAAAGCAATTATACCGATAGCAATTGGGCTCATTTGTTTACCTCCTTTATTGGTTCTTGGTTACATATAGCTTTAAGCCGTCAACCTTGGTTACAATCACCTCCTCCCCGGGTTCCACCCGACCCTTCTCTGATACTGCCGTCCAGCGTTCTCCCTGAATGAAGACTATTCCTTTGGGTCCTAGGGCTATCTTTACTTCAGCCGTCTTTCCTACCAGGTCCTCCCTCCCGGCTGATGCCTGGTGACGATGGGCTCGTATTCCCCAGATAATTGCAATGGCAAGGAAAGTGACCAAAGCAACTGCCACTAGGACAATAAACCATGTGTCTATGTGAAACCAGCTTGGGTCTATGTCAAACAACGGTCACCCCCTACTAAATAGGATTTCGGAATAATGCTAAGCCCGGATAAAGCAATTATACCGATAGCAATTGGGCTCATTTGTTTACCTCCTTATTTTTCTTGGTTACATATAGTTTTAACCCGTCAACCTTGGTTACAATCACTTCCTCCCCTGGTTTCACCCGTCCCTTATCTAATACCGCTGTCCAGCGTTCCCCTCTAAGAAGGACTATCCCTTCAGGTTCAAGGGCTGCCTGAACCTTGGCTGTCTTCCCTATCAGGTCCTCCTTCCCCGTTTTGGCTTGGCGTCGGTGAGCGCTAATTATCTTGCTAATTGCGAAAGCAAAGAAGGCAGTAATTCCAATTGCCACCACCGCAATCAGCCATGGGTCTACTTGAAACCATACCCCTTCTCCCTTAGGAAATAGAAGTAACGAGCCAAGAACAAGCGAAGTTACCCCCCCGGCGGTGAACAAACCAAAGGTAGCAGTGAGCGCCTCACCAATAAATAGACCAAAAGCAAGCAGGATAAGCAATATCCCCCCCCAGTAGGCATTAAGCACACCTAGGGAGTAGAAAGCCATCAGCAGGCTAATAGCACCTATAATGCCCGGAAAGAATGTCCCCGGACTGTAAATCTCAGCAATAATGCCTATGCTCCCCACACTTAGCAGTATATAGGCAATGTTTGGGTCGCTAATAGCATGCAGGAAGCGCTCAATGATGCTCATTTCATTTCTGGTTGCCTCGAGGCCGGTGGTGTCAATGCTGACCTCCATACCATTGGCTAAAGTAACCTCCCACCCATTGATTTGGGAAATCAGGCTCTTTAAATTATCGGCTCTGAGGTCTATAAGGTTGTAATTTAAAGCGTCAACATCGGTGAAGGATTTACTCTCGGTTACTGCCAGCTCGGCTTCTTCAAAATTACGACCGCGCTCCTGGGCAATGGTCTTCATCCACTTGGCTGAGAACTCGGTTATCTTCTTCATCTGTTCCTCTGGTATCTCCTCCCCACCACCGCTTACCGGGTGAGCCGCACCAATGGTGGTGCCTGGTGTCATCGCTGCAATATGGGCAGATAAAGTAATAAAGGTCCCTGCTGAAGCCGCCCAGGCCCCCATTGGAGAAACATAAACTACAATCGGCACCTCAGCATTCATAATCCTCTGGACTATCTCCCCTGTTGAATCTAGTAGCCCCCCCGGCGTATCTAACTCAATAATGCAGACAGTGGCATTCTTATCTTCAGCCTCACCAATGCCTCGGTCAATATAATCAGCCACTACCGGCACAATAGCCCCCTCAACCTGCAGGACTTCAATTGACTGATTATTAGCACTTACCCTAGCCGATGCTAAACCCCCAGCCACTAAGCCTATCAGCAAAGCAAGACGGAAGGCTCTAACCATACTTTTAATCATCTGCTCCCCATTACTAGCCCAATACCTGTAATTTTTGGGCATAAATCAACCTTTTAGCGATTCTGACTACCAAGTATATATTGATTATAGTTTCATTGCAAGTAAAACGGTAAGATTATTTATTACCCCCTTGCCTTCCCTCTTTGCCTCTTCCCTTACCCTGCAATAGCGCCTGGGGGGTTTAACACGGGCGTAGTCCCCCTTATCAAGGGGAAGGGGGATAAAGGGGGATAGGGTTGATAATCAAAAAATACCTACCCTACTCTCGTTCGGATAGATGAGTGGCAGTTCAAAGTATGAGAGTATTCTCCACTTGAGGTTGGGAACAAGCCCTGGCTGTTCGTTTCATTGTGAGAAGCCCCTTCCTATTGTTGTGAGGGGCCTCTTTCTATTGTCATTGCGAGGCACAAAGTGCCGAAGCAATCTCCAGGAACACCCGGGGATTGCCACGCCTTCGGCTCGCAATGACCGGGGAAGGGGGATAAAGGGGGATAGGGTTGATAATCAAAAAATACATACCATTGAATAGCTAACCAAAGTAGTGTAGAATTTACTAGCTATTCATAAAAGGTGTGGCATGAGAGTCCAAAGATGCAAGGGCACTAAAGACTTATCCCCTGAGGAAATGACACGATTTCGCCTCATTGAGACAGCCTTTAGAGACTGCTGCCTTAAATGGGGCTATGAGGAGGTCAAGACACCAACCCTTGAGTATCTCCATCTCTTCACCTCAACCGGAACCCTTACCCCTGGTATGCTAAGCAAGGTGTATTCCTTCCTTGATTGGGACGGCTGGAGCGGACAGAGGGTGGTGCTGAGACCTGATGGCACTATCCCTGTTGCCCGGCTTTATATTGATACTATGGAAGACACAGACTTGGCTAAGCTCTTCTATGTGGCTAATGTCTTTATTTTTGAACCGACGGGGAAGAAAACCAGGGAGAATTGGCAGTGTGGGGCTGAGCTTATTGGTGCCGCTTCAACACTGGCTGATGTGGAATTGATAGCTCTGGCTTTAGAGGTTTTAAAAAAACTAAAGATTGAAGGCATACAGTTGAAGCTCTCCCACGCTGGCTTGATAAAGGCATTACTGGCCAGGCTCGCCCTAGGTCCCGCGGAACAGACCAGGCTCTTTGACCAGATTCTGGATGGGGATGTAGCCGCCCTGGCTAAAATAAAGCCGGTAACCCCTGAGCTTGGCAAGCTTTTGACTCCCTTGCTCAACCTCAAAGGGAAATCATCCGCCTTTCTGAAAAACCTCAAGACTCTATTTATCCAGAATCTACCCGAGCTTGAGCCGCCCCTTGATGATTTCATAAATATCGCTGACCTCCTCCACTCCCTGGGTTGTGACTACCAGATTGACCTGGCTTCGGGGAGGGGCTTTGAATACTATACCGGTGTGATTTTCCGACTCTTTATCGGCGAGGAGAATATTGGCGGCGGTGGCAGATATGATGCCCTTATTCCTCTGATGGGGGGCAGGGATACCCCAGCCTCAGGTTTTGCCCTTTACCTCAATCGCCTGATGAATCTGGTAAAGCCAGAGATTTTGGCTAAACCCCTGGCTCAAAAAATATTGGTTAGGGCTGAGCCACAGGCAATAAAACAGGGCTTTGCTCTTGCTGGCTGCCTCCGTGATGCTGGATATGTGGCTCAACTTCACCTCGGCACCAACCAGCCAGCCAACCTGAGGTGGACAATTGATGTCCACCCTGAAACCCCCCAATTTATTTTAACCGACCACATTAGCCGCCAGAAGTTTGAAGCACAAACTACCAATGAGGTCTTGGCAGTACTAAGCCGCTAAAGGAGAGTCTTACAGGGGCGAAGCCCCTCTTAAAAACCCATTCCCCCTCCCTTAATAAGGGAGGGGGATAAAGGGGGTGGATTTTGGATGAATTAAAAACTAATGTCCTTTATTTCGGCGACAATCTGGAAATCCTGCGAAACCACGAATACTTCCCTGACGAATGCATTGACCTTATCTATCTTGACCCGCCATTTAATAGTAAGAAGGATTACAACATTATACAAATTTTAACCATAGAAGAACTGTTGAGAGGGAAAACAGTTGATATGCCTCCCCAGACACAGACCAGTGTAACCTTCGCCAAAGCTCAGAAGATACCCCAGAAACAAGGAGAGCAACTATCTATGGAGCGGTAATCAGGGGAGTAAGGGAAATGGATGACATTATCACAAATATGCGCATTCGTTTGGAAAAAGCACATGTAAAAGGTATTCCAGAATACAAAAAAAAATTACAGGATAATTCCAATAGTCCGAATTTTCAGGACTTTCGTCTTGAGGGTGAAGCAGCACGCATGTTTAGCAAAGCAGGTTTCTGTGTAACACTTCGGGAATCTCCCGACTTAGTTCTCAAACTCAATAATGAACAATTCTATGCAGAAGTCAAACACTTCAGGTTGAAGAAACAAAACCAAATTGGCAATACAGTTCCACCTGCATGGAAGCAGGTTTATGATGTGGCTAAAAAGAAGATAAAGCAATATAAGGAACACGCCTCTAATATATTAGTCATTGGGAATAACGACGATTGTATTGAAGAGTTGGATATACCTACAGCAATCAATATGATTAACGAAGATGTTCGTTCCGGTAAATGTCCTGGATTTGCCAAACTAAACGGCATTCTGTTTATGTCATTGGACTGGTATAATATCTCTCAAAAAAGAGAGGTGTATTTCCGCCGCACAAGCAATCCTGCTGTTTCGCTTAGTCGGGAACTGTTCTTCTTACTTTGTGAGATTCGTCTTGGCTAGCCAATACTCTACAGTGGACTAATAATCAGGGAGTCTTAGAGGGGCGAAGCCCCTCTCAAAAATACCCCTTCTAAAGGAGGAAGGGCACTAAAGGAGAGTCTTAGAGGGGCGAAGCCCCTCTTAAAAACCCATTCCCCCTCCCTTAATAAGGGAGGGGGATAAAGGGGGTGGATTCTAAACGAATACTCAAATAGCTCAACAACTCAAAATAGCCTTACCTAAAGGACGCCTTTTAGCTGACACCGCCACCATCCTCCACCAGGCCGGCTGGGGACTGACTGGCTACCATGAGACTACTCGTCTATATCATCTTAAATCCCGAAGCTTCCCTAACCTCTCCGTCAGGATGTTTCACGAGAAGGATATCCCTATTCAGGTTGCCGTCGGCAACTATGATTTAGGTATTTGTGGGCTGGATTGGGTGGAGGAGCTTTTGATTAAATACCCCAGCAGTGCTTTAGTTAAGGTAAAAAACCTGGGATATGGAAAGGGTGCTTTATATATGGCTGCTGGCCGGTCTGAGGCAACAGCTACCCTGGACGAGCTATCGGCCAAGCCGGACATTATCCGCATTGCTACCGAGTATCCTAACCTGGCTGAGTCCTTTGCCGCCAACCAGCGATTGAGACGGTTCAGTATCTTCCCCCTGTGGGGAGCGGCTGAGGTTTATCCCCCGGAAAGTGCCGATTTGGTATTAATCCCGGGTAGGGTAGGGGCGAAAGCCTTTGATTATGACCTGGTGCCGGTAAGCAAAGCCCTTACTTTCAGTGCCTTTCTCATCGCTAACCGAAATAGCTGGCAATCAAAGAACATGGATGAGGTGTTGGCTTCTATTGGAGCTCAACTGCCTGCAGGCGAAAAGCCTCCCTCTGCTACAGCGTCACTACCAGAAATAACCGTTCACTATCCTTCTACCAGGATAGCTGGGGATACAATTCGCTTAGCCTTACCCGATGGCCATCAGCAGTTGCCTACCCTTCAGCTATTAAATAAGGCTGGTATTCACATTGACGATTACCCATCACCCGTCGGTAATCGCCGCCCAGCTACTAGCTTGCCCGGCGTTATGCTCAAGGTAATCAGACCTCAGGATATGCCGTTGCAGGTGGCTAATGGAAACTTTGACTTGGCTATCACCGGTAAGGATTGGCTTACCGAGCATCTTTACCAGTTCCCATCCAGCCCGATAACCGACCTTCTGGACCTCAAGCTCGGTAGGGTAAAAATAGTAGCTGTGGTGAGTCGGACTCTATCTGTAGATGATGTCTATGGCTTGAGGCAGCTTAACGCTGAGCGCTCGGTGCCATTTAGGCTGGCTTCGGAGTATGTAAATATCGCTGATAACTATGCCAGAGATAATCACCTCGGAATGTATCAGGTGATTCCTACCTGGGGAGCCAGTGAAGCCTTTTTACCCGAGGATGCTGACCTGCTAATTGAGAACGCCCAGACCGGACGAACCATAGCTGGGCATAACCTCAAGATTATTGATACCCTTTTTGAGTCCACCGCTTGCCTCATTGGCAATAACGATAGCCTGGTCAGCTCCACCAAGAGTGAAAGGATAAGGAGTATTATTCAAACCCTGCGCGCTGCAGTAGTTGACATAACATGAAAAACAATTCAAAGCTAATCAGATAGGAATTGTTTCCCTATTTTTTTGGAGGAAATCTGAATTGAAAATCATTGAAGGCTTTAAGCCCGCAAAATCTGCACTATCAAGACAGACCATGGCTGACCCTTACCCCGTTTCGCCAGCACTAAGGCAGAGGCTCAAGGAGCTGTTTGCCACTGAAAACCCGGAGCAAGCGGTTAGGCAGATTATTGATGAGGTGCGCAATAGAGGGGATGCCGCCCTTCTTGATTACACCCTGAAGATTGATGGTGTAAAACTTACCTCACTGGAGGTAAGTAAGCAACAGGTAAATAACGCCTGCCGGGAGGTAAATGCTGAGCTTGTATCAGCACTCAACCTGGCCGCAGAACGAATACTTTCCTTTCACCTTGAGCAAAAAGATGCTATTTGGAGCGGGATTGCTGGACTGAACTCACTTCAGCTAATACGCCCGCTGGAGCGCGTTGGTATCTATGTTCCTGGTGGTACTGCCTGTTACCCGTCAACAGTGTTGATGACAGCCATCCCGGCTAGGGTCGCTGGAGTTAGTGAGGTTATTTTGGTTACCCCCCCAGGAGAGTCGGGGACAGTCCCCCCGCCTACATTAGTCGCTGCTGCTCTTGCTGGCGTTGACCGCATTTTTAGTGTGGGCGGTGCCCAGGCAATCGCTGCCTTAGCCTTTGGCACCGAGTCTATCCCTGGGGTGGACAAGATTTGTGGCCCAGGTAATATCTTTGTCGTTTTAGCTAAGAAGCTCGTATATGGGGTGGTTGATATTGATGGCTTGCAGGGACCAAGTGAGGTGTTAATTATTGCTGACCAAACGGCTAACCCCGAATATTGTGCTGCCGACCTTTTAGCTCAGGCAGAGCACGACCCCTTAGCCTCAGCTATTTTGATAACTACCTCACGCCCCTTGGCAGACAAAGTTAACCGTGAAATTGACTGGCAGCTGAAGAATTTGTCCCGTAGAGCTATAGCCGCCGAATCTTTAGAAAATAGGGGAAAGATGGTAGTGGTTACTAGTGTAGATGAGGCAATAGAATTAGCTAACCTTTATGCCCCGGAACACCTTTGCCTGATGGTAGACCGGGCTGCTTCCTACATTGATAAGGTTTCCAATGCCGGCTGTGTATTCATAGGTGACAACTCAACTGTGGTTCTGGGCGATTATGTCGCTGGACCAAGCCATGTTTTACCTACCGGAGGCACTGCCCGCTTTAGCTCACCGCTTAATATAACCGATTTTATTAAATTCATAAATTCAGTTAATATTAGTAAGGCTGATTTAAAACAGCTAGGTCAAGCAGCAGCAACCATTGCTAGGGCTGAGGGATTTGATGCCCATGCCAGAGCAGTAGAAAAACGGCTTAAGGCAACTTAACATTGTTTTAAAAACCCTATCTCCTGTATAGGTATGAGGGTATATCAATTAAGAAACTAGGAGGGTTCAATGACTGGTGAACGAAAGACGGCTACGACGAACACTACCTTGCAGGATTTGATATCCAAACTGGATGTCGATGCAGTGGGCATTGCTAGCTTGGCTGAATGGAAAGGAACGAAGCTTGAAGAAACTGCATTGAAATTGTTGCCTCAGGCGCGTTCGGTTGTCGTTTTTGCTATGGAGATTTACCCAGAAATTCTCGACCTTACCTCACCCGAGAGAATAATGGGTGCAGCTTCCCTGAACGACTTATTGATCGGTGATGCCAACTATCTCGCTGGCGAACTGACCGATGCAGCCTACGATGTAGCCAAAGCTTCCCATAGATTCGGGTTGAAAGCATTACCATTACCAGCGGCGGACTGCCCGTTAGATACGAGATTCCTGGAGGCAGTATTCTCATATAAGCACGCTGGTCAGGCTGCTGGACTGGGCAAGATTGGCTGGCATAGCCTGCTGATTACCTCTGGTTTCGGGCCGAGGGTTAAGCTCTCCGCCTGCCTCACTGAGGCAGAACTTGAGCCAACAAATACTACTGACATGGTCATCGAATGCGATAATTGTGGTATTTGCCTTGATATCTGTCCTGCTAGAGCTTTGGCAAAGCCACAAGCTGGTGAGCAATATGCCATCAACAAGTTTGCCTGCAGTTCCTTCCGAACTGCCTCCGGTAGCTGTGCTGAGTGCATGCGAGTTTGCCCTGCAGGCAGGTAATGCTTACAACCAGCATTCTCTTCAACTTTACCCGTTCCTTTGAAAGAGAGGGGGAAGAGACTTTAGAGAGGGGCTTCGCCCCTCTCTTACCAACACTCCCCCTTCCCTTATTAAGGGAAGGGGGTCAGGGGGATAGGTTACCAAAAAATCTTTAATAGATTGTCCTTTGGCATAAATCAATGCTAAAATGTGCCAACACTTAATTGATTTTATGATAAGGAGGTACTTTATTAGTGGCTTCTTCTGAGGGAATAGAGAGATTTATACGACCTGATTTAATTACCTTTGGTGGTTATTCGGCTGGTAAGTCCCCTGAGACCCTGGAGGGGAAGGTTGAGGTTCCTGTAGAAAGCATTATCAAGCTGGACGCCAACGAGAATCCCTATGGCTGTTCACCAGGAGTAAACCAGGCTCTGGCTAACTATCCCTATTTAAATATCTACCCTGATGCCGGGCAAACACAGCTCAGAACACTGTTGCAGGAATATACCGGTGTTGGTGCTGAACATATTGTAGCTGGTAGTGGTAGCGATGAGCTTATAGACCTTGTTTTGCGCTTATTTGTTGGCTCTGGTGATGAGGTGATAAGTTGCATACCTACCTTTGCTATGATTCGCTTTGCTACAGAAATGTGTGATGGCGCTTTGGTTGAGGTGCTTAGGGATGAAAATTTTGCCGTCAATGTGGATGCAGTAAAAACAGCTATAGGTAAAAAAACCAAAATAATATATCTAGCTAATCCTAATAATCCAACGGGGACGATTATGCCCCAGCAAGATATTCTGGAGATACTGGATACGGGACTACCAGTATTAGTTGATGAAGCATACTATGAATTTAGCCGAGAAACAGTTGCTCCACTGGTTAGTCGGTATAAAAATTTGATGGTGCTACGAACCTTCAGTAAGTGGGCAGGACTGGCTGGTTTGAGAATTGGTTATGGTATCTTCCCGCTTAAAATCGCTGATTACCTGTTGAGAATTAAGCACCCGTATAATGTAAATGTAGTTGCTCTGGTTGCCGTGCAAGAGTCGCTAAAGGATATTGATTACTTGTTAAGCAGGGTAAAGGCTATAATTGCTGAAAGGGAACGGTTGTTTGGTGAGTTAAAGAAGCTGAAATGGTTGAAACCCTTCCCTTCTCAAGCTAACTTTATTCTTTGCTCGATTCTAAATGGCAAGGCAAGCCAGCTTCAGCAAAGATTGCAGGATAAGGGTATACTTGTTCGTTACTTTAACCAGCCACTCTTGCAAGATTCCATCCGCATTAGTGTGGGCAAACCAAGAGATACAGATATCTTAATTAAAACACTACAAGAATTAGGGGAGGAGATAAATGGCTAATAGACAAGCTACTATCAAACGGAAGACCAAAGAAACGAATATTAGCTTGGAGCTTAATATCAATGGTAGTGGTAAATGGGAGATAAATACCGGGATTAGAATGTTTGACCATTTGCTGGCTCAGCTGGCTCAGCATGGATTATTCGATATAAAGATTTCAGCTACCGGTAACGACCCCCATCACCTGGTAGAAGATGTTGCCATTTGTTTAGGCAGAGCCTTTGGTGAAGCCTTGGGAGAGAAGCGGGGTATCGTCCGAATGGCTAACGCTGCTGTGCCTATGGATGACGCCCTAGCTATGGTGGCTGTTGATATCAGTGGACGGGGATATACCGTATTAGAGCTGCCCTTTGTTGACAATGATATGGCTGGATTTCCCACTGACCTTATCCGCCACTTTTTTGAGTCTTTTGCCATTGAAGCTAGGCTTAATCTCCATGCCAGGATTGCTTACGGCACCAATGACCATCATAAGGCAGAAGCCATGTTCAAAGCCTTGGGTAGAGCCTTGGATATAGCTACCAGAATTGATGAGCGCATTTCAGGTGAACTCCCCACCACCAAGGAGTTGTTGGAGGGTTAAGCCCTATTTTTCATTCTAGCTTCCGCCCCGTCAGCCTCTCGTAAGCCTCTCGGTATCTCTTGGTAGTAGCCTCAATAACCTCTGGCGGTAGCATTGGCGCCGGTGGTTCCTTATTCCATCCCGACTGGACAAGCCAATCACGAACCGGTTGCTTATCATAGCTGGGTTGGGCTTGCCCAACTTTATATTGCTCAGCCTCCCAAAAACGGCTTGAGTCCGGGGTCAATAGCTCATCAATAAGGATAAGCCCGTCATTAACCATCCCAAACTCTAGCTTGGTATCAGCAATGATAATACCTTTGGTTTGGGCATGCTTCTGGGCATAGCTATAGATGGCTAGGCTTTTCTCCTTCATCTCTTCAGCTACGTCTTCACCCACCACCCTTTTCATTTCATCCATAGTTAAGGGCTGGTCATGCCCGCTTTCTGCTTTAGTGGTCGGGGTAAATAATGGCTGGGGTAGTTCCTGGCTTTCCTTTAAGCCTTTAGGTAGCGGTAACCCTGAGAGAGCGCCATATTGCTCATATTCTGCCCAGGCTGACCCCGAGAGATAGCCACGCACCACACATTCAATAGGCAGACGATTGGCTTTTTTAACAACCATCGACCGCCCAGCTAGGTAAGAGGGGTAATGAAAACGGCTCTCGGCAGGAAGATAGGAATCAAGGCGGTGAACATCATCAACAGCTTCAACCAGATGGTTGGGTACTAGATTCATCGTTTTTTTAAGCCAGAAAAACGAAAGTTGATTAAGCACCAAACCCTTGTCGGGAATACCGCAGGGCAGAACTGAATCAAAGGCTGAGATTCGGTCAGTAGCTATAATAAGCAGTCGGCTACCCAGGTCGTAGGTATCCCGCACCTTCCCCCGGATGAATAGTGTCAGAGGAAGGTTGGTATTTATCAAGACTCGTGGGCTAGTACTCATATCGTTCTGGGAGCCAGTTCAACAGGTGCGGTGGCACCGGCTTTCCCTTTCCATTGCTTTCCAGTTAACCCTACCCGTTTGAAAATGTCATCTATATAGCGCAGGTAATATTGCTCATTGAAAAGTGGCTCAAGCTCCACTTGGGGTAGGGTGGCAGTAACCTCAGGGTCAGCCTTGAGCAGCCTGAGGAAGTTTTTATTTCCCTCCCATGCTTTCATAGCATTTCGTTGCACCAACTCATAGGCTTTTTGCCGACTTAACCCTTTATCTATGAGAGCTAGCATTACTCGCTGGGAGAAAATCAGCCCTTTAGTAAGGTCCAAGTTTCGTTTCATCCGTTGTGGGTAGATTTGTAGCTCTTTTATTACTGAGCTGAAAATGGTAAGCGAGTAATCCAGTATAAGGCAAGAATCGGGTAGGATTATGCGCTCAGTAGATGAGTGGCTGATGTCTCGTTCATGCCACAGGGCAATATTTTCCATTGAGGTTAGGGCATAGCCTCTTACCAGTCGGGCTAGGCCACAGATTCGTTCACAAAGCTCTGGATTGCGCTTATGGGGCATGGCTGAAGAGCCGGTTTGCCCTGCGCTGAATGGTTCTTCTACCTCTTGTATCTCAGTTCGCTGCATCCCCCTGATCTCAGTAGCGAATTTCTCTAAGGAGCTGGAGATAATAGCTAGGGTGGTAACGAATTGAGCGTGGCGGTCGCGTTGCAGAATCTGGCTTGACGTTGGGGCTGGGGCAAGCCTCAATCTGGCGCAGGCTTTTTGTTCAACCTCAGGAGATAGCGTGGCATAGGTACCTACTGCCCCTGAAATCTTACCGACAGCTATAGCTCTCTTGGCTTCGGTAAGCCTTCGCCTATTACGTTTCATCTCCTCAATCCATAGTGCTAGCTTCAACCCGAAGGAAGTTGGCTCAGCATGAATGCCGTGGGTGCGACCTACCATAACTGTATATTTATGTTCTATTGCCTTTTCTGCCACTACTGAAATCAGCTCTTTTATATCTTGGTTGAGTATGTCTGTTGCCTCAACTAGCTGCAGACTGAGGGCAGTATCTATTACATCAGAAGAGGTAAGACCAAGATGAATAAAGCGTGATTCATCACCCAGGCTCTCGGCTACAGCACCGAGGAAGGCAGTCATATCATGGTGAGTTTCTTTTAGAATCTCTTCCATGCGTCTAAAATTGCACCGAGCTAGCTTTATTTTAGGCACCGCTTCTTTTGGGATAACGCCTAGCTCAGACCATGCCTCACAGACAGCAATCTCTACCTCAAGCCACTTAGTAAACTTGTTCTCATCTGACCAGACTCTTTTCATTTCGGGTTGGGAATATCGCTCAATCATTTGTTGTCCCCTTGAGATTATTTATCAACCTCACCCCCTTAATTAAACGAGACCGTTTAGCAACTCAAACTGTCATTGCGAGCGAAGCGAAGCAATCTCACTATTGCTTTTAGAGATTGCTTCGGCACCTCGTGCCTCGCAATGACAACTAAACAGCCTCTAAACACCTCCTTCTCCTCGTAGCTCTCCTCTATATTTTTCGTAGGCTTTTCGTATCTTATCATATTTTAACCCCAAAATTTCGGCAGCTAGGTAGGCAGCGTTCTTAGCTCCGGTAGTGCCTATAGCCACACTGGCTACAGGTATCCCGGCTGGCATCTGAACTATAGAATAGAGGGCATCAATACCCCTCAGCTCACTGGTGGCTAGTGGCACGCCTATAACCGGCAGGGTAGTCCAGCTAGCCAGAACCCCAGGCAGATGGGCTGCTCCCCCGGCAGCAGCAATTATGACCTCAATCCCCCGGCTTTGGGCAGCTAGTCCATATTGCCTTGCCTTTTCTGGATTACGGTGGGCTGATATTACTGACACTTCATAATCAATACTAAGTTCCTTTAATACATCCAAGGTTGGCTGCACTGCCTCGGCATCTGATTTACTACCCATAACTACGCCTACTAATGACATATTATCTACCTCACCCCCTTAATTTACTTCCAAGAGTTCCCGCTCACTACATATAATAAATTGTTGCTATTCGATGACAAACGAATTTATGACATGGTCAAAGATTTCCTCATACTCATCATACAAGGGCTCTGCGGTAGAGCATACTAGCATATAGGTCTTGCCATTGGCGATAAATATAACTTGCCTCATTTTCACAGTGGCAATTGGTTTGTAAATCACCTCGTAACCCTCTCTGTCATTTACTACGATTTCTCTCTCTTCTAAGATAGTCATGCCAAGCTTGTTGAGTTCCTCCTTAATCTCCCCCTTGACTTCTTCTAAGCTTGTCAAATTACTTAATTTAATTGTCACGATAATAGTTGTTGGTGTCCCTGGCTTGGTAAACATTTCAGTGCTTTCAACATCTTCCCCATCTACGACTTCAGGGGTCTGCGTTTCCCAATCCTCAGGATACTCAAATCCATAGTCAAGTTTATAGTCATAAACCCGGATATACCCTGGCGTTACTGGTGTTGTTGGTGGTGACGGCGTAAATTCCTCTGTGCTCGGCTCTGTGGCGCAGCCACCCATAAAGACAATAGACACCACCATAAGGGTAACCAGTGCACTTATCACTCCCAAATTGAATCTTTTACCTCTCACTGTTTCCTCTCCATCTCTTAATGGTTTTTACCAAAAATTAAGGTTTTTCAGGATCCTAATTTAATCCCCGTCTCCTTCAACCACCCCTCTATTGACCCCAAGATAGTGATTGAAATGCAACCTAGCTTTGCCACCGTGCATGTCATTGCGAGGAGCGCAGCGACGAAGCAATCTCTAAAAAGGGATTGCTTCGCTTCGCTCGCAATGACAAGGAAACTCTGTTCAATCTTCATCCAAAACCCCAACTTTTGAAGTTAATCGCTAGTTTAGGGTTATTGACTTCCTTTTATGTCAGCAATGTCCTTACGGTAATGGCAACCCTCAAAGTGAATTCGTGAAATATTGTCATAAACCCTTTCTCTTGCCTCAGTAATAGTTTTACCGCTAGCGACTACGGTAAGCACCCGCCCCCCGTTAGTTAACACCTCACCCTCTGAGCCTACCTTTGTTCCAGCGTGAAATACCGTGATATCTTTATCCAGGCTATCTAAACCGCTGATGGGGAAGCCAGTTTTATAGCTACCCGGATAGCCGGCTGAGGCCAGTACCACCCCAACGCAGGCATCGTCACTCCATTCTACGGCTATCTGGTTGAGGTTGCCACTTATCACGGCTAGAAAAATCTCCACTAGGTCTGTCTTAAGTAGCGGCAGAGTAACCTGAGATTCTGGGTCGCCAAACCGGGCATTAAATTCCAGCGCCTTTGGTCCATCATTGGTAATCATTAGTCCACCATAAAGCACACCCCGGTAGGGCCTTTTTTCTTTAGCCATTGCCTTTACTGTCGGCTCCATAATGGTTTCCCTTACTATTTGAGCCAGTGTAGGGCTATGGAAGAATGGCGGGCTATAGCTGCCCATGCCACCGGTATTGGGTCCCCGGTCACCATCAAATACTGGTTTATAATCGCAGGCTGATACCATAGGGATGACGGTCTTGCCATCAGTGAAGGCGAAAGCACTCATCTCCTTCCCCGATAGGCACTCTTCAACAACTACCTTGTCCCCAGCGGCACCGAAGGCTTTAGCCTCCATAGTGTGGTAAAGGGTGTCCAGTGCCTCTGGGATTGAATCGGCTACGGTTACCCCCTTGCCTGCCGCCAGCCCATCTGCTTTAACTACAATAGGTGGTGTCTGTTGTTGGATATACTCCTTTGCCTTTATATATTCAGAAAAGCTGACACTTCGGGCGCAGGGGATACCAAATTTTTGCATCAGCTCCTTGGCAAATACCTTGCTTGACTCTATCTCAGCGGCTGCTTTAGTGGGACCAAAAATAGGAATACCTAGACTTTGAAAGTGGTCAACAATGCCATCAGCTAGTGGTGCCTCTGGTCCGACAATAATAAGCTCAATTCCCCTTTCCTTGACTATTTTAGCCAACGACTCCATATCAGTGGGCTTAATATCCAGATTATGGGCTATTTGAGCCGTGCCAGCATTACCCGGCGCTACATAAATCTCTTTTACCTTGGGGCTCTGGGCTAGCTTCCAGACTAAAGTATGTTCCCTGGCCCCACCCCCAACAACTAATATTTTCAAATTATTAGCCTCGGCAACCTGATCTTTTGTCCATAAAACACTTAATTACTTGTCTCTTGTCTACTGAACAAGCTACAATGCCAGCTCGAAAAGGTTTTTCTGTTATCACTCTGCTGGAAACCACTTTACTACTTCAATTTAAGCTTATCTAGTATATTAGAAATAATGTCCCACACTCTACTATAATTCCAAAACCAGATACCGCCAACCACGAGTAAAGCTGGAATTATCCAGGATTGCAATCCTCTTAAAGAGGCCCACACGACAACTTCCCGCAGCCGAATTGGAACATCAAGGGTAAGGAACAGCTTAGAAGCTTCACCTCCTAGCAAAGTCTCTATCCTATTGAAATATACATAAATGCCATGAGCACCAAGGACAATTCCCAATGCACCAAAAAAACCCAGAAACAAAATAATGAATAGCCTTATTGGTCTCTTACCCATTGGTTTACCTCCCAGCTTTACTAATAGTTTTGCAGGATACCGATTAAGAACACCACTAATGTGTCGCCCCTTTAGCCCTTGAGGCTTATAGTAAGGACAATCCGGATAAGTCGGAGGTTGGTCACTAAAAGCCCAAGCCACATATGTTTTTCCCTTAGATTTAGCTATACCAACTCCCATTTTTCTAACTCGAGGGCTTAGAAGATATTCCCTATGACCGGCATTACTGTGTAACCAACAGTCTATTATAGCCCTCGGAGTAAAATTGCTTCCACCTTCAGCTAAGTTTTCACCTCCGTGGAAGGCATAGCGACTTGAATGGACGAGACGTCCTACCCTAGCACAGTAGTTAGCTTGGGATTGAGCCAATCTAGCCATCTCTCTACTCCAGTATGCAGTCGGGATACCCCTTTTCTTCCTTTCATAGTTTATTAGGTCATGTACTTTGCTCATGTTTGCCGCTCTTACCTATCCTTTTGCCGCTGGGTAAACTTTCTATTACTCCCACCCTCTTGTTGACATAACTAGAAAAACAATTCAAAGCTAAACAGAGCTAAACAGATACGAATTGTTTCCCCAAATTTTTTGCAATATCTTACGCACTATTTAACCAAAAACAATTCAAAGCTAACCTCTTTTTTACTCCCACTCTATAGTTGACGGGGGCTTAGAGGTTATATCATAGACCACGCGGTTTACCCCGGGGACCTCATTAACTATACGATTGGAAATCCGAGCCAAAAGGTCATAGGGGAGACGCGCCCAGTCAGCGGTCATGGCCTCCTCGCTGGTTACGGCGCGGATAGCAATCAAATAGCTGTAGGTTCTATAATCCCCCATCACGCCTACACTCTTGACATCAGTGAGTATAGCGAAGCTCTGCCACAACTGGCGATATAGCCTCGCCTTCTTAACCTCATTCATCACAATCCAGTCAGCACCGCGCAATATCTCAAGCTTCTCTTTGGTTACCTCACCAATGATGCGAATGGCTAAACCCGGACCGGGGAAGGGCTGCCGCCACACCATCTCTTCAGGAAGCCCCAGTTCTAGCCCTACCTGGCGCACCTCATCCTTAAATAGGTAGCGCAGAGGTTCCAGCAATTGCAGGGTCATCTTGGCTGGCAGACCACCAACATTGTGATGGGTTTTTATCTTGGCTGAGGCACTGCCTGATAATGCACTCTCAATGACATCAGGATAAAGGGTGCCCTGAGCCAGAAAGTCAACCTTGCCTATCTTGTTAGCCTCCTCCTCAAATACTCGGATAAACTCCTCCCCGATAATCTTGCGCTTCCTCTCGGGGTCTATCACTCTCTTTAAGCGGTGAAGGAATCTTTCACTGGCATCAACATAGATGATATTCATGCCTAAATTAAGCTGGAAGACATTAAAGGTTCTTTCTACTTCTTCACGACGCAGCAGTCCATGATTAACAAAGATGCAGGTTAATTGGTCACCAATGGCTCGGTGGACGAGGGTGGCGACTACCGCCGAATCAACTCCGCCTGAGAGAGCACTGATGACTTTCCCTTCGCCTACCTGCTGTTTAATTTGAGCCAGGCTATCATTAATAAAGCTACCTATAGTCCAGTTTCCTTGGCAGCCACACACTCGGTAGACAAAATTCTTTAGGATGGTCTTTCCCTGAGGGGTATGGGCTACCTCAGGATGAAACTGGAGACCAAATATATCTTCATCATTACCCATAACAGCCACCGGTGAGTTTTCAGTATAGGCTAGGACAGTGAAACCGGGCGGTATTTCCTCTATTCGGTCACCGTGGCTCATCCATACCGGTGATGAGACAGGTAAATCGGCAAATAAAGGCGAATCGGTATTACTCAAATGAAGGATAGCGTGACCATACTCAGACTTTTTTCCCGGTGAAACCTGCCCACCTAGCTGTTTAGTGAGGACTTGCATCCCGTAGCATATGCCCAATATCGGTAGATGACTTTCATAAATATAAGCTGGAGCCAGAGGAGCACCAGGTTTGTTGACATTGGCTGGTCCCCCGGAAAGGATAAACCCCTTGGGGTTTAGCGGGGCTATCTTTTCCCAGGGGGTATCATAGGCTACAAGCTCGCAATATACCTGACACTCGCGTATTCGGCGGGCAATAAGCATGCTATATTGTGAGCCGAAATCAATGACAATTATAGCCTCGCGCTCAGCACCAGACACCGCTTCCTTGGCTGCAATTGGCTGTTCACCACCTATTTCCTTAGCAATCTCTAAGTAGGCGGAGACCTCAATATCACCACTGGTAGTTACTCGGTGGCTCTCATTTGAGCTTTGCTTTGACTTGCTTTTAGCCATTTTTTACCCCCTTTTTACCCCTTTTTTCAAGAACCCTTGTTGACTAATCTTGTGGTCTAAACCAGGCGAGCAGTGCGGAACCCCTCCCAGATGGCATTTATTACCTTGCGAGGCTCTACGCAATCACCAATAGCATATACCTCATGAATTTTATCTTTTAAAGCCTCTAAAAGCCCATCGTTGGACTTTAAACCTACGGCGAGCACTACGGTATCGGCTTCTAAGGTGCTTCTTTTACCATACTTATCGGCTATAGTAATGCCATTATCCCTTATCTCCAAGCATTTGGTCTCAGTCAGAATGTTCACATCAGCATCGGCAAGCAGTTTCAGTAGATGCATACGGTTGGCTGAATACATATCAAGCATTACCCCGTCTAACATCTCAATAATGGTCAGCTTCTTGCCCTTTTGTGCCAGGTAGAGTGCAGTCTCGCAGCCAATAAGACCGCCACCGACTACAACCACTGATTTCCTAGCTTCCTGCTTACCTAAAAGCAAATCTACAGCGGTAACTACCATCTTTTTTCCAACACCTGGAATCTCTGGAACGATTGATGTACTCCCGGTGGCGATGAAGACAACATCGGGCTTCATTTCCAGAATCAGCTCGGCGGTAGCTTCCTTTGCGAGTTCTATGGTTACGTCAAGTTTCTTTATTTGAGTGGAAAGGAAATTTATTAGTCTTCTGTAATCCTGCTTAAAATCGGGAACCGAGGCAGGTATCAGGTTTCCACCCAGGGCGTCTCCTTTCTCCCATAAGGTAACCTTGTGCCCCCGCAATGCTGTAACCCTGGCTGCCTCCATACCACTTGCCCCTCCACCAACTACTAGCACAGATTTTTTCTTCTCTGCTGGCTTTATAGTGAATTCCCTTTCCATCCCTGTTGCTGGATTTACTGCACAGCTGAGATACTTTACGTCAAACACCCTTTTGAGACAGCCCTCATGGCATCCAATGCACGGGCGGATATCTTCTAGCCTTCCCTTCTTAACCTTATTTGGCCACTCCGGGTCAGCAAGCAAAGCCCTCCCCAGGCAAATGAAGTCGGCCTTCCCCTCTTGTAATACCCTCTCTGCTAACTCTGGGTATCCAAGCTTACCAACGGCAATAACCGGAACCTTAACTACCCTCTTCGCCATCTGTGCCATGTCAACCATACAGCCTGGCGGTAGAGTTGTTGGCGGGTGGGCCCAGTACCACGTCTCGTAGCAGCCGGCATCAACTTCAAGAGCATCAGCCCCTGCCGCCTCCAGCCTGCGGGCTATCTCAAGCCCTTCCTCAATCTCACGCCCTCCATCTATATAGTGCTTAAGTCCAAACCTAAAGATTACCGGGAAGTCGGCCCCAGCTCCTCTCTTTATAGCTTCTATTACCTCTACAGGAAATCTAAGCCTGCCTTCTAGGTCTCCACCATACTTGTCTGTTCGTTTATTCCAGAGTGCCGTCATAAATTGATCAAACAGGTATCCCTCGTGGCCATGTAGCTCTACAGCGTCTATTCCAGCAAGCCTTAATATCTCAGCGCTAAATTCAAAGGCATGCACCAACCGCTCAACTTCCTCTGTGCTGAGCTCACGTGTCATAATGGTGGGGTCTTCAAAAGTAGGCAGAGCAGACGGTGCTACTGCCCCGGCTATCTTCAATAAGTCAAGGGTAGCAACACGCCCAAGCCCGGCTGTCAATTGGATAGCAACCTTGGCTCCATAGTCATGCACAGCCTCAGCTAGCTCATTAAGCCAGGTTACAGACGTCTTGCTGTCAATTATCAATTTGTCTTCAAGAGGCGGCTCTATTTCTCGGCTGACACGAGTGAGCCCGGTTATTATCAGCCCTGTACCGCCCTTGGCTCGAGCCACATAGTAGTCTATGCCTCGTTGCGACAACCCACCCTGTGGTTCTTCCAGCCCACCAACACCCATTGGACACATCAATATTCGGTTCTTTATAGAAAGCTTCCCTATTTTGCCGGGCTCAAATAATTTCACCCTTTAGCTCCTCGGTCTTACTTTATCAAAGGTTACCACTATGATAAAGCTTCGTCAATCGGTGGTATACCATCGTCAGGACCAGTTATTTTGAACATATAAAGATGAACTATTATAGTCAGGGTTAAGGGCATTAGTCCAGATTTCCCCGGGTAAAAATATTTGTCTTTTATTGAGCGGGGACAATATTACTGTTGTAAGCCGGTGAACCATAGGGTACAAAATGATGGATTGTGTCCTTGAGCTGACCTACCACTGGGGGCAGTGTGCACCCTGCTTAGCATTGACATGTATCTGCAGCTGTGCTACTCTGCTCATAAGAATGACGCGGAGGAATGGTTTATTACTATGGGGTTGAAGCAGTAGATGAATAGCCCAGCCGCCCAGGTGTTGACGTTACGCTTTAATGTTCCTAATGCTGTCACTGCGGCGCGTGTTGTTCTGGCTATGGTCATCGCCTGGCTCTTGATTCAGGGAGGGGCAGCCGGAATCCTGGTGGCTGGTATTTTGCTTATTGTCGCTTGGGCTACCGATGGCCTAGATGGCTTCTTGGCTCGTAGATTGGGTCAATCAACCCTGGGTGGGGCACTTTTCGATTTGGTTGCCGATAGGGTGCTCATGACCCCTGTCTTGCTTCTATCAGTAGCCGGGGGACTCTGGTGGCGTACAGCCAATCTTATGCCGTTTAACCCCTATCCTTACGTGGTGATTGTGATCGCCGCAGACCTCACCGTGTTGGCTGGTGTGCTCACTTTTATGTGGAAGCGGCGCAATCGCGCCATTCAATTTCCGTTTCCTACCCAGATAGCCAGAATCACATACTCGGTTCAGATGATAACGCTGGTAGTGGCTATTCTTGGCATAGTCCCAGACAGACTACTTGCTGCCTTGATGTACCTCACAATTATGTTTACCTTGCTCGCCTCTTACTCTTATCTTAAGAAAGGTGGCTACGTTTTTACCTGCTGATTTTATTTTCTCCTTGGTAGTCTTCAACTTTAATCAAAGCCAGTCTTGCCGCAGCCAATGTGCCTTATTACTCTAAAGTACTGCCAAAATTAGATGAGTTCAGTTTTACCCTATTGAGGCAGGATTCCTATATTGCTCTATCCCTAATACAGTGTTAAAATCAGGGCGGGAGTATTAACTATGGTGCGCAATAGTAAATATCATACTAATATAACACCACCCACCAACGAAGTGCATCTTCGTCGGCTCACTGTAGATGAAGCGTTGTTAAAGCTTGACCAATACCTGAATGATGCTTTTATGGCTGGTTTATACCAGGTTAGAGTAGTTCACGGCAAGGGAACTGGGACTCTGCGTCAGGTAATCCGGGAGCAGCTTGCTACCCACCCATTGGTCAAATCATACCGTCCCGGTGATTATGGGGAGGGAGGCTCTGGGGTTACTGTAGTCGAGCTAGCACAAAGGTATCTGCCTGCTCATTGAAAAGAGAGAGGTTTTTAGCTATAATAGCTATACTGCAAATCCAAGTCAATAGTATTTTATTCAGGTCAATTACCAACGGGAGATTATAGACTCTAATCGGAGAGGGGATGGGGTGGATAAGCCGCCTCCTTATGGTGAGTGTCGCCTAGCGGCCTAAGGCGCCAGGTTGTGGCCCTGGAGAACGAGGGTTCAAATCCCTCCACTCACCCCATCAGTTTAGCGCCTATAGCTCAGCGGACAGAGCATCGGTCTTCGGAACCGAGGGTCGTGGGTTCGAACCCCACTAGGCGCGCCACTGAATCATCCCCTTCTGCCAACATTTGCTTTCTGACTTAGCCAAGGCTTAAGGAGCTTGTCAAAGCGTTCCGCGGCTGCCTTACCCATGCTAGGCAAAAGATGAGCGTAAGTATCAAAAGTGTAATGCCAATGTTTGCGTGTCCCATGCTTTGACTGATTGCTTTCCAGTTTATTTCCACCTCACTCCTCCTAGCACTACTGAGCCAAGCGGGATGCCACTTGCCCGATTACGGCTGAGGTACCACACGGGAGGGGGAGGAAGTCAGACTAGGGGTAAAAAGATAAAGCACCCCTAACACCTCAATTTCCCCTGGCAGAGCCCTTATGCCATAAGAAAGCCTAAGGAGTATGTGGCTAGGTCACCGGGAGATATAGTGGAGGTAGATACATTGGATGTGAGACCTCTACCCGGAATAATACTTAAACACTTTACCGCCAGAGATATTATATCGAGGTGGGATGTTCTTGAGGCTCACACCAGGGCAACCTCTAGTACCGCATCGGGGTTCATAGATGTCCTGTTAAAACGGATGCCCTTCCCTATCAAAGCTATTCAGGTAGACGGGGGCTCAGAGTTTCAGGATGCCTTTGAGAGGGAGTGCCAAAGGAGGGGTATAAAACTGTTTGTCTTACCACCACGCTCACCCAAGCTTAATGGTCATGTGGAAAGGGCACAGAGGACACATACCGAGGAGTTTTATGAAGTAACCGAGGCTAGCTTTGAAATCGGAGAGCTGAATCGAGCCCTGCTGAAATGGGAGAAGGTGTATAATACTATCCGACCCCATCAATCCCTGGGATATCTCACACCGCAGCAATTTCTTGACCAATGTCAGCAAAAAAGAAGGGAGGTAATGTGTCACTAATCATATGAACCAGTACATTTGTTTGACTTATCTTTAGGATTGCTTTACAATTAAAACAGATACTCAATACCCCTACCCCTTTCATACTCCAGAAAGACCTGTTGCCGCAGGTCCTTTCTATTTATTCAGCCGTTTTCCTTCTCTGCTTCTTCCCTATGCTACCTTTTCCTCTATTGCCTCCTCAAGCCACTCTCCCAGTGTCTTGTCAGAACTAACAGCCCTCAGGCGGGCTTTCTTTAAGATACTCGGCCTCAGGCTTATGTATTTCCTTGTCTAGCCTCTCCACTCACGGTAACCATTTCAACCCATTAAAAATAGCTATATCACTAATTAGGAAATCTGTCAACCCTAAGTTCGTTGAATTCCGCTAAAAGGTGCAGCGCTTACAGGGCTAGCCCTTCACCTTGATATGTAGATAGAGGTCGCCACATTTTTTATCTTCTTCTCTGCCCATGCCCTTGAGCCTGATTTTAGTCCCCGACTTAATCCCCTGCGGTATCTTAACCATTAGCTTCTTTGTCTTTTTGCCTCGCCGGTGAATGATGCCTTTCTCACACCCGGTGTTCGCTTCAGACGGAGAAATCTTAAGCTCAATATGTTGGTCAAGGCTCTGCTTCGGTAAAGATTCATATTGGAGACCAAAGAGCCTGCGCAGAGCATACTTACCAATCCTTGCTGTTGCTCTTGAAAGTAGCCTTTCCATCAAACCCGGTTTGTAAGTATATACCTTGGTATGGGGGTAACTCTGGGCATAGTTCTCCCTGTCTTCAAATCCATAGGCTTTCCTGCCTGCTCCGCCAGGATGGGTAAAGAATTGAAATACGAAGTTACTGCCGTCAAAGAATGTGCGGTTGAGGAAATCTTGGTCAAATCTGAGCCCGGCTTGGCTAAACATTCGGTTCAGCTCATCAAACATAGCCCGGTTGGAGAAAATGCCCTGGAAAATATCCTGCTGGGAATACTGGAAGCCTTTATACCTGGAATCATAACCAACACCGGCAAACCTCCCGCTTCTGACAGAATCATATTGTTGCCTCTTGTCTTTATCCCCAAGCACACCATAGGCCTCATTTATCTCCTTGAACTTTTCCCCAGCCTGCTTCTCATTGCCCGGATTGGTATCTGGGTGATATTTGAAGGCAAGCTTTCTAAAGGCTCTTTTTATGTCTTCGTGGCTGGCATTCTCAGCAACGCCAAGAATTTGGTAGTAGTCTTTCATATCATTTCCCCGTATCTAATGCTTGGTATCTCATTAAGGATTTTTATCAGCTTCACCCTTCCCTTGGATAAATGTAAATGTTATATTATAACATTGAAATCGGTGCTATTAAACCTCTGGTTGGAGGTTGTAGGTGGACAAGATTGACGCTGCTTCAGATTTAATTCTTCACTCAAAACGGGTCGTAGTCTTTACCGGTGCTGGTATCAGCACCGAATCAGGTGTCTCTGACTTCCGTAGCCCGGGGGGAATTTGGGATAGATTTGACCCTGATGAATTTACTTATCAAAAGTTCCTGTCAAGCTCAGCCAGTAGAGAAAAATACTGGGAATTCTCCAAATCGCTCTGGCCTGCAATAGTTAATGCTGAGCCTAACCGCGGTCATTATGCTATCGCTGAACTCTATCAAATGGGCAAGCTAGACTGTGTGATTACCCAGAATATTGATAGCCTGCACCAGAAATCTGGAGTTCCTGAAGGAAAAATAATTGAGTTACATGGAACTCTAAAATGGGTTATTTGTCTTGAATGTGGCAAAAGGTATCCCAGGGAGCAAATCCAGGCTAGGCTGGAGCTGGGAGAAAGGGTTCCTAGGTGTGATACCTGTGGCGGCATCACCAAGCCAGCAACTGTTACCTTTGGTCAGCCAATGCCTGAGAGGGAAACTCGTGAAGCTGAGGCGAGGTCTGCTGCCTGCGACCTGTTCTTGGTCGCCGGCTCATCACTGGTGGTCTATCCCGCTGCTCGAATGCCACTGATAGCTAAGGATAATGGTGCCAAATTGATTATTGTTAACCTGACGCCGACACCTCATGATAGCTATGCTGATATTGTAATTTATGAAAAGGTGGGAGAAGCCCTGCCTCAAATAATTGAGCGGGTAAAGGCAAAACTGAAGGGATAAGAGATTGTCTATTATCCTAAACCCTCATCAAGCCTAATCAACCTTCTCTTAATAAGCGGCATCAGGGGATAACACTGTAAGCCGAATGGTTTGTAAATATATTGGAAAGCATATCAGTAAAAGTGAAGCTATTTATCATTGCTAACTTACTATTAGTCTGTTTGCTTGGCGGAAGTTGTGCTCCTGGCCGGGATTTTGACAGTTGCCTGCGCTCAATGGTGAAGCCATACCGCTTTAGTTTGGTCAGCTGGGAGGCTAGGGCTATATCGCATGAAGTAAGTCAATGGACTTTTGTTAACCATGACAAGGGTGATGACCAAGCCTATATGGTCACCGACTATTTTTCCTTCAACGAGCGGATAAAAGCCCTAAAGTTGGAGATAGATGCCATCAGCGCTGGCGATAGCCAGGGTGATGTAGCTTCACTTGAAGCTGAATTAAATGGGCTACAAGAGCAAAGAATGGCTTTGGCTGACACGGTGGAGAGGATAATAGAGGGGCAGGTAAGACAGACCCTGACTCAGCAGGGTATTTTCAACCCAATAGACAAATATATAGGGTTAAAAGTTGGCTTCCCACCAGTAAATTTCAAGCTGGAGAAGCTACCCTATTTACTGGTGATTTCGCCCAGAGACAGGATAGAGAGCATGAGAGAAATTCTCGTTCAGCCGGACATTACTCTAGATGAGATAGAGGATATTGAAGCTGAAGTGGATAAATTAGGTGTCTCGTCGCTGGTGGTAGAGCTAGGTGGCTTTGGTGGAACATATCCTACCCTTGTTACTAATGAGGCTAGCCTGCGGTTTACTATTGATGCGGTGGCTGAGGAGTGGCTGCATCAATATCTGGTCTTTGAGCCGTTGGGATTTCTATATTTGCTTGATTTAATTGGCGTGTCCAGAAATTATGAGATTGCTACTATGAATGAAACCCTAGCCAGTATGGTCAGTAAGGAAATTGGTTCCCTGGTGTGTGAAAAATACTACCCTCAGCTTGAAAATGACACTCATCAGAACCAGGCAGTGAAGCCAGAATTTGACTTTAACCGGGAGATGAGAGAAATAAGAAGAGCAGTTGATAAGTACCTAGCCCAGGGAGACATTGAACAAGCTGAGGCATTTATGGAACAGAAGCGACAATACCTAGCCTCAATGGGCTATCATATTAGAAAGCTAAATCAAGCCTATTTTGCCTTTCATGGCGCTTATGCTGATAGACCAACCTCAATTAGCCCCATCGGGCTTGAGTTAAACGAGCTAAGAAGGCAAAGCGCCTCATTGAAGGATTTTCTAAATACAGTTGCCGCAATGACCAGCCGCCAGAATCTAAGGGATAGTATCAAATAAAAGCACTCAATAATGTGGCTTGCATCGGGACTTAAGGTTTGTTAAACTAAGGTTACTTGTGGGCCGCTAGCTCAATTGGCAGAGCAGCTGACTCTTAATCAGCAGGTTACAGGTTCGATTCCTGTGCGGCTCACCACAAAGCTGGGTAAGCAACTGACTTGGCCAAAGTCTCAAAGCTGGGGCGAATCTGAAAGTAACCAGCTGACTAAGCAAATTATGGGCCGGCCGCAATGAAAGGTGAAACGTGACAACAGGGTAATTGGGCTACAGGATTTAGTAAAGGGATTCCTGTTTTCTCTCCAGGCTGAAGGGTGTGCACCCCGCACGCACGGATACTACGAAAATAAGCAAGCAGAAGAGGCTACACAACCAGGGGAAATGGCAGGGACTCTCTCATTGTAGGTGGTACTAAAAAATGGGGGCACCCCACTGGATAGCGCAAGAACACTTACCTCTCTCACTCCAAGTAGCTTTGCAGCAGCCAACTGCTCTCTCTCGAATCCTAGCTAGCTCTTCTGGTTTCATGTTGGGGGCATTAGTACCCTTATCACCGTTGGTACACACCACGTATACGATATTCTTCCCTTCACGCACCCAGCGAGCTACAGTACCAGCCATACGAGATTCAGCATCATCTGGATGTGGGGTAAACACTATTATATGAGCTTGCTCGGTTATCACATTTATATCTCCTTAAGTAATCATAACAGATTTGTGTTGAAGTCGTATAACCGTCAGTGTCAGTTGATCTATTCATCACCCTGTTCTGCCCCCAATTATTGTACCACCTTTTAAGTTAGAGTTACCGTGATAATAGCTGGATCAGCCTTTGGGGAGCAGGTCAGAATACGTAAAATTATCATAAAATATTGTCCCTTTGGAGAATATTAAAAAGACTTTGAATATGTTAATTTTGGCTATCAACACTGTAAGACCACTACGAAGAGAGGAGGTGACGATTGCCAATAAACCCGACAATAAAAAGAGTAGGCCGATTATAAAAATCAAAGGAAAACGAGGAATAATGGGATATAATTGGTTTAATTGTAAAGCAATCATAAAGATAAGTGGAGTAAAGGGCTCAGAGACCCAAAGTGTGGGTGTACCTTTGAGCCCTTTGGCTTTATTAATGGGTAAAGAAAAGTAAGCGGGGAGGTGATGCCTCTGAAACAATAAGGATGTAATGGCGATAGGGAAAGACCTATTGGCGCTCGGGAAAGACCGGTTAATATAAAAATTTTAAGAAAAGGAGATAGAGGTGAAAAGGAAAATTTTTAGTATCCTCTTTGCTTTGGTGCTGATGGTTAGCCTAGGATCGGCGGGTGTTGTGGCAAACCCTGCGGAGCAAGAAAACCCCGGAAGTGGTCCTTGTTCTTCGTGTAAGCCAAACTGTTCTTCAATGGCAGCAGGAAGGCTTGCCACAGTTGACGATTACACGATGAGTGGTCATACGTGTGACGGAGGCTGTGATTGGCGGCTTGAGGTAATTCCAGCAGCAAAACACAAACCCGGCGATGTTGTTGTTATTGATTATCCAGGAATGCCGGGTGGGTTCGAGCATGATATTCTAGGTGAAACAGTGATACCTCAGGTGCCCGAAACCTATAAGTGGTTTAAATGTGAAGTTCCATTGGGCAACGAACATCAGGTATTTATAGGGGAAAACACTTGTAGTACCCGAAGCGAACTGCAAAACATTGATTATGAGGATGCATTGTTAGATTGGTATTGGTTGCCAGCCCTTGGACTACAAAGGGGGGAGACAGCAAGAGAGGTAGTTGAGGTTATAGGTGCCTTAGTAGAGGAATACGGACTTCGTGGCAGTGCAGAAAGCTATTTAGTTTCAGACCCTTTGGAAGCATGGATTTTGGAAATTCCGGGATGCACTACTGAATGGGTTGCACAAAGAGTTCCGGATGGGCATGTTCATTTCCATGCGAACAGGATGAGAATAGGAGTTATAGACTTGGAGGATCCTGATAATTTCCTGGCCTCACCGAACCTCATAACTCTTGCACAAGAGAGAGGTTTTTATGACCCGGAGGAGGGTCCCTTTAATTTTGAACAAACATATAGTAGTCCGTCCTCTCGGGAAAGTATGGGGAATAGGCTTCGTGAGTGGAGGATGGTCAGCCTTCTTTGTCCATCTGTAGAGTGGGATCCGGAGGCTATAACCTATCCGTTCTCAGTTGAGCCTGACGAACTGATTTCAGTAGAATGGTGGATAAACAATGTTTGGAGAGATTCTTATGAAGGGACTCAATTTGACTTAGCGCAAGGAAATGCCGCAGGTCCATTTGGTAGTCCAGTCCGTCAGTCAATAACAGGTGTGAGCTATGCACGAGCTATCGCTACTCAAAATACGGGATATTCCTGGGTATCCCAGTCTAGGTCTTGGCTTCCAGACCCAATAGGGGGGGTAGTCTGGTATTCAATGGATAGCGGAAGGAACAGCATCTATGTTCCGTTCTATGCCGGAATTACGGAAACGCCTGAGTCCTGGAGAACCGGTGACTATACTTATGTTTCCTGGGATTCTGCTTGGTGGGGGTTCCAGATCATTGATACCATATCTCAAATCAGGTATAGGGACATAAATGCTGATGTGAGAGAAGTTTTTGACGCCTTTGAAAAAGAACAGTTTGATGCACAGGCTGATATAGAAGAGCAAGCTTTAGTATTGTATAATCGAACTAAACCTCAAGCTAAAGGGAAGCCGTTTGAATCTAAGCCTTGTGAACACTTTTTAACTTCCTACAGCTGCGACCGCGCTGAACAAGCTGAAGTTGTATGTGAAGATATGTTTTATTCATTACTCGTAGAGTATAGAGATGGTAGACCACGTACAACCGTAAGTGATGAATGGCGTGAATGGTTACAATGGTTGCCGCCATGGTTAACACCATAAAACAGCTATGAAGGGAGGAGGTGTCTACCAAATTAGACGCCTCCTCCCGTTGAAGTCAAAGAGTGCTCTGCCTAACCAGCGAGGGGGCTTCGCTTTGAGTAACGACTTAGGCAGAATAATTAAACAGCAAAGAGTTATGATACCGCTGACACTCGAGGGGTTGGCAACCAAGTCGGGCGTGTCAGCATCACACTTAGGTCGCATAGAGAGGGGTGACCGGTTCCCCTCAGCCCGTATTCTGCGAAAGCTTGCCAAGCCTTTATGGTTTGAAGAGAGCGAGCTTCTTACTTTAGCTGGCTATATGACGCCTCAACCCGAGGTTGAGGAGCCGCCTGCTACGCGACTGGACCCCTATGTAACCAAGGTGTTGTCTGAAGAGCCGAACGAGATACAGCGCACTGTCATCGGAATCCTCACCCGCCTAATAATGCCGAAGGGCTCAGAAGTACACCCACACTTGGGTCTCTGAGCCCTTTCATCACGCACTGCATCTCTTCTCGTCCTTATCACTATTCCACATTCTGGTGAGTTATGCAGCTTTACCAAATAAAAGAATTTAAAAGGTCGTTAAACGTTAATTTAGTGATGTTAGCCCATTACTACCCCTATTATAGCAACTTCTAAAGATAATTTGAGTCTTATTTCCTGTTTAATTATATATTGCAGATACCTTGACAAAGGGTATCAACAATGTCAATACCCTTTTTACAATTCCAATTATTAGCCAAGAAGCCTCACTACAACTGTTAATTCACCCCCAGTTCTACGGCGCAATAGCATTAATAACATCTTGGCTAAGACTGTGAAACTGGGAAAGCCATTCCAGTCTCTCCTGTTTTAAATCCGCCGAGAGTACCTGCACCTGCTCTTCAGGGTAATAATTGTTTAGGTCAAACTGTCTCAAATCCAACCCGGGGATTTGAACCGGCACCTCATAGCCCCAGAACTTATCCTTCTTCCATACAATCTTATTACGGGCTATCATTTCCATTATCTTTACTGAGTCCTTTACCGTTATCTTTCGCCCTCTATCCGTCCCGCCTACTTTTCCCGTGTTCAGAATGAAACACTGTATGTCTGGGTTATTCCTCATGATATTGAGAAAGATATTGCCTTCCTCGTCTTTCGAACCAACAATAAAGGGGTTGGTGCCAACAACCCTCCGTGATTTGCCTGCCTCGGCGGGGTCACCGGCTGAGGTCTCCACTGACTCGCCCAGCATGAAGGCAGCCGCTGCCCATTCCGGGGTAAGGTGCACCACTGGGGGAAGGATGTCATAGCGTCTGTTGATAAATACCACAAAGTCGACCTTTCCTAAGTCAATTTCATTGTCAGTAAAGGCGATGTCTCGTCTCTTGACCATCGCTCGACCATTAGAGGTCAATGTAGTATCAAAGAAATCTACCTTACCTGTTTCTGGGTTCACTGAGACATTTTCCAGTATAGCCCGGGGGCTTATCGCCGCCGCATATAGTAGGGGCTGTGAGCCGGATTCCAGACCATCTGTCTTCAGATAGAAGGACTCCTCAGTGCCAATAGCACTGCCATCAGACCTTAGTATTACCACATCATCCTGGCGAATTACCACCCTCTCCGGGGCACGTAACCAGTGGGAATGACAAGAGAGCGAGGTCTTACCCGTGCCACTGAGACCGAAGAGGAGAAAGCCTTTGTCTACCAGCTTGTTGCCCTTGAACACTCGTATTATCTTACTAGCGGCATGAAGCCCAAGATTTCCTTCCGTCTTTGCCCAATACATCACCTGGCGCAGCATTGCCTTCTTAATCTCACCCTTATAGTCACTCCCTAGGCACAGCGTTTGACCTGATTCCGGGAAAACAAGGGTTTTCTTTTCTGGCCATTCCGGAACACTGATAGTTATGAAGTCAGGCTCACCCCCCTCGGGAGGGAACAGTGTATTACCCCACATTAGAGGGAGACGGGGATAGTCAGCAGTAACATACAAGCGGCAGTTTCTTTTAAAGCCCAGCGTATGACACATTACCCTGTCAAGCCTTATCATTTCTTTAGTTCTCAAATATCCCAGAACTCTGTGGACAAGCTGTACATCCTCCTGGTCAAGCTCACCCATCACTACCTCGGTAAACTTGGCAATTCTATTCCGAACTGCTGTAACCACTGAAAGGTTGCCGAACTCGGTTATAATTCCTCCCTGTTCCAGTGACCACTCCCTGAGCTTCTCCTCGGAGGGATTATCAATTATTCTTTTCGGCTTAAACTCTGCAGCAAAAACATCCTGCATACCAATACTCCTGATAAATTAAATAAAAATGGTCAATCTCAGTATAGCATATATTAGCTATGCGATGCTTTTCTAGTCACTGAATATCAGAATATGTGCTACAATAGATTGTAGCTTTCAATAAAGGGAATAACCAGCTTATGATTCGTGTGTGTCAACCGAGTGATGCCAGAAGGATGCATTCTATCATCAATGAGGCGGCTAAAGCCTACGAGGGGGTCATACCGGTTGACTGCTACCATCAGCCCTATATGCCTATGGGTGAGCTTGACCAGGAAATGAAACGAATGACCTTCTTCGGCTGGGAGGTAAACGGGGAGCTTGTTGGGGTAACGGGGTTTGAGCCGATTAAGGATGTTACCCTTATCCGCCACGCCTATATATTGCCTCAGTGGCAGAAACAGGGGATAGGCAGTAAACTATTAAATCACCTCAAGGGTCTGGTTACTACCTCTCGTCTGCTGGTGGGAACCTGGGCTGATGCTCGCTGGGCAATCACCTTCTATAAAAAGCACAGCTTTAAACTTATGCCTGATAAGGACGAGCTACTAAAAACCTACTGGGATATCCCACAGCGACAGATTGAGACCTCGGTGGTTTTGGGGTTAAATATAGATAATCAGGAGAAAGGTAGGAGAGCGAACCATGTCTTCACCAAAAACAAAGATACATTCTGAAGCTGAGATGGCACAGTTTATCAAGGAGGAAATCAAGGCATTTGCCCGTAACAGCCCCCTGAACCGTTTACCTGGCACGGATAACTATATTATTTTTGATGAGCCATTGGTGCAGTTCGCTGATGGTGATGACCCTCTCTTCACTGAATACAAGACCATCATTGACCCCACCCACCTCAACCCCCGCGAGGCGCTGGCAAAAGCCTATAGTAAAAGCCCTGAAGATATGCCGGCACGCCTCTCTGTTATCAGTTGGGTTTTGCCAATTGGGAGTAAGATTCGGGAGTCTAACCGCAGGCATAGCCTGACCCCGTCTCGCTTGTGGTTAAGGGGCTACGGGCATGGAGAGAACTTTAACCGAGCAATGCGAGCCCATGTGGTAAAGCTTCTCACTGAGATGGGTTATCTGGCTGTGGCGCCGGTATTGCAGCCCTACTTCAAAATGATGGAATACAGTAGCGAGAAGGGCTACTACTCAAACTGGTCGGAGCGGCACATCGCTTATGCTGCTGGACTCGGCACCTTCAGCCTTTCTGATGGCTTCATCACCGAGCGCGGCATTGCCCACCGTTGTGGGAGCGTGGCTACCAATCTTATACTGCCGGTCAGCCCAAGGACAGCCAAAAACCTGTACTCAAACTGTCTATTTTACATAAATAGTAAGTGTAAAGCCTGTATTGCTCGCTGTCCGGCTGGGGCTATCACTGAGAACGGTCACGACAAAACAAAGTGTCGGGAGTATATGAGCACTAAGTTTCACCACCTGCTGAACGAGTACACCGGTGGAGAAGAAGCCTGTGGGCTTTGCCAGACGAGGGTGCCCTGCGAATTCCGCAACCCAACAAAGAACTTAAACAGGGAAACAGCATAGCGGCAGATTGAAACTAGGGTGGGGATGATACTTAATTGCCCCTTTATGCTGGTATAAAGACACCGTCAAGTAGTTTGCAATAAGGTATATTTCAGCTATATTACTATCTCTCCCCACACCCCATCCCCGCTAATTTCCACCAGCTTTACCGGCACTAGCTTATTGGTTAAATCCTTGCTACTTTTAGTATATACCTTTATGTAATTGGGGGTGTGACCAGACCAGACGCCATCACCGGACTGCTTTTCCCATAATACGGGCATAGTCTTGCCCAAAAATCGCTGGCTGAAGTTTTGAGCGCTTTCTTTGGCTAAAGCCAGCATTTTCTGACTTCGCTGTTTTTTAACCTTATCACCAACAGGGTAGGGCATCTGGGCAGCTTGGGTTTCCTGGCGTGGCGAGTAAGGGAAAACATGAATTCGGGCAAATTCCAACTGCCGACAAAAATTATAGCTCTGCTCAAATTCTGCCTCAGTCTCACCGGGGAAGCCAACAATAATATCGGTGGTGATAGCCACCTCAGGTACTATACCCCGAATTAAAGATACCGCCCATTGATAATCACTGAGGGAGTATCGCCGCTTCATCCGGTTAAGCACCCCGTCACTGCCGCTCTGGAGGGACAGGTGAAAATGAGGGCATAGCCGCTTCTCATGCCATAGCCCAATAAGCTCAGGGGAAATCTCCTGGGGCTGGAGGGAGGATAGCCTTAACCTGGCTACATCAGTCTCAATTAAGATGTGCTCTAGTAACCTTTTTAGATTAACCCCATTATAGTTATACGAGCCAATCTTGGTCCCGGTTAATACCACCTCTTTGTAGCTGTTAGCCAGCCGGTGTCTAACCTCGGCAACAATTTGGTCAACGGGTAGGCTTTTCTCCCTACCCCGTACCATAGGCACAATACAGTAGGAGCAAAAATTATTGCATCCATCCTGAATCTTAATAAAGGCACGAGTTCTGAAAGTAGGGTAATAAGTAGGGGAGTCTTTACCGATAGAAGCTGGACTGCTTATGCAACCACATTCTTCCACCAGCCGGAGTAGATGTGGTTTTTCATCATTGCCCACGACAAGATTAACCCCCTCAATTTGAGCCAACTCCTGATGTGCTCGTTGCGCATAGCAACCGGTAGCAATAAGCAGGGCATCGGGGTTTCGGCGGTGAGCCATTCTGAGCAGGTGGCGAGATTTGCGGTCGGCAATATGAGTAACAGTGCAGGTATTTAATATATAGATATCAGCCTTATCCACCGAAGGTACCACCAAATACCCTGCCTCAGCCAATTGTTTAGCCAAAAGCTCAGTCTCGGCTTGATTGAGTTTACAGCCTATACTATCTAAGGCTACTGTTGTACTTCCGTTCCTTTGGCTCACCTTACACCCCTACCTCTAGACTGACTAGCTGACCACACAGGTATTATACCAAAGGCAAGCTATCCTTGCAGATAAGCTCAAATTATGGTAAAAATATATAACTAACCTTTATCAAAGGTAGGTTGAAAGAGATAAACTCCGCTAAAGGTAATTCCCTTTCTTTTAGTGAGAGGGAAGGAGAGGGCATTGACAAATACTTCCGATAATAGAGTTGTGGTTACCGGCATAGGTATCCTGTGCCCACTTGGTCTGGATATCCTTGCTACCTGGGAGGGGCTTATCGCCGGCAAGTCTGGCATTGATTACATTACCCTATTTGACGCCGAGCCTTTTGATACCAAGTTTGCTGGCGAGGTAAAGGGCTTTGAGCCTACTAATTATATCAACCGCAAGGATGCCCGCCGCATGGACCGCTTTACTCAACTGGCAGTAGCTGCCAGCTTGCAGGCAGTGGAGGAAGCTGGGCTGCAAATTAATTCCATGAATCAGGATAATATCGGCGTTATAGTTGGCAGCGGGATTGGTGGTCTAACTACCTTATTTGAACAAATTAGAGTGCTACTGGAAAAGGGGCCGGGTAGAGTGAGCCCATTCTTAGCGCCAATGATGATATCCGATATGGCTGCCGCCCAGGTATCAATTGCGCTGGGAGTGAAAGGACCAAATCTTTGCACCACTTCAGCCTGCTCCAGCGGCTCAGATGCCATAGGGGCTGCTTACGAACTTATTAAGCATGGTGATACTCAGGCGATGATAGCCGGCGGCACTGAGGCAATAATAAACCCAGTAGGTGTTGCCGCCTTTAATGCCCTAAAAGCCATCTCAACAAGAAACAGTGAGCCAAAGCTAGCTTCCCGTCCCTTTGATAATGAGCGTGATGGCTTTGTTATTAGTGAAGGAGCTTGCCTTCTTGTCTTAGAAAATCTTGCTCATGCCCAAAAGCGGGGGGCTAATATTCTGGCTGAAATTCTTGCCTACGGAGCCAGTGCTGACGCCTACCATATTACCCAGCCTGATGAAAATGGGGAGGGTGCCGCCAGGGCTATGCAAGTGGCACTTAATAAAGCTGGGCTGGCTACTACCGAGGTTGATTATATTAACGCTCATGGCACAGCTACGCCACTAAACGACAAAATGGAAACCATAGCTATAAAGACTGTGTTTGGCAATAATGCCTACCACATTCCGATAAGCTCCACCAAATCAATGATGGGACACCTCATTGGCGGTGCCGGTGCTGTTGAGGCAGCGATATGTATTATGGTTATCCAGCACGGGATCATACCACCAACGATAAATCTTACCCACCCTGACCCTGAATGCGATTTAGATTATGTGCCTAATGTAGCCCGCCAGGCCAAGGTTACCACCGCTCTATCTAATTCCTTTGGCTTTGGTGGTCATAATTCAGTTCTAGTCTTCCGACGGTACTCTGAGAGGTAAGTTTGAACCATTGTCGTTGGAATCTTCTACCGCCTGTTCCAGACAAACACCTGACTACCCTATCTGACTTTCCCCCACTAATAGTTCAGCTCCTATATAATCGTGGTCTCACTGAGCCATCCCAGTTAGAAATATTCATTACTAGTGACAAACGCCTGTCAGGTAATCCCTTCCTACTATCTGATATGCACCAGGCAGTAGCCAGGATTTACCGAGCCTTGCTCTCTGGGGAAAATATTGCCATCTACGGAGACTTTGATGTTGATGGCATTGTCGGGACCGCACTACTAGCCCAGGGCTTATCAACTCTCGGCGGTAAGGTCACCCCTTACATACCACATCGCCTTACTGAAGGCTATGGACTTAAAACAGCCGCTCTAGAAAATCTTTACCGGGAAGGTATTAGCCTGGTCATTACCGTTGATTGCGGAATTACTACCCTGCCTGAGGTTAAGAAGGCAAGAAGGATGGGGCTTGATATAATTATTACCGACCACCATACCCCCCTGCCTGAAATCCCCCCTGCCATCGCTATTATTAACCCCAAACTGCCTAATTCAAACTACCCTTTCTCAGAATTAGCTGGTGTCGGGGTAGCCCTCAAGCTCCTTCAAGCTCTGTTTCAGGGTATGGGCAAAGAGGAGCTGCTGGATGAACTAATAGACCTGGTAGCCTTGGGAACTATAGGCGATATGATGCCTCTAGTGGGGGAAAACCGATATCTGGTTAAACAAGGGCTGAGGCTAATTAATACCACCCCCCGCCTTGGAGTTAGGGAAATGGTAACCCAGGCTGGTTTAAACATCGGCAGCCTTGACGCAGGAAGCATCTCCTGGGTTTTAGCCCCACGCCTAAACGCTGCTGGCAGATTGGAACATGCCATGTCCAGCTATAAATTGCTGATGACAAACTCGCCACAGGAGGCACATACACTAGCTATATGGCTGGAGGGGAAAAACACTGAACGACAAAAGCTAACAGCTAAGGCTCTAGCCAAAGCCAGAGAGCAAATATTAGCTAAGGGAATTTCACCACTGCTATTAGCCAGTGATAAGGACTGTCCTGTCGGTATCGTCGGGCTAGTAGCTGGTAGGTTGTCAGAAGAATTCTACCGCCCGGCTATTGTTATCAAAACCGGCGAACAGGTAAGTACCGGTAGTTGTCGTAGTATCCCTGAGTTTAATATCATCCTCGCCCTAAATCAGTGTAGTAGTCTATTCACTCAGTTTGGCGGACACTCACAGGCAGCCGGTTTTACCCTGCCGACTAAGAATTTGCCTCGCTTTCAACAAACGCTTTCTCAGTTAGCTGCTACCCAACTGGCGGGAGTTGACCTTTACCCCCACTTGGACATTGATGCTGAGGTTGTGCTGCCTGACCTCAGCGGAGGTACTTTGCAAATCATTCAACAGCTAGCCCCCTTTGGTCAGGGCAATCCTGCCCCTATTTTCCTTAGCCGTCGGGTAAGGGTTATTGACTGCCACACTATGGGTAATAATGGGGAGCACCTAAGAATGAAACTGAAGCAGGGTAGCACTATGTGGGATGGGGTGGGCTTCAGGTTGGGTAACCATCAAGCTGAAATATCCTCACCCCTTGATATTGTCTACAACCTAGAAATAGACCGCTGGGGTGGGGAAGAAAGGCTCCGACTCAATATCTTAGACTTTGCCCCAGCTAGATAGCAAGACTACGAGAGACACAATCCTTGATACTATTCAACTGAGAGCCAAAATAGAAGCCCTGATAGGAATCTTAACCATTAGTAAGGGATATTTAGAAAGCAAGGTTGAAGCACAACAGGAGAAAATATAAAAGGCAAAGAATGCTATAATAAGTTAGGAGGTGTCTGATGGGTATAAAGCTTTCAAATTCAATTTTCGTAATAGATTCTCACACGGCAGGTCAGCCAACTAGGATTGTTGTCGGTGGCTTACCCAAAATACAGGGCGAGTCGGTAGCGGAACAAAGAGATTACGTCAGAAGCAAGCTGGACTACATCCGGACTCTTTTGTGCCAGGAGCCTCGGGGACACCCAGGTATGTACGGAGCGATACTGACAAAGCCGGGCAATAAAGAGGCTGATTTTGGTATGATTTTCTACGACAATATAGGTTACGATGACATGTGCGGTCATGGCACTATAGGGATAACTACTGCGCTCATTGAAACGAACATGGTTCCTTGGGAAGAACCTACTACAGAAGTAAAATTAGAAGCACCGGCAGGTCTAATCCGAGTAAAAGCAAAGGTTACGGACGGCAAAGTAAAAAGTGTTTCCTTGGTAAATGTACCGGCATTTCTATACAAAAAGGATGTAACTATTGGTGTTCCCGGCTACGGGGAGGTTAAGGGAGATATTGCTTTCGGGGGGAACTGGTACTTCTACGTGAACGCAAAGGATATTGGGCTTAGAGTGAGGTCGGAAAATGTTGATGATTTGAATAAAGCTGGTAGCGCGATAAGAAATGAATTTAACAAGCAATTTGAATTAGTGCACCCGACAGACCGCAATATATCGAGAAAACTACTTGGTGTTTCCTTTATAGACTCACCTGTCAAAAATAAAGACGCAGACCAAAGTAACGCAATGGTAATAGGGAGATTGGTTGATAGGTCTCCTTGTGGCACTGGGACATGCGGCCGAATGGCTGTTTTGTTCACGAGAAACAAATTGGGGCTCAATGAAGATTTTGTCAATGAGAGTATTACTGGTTCAACATTTCTTGGTAGGTTAATTGAGAAAACCAAAGTTGGTGAATATCCAGCGGTTGTGCCTGAAATTACGGGAAGCGCTTACATTACCGGATTTAACCATATTATTTTAGACCCGGACGACCCCATTGGCTCCAAGGGTTTTCTACTCGGTGAAAAAATTTAAGTGGCTTGATTATTGAACAGAACTCTCGGTTTTTACCCACCGTGCCTTATAAACCAGCCAGAAAATAGCAATGACGAGCACGATTAAGCCTATTACCTGGGCCTGCTGTAACCCAAGGAGGAAGGGCGTTCCCTCCCGCAGGAAACTAATGCCAACCCGCCATGATGAGTATATACCAAGATAGATGAGAAATAGTGAGCCATCAGGCTTGAACCGCCCCCTTAGCTTGAATAATACACCAAAAACTATCAGATTGAATATAATCTCATAAATCTGTGTGGGGTGAATAGGTATGCCGAGGGGGGCATAGCTATTAGGATTAGTATAAACTACGCTCCACGGTAACCAAGTCGGTGCTTTTATCCCATAACAGCAGCCATTTATAGTGCAGCCTACTCTACCGATAGCCTGAGCCAGTATGATACCGGGTGCTAACAAATCAGCAAAGTAGCCGAACCGGAAATTGCTGAACTTACTATAAACCCAGATACCCAGGGCAGCGCCCAAGACAGCACCATAGATAGTGAGACCTTCAGCGTTAATTATCTGTCCGAGGTTCTGGCTATAATAATCCCATCTATCAATAACATGAAGCAACCTTGATACTACTATCCCTGATGGGATGCCTATCACTGCTGCCGTAAGGACAGTATCATAAGAAACATTGGCTCCCTTTCTCACCTGCCACAATGTCCACAATATGAGCACCAAAATGGCTAGGGCAACCATGATGCCATACCATCTAACATTAATTGAGCCTATAGTGAAGGCTACAGGGTCTATACTTATTTCAATCATCATTCCTCCAACAAATTGAATATGTTTATTAACCCCTTCCCTTTTATTGCGATAACAACCCCTCAAGCAGCATTTGGGCTGCCTTTTTATCCAGAGGCTTATTATTATTGCCGCACTTCGGTGATTGGATACAGCTAGGACAGCCATCCTGACACTGGCACTCTGCAATTGCCTTCAGCGTAGCCTGCCATAATTCCACCACTAAGTCAAAACCCTTCTCGGCAATGCCGATGCCACCGGGATAGGCATCATAAATAAATATCTGGGCTTTCCCTGTATCAGGATGGAACGGAGTGGATATGCCACCAATATCATTACGGTCACACAGGGCAAACAAGGGAAGGATACTGATAGCGGCATGCTCAGCAGCATGTAATCCGCCGGCGAAGTCCAGTTGCTTCTTAACCAGTCGGTTAGTAACCTCTGGGGGCAGGTCAAACCACAGGGCAATAGTAGGAAAGTGGCAGGGCGGCAGATTCAGGGGCTCCTCTCCAATTACCTCCTCGGTAAATTGTGCCTTCTTCCTGAAGCCAACCACGGTAGTAGTAACCTCTACCTCGCCTAAATATACCCTTGTCTGCCCACAACTCTTTTTGTGGAGTACCTTGACAATGCGCAAATCGGTGATTTCCTTAGCCTGAGTATAGTAAGAAGCTGTGGTCGGCTCTGCATAGGCAGTTCGGTTAGCCAGGTCAAGCTCGGTGACCAGATATGACTCCCCCTGATGGAGGTAGATAGCCCCGGGATGCACTCGGGAAAAAGCAATACTAGCCTCTATAGTCTCCAGTAAGGAGTTAGTTGAGGTATCTAGCAGAGCAAAATTTTCCCCTGATGTGGAACGAATATTGATGCTTTGAGCTGGGTAGGCGATAGCTGGTGAAAGATACCACTTGCCATTGCTTTCCCGGAGTAAGCCATGCCTTTCCAGCTCTGCCCTTTCCCGGCTTAAGGCAGAACCAAAAAATCTCTCATCACCACTACCAAGTGGTAATTCCCAGGCAGCACACAATAGATGGCCTCTTAAAATATAGGGGTTATCGGGGTTAACCAGAGCATTCTCAAAGCTCTTCTGAAAAAAGTAGCCAGGATGGCGCATAAAATACTGGTCCAGAGGATTATCCAGACCGATAAGAAAGCTCAGAGACCTGTCTTTACCTCTGCCGCTCCTACCTGCCTGTTGCCAGGTGCTGGCAATACTTCCCGGATAGCCAGTAAGCACCGTTGCCTCTAGGTCACCAATATCTATGCCTAACTCTAAAGCGGTAGTGGCAACTACTGCTAAAAGCTGTCCACTAAATAGCTCCCGCTCTATTTGACGCCGCTCCTGGGGGAGATAACCAGCCCGGTAAGCCTTGATTTGCTTTGCCAAGGCTGGATTGACCTCGGCTAACCTCCGCCTTGAATAAGTATAAATAAGCTCAGTTAGCCGACGAGTATGAGCAAAGGTCAAACTGCGGATATTATGGCTCACCAATTCAGTAAGTAAGCTTGTAGCTTCACTATTAGCGCTGCGTCGGACACTCCTTGCCGCATCTATGATTGGAGGATTCCAAAAAATAAAATCCTTGCCCCCATGAGGAGAGCCATCATTACTAACCACCTCAAAAGGCAAACCTACCAGCCTTTCTGCATGCTCGCCAGGATTAGCTATAGTGGCTGAGCAGCAAATGAATTGAGGACTTGACCCATAGAGTTGACATAACCGGCGCAGGCGATGTAACACACAGGCGACATGCGAACCAAAAACACCACGATAGATATGGGCTTCATCTACTACCACATACCTCAAGTGCTTTAATAGCCTTGACCAGGATTGATGATTAGGCAATATCCCAATATGGAGCATATCGGGATTGGTAAGTATTATCCTGGCTCGTTTCCTTATCTCAGACCGTTCAGCCTGTGGAGTATCGCCATCAAAGGTAGCCAGCTCCCCCAGCTTAAATAAGCGGGGGCAGAATAGCTCCAGTAAACCACGCAACTGGTCCTGAGCCAAGGCTTTAGTTGGGAAGAGGTAAAGGGCGCGGCTAAACCGTTCCGTTAAAAGTGCCTCTAATACGGCAATGTTATAGCACAAGGTCTTACCACTGGCACTTGAGGTTGCCACCATCACATTCTTGCCCTGTCGGGCATAATTTATAGCCTCGGCTTGGTGGATATAAAGAGGTAATAGCCCGTGCTTATTGATGCAATCTTGAAGACTACTAACTAGAGGCCTGTCTAATTCAGCACAATTGGCGTCACGGGGTGGAATATGCTCAATATGGACAATCTGACCGCTATAGGAAGGCTGAGTGGTAAGATGATGAAGGAAGACCGAGGTATCCATTATGGCTCCCCTAGCTAAACAGGTAGAATCTCAATTTCGTAGTTAAGTATCTCTACCTCAAAACGACTGTTAGTAATAAAGCCCACCACCTTTGATAGGACTTTGTTAGTATACCGCTTATTATTGCTAACGCAACAAATCCCCAACGTAGCCAATTGCCACAAATCCTGGTCGTCAACCTCGGCAATGGAAACATTGAATTTATTCTTTACCTGGGTAGTAATGGATTTCAATACCTGTCGCTTACCCTTAAGGGATAGATTTTCAGGTAAACGAAGGCTCATCCTACATACACCAACATTCATGACAATATAGAGTCGCTAATAACCTGCTGAATTAAGTTTAGCTTGCCCAAAAGCGCTGCCTAGAAATACTGGTGACTCAGGTGAGAAAGAGAAATAAGTTGCAGATTTCTACAAAGCAAAACCTAAGCAGCCTCTCGCTGCTTAGCGTAGCACTCGCGGCAATAGACGGGGCGCCCTTCCCTAGGCTCAAAAGGTACTGTGGTTTCTTTGCCACAATCAGCACACACTACAGAAAACATCTGTCGTGGCTGATTATAGCTACCGCGGCGGTCTTTTCGGTTAGCAACTCGGCATTCCGGACAGCGACTAGGTTCATTTTGTAATCCGTGCGATAAATAGAACTCTTGCTCGCCGGTGGTAAAAATGAACTCTTGCCCACAATCACGGCACACCAGGGTCTTGTCTGCCAGAGCCATTACTGCACCTCCTTTAGTATTTTGTTACCCCTTGTCTCCGATGCAGTCTCCTGGCTCCCAAACCCTTTGCTGAATCGCCATAACTTCTAATCCTATTTACCTCAGGATCCCCCTACCCTAAACACAGTTCAAGCTAAGAAACAACACTGAACCAAGGTATCTAATGTAATCTTTACTATATACCATCCGAGTGAGCAAGTCAAGGCTAAAAATAGCCCCATATGAATTTACAGTTACCTAGACTTATGTTATAATCTTTCGGGGTATCGGAAAGAATACAAGTTTAGTAAAGAACAAGAGGCGCAACTTGGACAAAGAAAAGAAGATGGACATAATCAACGAATTTGAGTTACATAAAGGAGACACAGGCTCGACTGAGGTTCAGATAGCCCTGCTTACAGATAGGATAAACCAGTTGACAGGGCACATGGCGGCTAATCGCCATGATTACAGCACACAACGCAGTTTACTTAAGCTGGTCGGACACCGAAGACGGTTATTAGCTTACCTGAGCAAAGAAGATGTAGCCCGCTATCGCAGCTTGATTACTAGGCTTGGTCTACGCAAGTAAAGCCTTTAATAAGGAGGAGTTGTTGTTAAAATCTCATTCTTTTGAGTGTGAGGTTGGGGGTAGAGTCCTTACTATAGAGACGGGAAAACTCGCCGGGCAGGCGAGTGGAGGAGTAACTGTTCGCTATGGAGACACTGTGGTTCTGGTTACTGCTTGCGTTAGCAATGAACCACGAGAGGGAATAGATTTTCTACCATTAACCATTGATTATGAAGAAAGACTATATGCTGTCGGCAAGATTCCAGGTGGCTTTATCAGGAGAGAAGGACGCCCCAGCGAAGAAGCAACCTTAGCTAGTCGGCTTACCGACCGCCCCCTGCGTCCGCTTATGCCTAAGGGGTGGCGTAATAATATTCAGCTTATAATTACCGTCCTTTCTGCTGACCAGGAAAATGACCCTGATATTCTAGCTGTCATCGGCGGCTCAGCTGCTTTATCAATATCAGAGGTACCATTTGAAGGCCCAGTGAGTGCTGTTCATATTGGCTATTTTAATGACGAGCTAATATTAAATCCAACATTAGCCCAGCTTGAAAGCAGCCTGCTAGACCTCGTTGTAGCCAGTACCAGAGAAGCAGTAGTAATGGTAGAAGCGGGGGCTAGCGAGGTTTCGGAGGATATTGTTGCCCAGGCTATTAAATTCGGTCATGAAGTAAACCAAGATATTATTAAGCTCCAGGAGCAGCTCCAGCAGGCTTGCAGTAAACCCAAGATGGAATCCCCTATCGCTGAGGCTAATCCCGATATAATAACAGCGATTTCACCCATCGTTGATAAAAAGCTTACCCAGGCCTTAAGCACATCAGCCAAACCACAGCGTGAACAGATACTCAGCGATTTGCAGAAGGAGCTAGTGGACAGCCTTGGAGAGTCATTCCCTGAGGAAGATATACTCTCTGCTTTTCAAACCAAGGCTAGAACTGGAATAAGAACTAATATCCTTGATAAGGCACAGCGTATTGATGGTCGTGGACTTAAAGATATCCGACCCATTAGTTGCGAAGTAGGACTTCTACCGCGGACTCATGGCTCAGCCCTATTCACCAGGGGAGAAACACAAGTGCTGACAATCACTACATTGGGTCCTATCAAGAAAGAGCAGCAACTTGATGGGCTGGGTATAGAGGAGACCAAACGCTTCATCCACCACTACAATTTCCCCCCCTTCTCCACTGGTGAGGTAAAGCGTGTAGGTACACCCGGTCGCCGTGAAATTGGACACGGTGCTCTGGCAGAGCGAGCTATTATTCCTGTGCTGCCGAAGGATGAAGATTTCCCCTATACCATTCGCCTTGTCTCTGAGGTTCTTAGCTCCAGCGGCAGTACATCTATGGCTAGTGTTTGCGCTAGCAGCCTATCCCTGATGGATGCTGGAATACCAGTAAAGAGAGCAGTAGCCGGCACAGCTATGGGCTTGGTCACTGATGAGACAGGTAACTACGCTATTTTGACTGATATTGAGGGCATAGAGGATGCTTATGGTGATATGGACTTTAAGGTAGCTGGCACTACTGAGGGCATTAACGCTCTGCAGCTAGATACTAAGCTCAAGGGTATAAGTTTGGAGATTATAGAAAAGGCGCTGTATCAGGCTAGAGAGGCTCGCCTATCTATTCTGGAAATAATGCAGCAAACAATCAGCTCCAGCCGACCTGAACTCAGCCGATATGCGCCGCGAATGCATAAAATAATGATTGACCCTGATAAAATTGGTAGTGTAATCGGCACCGGAGGTAAAACAGTCAGGTCAATAATTGATGAAACCAAAACAACCATTGATATTAACAATGATGGCACAGTGATTATCGGCTCACCTAGTGAGGAAGCAGCCTGCAAGGCTATCGAAATCATAGAAAGTCTAACCAGGGAAGTAGAAATCGGCAGTGTCTATACCGGAAAAGTAACCCGCCTGATGAACTTCGGTGCCTTTGTTGAAATCTTGCCTGGTAAGGAAGGATTGGTTCACATTAGCGAACTGGCTGACTATCGGGTAGATAAGGTTGAGGATGTTGTTAAAGTGGGCGATGAGATTATGGTTAAAGTACTTGATATTGATAATATGGGTCGGATAAACCTGTCACGACAAGCTGTGTTTGAAAAGCTGTCTCAGATGCCTGGGGCGAGGGTAAAGGATTCATCATCTACCGACTACCCTTTTAAAAGACAAAGTCAGGCTCGTTCCCCTATGAATAAGCGGTATCAAAAGAAGTGAATCAGTGGAAGAGAAAAATGACTCGCATAGCCGAGAGTGCTATATGCCAGGTGTTATACTAGCCATTAAGGAAGTAGGCAGGAATGAAGGGCTAGTCTATGGTCTAGATACTCTGCTTGGTTTACAGGGGGGGAGGTAATGGGGGGGTATAGACTGGCTATTGTCGGTGCCACCGGACTGGTAGGACAGGAGTTCATCAAGGTCCTAGAGCAACGTAACTTCCCTGTTGACTCAATTCAGCTTTTAGCCTCAGACCGTTCAGCAGGTAAGAGGCTATTTGTCACTCACCAGGAGATTGAAGTCAAAGAGACTGTTCCCGAGTCCTTTAAAGGAATAGATATTGCCCTCTTCTCGGCTGGGGCTGAGGTTAGTCGCTACTTCTCACCTATAGCTGCTCAATCAGGGGCAGTAGTTATTGATAATAGCTCCGCTTTTAGAATGATGCCTACAGTCCCTCTGGTAGTACCTGAGGTCAACCCCGAAGACATTAAGTGGCATAAGGGGATTATAGCTAATCCAAATTGCTCCACTATTCAAATGGTAGTGGCTCTACACCCGCTACACAAGGTTAATCCTATCAGGCGCATTATCGTCGATACCTACCAGGCAGTGTCAGGCACAGGTTCACCAGCAGTGGACGAGCTAACAGCACAAGCCAAGCAGGTACTGGATGGGCAAACCACTATCCCCCATGTTTATCCTCATCAAATCGCCTTCAATGTGCTGCCAGAAATAGATGTTTTCCTCGATAATGACTACACTAAAGAAGAATGGAAGCTGGTGGAAGAAACAAGGAAAATAATGCATGCTGATGATATAGCCATTTCGGCTACCTGTGTGCGAGTTCCGATATTTACCGGGCATAGTGAGGCGGTCAATATAGAGTTCTCTCAACCTATGCCTCCCGACAAGGCACGGCGTATCCTTGCCCAAGCCCCAGGGGTTAAGGTATTAGATGACCCGGCGGTTAGTCTTTATCCTCAGCCGTGGTCAGCAGCCGGCACCGATGAAGTTTTTGTCGGACGCATTCGTAAAGATGCTTCCCACCCCAATGGCTTAATTATGTGGATTGTGGCTGACAATCTGCGAAAGGGAGCTGCCCTAAACGCTGTCCAGATTGCTGAAGAAATGGTCAAAAGAGATTGGATACATCCCTGGAGGTAGAAGATGGAAAAGCTGGGACGATTGCTGACAGCAATGGTAGCCCCGTTCAATATCGGGCCAAAGTCTTTAGCCTTTATTACTAAACAGGGGTAATAGAGGTTATTTACCCGCTTGTGGTGAGGTTGATAAACAGCTCTACAAGATAGGCATCTTCTCGATGGTCTGCTCCCGTCTCGGTCCTACACAGATGAGATTAACCGGACTAGAAATAATTTCTTCTAACCTGGATACATATTGGCGAGCCTCAACAGGCAACTGCTCAAATTGCCGAATATCAGTGATGGGGCTCTGCCACCCGGGTAGTTCCTCATAGATAGGCTGACACCTATCTAAAGCAGCTATATTACTTGGAAAGTAATCAATCGTTTGCCCCTCCAGTTTATAGCCCACACATATCTTCAGGAGAGGAAAGGTATCAAGAATGTCAAGGCGGGTAATTGCTGCCCCGGTAAAGCCGTTAATTCGGGTGCTGAAGCGAGCGGCAACAGCATCAAACCAGCCACAGCGGCGAGGCCTACCAGTAGTGGTGCCATACTCGTGAGCCCGTTCCCGAATCAGGTCACCGGTATCATCCTTTAGCTCAGTAGGCATGGGGCCACTACCAACCCTGGTGCAGTAAGCCTTAAACACACCCAGAATACGATTAATCCTGGTAGGGCTCACACCACTACCTAAACAGCCTCCCCCCGCCAGCGGCGAAGAGGAGGTAGTATAGGGATAGGTGCCAAAATCGGGGTCTAGCAATGTCCCCTGGGCTCCTTCTAATAGAACCAGCTCCCCCCTAGCCAACGCTTCCTCAAGCATTATAGTTGTCTCCCGAATATAAGGAGCCAGGCGCTCCCCATACTGACAATACTGATTATATACTTCATTGAAGGATAGAGGGCTAACCCGGTAAACTTTGGTCAGGATAATGTTCTTATAGTCAAGTATAGAGCGAAGTCGCTCTAGTAATACCTCTTTATCTAAAAGGTCGCTGGTTCTAATACCTAACCTAGCAGCTTTGTCAGCAAAAGCAGGACCTATGCCCTTCTTGGTTGTTCCCAGTGCCTTTCCACCTCGTGACTTCTCCTCTAAACCGTCAAGAAGAAGGTGATACGGCATAACCAGGTGAGCCCGGTCACTGATAACTAGCCTGCTGGTATCCACGCCACGCTGGTTAAGCTGGTCTATCTCATCAATTAGCACAGCCGGATTAATCACCATACCATTACCAATAATGCAGATAACGCCGGAAGAAAAAATACCTGAAGGGATAAGGTGCAGCCCAAACTCACCGTAGGGATTAACTACAGTATGCCCAGCATTATCACCACCAGAAAAACGGACTACTATCTTTGCTTTCTCAGCGAGCAGGTCGACCACTTTGCCCTTCCCCTCATCCCCCCATTGAGCTCCAATAACAGCAATAACTGGCATTATTCCCCCCTATAAGCTAATATCAACATAAAGATAAAAGGAGCTAAAAGCTACCTAGTTTTTGTTTGTTGCCACACATAAAATAATCTCTGCCCGGCGGTAAAAAAGCTGAATGCTGCAATAATAGCCAAGGCGACAATTAAGGCATAACTAATTTGACTCAGCAAAAGGCCCAGCGCCAGAACAATGACCCTCTCGGTTCGAGTAAATAATCCCACCTGACACTTCAGACCCAATACCTCTGCCTTGGCTCTGACATAGCTTACTAACGGTACACTGATTAAAGCCAGGCAAACAAGCAATATCCCCACCGTAGGCTGACTAGTGGAGAATAAGTAGAATATTAAAACGCCAAGGAGCACCACTGCGTCGGATAAACGGTCAAGCGTAGAGTCAAGGACAGCACCAGAGAAAGTAGCCTGATTAGTGCGGCGAGCCAGCGCCCCATCTAGCATATCAAAAAAACCAGCAATAAGCACCACAAAGCCAGCAGCAAAAAGGTGTCCTATACCGATAAGCGCCGCAGCACCAATAGCCAGCAAAAAACCAAGCCAAGTTATAGTACAAGGTGTTATGGATGTCCTCGCCAGGAGCCGTGCTACTGGCTCGGTAAGATAATGGCCTACAACATTACGGGTTTCGGATAAATTTACCATTGCTTCTATAAGATAATCCCGGCTAACCCTTTCAAGTCAAATTGAGGTAGCATTGAACTCCGTAGATTGTTTCCCCCACGGGGGCTCACTGAGTATCCTGAAATAATAATTTAATACCTTTTGAGCAAGGTGTTCCCAGTTATAGTCTTGAGCTTTGCGCTTCCCCATGGCTCCCATCTGTTGCCGGAGTGGCTTATCTCTCATAAGAGAAAGTAGAGCTTGAGCTAACTCTTTAGCATCTCTTGGTGGTACTAATAGCCCCTCAACGCCATGAGTTACTACGCTGGCATAACCTTCTATATTTGAGGCAACAATCGGAGTGCCGATAGCCATAGCCTCAAGTAGAATAATACCAAAGCTTTCCCGTCCTGTGGCTGGCGCACAAAAAATATCAGCCGTCTTATAATACCTGGGTAATTCATCATAAGCTACATGACCTGTAAAAACAACATCCTCTAATCTGCTTTGCCTTACCTGCTTCTCATACTTGTGACGCAGTCTAATACCAGGACCAACTATAATAAGTCGTGAGTTGGGAATCTCTTTCTTAACTTGCTGATAGGCTTTAAGCAGATAGTTTAACCCCTTTCGCTTCTCCAGACGACTAACGAATAGGATATTTATTTTCCCATCGCAGAACCTATCAATTGGGGGTACATTGGGCGAGAAGTGCTCTAAATCTATGCCGTTAGGAATAATATTATAGTATCCAGGAACATACTTATTGGCAAACTCCATAGCTGACTTTGACACGGCAATCTTACCATGGAGCTTGCGCATCCGTTTCTTTATCATAATAGTGCTGATAGGTTTGCCAAAATTATAGCCGGGGCTGCCGCGGCAAGCATGAAAGGTGCCCACATTGGCTGTATTTGAAAATCTAAGCACGGCACTACATAGCATAGGCATAAAGGGCTCATGGAGGTGGATAATATCAAAATTCTCCTGGCTAAGTACAGCTTTTATTCTGGAGGCTAGTCTGAGGGATAGGCTAATACGAGCAATAGAACCACTCACTGGAACAGGTCGAGGTTTACCTATAGGGATAAACTTGTCACCGAAAACAGAAACAGCACGAGATACCGGAGCAATAACCTTAACCTCGTGACCCACCTTGGTAAGGTAACGCTCAAGGCAAAAAATATGATTAGTTACACCACCGGGGTAAGCAAAGTCATAAGGAGAGACTAATGCTATCTTCACCAGTAGCTACTTAAAACCTCCCTGCAGGTTCACTCAGACGGTTTCTCCTCCTTGATTTGCTGAGCACTACTAATGAACTCCCCCACCATCTGACGAGCCTCATCATCGGTATACTGAATAGGTGGTGATTTCATAAAGTAAGCTGAAGGAGCTACCAGCGCCCCCTTTAATCCTCGGTCTAAGGCAAGTTTACAGCATCTTATAGCGTCAATGACTACCCCTGCTGAGTTGGGGCTATCCCACACCTCAAGCTTTAGCTCCAGGTTCAGAGGAACATCACCGAAGGTTCGTCCTTCCATCCTGATATGGCAAAACTTACGGTCAGTTAGCCAAGGGACATAATCACTGGGACCAACATGGATATCATCAGGGTCAAGCTTGTAATCCAGTTGAGAGGTAACCGAGGTAGTCTTAGATATCTTCTTAGACTCAAGGCGCTCACGCTCTAGCATATTAAGGAAGTCAGTGTTACCGCCAAAGTTCAACTGATAAGTTCGCTCCAGCTTAACCCCCCGGTCTCTAAACAGCCTGGTCAATACGCGATGGACAATAGTGGCGCCAACCTGAGATTTTACATCATCCCCAATAACTGGAAGCCCTCTCTCAGTAAAGCGCTCCTGCCAATACCTCTCTCGGGCGATAAAAACAGGAATGCAGTTAATAAAGCCGCAGCCAGCCGCCAGCACCTGCTCAATATACCACTTGGTCGCCTCTTCGCTACCAACGGGCAAATAATTAAGCACCACATCGGTCTGGGTTTTCTTAAGGGTTTTAACTATATCGGCGGTTGGTCCCTCCGCTTTTTGTATTATCTGGGAAAGATACTTGCCCAAGCCATCGTGGGTCATACCCCTCTGAATTTTAACCCCTGTGGTCGGCACCTCACCAAACTTGAAGGTATTGTTTGGTGGAGTAAAAATTGCCTGTGCCAGGTCTTTGCCAACCTTGTTCTTATCAATATCAAAGGCAGCCACAAAGTTAATATCGCTTATATGGTACCCCCCCAGATTAACATGCATAAGCCCAGGCACGAACTCAGTCTCTTTCGCCTTCTTATAGTAATAAACACCCTGAATTAGTGATGAGGCACAGTTTCCTACTCCTATTATGGCTACATTTATATTACCCAAAGCCCGACTGTTCTCCTTTCTAACAATAAAAGGCTACTGCCAAAGGCTTGCTCAACTTACCCTCAATACCGAAATTACAAACTAAGCTATTACTATAACTCATAAGAAGTGGCAGAAAGTCTATAATTTGCAAACTAGTCTATGCCTTGGCTGGTCAAACTGGGATACCCTAGCCCTCCTACCTTAAACAAGCTATCCTGACACTGCCGCAACAGCTCTCATTAAACAATAGACACACCACCTCTCTAGCCACTAAGTAGGAGCTTCTTCTAAACTGTGACACCTATAATCAACAGGGTTTAATTATACTGTGTAAGGTGAATATAAACTACTATTTAGCCCAACCCAGAAGCTACCTACTGAGGTGCACCATTCCTTCAGCACCGGTGGAATGGACTGCTAGTTAGCCTTGACCGATTCTAAATACCTTAGTTCCACAACTTGGGCAAACCCCTCGAGTAGCCGGTCTCCCATTTTTCAAGGTAACACGCTGCGGATCCCTTATCTCTACCTTCTTTTTACACTTAAAACAATACGCCTGCACTTCTTGCTACCCCCTTTCTGATATTATTTGAACTATATCCTTATTATAAGCAAGCTGTCAAGCCTTTTACATACTTTATTTACCAAAAAGGAATTTAGTTGCCTATCAGCTATGGGCTGGCTACAGGAAAATCTTCTCCGGTTGCCACTGCCCTCTTTCAGGATTGAAGCGTAGTAGACCTAAGAAGCAACCATCAGGGGTGTAGACACGGCAGCGATTTTCAAGGGAAGACCAGGCTAAGCTATTATCATTTCCCATAACCAAGGGACGCCCATTTCTTAAAACCAGCCCCGTATCATCACTGACGACCATAGCTGTCCAATTTAAAAGTATAATATCTATGGGATAAACAAAGTGTCGCCAGTACCCACAGCGGAAGGCATCCTCAAGTTGGGGCATGGAAATTGCATCCCGTATATCAAAAAGACCACACCTCAAACGGATTAGGCTCTTCAAATTAGCCCCGCAGCCCAGAACCTGTCCTAAATCATGAGCCACTGAACGGATATAGGTACCTTTACTACATTCTACTTCTATAGTAGCTACAGGTGGTTGCCAATCTACAAGCTCCAAGTGATAGATTTTAGTCAGCCTACTTCTCCGTTCAACCTTGATGTTAGCCCGGGCTAATTGGTAAAGTCGCTTACCGTGATATTTCACTGCACTATACATCGGAGGCGTCTGCTGTATTAAACCACGGAAAGAGGCAAGCGCCGATTCCAATTGTCTACGGCTAATCCCGGAAGGGTCTCCCTTTTGGGTAATATTGCCACTGGCATCATAGGTATCTGTGGCCACACCTAATTCAATCTCAGCCCGATAAGCCTTAGTAGCCTCCACTAGAAACTCAATAACACGTGTTCCCTGACCGAGGCAAACAGGTAAGACACCACTAGCCATTGGGTCAAGGGTGCCGGCATGACCAACACGCCGCTCACCGGTCAGCCGCTTCACCATAGCTACGATGTCAAAAGAGGTCTTACCCTGGGGCTTATTAATATTTAGTATGCCATTCACAGTCAACTCCTATGTCAGCCAGCGGTTCTTATCTGTGCCAATGCTATCAATTAGCTCTTTTATAGCTTGGCTCCATGCCTCTGGTCCCACCCCCTTAACTCGACTGATGCCGGGTAGGTCTACTTCTTCCCACCATTCCCCGGGTCTCTGTACCAGAATAGGGATATCAACAGCCGCGAGCATAGGTAAATCATTGAGACTATCACCAATACCCACTGTCTCTACTTGACCTAGTTTTTTGTGGAATAAGTCAATAAGAATAGTAGTAGCCTTGCCTTTATTATTGCCCCCCATTACATCATAGTAGCGCCCGCCGTGGGCATAATTGAAGCCTGCTTTCTCTATTGCCTTCAGCACTCTCCCAATCTCCTCAGTTGTGCCCTCAAGCTTGACAGTCTCATCATACTCCCTTTCTTTAGCTCGTCGGGCTGCCTCTAGGTCTAGACCTGTCTCCATCGCTACCTCCCCGGCACTCATATCGCCAAAACCTCTAAAATTAAGCCCAAGCTCGGCTCTAATTTGCCCTAAAATCTGCCTGATTTCACTGTAGGGTCTACCTAACTCAATTATCTGGTATGCACCCCGAATCTTATGGTAATCAAAGCTGAATGGGAAGTAGCCTTCAGGAATGAAAATAGCACCCCCGTTTTCCACTATAAAAGGGTCATATATCTCCAGCTTTTTGTGGTATACTTCCTGCTCGGCTCTGGTCTTTGCTGAACAGAAAATTATAGGGATGCCTTTCTGCTGTAGATACTCTATAGATGATAAAGCCTTTTCATAGGAGTAGGTAATGGGGTCAAGTAGAGTACCATCAAGGTCAGTAAACAGAACTAATTTGGGCAAAAGATTATTCATGATGCTCAGAATTATTGCAACCTGACAATATTAAAGGCGCTACTCACAAATATTCACCGATACCGTTAGTCAGACCCTCATTTTCTTCAAGAAGCTCTTTATTCTTGTTCTCTCAGCATCATTTAGCAGATTATGGTCGTAAGCTGTCACATCAAGGAAAAATTGAATATGGTCAGGAATCTCCCATAAGCTCTTTTCGCCATAGCGGTATCCATAACGTGAAGAGCTAGCCAGCTTCTCTGGACTAATCTCCTCACTGTGGTAGCCTATGCTTTCTACCAAACGAGGGGTAAAACCATTTTTGCGGGCTATTCCATCAAAGGTATCATGAATACCAGTGCCATGTTGGGCTGCATCCTTGCTTCTATAAGCATATTCAGCAGCTACTCCCATCTTATAAGCTAGCATCCGATGGGGATGTTTACCCAGCTTATCCTTGGCGGAAGATATTTTCAATTGCGGTGGTATACTCATAGCTAACTTGACTATTTCGGTATCAATAAAGGGGAATACTACCTCCATACTATGTGCCATAGCAATTTTATTTTCCCGGTCTAGGGTCTCTATATCTGCTCGCCCCAAGTCATCTAACATCCTACGTTCCAATCCATCATAACCCTCAGTTGTTATAACTTGTGGATACCAAGAATAGCCACCCCAGAGTTCATCAGGCCCCTGCCCTGAAAAGATAACTTTGATACCATCTTGGCTAGCCATATCCAAGGCAGCATAGACCCCAATGCCAGCTTCAATCTGGACCATATCTCTTTCCTCCACTGTCCTGACCAGCAGTGGAATATATGAATTAATCTCATCCTGACTGAGCCTTCTCACTTTATGTTCAAGGCCCAACTCATGGGTGAAGTGCTCAGCATAAGTTACATCAGTGGAGCCATCTACCCCGGCAGTATATGCAATAACCTTGATGCCTCTTTTAGCCGCGATATCAGCAACGAACTTAGTAATAAGACAGCTATCCACACCGCCAGAGATAAGACAGCCCACCCTTTCCAAATTACGCAATCTTTTCTCCACTGCTGCATAAAGTAGAGTTCCATAATTATCAACAACATCATCTAAGCTATCAGCGGTAACATCCCTTTTCACTTTGCTTAGGCTGAGAATCTTCTTAATCATAACGCCTTTTTTACTGAAAGAGGCAAGCCTTCCAGCCCGGAGAGGCTTTACATCTCGTAGCCCTATTCCCCATAACGCCTTTTTCTTTGAGGCAAAAGCTACAGACTCGCTATTTTCAGCATAGAATACCGGTCTTCTACCAACTATATCCCGGGCTACCATAGTTTTACTGCTATCACCTAATACCAAACAATAATCACCGTCCAATGCACCCATGACATCTATCAGTGCTGTTTCCAAATCATTCCCATCGCACTTTTCCTCAATCGTCTGTATAACTACATCGGCAATACTCCCCACAGTAAGTTGGTGGTCTGGTAATAAGTTTGACCTCAGCTCCTTAAGATTGTAGAGGTTACCCTCAAAAATCAGACACAACTTATCTCTGTAGTTAACCGGTGGTTGTTCTAGTGTTTTATTCCTGGTAGCAAATGAGACCTGGCCCAGAGCCTGATTAGTTACCAAACTCTGCGCCTTATTATAACCATTCCACTCATATCTCGTTCTGTCAGCTATTACCCATGAACCTTCAGCATCCTGATTATAACAAGCATTCATCATGTAGTTGACCTGGTCAGATATATCCTTACCATTCTTGTTTAAAATACCTATTATGGGACTCATGAAAAGCTACCTTTCACAATTGATTGAACTCATAGTCCCCTGTCCGCTTGCAAGAAGGGATACTTTTTACTACTCTCCTTCTAACGCGGAGTATGAGTCTATGTGTTCCTCTATAACCTTAGTAAACTTCTGTAGGTCAACCTCCTTCAGCGGTGGGTAAAAGTGGGGTTTGGATGGCTCTTTATCCTGACTAATAGCTTGTAGCTGCCGGAGTTCATCAAGAATCATCTGCTTGGTATCCTTATCGCAGAGCGGGGAGTGGTAGATAGCCCCAAGACTCGGCAGTAACATTCCCTGCAAATGTTGCTCACCTTTCTCCTCATGGAGGTGAGGGTTTCTGGTCTCTATCTGGAATATCTCGACACCGTGCTTGGCTGCTGCCTGGTGCGCCATAGGCAAAACGCCACCAAACCCTTCAAAGATAGATACCAGTTCCTGCGGTTCTACAGCATAGCTTGAGGCATAGGGGAGTATCTTTGCTAGCCTGAGGCTCATGGCGTGCTCCCCGGCATTGCCTGTTTTGATAATCTCAGTTTCAAACCCTGTCTTGGTTGAGATTAGGGAGTTTATATACCTGTTCGTTATCTCTGATACCCGTCCCCATTTCTTGAAATACATCCCCGTTGAGATTTTAGGTTTGTAGCGCCACAGAATCCTGACCATAACGTAGGGAGATTTGGCCATGCTGAAGCCAGAGGCATAGCATCTTACATATTCCCATACTGCACCGGGGAAATAATTGTCAGCATCTATAAACCCTACATAGTCCTTCTTGGCAATCATGGCTATAAGCATTGCTACCATCATGCCTTCAGCCTTGCCGTCCCTTATCTGCCCATCCTCGCCAAGAAGCTCGGTGTAACCGGCCTCCCTCAGAGCCTCAGCCAGGATAGGGTCTTTCTGGTGGATAATCAGAGCTTGGCGCCGGGTGAAGTGGCAAAACTGACTCAAGGTATCCCTCTCCATCCTGAACCTGTCAACCCGCTTCCTCTGGCTGTTAGAGACTACTATTATCAAGCACTCGTGGGGAACTCCACTGATGACCCCTTCAAAGAGCTTTAGCTTCTCATCCTTGGTGGGAATGATGATAGCCATTTTCTCTTCAAGGTCTTTAATAGTGTCCTCCTCAATTTTCTGCACAGCAATTTTCTCTTCTAGGGGTAATTCTTTAGCTCTACCTGAGTCCAGCTCCAACACCTTCTGCACATCATTGATTCTAACTGAGCCAACACGCTCAGTATACCTGGGGCTTTCTATTCGCATTTATATTACACCCCCTTTCTTTGAGACTCTCCTGAAATTACCGGAGGTCTTACCCTGGGGCTTATTAATATTTAGTATGCCATTCACAGTCAGCCTTTACACTGCCATCGTCTGTGCTAACCTGGTCAATTAGCTCTAGGAGGTGGGCTCCCCGCTCAATAGAATCATCCCACTGAAAGCTTAGTTCGGGAATATGCCGTAACCTCAGACGCTTAGCCAGCTCATTGCGGAAGAAACTTGAAGCAGCATTTAACACGCTCAGTGTCTCGTGCTTTTCTTCCTCACTACCTATACGACTAACCAGTATCTTAGCATATTTCAGGTCAGGAGAGGTGGAAACCTCGGTGACAGCAATAAAACTGCCAAGTCGTGGGTCTTTGACTTGGCGTTGAAGTAATTCACTAATTTCCTGGCGAATGAGATTGTTCACTCGCTCAATCCGATGTGCCATAATTATTACTCCTTAGCTGGCTTTCTCCCTACTGAAAAACTCTAAAATATCACCAACTTGAAACTTGGCAAAGTCTGTGATACCCACACCACATTCATAGCCAGCGGCCACCTCCTTAACATCATCCTTAAAGCGCCTCAGACTACTAATGCTAGACTCGCACACCACTTGCCCCTCACGCTGCACTCTGGCTGAGACACCTCGAGTTACCTTACCTTCGGTAACATAGACGCCAGCTACCTTTTCCTTCTTACCAGCGGGAAAGATAACCCTGACCTCAGCACGCCCATCAATAACCTCAACATAAGTCGGCTCCGAGATACCCTTGAGTGCCTTGCCTACATCGTCTATTAAATTGTAAATCACATCATAGTAGCGGACATCCACGCCTTCTACATCAGCCAATCGCCGCGCTCCTGTCTCACAGCCAGTATTAAAACTAATAATGAGCCCCTTAGAAGCAATAGCTAACATAACATCACTCTCAGTAATATTGCCACTGCCACTATGAATAACCCTAACCTTGATTGCCTCTGTCCCCAACTGTTCCAAAGAGCTTCTTATCGGTTCAATACTGCCTTGAACATCAGCCTTAAGAATGATATTAAGCTCTTTTACCCTGCCGGCACTTATTTGGTCAAAGAGAGTACTAAGCTTCACTGATTTTGACTCTTGCTTCATCTCCTCTAGACGCTTTTGTATTAAAGCTTGTGCTTGGCGTTCGCTAGCTACAGCAGTTAGAACATCTCCTACTTGAGGCACACTATTTAAGCCGAGGAGCTTAGCCGGGGTAGCTGGCTCAGCCCTTCTTACCTGCTTACCCATATCATTAAACATAGCCTTAACCCTACCCCATGTAGTACCAACTACTACAGTGTCGCCAAGCCTTAAGGTTCCGTTATGAATTAGCACTGTGGCTAATGGTCCCTTGGTCTTATCCATCTCAGCTTCAATAACTACCCCTACTGCTGGCCGAGAAGGATTTGCCCTCAGATTCTCCATCTCAGCCACAACCAGAAGGTTCTCCAACAACTCAGAGATACCTCTCTTTTCTTTAGCTGAAGTTAGCACACAGACTACATCGCCTCCCCACTCCTCAATAAGCAAGCCGGCATCAGCTAGTTGTTGTTTAATAAGCTCCGGGTTAGCGTTAGGCTTATCAATCTTATTAATAGCTACCACAATCACCACCCCAGCTGCCCGGGCGTGGTCTATAGCTTCTAAAGTCTGTGGCATTACCCCATCATCAGCGGCCACTACCAAAATAGTGATGTCGGTTACCTGGGCACCACGAGCTCGCATAGCGGTAAAGGCTTCATGACCTGGGGTATCCAAGAAGGTTATCTTTTGCCCATTAACTTCTACTCGATAAGCACCAATGTGCTGGGTAATACCCCCGGCTTCAGTAGCCATCACATTAGTCTGCCTGATAGCATCAAGGAGCCTAGTCTTACCGTGGTTAACATGCCCCATAATAGTAACTACCGGGGGTCGTGGCCGCAGACCACTGGCTTCTTCGCCTTGGAGCTGTTGCCTTTTAAGCTCGCCAATAACACTAGCTGATTTTTGGGTTGTCCTGGGCTTCAGGTGCGCCTCAAAACCAAGGCTCACCGCTACCGTAGCTGCTGCCTCATAGTCAATGGCTTGGTTAATATTAGCCATAATGCCATTTCTCATCAATTGCTTGATAATGTCTATGGCGCTAACCTGCAATAGCTCAGCCAGTTGTCTTACACTTAAGGTGTGAGGAATCTCAATCAAGCGCACCTTTGGCGTTGAAGGGTTGTTACTAACCCTCTCAGCTAAGGGCTTCAAAACATTACTTGGTTTATTAGCCACTGATTACTTCCTTCCCATATCTAGTAAGCTGTTCTCGATTATCCACGGTAAGAGTGGCCCGCAAAGCATGTTCCAGCCGACTACCTCTCAGCCCAACCTCCCAGCACCCTTGTGCTTGGCATAAATAGGTACCCCGCCCTGTCCTCTTCCCCCCAGTATCAACCTCTACCCTTCCATTGGAACTACACACCAAGCGGATTAGCTCCCGCTTAGGTCTTACCCTGCGACAAGCCACACAGGTCCGCTGCGGAATATGCTGCCTAATATTCCTCCCCCTCATCTATAGGCGCCTCAATCCCTCGGCGCAATTTCTTAAGCTTAATGCCATCCTCAGCACTTTCCTTGCCGCGAATGTCTTTCTTCTTCCTCTTCTTTGCTTTAGCCTCAGGCTTAGCCGGAGCCGATACCAAAATATCCTCAGCAAACCGAAGCCGGGGTTTTCCCACCGTTACCTGCGGTTCAAAAGGAACCCTTTGGGGAATAGGTGCAGCATCAAGTGTTGATAAAGGTTCAACTGCTTCGGTTGCCCCGGCAGGCTCTATAGTTGCTATTTTAGCAGGAAGCTCCTCACCAGCTGGAGCCTTTTTCTCCGTCTCGGCTAAAAGTTTAGCCTCTGCCATCCTTTGTGCCTCAGCATCTGAAGCACTCTTAATGTTAATTCGCCACTCGCTGAGTTTAGCCGCAAGCCTGACGTTCTGTCCTTCTTTACCAATAGCTAGTGAAAGTTGCTTATCAGGGATAACTACAGTAGCTACTCTCTCTTCAGCATTTAGCTCAACACTTAATACTTGGGCTGGGCTAAGAGCACTAGCAATAAAGGCAGCGACATTTGGATTCCAGGAAACAACATCTATTTTTTCGCCATTTAACTCACTCACGATATTCTGTATCCTGATACCACGCAACCCAACACAGCAACCAACCGGGTCAATGCCATTCTGTTGTGCAGCTACAGCTACCTTACTTCGGTAGCCGGCTTCGCGAGCAATAGATTTTATTTCTACAGTCCCGTTGAAAACCTCAGGAACCTCTGATTCAAAAAGCCGACGAAGCAAATTGGGGTGAGAACGTGATACCACCACCCGTGGTTCTCTGGTAGTCCGAACTACTTCTAAGAGATAAACCTTAAGTCTTTGACCTACTCGGTACCTCTCAGTGGGTATCTGCTCACCTGCAGGTAATATTGCCTCTGTTCTACCCAAATCAATAAATATCTGCCTGGGCTCAATACGCCGCACTAGCCCAGTGACAATATCGTTTTCCTTATCGGTGAATTCCTCAAATATGGCGCTATGCTCTGCCTCATGAAGGCGTTGCAAAATAACCTGTTTTGCTGTTTGAGCGGCAATACGCCCCGCATTAGGCGGGGTAGCTTCTACCTCAATAACCTCACCAATTTGCACATCTGGTTTGACTCGGCGTGCCTCATTTAATGATATCTCCCGTCGCGTATCCGAAGGTATCTCAACTACAGTTTTCTCAGCCCACACCTCAACCTTACTGGTAACGGGGTTAATCTTAACCGAAATATTCTGGTTAGCGGCAAAATTATCCTTCTTGTAAGCTGATACCAGTGCTGTCTCTACTGTAGCAATAACCACTTCCTTAGGCAGGTTCTTCTCTGCCGAGAGCTGGGTAATAGCGAGCATAAAGTCGCTCTTCATCTTGGATTAAGACCTCCAATTCCTACTATTTCCCATAGAACAAAAAAGTGGGAATAAACCCACTCAACTACTCGCTCTTCATCTAGTAAGAGTATACTATAATTAGGCTGAAAATTCAATAGTAACATGGTGTCTAAAAATTTGAGCCAGACTGTTTAGGGGTAGATTGAGGGAGCAAACCCCTTTATAAGTAATCCTCTCCTTGAAGGTGGGAGGTTAGGGGGTAAGGCTAATAAATAATGGGTGTCAGCGCCTAGAAATCCTAGTGGCACCAAGTTATAATAAGCACTAAAGGTGGTAATTGGAATGGGGGATTTGAACATAGAAGACTTAAAAGCCTTGGTTACAGATGACGTTAATGCTCACTGCCACCAGCTTAGTGAGTTAAGCCTAAAAATCCACTCCAACCCCGAGCTAGGTTTCCACGAGGTGAGGGCAGTCGCTTGGCTAACCCACTACCTAGAGGAAAACGGCTTCTTTATAGAAAAAGGCATCTGTGGGCTACCGACTGCTTTTAGGGGGAGCTATGGACGGGGGAAACCAGCAATCGCTATTCTGGCTGAGTATGATGCCCTGCCCGGTCTGGGTCACGCCTGTGGCCATAATCTAATAGCTGCCTGTGCCGTTGGTGCTGGGGTGGCTTCTAAGCCAGCCATTGACCACTTTGGGGGTAGCATCCACATTATTGGCACGCCGGCTGAGGAATTATACGGGGGTAAGATAATAATGGCGAACAAGGGAGCCTTTGACAATCTAGATATAGCCATGATAGTGCACCCTGAGGTACATGATACTGCCACCATCCAAACCCTTGCCTGCCAGTCTCTGGAGGTTGAGTTCTTTGGCAAAGCGGCTCATGCCGCAGCCAGCCCAGAGGCAGGCATTAATGCTCTGGAAGCAATGCTAAACTCCTTTGCTGCCATCAACTCGCTGCGCCAGCACATTAAGGATAAAGCCCGCATCCACGGTATTATTACCGATGGTGGTGAAGCAGCTAATATTGTTCCCGCCCACAGCGCTGCAACCTTTTTGGTACGTGCCGAGGATGATACCTACCTCGGTGAGTTGAAACAGAAAGTCATAAATTGCTTCATTGGAGCTGCCACAGCTAGCGGTGCCCGCCTGGAATATAAGTGGGGAGACATATGCTATGTCCCCATGCGCAATAATCTAACCCTGGCTCAACTATTTAAGCAAAATATGGAGTCCTTGAGACGCCAGGTCGAGTTCTACGCATCTGGCAGTGCCTTTGGTAGCACCGATATGGGTAACGTTAGTCAATTAGTACCTAGTATTCACCCTTTCGTAGCTATAGCCCCAAGGGGGGTAATAATACATTCCTCCCAGTTTGCTGAGGCAGCAGCCTCAGAGGCAGGCAGCCGTGGTCTCCTTGATGCTGCTAAAGCTCTAGCTATGACAGTTGTTGACCTGGTAACCAATCCTGAAATAGTTATCAAGATTAGAGAGGAGTTTCAACAACAGCAATGATTAGGGTAGGCATTCCTCGAGCTCTACTCTATTACCAATACTACCCTATGTGGAAGACTTTCTTTGAGGAGCTAGGGTCACAAGTGGTAATTTCACCGCTAACCACTCAGGCTATGCTATCACAAGGCTCGTCTCGGGTAGTAGCTGATACCTGTTTGCCAGTTAAGGTTTTTTTGGGTCATGTTCTTTCTCTGGTAGAAAAGTGCGACTATATTTTTATTCCTGCCATCCGTAGTGTGAAAAGAAGGGCCTATAACTGCTCCAAGTTTCTTGGTTTACCTGATATGACCAAAGCCGTCATCCCTGAATCGCCTCCTATCCTGGATATAGATATTGATATTAATAAGGGGAAGCGAGACCTGTATCAATCCATTTACCAACTGGGACGGCACTTTACCTGGAATCCATTTAAGGTCAGGCAAGCCAGTATGGCTGCCTGGCAGATTTACCTGGATTATCAAAAGCTAATATCCAGCCACAGATTAACCCCACCACAGGCGATAGAAAGAATCTTAGGCACGCCTGAGACACAACTAGAAAAGCACTCCAGCCACCTAATTCCAACACAAGACACCATTGCTATCATTGGTCACCCCTATCTCCTTTATGATGAATACATAAACCACCGCCTTATCCACCGACTTGAACAGGCTCACAATAAGGTGTTAACCCCAGAGATGCTCACCGCTAAGGAGCTTGAATCGGCTACAGCCAGGTTGGTGAGTAAAGCCTACTGGACATATGAAGAGGAGGTGGTAGGCGCTGGACAACACTACTTGGCAAGCGAAGCCGATGGTGTTATTGGTGTAATGGCCTTTGGCTGTGGACCTGATTCGGTAATGATGGATATGGTGCGCCAGCAAGCTAACAGGCTGAAGACTACTGCCTTTATGAGCCTTACCCTGGAGGAGCACACTGCTGAAGCCGGTGTGGTTACCCGTTTGGAAGCCTTCCTTGACATGATACACAGAAGGAAAAGGAGACAGGTGGAAGTATGCGTATAGGCATGCCCCATATGGGTAATCTATACATACCCTTTAAAGCCTTATTCCAAAGGCTTGGTATTGACTATGTGATACCGCCGGTTAATAACCTGTACACCCTCTCCCTTGGCGTCAAGCACTCCCCTGAAGGATTGTGTATCCCGTTCAAGCTGACTCTGGGCAACCTGATTGAGGCTGCCGAATTGGGGGCAGACACCCTGCTTATGGTTGCTGGCACTGGCACGTGTCGTCTAGGTTATTACGCTAAGATACAGGAGCGAATCCTCCATGACTTGGGGTATAATATTGAAATGATTCAGTTAGGGGTTTCAGAATACAAGCTATTCGGCTTGCTGGGAATGATTAAGCGCTTATCAAATAACGCACCATGGACTAAGATTATATCGGCCTTTCGCTTTGGGCTGACCAAACTAAATGCCATAGATAAAATAGAAAGAGCAGTTCAAAAGGTTCGTGCCGTAGAACGGATAAAGGGGACAGCCAATCAGCTATTTACCAAAGCAATTAAGGCTATTGACAAGGCAGATGATTACAATACCTTGAAGAAGGTAGAAATAGACTACATTAACCAGCTTAACCAGGTAGCTAGGGATACCCAAGCCCAGCCATTAATAGTGGGCATAACCGGAGAGTTCTATGTACTGCTGGAGCCGTTCTCTAATCTAGATGTGGAGAGTGAGTTGGGTAAGCTGGGGGTAGAGGTGAGGCGGACAACCTTTATTTCAGAGTGGACTAAATTTAGCCTATTCCTCAACCCCCTAGGGATGAATGAGAAGGCCAGAATTCACAAGGCAGCTCTACCCTACCTCAAGCGGGATATTGGTGGCGACGGCTGGGAATCAATAGGGGAAAAGGTACTTCATGCTAAAGAGTATGATGGCTTAATTCACTTAGCCCCCTTCACCTGTATGCCTGAAATAGTAGCTCAGAATATTATGCCCTCCACCAAGGAAAATATCCCGGTGCTGACCATACTTTGTGATGAGCAAGTAGCTAAGTCAGGTATGCTAACCAGACTAGAGGCATTTGTTGACCTCTTAGAACGAAAGCGGCAGGTACGCACTAACAAACGGCAGCAAATAACAGTCTAAGGAGAGTTTGTGGAAGTCTATTTAGGTGTTGATGTTGGCTCAGTGACTACTAAACTAGCCGTGCTGGATAAGAATGATGAGCTTGTTACCTATACCTACCTGCTGACGCAGGGCAAGCCCATTGATACGGTGCAGCAGGGGCTTAAACAAATTGCACAGCAACTGCCTGAAGACGTTGACATCTGTGGGGTGGCTACCACTGGTAGCGCCCGCTACTTAACTGGGGTTATCGTTGGTGCCGATTTAATCAAGAATGAAATTACCAGCCATGCTGTGGCTGCCCTGCTCTATATCCCTCAAGTGCAAACCATTATTGAAATTGGGGGGCAGGATAGCAAGATTATCATTATTAGAGACGGGATAGTAACCGACTTCGGGATGAATACCGTGTGTGCTGCCGGCACTGGCAGCTTTCTTGACCACCAGGCACAGCGCCTTAATATGAGCATTGAGGAATTCAGCCGGCGGGCACTGGATAGTAATACCCCGGTACGCATCGCCGGGCGGTGCACGGTCTTTGCTGAATCAGATATGATACACAAACAACAAATGGGGCACCGAACTGAGGATATTGTCTATGGTCTGTGCCAAGCATTAGTTCGTAACTACCTTAACAATGTTGGCTTAGGTAAGGAAATTAAACCACCAATAGTATTTCAGGGCGGGGTTGCCTTTAACCAGGGTATAGTGAAGGCGCTTCAGGAAGAGCTTAACACTGACGTCATCGTACCACCCCACCACGAGGTCATGGGGGCAATAGGAGCCGCCTTACTGGTGCACGAAGAGATAGTCAATAATAACAGTGGAAGCAGGTTCAAGGGATTTGGGGTAAGTGAAATAAAGTATCATACCACCTCCTTTGAATGCAAGGCTTGCCCTAACCGATGTGAGATAGCCCAGCTTTCACTTAATGGTCAGGCTCTTGCCCGCTGGGGAGGGCGCTGTGACCTTTGGGAAAGAAGCCCGACTAGCTAAAAAATATTTAATGAGAGGAAGTAAAGCTATGACTAAACCAATTGTAGTAGATGCTGCTACCTTTGACCAAACTGTGTTACAATCAAAGACGCTAGTGCTAGTTGATTTCTGGGCACCTTGGTGCCGACCCTGCATCATGACTGCCCCTGTGCTGGAAGAGCTGGTTGATGAGTATGCTGGTAGAATGACTATCGCCAAGTTGGATATTGACCAGAATGGGGAAATTGCTGCCAAGTATGGTATAATGGCTATCCCCAATCTCATTATCTTTAAAAACGGGCAGCCACTCTCACAAATAGTTGGCTATAAACCCAAGGCAGAGCTAAAACGGGCTTTGGATGCTGCTCTTGGCTAAGCAGGTTATTCAAATTACCATTGTAGATGATAGTAAGGGTGAGAAGTGTGATGCTCACTGTGGGCTAGACTGGTCTTCGCCGCAAATCATTGCCTTAGCTGGCCAGCGAATTAAAGATAGGTTCGGCGATAAAATAGAATTAGACTACCTTGACCTATCCGAACCGATAACTAATCACCACGCCTTGGAATTGAACCAAATAGCTAGGCAGGGAAATCTCCCCTTACCACTGTTAGTTATTAACGGTCAGCCTAGAATTTCAGGGCAATTTGATATTCGCTTGCTACTGGATGCTATTGATGCCGAGCTAGAAATCAATAAGGAGGGTTAAACAGCGAGGTTGATAAATAATAATTATGATGTAATTATTATTGGTGGGGGTCCTGCTGGCCTTAGCGCTGGCCTTTACGCTTCACGGGCGAGGCTAACTAGCCTGCTTATAGAGAGGGGGCTGGTGGGTGGTCTGATAACAGAAAGCGAGCTGGTAGAGAACTTCCCTGGCTTTCCTGAAGGTATTTCTGGCCTTGAGCTGGGGCAACTAATGCATCAGCAGGCAACAAAATATGGACTGGAAACCTTACTGGCTGAGGCTACTGACATTGAGCTCAGCGGAAAGCAAAGGGTAGTAAAAACTACTAAAGGCGACTTTATAGCCAAAGCAGTGATTATTGCCAGCGGCTCAGAGCGACTCAAATTGGGCATACCTGGAGAAGAGGAATTTACTGGTAAAGGCGTGTCCTACTGCGCTACCTGTGACGCTGCTTTCTTCAGAGAGCTGCCAGTAGCCGTAGTCGGCGGTGGTGATACGGCTATTATTGAAGCCCTTCACCTCTCCAAGTTTGCCTCCAAGGTTACCGTGATACACCGCCGCCACCAGCTCCGTGCTACCCGCATTCTACAGGAGAAAGCCTTCTCTGAACCCAAAGTAGAATTCCAGTGGGATTCCATAGTTGAGGAAATTGAGGGCAGAGATTCAGTTAAAAGAATCAGACTTCGTCAGGTAAAAACCGGAGAAAAATCTGCCCTGGATGTAGCCGGAGTCTTTATATCTGTTGGGATTAAGCCCAATACAGCCTACCTCAAAGGAACCCTAGCCTTAGATACTGCTGGCTTTATCATCACCAATGAGAGCATGGAGACTGAAATTCCCGGCATTTTTGCTGCCGGTGATGTGCGTTACCACTCGGCTAGACAAGCCATAACCGCTGCTGGAGATGGGGCTACTGCTGCTATATATGCGGGAAAGTTCATCTCTGAATAGGGTGACACTGTTTATCAAACCAATACCACCTCTTTCCTACCCCGGGGAAGGGATAAATAATCTCTAAGATTAATCTTTTACTTCACTACCCGGGTGAAGTATAATTAAAAAAAGAGAGGGAATTATGAAGGTCGTTTTCCTACAGGATGTGCCTAATGTGGCTAGGGCTGGCGAGATAAAAGAGGTAGCTAATGGCTACGGCAGAAACTATCTTATACCTAAGAACCTAGCCTTGTTAGCCAAGTCTTCAGCTATTAGCTTGACAGCGGCACAGCGCAAAATAGAAGCCCAGAGCCAAGTTGATAACATGGCTGAAATTGTCAAGCTGGCTGACCAATTAGATGGGATAGAGGTTACCCTGAAAGCTCGAGCTGGAGCCAAAGGCCGACTGTATGGCTCAATTACCAGTGCTGATATTGCCGCTGAGCTAGAGGCTACCACCGGACTGGTTGTTGACAAAAGAAAGATGGAGTTAGCCGAGGCCATCCGCCAACTCGGTAGCTATGAGGTAGCTATTAGATTAGCTAAGGATGTAGTACCCAAAATAAAGGTTACGGTGACTGAAAAGGAGACAGACTAGAGTGTATGGGGAAAAACTGCCGCCCCATGATATTGATGCTGAGGAATCAGTAAATGGTTCGCTGCTGATAGATGGTGCAGCAATCTACAAAATTGCTACCTTCCTTCAGCAATCAGACTGCTACACTGAACAAAATCAATGGATATATGGCGCCTGTCTATCGCTTTACCACCGCAGCGAGGCTATAAACCAAATTACAGTAGCTCAAGAGCTTGCCCGACAGGAAAGACTGGAGGCATGCGGTGGTGCTGCCTATTTATCACACCTGATTGCTAATTGCCCTACCTCTCTTGATATTGAACACTATGCGCAGATTGTTTATCGCCTAGCAATTAGTCGTCGTTTGATAGATGCCGCTCGGCAAATTGAGACTATCGGCTATCAGGCAGACCCTGATGTTGAGGATAGTCTTGGGCGGGCGGAGAATGTCCTGTTTAAATTGCGCCGCAGAGAAGGTACCCGAGATTTAACACATATCCGCCGGGTGCTGGACAAGTACTTTGAGGTTACTCCCGCCTCACTAGAGGGGCGTCCTGAGGAACGGGTGCCTTATGTGCTCTCCAGTTATACTGGTTTGGATGAATTCCTCGGCGGATTTCAGCGCTCTGACCTGATAATCGTTGGTGGCAGACCCAGCATGGGAAAAACCAGCCTGGCTCTTAATGTTGCCAGAAATGCTGCCGTGGAGCATGGGGCATGCGTGGCTCTGTTCAGCGTGGAGATGGCACGGGATTCACTGGTCCTGCGGCTGCTGTCCGGTGAATCTGGAGTCAATTCAAAAAGGGTTCGGCTACATATAGGATGGGGCAGGGAGATGGAAGAGTATATGGGGTGGGAAGATGATGAAAAAAAGGTTGTGGATGCTACTGGTATCCTCTCTGAATCGTCAATTTATGTTGATGATACCCCTATGCTGCGTATGGCGGAAATGCGAGGTAAGGCTGTTCGTCTAAACTATGAGCGCGGTATCGACCTCATTATTGTTGACTACTTACAACTGATGCTGGGAGACAGAAAGTTCGATAACCGAGTTCAGGAGGTCAGTGAAATCTCCCGTTCCCTTAAGGGACTTGCCCGTGAGCTTAATGTGCCGGTGCTGGCGGTATCACAGCTCAGCCGTGCCCCGGAGGGACGGGCGTTACATGAACCCCAGCTTTCTGACCTGCGTGAAAGCGGCAGCATTGAGCAGGATGCTGATGTTGTTCTGTTTATCTATCGTGAAGAATACTATTATCCTAATGAGAAAGAATGGGTAAGTCAGCATATAGGTGAGGAATATCCCAGAGAAGTAGCTGATGTAATAATTGCCAAACATCGCAATGGGCCTACCGGTAGGATAAAATTGCGTTTCCGGCATGACTTGGCTAAGTTTGAAAATATTGCTAACCAAGAGCCAAGCTTATTATGAAGCAGTTTAGTGGTTTCCCGGCTAAGACACAGTTTACTCCTATACCTAATATTTTCTTTAGCAGTCTGCTGTCACAAATCAGTGATATTGCCGAGTTAAAGATAACCCTCCACATTTTTTGGTCGCTTTATGGCAAACGGGGTTACCCTCGTTTCCTCACTCATAGAGAACTCCTAAGTGATGCCAGCCTGATGACTAGCCTCGGCGAGGCAGTAAAGCCGCCAAAGGAAGCATTGCGCCAGGCTCTAGAAATGGTTATCAAGCGGGGGACCATCCTTCATATTGCATTAGATAGTGATGGAGTGCCGGAGGATATTTATCTTCTCAATACTGAGCCCAATAGACAGGTGGTGACTAAAATTCAAAGTGGTGAACTTTCTCTTACCGGGCTGAAAGCTGAGAGGCGAACCAGTGTTCAGGTCGAGCCAGAGGCTACCCCAGGCGAGGAACCATCTGACATCTTCACCCTTTATGAACAGAACATCGGTATGCTAACCCCGATGATTGCTGATGAACTGCGTGAGGCAGAGAAACTTTATCCTGTAATCTGGATTAAAGATGCCATCAAAGAAGCGGTTACCCACAGTAAACGCAAATGGAGCTATATTTCAGCAATTTTAGAACGCTGGTCAGCAGAAGGCAGGAGCGATGGAACATATCGGCGAGATTCTAAGACAGACCCGGATAAATACATCAAAGGCAAATATGGACACATGGTCCGA
>Ga0307380_10000327_pt1 | contig 78386 bp, 54 predicted proteins | sample UN3MG_FD_202239 | JGI IMG/M metagenome (GOLD analysis project Ga0307380, IMG submission 202239) | Soil microbial communities from Risofladan, Vaasa, Finland - UN-3 | ecosystem: Environmental > Terrestrial > Soil > Coastal area > Acid sulfate soil | place: Finland: Risofladan, Vaasa | collected...
CACGCAGCTCCAGTTCTACTTCCTCGGCACCGCGCCGTTCCTGGGCGAGTTGGGGGTCGAGAGCAAGAACATGCCGGCCGTGATGTCCATCGCCCAGGCCGCGCAGGTGCTGGCAACGCTGTTTGTGGCCTTCAACGAGAAGTGGGTGCTGGAGGCGCTGGGGTTCCGCTGGACTCTTGCCCTGGGCGTGGCGATGTGGGGGGTGCTCTACGCGGTCTACGCGCTGGGGCGGCCGAAGCCGCTGGTGCTCGCGGCGCAGTCGCTGCACGGCATGGCCTATGCCTTCTTCATCGGCATCGGGTTCATCTACGTGAACCAGGCGGCGACGGCGGACTTCTCGGCCTCGGCGCAGGCGCTGCTGACGGTGAGCCTGTTCGGCTTCGGCTTCTTCGGGGGCACGCAGCTCACGGGCGTGGTGATGGATGCCTTGAAGGCGGAGGGGAAGTTCCGCTGGCGCCCGATCTTCCTGGTGCCGTGCGTGGTGACGCTGGCCGCTGCGGTGGCGTTCGTCAGCCTGTTCCGCGGGTAGGGCCGCGACAGGCTCCTAGCGCCCCTCGCCGCCGCGGACCTGGATCTGGGCCACGCGGGCGCGGATGCGCAACTCGGCCCTCGCGGGGTCGTGGGTGAGCTTCTCGTTGGGGTTGCCCGCGGCCCGGAGCAGCGCGGGCAGGGCCGAGGAGGCGGCCGGCCCGATGGCGCCCAGGGCCGTCGCCGCGTTCGAGCGCACCGAGTAGTCGGGGTCGCCCTCCAAGGCGTCCACCAGGGCGCCCACCGCGGGCGCCGCGGTTGGGCCCAGCTTCGCCAGCGCCGAGGCCGCATGGAAGCGCGCGGCCGGCAAGCGGGACCGCAGGGCGGCGGCCAGCGCCGGGAGGGCCGAGGCCCCGATGGCCTTCATCGCCTTGCCCACCGCCTGCGAGAACTCGATCTCGCACGACCGCCGCGCCATCGCGTTGAGCAGCGCGGGCACGGCCTCGTAGGCCCGCGGCCCCAGGGCCGCGAGAGCGTGCGCCGCCTCCACCCGCGAGCGCAGGTCCCCCGCGCGCAGTCGGGCCGCCAGCCGTTGCACGGTGCTGTCCGCATACCGCACGGGCGGCGGCACCACGATCACGTCGCGCGAGACCGACCCGGCCGTGGTGACGCGCGAGGGGCCTTGCCCCGTCGCGCCGTCGCCTCCGCCCCCGCGGCACACCAGCCACACGATGCCCAGAGCCGCCAGCACCCCGGCGCCCACTGCCGCCGCGATGATCGGCCGCCGCGAGCGCTGCGCCTCGCGCCGCCGCCGCTCGCGCAGGCCGCGAATGCCGCGTAGCGGACGCTCCTCGCCCCGGGGCGGCCGCGACGCCGCGCCCCGACTCTCCGCAGGCGCCCCTCTGCTCCGATGAACGCGGTCTCGGCCAGCCACTATCAATGCCTCTCAGTCAATCCTGAATGTCAGAGTCATTTGCCGGTCGAGTCGTGCAGGCACGAACGCGATGCGGGTGACCACGGCGTGCTCGCGGCCCTCCTTCGATTCCTCGACGAGTCGCTCCGCGGCGAACCTGCCCGGCGCGCCCGCGCTCGCAATGGTGAGCGAGCGGCGGCCCTTGCCCACGACGGCCGCCCGCCCGCCCCGCGCGATCCGCACCGGCTCGAAGGTGATGAACGCCTCCTCGATGCTGCGGGGCGTGCGCGAGAAGGCATAGTCGTCGCGGAGCTCCAGGCCGCCGTCCGCCGCGAGCGTGAAGCGGCGGACGAGGCGCTGGAGGGTCTTCTCGTCGTAGGCGTGCGTTGCGTCTATTGTAGCGCACTTGGTGCCCGAGCCGTTTAGGCCCTCGACGGCCAGCGTGCCGTGGTGCTGTGCGCCGGGCGGCTGCTCCTTGCCGTTGATGCGGGGCACGGAGTGGCCGCGCGAGCGGCAGAAGAGGATTTCGTAGCGCTTCGGCCCAAAGGTCTTCGCGGTGTACCTGGGCGCCCCCGGGTCGGTCAGCAGGCAGGCGCCGTGCTTGTGGAGGATGAAGCTGCCGATGTCGTTGTGGTTGTGCGGCACGTCGTTGCGCCCGGCGAGGGCCAGCAGCGTGGTGCCCGCCGCGCGGAGCTTCACCATGCCGAGGTCGGGCAGCAGGTAATCGCCCGTATCGGGCTTGCCCGCGACCCTCTCGCCGTTGTAGAGGAGCAAGCCGCGCCAGCTTGCGACCGCCAGGCGGCCATCCTCGGTGTGGGCCGCGACCTCGTACAGCTCGGGGATGCGCAGGAAGCGGTTGATCTGGAGGGCGCTCTCGGCGCTGAGATAGCCGTTCGAGCTGTCGGCGAAGGTCGAGCGCAGCGGCCCCTCGATGTGCGCGGCCAGCGGGTAGCGGCAGATGCGCTCGATGTGCTCGCCCTGCACCAGGTTCAGCTTCCCGCCCGTGCGGTGGTGAAGGACGACGGCCGCGTCGAGGAAGTGGCCGAAGCCGTAGTTCCAGTAGCTCGGCCCCTCGAGGCAGCCGCCGTCGGCCGCGAAGCCCTGGATCGCATAGTCGAGCCGCTGCACGAGCGGGTGGATGAACGCGGCGAGCTGCCCCACGTCGCGGATGCAGTAGAGCGCCGTCGTGAGCAGGTTCGCGTTGCACACGTGATTCCAGTTCATCGTCACCGTCCACCAGCCGTCGGGGCGCGTCCAGTCGTGGAGGGCGTTGAGGGCGCGGCGCTCGAGCTCGGCGCCCACGCGCTGCATCACCTCGTCCTCGAGCTGGCCGTCGAGCATCCAGAGGATTTCGGCGAGCAGGCGGGCGATGTGCGACGAGCCGAGGTCAATCGTGCACCGCTCGTGGGCCGGCCAGATCCAGCTCGTCGTCTCGCACCAGGCCCAGAGCAGGTCCTGGAGCAGGTCGAGGTCGGCGGCGGGGTGGCCGAGCCAGAGGGCGAGGGCGGCCTGCTCGGTGCGCTGGGCCCGGCCGCGCAGCGCGGCCTCGCCGACGGTGCGGCTGCCGGTGCGGCGGTAGTCGCGATACTCCGACCGCTTGACGGCAGGGATGGGCTTCTGGGGGTCCAGCTCGCGGCCGAGGCGCTGCCAGATTCCCAGCTTCTTCGCCCACTGCCGCGCCTTCGCCCTGGCCTTGGCGTCGCGAAGCCCTGGCCAGGCCGGCAGGCCCATGTGGGGCGTGAGCATCTGGGCGAGTTCGTGAACCGTCGTGGATTCAAGGATCATCCGAGCGCTCCTGAGAGGTGTGCCACGGAGCGACAGTATAGCATGTTCCGGCAGGAATGCCAGAGGAGAGGGCCGCGCGACCGCCTTAGCGCTTGACACAGCGGCGCCCGTTGGCTACGCTAGGGGAGGACGCAGCCCCGCCCGATGGCTGGGGCGTTGGCTCGAGCGCCCGTCGCCACCGTGCGGCGGGCAGAAAGGAGGCGGGACGATGCGTGGATGGATTGCTGTGGCGATGGGGGGCGTGATGGCGCTGGCACTCCTGGCCGGCTGCGGCGAGGAGACGCCCACGCCCACGCCGAAGCCGAAGACCGGGCCGACGAAGGTGGACACGGCGAAGGACGCGCCGGCCAAGGCTGCCGCCGGCATCACCCTCTGCGGCAAGTGCGGCCAGGTCAAGGACTCCGACGTCTGCTGCAAGGCCGGCGCCGAGATCTGCGAGAAGTGCGGCCTGGTCGTCGGCTCGCCCGGCTGCTGCCGCATCAAGAAGGGCGACGACGTGACCCTGTGCACCAAGTGCGGCCAGATCCTGGGCTCCGACCTCTGCTGCAAGGCCGACGCGGTGAAGTGCGAGGGCTGCGGCCTCGCCAAGGACTCGCCCGGCTGCTGCCGCATCAACAACCTCGCGACAAAGTAGCACACGACGAAGTCCGCACCCGCCTCTGCGCGGCGCCGCCGCTCTCAGCGCGGCGGCGCCGCGCATGACCGCCCTCTTGCAGGAGCCGGCCGCATGAGGCGCTGCTCGCGCGCAAGCCGCCGCCAGTTCCTCAAGGCGCTCGGCGCGGCGATGGCCGCGCCCGTCGTCGTGCCCGCCCGCGTGCTGGGCGCCGCGGCACCCAGCAACCGGATCAACGTCGGCATGATCGGCATGGGGCGCCAGGCCCTCTATGCCAACCTGCGGCCATTCCTCGGCTCGCCCGACACCCGCGTCGCCGCCGTGTGCGACGTGGATGCCGCCCGCCTCAAGACCGCCCTCGAGGCCGTCGAGAAGCACTACGCCGCGGCCAACGTGTGCACGGCCCACCGCGACTTCCGCGAGTTGCTCGCCCGGGCCGACGTGGATGCCGTGATGATCTCCACCCCCGACCACTGGCACGTGCCGCAGGCCATCGCCGCCGTGCGGGCGGGCAAGCACGTGTCGTGCGAGAAGCCCACCACGCTCAGCATCGCCGAGGGCCGCCTGCTGTGCGACGAGGTGGCCCGCCACCAGCGCGTCTTCCGCACCGACAGCGAGTTTCGCTCGATCGCCGTCTTCCGCCGCGCCTGCGAGCTCGTGCTCAACGGCCGCATCGGCAAGCTCCACACCATCCGCACCGGCGTGCCCGGCGGCGACTCCGCCTGCCCGCACCAGCCCACGACGCCCGTGCCCGACGGGCTGGACTACGCGATGTGGCTCGGCCCCGCGCCCGAGGCGCCCTACACCGAGCGCCGAGTCCACCCCGCCAGCGGCTACGGCCGCCCAGGCTGGATGTGCATCCGCGACTACTGCGACGGCAAGATCTCCAACTGGGGCACACACCTGAACGACATCGCCCAGTGGGGCCACGGCACCGACCGGACCGGCCCCGTCGAGGTCGAGGGCCGCGGCGACTACCCCGCCGACGGCCTGTGGAACGTCCTCCTGCGCTTCGAGGTCCGCTACAAGTTCGCCGACGGCGTGGACATGATCTACAAGTCCGACGGCGCCTACGTGCGCTTCGAGGGCGCCGACGGCTGGGTGCACGCCACCTACGGCGGCAAGGGGCTCGACGCCCAGCCCAAGTCGCTCCTCACCGAGGTCATCGGCCCGAGCGAGATCCGCCTGCCGACCCGCAGCGACAAGGAGGACTTCATCTGGGCCATCAAGCACCACGCCGAGACGATGGAGCCGGCCGAGGTGGGCCACCGCACCAACTCGCTGTGCCAACTCGGCCTCCTCTCGATTGACCTCGGCCGCAAGCTGCGCTGGGACCCCGCCCGCGAGTGCTTCCCCGACGAGCCCGAGGCCAACCGCCTCCTCTCCCGCCCCTTGCGCGCCCCGTGGGGGCTGTGACCGCCCCAGTTCGAGATCGTGTGGCACGCATGTCTATGTTTCCCAAGTACTTCGGCGTCTGATAAATCCGACGCACGTAGAGGGGCCTGGGACGCGACTTCGGGGGCACATGAGACCTACGGGTCATTGGGGCCTGCTTGGCCTTGGCCGCCCGGCTGCAAGTGTATATGTTCACTGCGCTTGCGGCGCCGGGTCTTTCGCCCGAGTTTGCTCCGCGCGACGCGTCCTGGGCCAAATTTGGCATTAACGAGTCTTCATCGGAACCGACAGCACAGGGCCGGTTGACCGCGGGCGCGCGCGCCGATATACTGGTCCGAGAAGCTGATACCCCGTGGCATTCGTGGAGAGATTCCATTGAGACAACGTGCTTCGGCGTTCCTGGCCGGGCTCCTCGCCCTGTCCGCGGCCCTCGGCCTCGCAGGGGAGCCGGCCCCGCCGCTGGCCGCGGCCGACATCGAGGCGCTCTCCAAGTCACTCGAGAAGGTCGTCGCCGTCGTTCAGGGCAAGCTGCCCGTCTACACGGTGACGCTCGCGGGGCGCTACAAGGACGGCGCGCTCGAGCAGGGGGCCGAGCTGACGATCGCGCGCCGCGACGCCGACCAGTTCCGCCTCGCGCTCAAGTCCGACCTCCTCAGCTTCACCCTCCAGCGGACGAAGGACGAGACGGCCCTCGTCGTGCCGCTGCTGAAGGTGGCCGTGGTGGGCAAGGGGCCGCTGCCGGCCGAGTCGGAGCTTCAGCCCGCGCGCCTCTTCGGCCGCATCGCGGGCCTGTGGCCCGCCTCGCTCACCGTGCTCGGCGTGATGCAGACGGCAGAGCCGGGGGCCGTGGCCGTGATCGTCCAGGCGTTGCTCCAGATCGCGCGGGCGCCCGACAAGCCGGCGGGGCACTTCGTGGCGAAGCGCGACCTCGGCGGCGGCACGCTCTCCATCGAGCTGGCCGACGACGGGAAGGCGATCCGCCAGCTCCTGTGGCGCGACGCCGAGGGCGTCGAGGCCGGCGTCGGCATCGCCATCGCCGAAGAGGCGAAGTTGCCCGCGGAGCCGCTGGCCGACGATGTCGTGGTGGTGAACGTGCCGCGCGACGAGCTGGAGCGCACGCTCGGCCGCGGCCTGGGCCGCGCCGCCGAAATCCTCGCACACGAGCAGTCGGGCGGCAAGCTCAAGGACGGCGAGCGCATCGCCGACCGCGGGCGCCTGGTCATCCGCAAGGGGCAGCGGGTCGCCCTGCTCGAGGGCTCGCCCCTCGAAGTCGGCTTCCAGCACGGCAAGCTCCTCGCGGCCGAGGCGCGGCGGGTGGCCGACTCGGTGCTCTACGTGGCGGGCCTCTACTACACGGTGACGAAGCGGGAGTGGTTCCTCGACACCTTGCGCGGGGCGCTCGCGCGGCTCGAGCCGCACGTGCCGCAGGAGTACTGGGACGAGGTGCAGGGCCTGGCGAACGGCTCGGGGCTGGCGCCCGAGGAGGCGCGGCTGGCCAGCGTGTTCCCCGAGCTGTTCCACTGCTCGGGCTTCGCGCTCTTCGGCAAGGCCACGGCGGGCGGCAGACTGCTCCACGGGCGGGTGCTCGACTACATGACCGAGCTGGGCCTCCAGCGCGAGGCGGTCGTCTTCGTGGTGAAGAAGAAGGGCGCCATCCCCTTCGCCAACGTGGGCTACGCCGGCTTCATCGGCAGCGTGTCGGGCATGAACGCCGAGCAGGTGGCCTTCGGCGAGATGGGCGGAAAGGGCGAGGGGCAGTGGGACGGCACGCCCATGGCCATCCTGATGCGCATGGGCCTCGAACGGGCCAAGACCCTCGACGACGCCATCCGCATCTTCCGCGAGGCGAAGCGGACGTGTGAGTACTACTACGTCATCTCGGACGGCAAGGGCCCGAGCGCCGTCGGCGTCGCCGCGACGCCCGACCGAATCGAGTTCGTCAAGCCCGGCGAGGCCCACCCCAGGCTCCCGGCGCCCGTGGACGACGCGGTGCTGCTCTCGGCCGGCACGCGGCTACAGGAGCTGGTGAAGGCGGTGAAGGCGAAGCACGGGCAATTCGACGAGAAGGCGGCCATCGAGCTGATGAAGCGGCCCGTCGCCATGCGGGCGAACCTGCACAACGTGCTCTTCGTGCCGCAGGACCTCGTGTTCCACGTGGCCAACGCCAAGGGGCGGTCGCCCGCGTGCGACCAGCCCTACGTCCGCTACAGCCTCCGCGACCTGCTCGACGAAATGGCCAGGCCCCTCCCCCCGCCCGGCAGGAAGCCCCGCCGAGGCGGGGATTCCTTCTAGGAGCCTGTCCAGAAATCCACGTGCGGCTGCGACGCCGCGATTGAGGCCGCGGGCGGGGTCCTCCTCCTGCGCCGTCGCGCGGCGAAGTGGAGGGCGATGGCGCCGAGGGCGATGGCGAGGCCGAGCGCGCCGACGAGGAGGCCGGCCTGGGTGGGCGCCAGGGCGCGGACGACCGCGGTGGCGAGGTCGGGCGGCGAGCCGTCGGTGTGGGCCTGCGCGAGGGCGACGACGGCGGTCATGCGCCGCACGGCGAGAAACAGCCCGAGGGCCGGCCCGCCGAACGTGACGGCCAGCCCGGCGATCAGGGCGAAGAAGTGAGCTTTCTTCATCCTCGGCTCCAAGGGGGTAACCGGGGGAATCCTACCATGAACCGCAGCGCGCGGCAAACGCCCCCGGCCAGGGGTCACATCTTCATTTCGCACATGGCGGCTATGTGCCAAGTGAAGATGTAACCCCGGCGTGCGGCCCGCGGGCAGCGATTCTCGCCGTGCGCCGTGTTGCAAAGGAGGTGGGGCGCTAGTATAATCGGGAGCCTGCGTGGGTGTGTCCTCCGCGCGTGGGGCGTTGGAGACAGAGCGTTGGCAGGGTTCACGTTCGTTGGCCGCGAGGCTCAAGTCGCCGCGTTCCGGCAGATGCTGGAGCGCCCGGAGGGGGAGGCGCTGCTGGTGGCGGGCGCGGAGGGCTGCGGCAAGTCGCACCTGCTGCGTCAGTTGCGGCACGAGGCCGAGCGCGTGGGACGCCACGTGGTGCTGCACTGCTGCCTGGGGCACCTGCTGGACGCGGACCTGCGGCAGTATGCCATCCTGAGCTCGGTGGCGGCGGCCCATGAGCCGGCCGCGCTGCACGCGGGGGGGATGCCGTCGGAGAGAGGCCCCGCGGGGCGGCTGGTGCCCAATCCCCGCGAGTTCTTCGGCCACCTGCTGGGCGAGGACCACCGCCCCGTGAGCGAGAAGCTGCTGGGGCTGCTCTCGGTGGCCTCGGGCCACCTGGCCCCCGAGAGCCGCCTCGTGCTGCTGCTCGACCTGGGGCGCGCCCAGAGCGGGAATGCCTTTCCCGTGGAGTACCTGACCCGGCGCCTGCCCGAGAACGTGAAGCTGGTGATCGCGGCAGGCGTGGTCCCCGAGGGTTTGGCCGACCTGCGGAACGCGGCGATCGTGCCCGAGCTGCCGCCCTTCGGCGAGGCAGAGGTCGCGCGGCTGCTGGACTTCCATCTGCCGCGCGGGACGGCGGTGCAGCCGCTGGCGGCGGTGGCCCTCGAGGTGTTCCAGGGCTCCCCCCTGCTGACCGATCTGGCGGCGAAGCTGGTCGCGGACTCGGCGAGCCCCGCGGCCGCCCTGGGCACCCTGCCGGCGTCGGCCCCGGACCTCTGCCAGCAACTGCTGGCCCACCTGAGCGAGGAGCAGCGCGCGCTGGTGGACTGCCTGGCCCGCGTGCCGTCGGGGCTGGATGCGACGGCGCTGCGCGTGCTGCTGGGCCTCTCGGAGGCGGATCTCCAGCGGCTGTTGCTGTGCGAGGAGATCCGCAACGTGGTGGTGCTGCAGCGCGGGCCGCGGGGCATCGATGCCTGCCTCTCCCACGAGAGCCTGGGCGACCTGTACCTCGGCGAGAAGGACCCGCAGACCGCGGTCTTCCACAAGCGCGTGGCCGCGCACTTCCTGGGCCTCGTGCACAAGGACCCCCACCACGTCGAGGCCCTCAGCGCGCATTCCTACCACATCCGGCTCTCGGGCGACCCCACGCAGTTCATGCAGGACTTTCCCAGGACTCTCAGGCTCAAGCAGGGCCTGGGCCTCCTGCACCTGCTGGCCAGCGAGTACCGGCTGCTGCTGATGTGGTCCAGGACGAGCGACACCCCGATCAACCGCGCGCTGTGCACGGCCAACCTCGCCCGCATCTACCAGCAGCTCGGGGCGCACCAGGAGGCCCTCCGGCACCACAAGGAGGCCCTCGACACCTATCAGAAGCAGCGCGACCGCAGCGGCACGGCCGTGCAGCTCGGCTGCATCGCCTCGGCGCTGTGCGACCTCGGGCACCACGACGAGGCCATCAAGTCGCTCCAGCAGGCCATGGCCATCAACGAGGCCCTGGGCAGCAAGGCGGCCCTGGCCTCGGACCTCACGAGCCTGGGGACGCTTCAGGAGCGCCTGGGGCGCCTTCACGACGCCCTGCACTCGCACCAGCGGGCGCTCGACCTCTATCGCGGCCTCAAGGACGAGTTGGACGCCGCGACCCAGCTCAGCCGCATCGCGGCCATCCACCGCAAGCTCGGCAACCGGCGCGAGGCCGTGGCCCGGTTCCAGGAGGCCTGGCGCCTCAACAGCCGCAACGGCGCCGCGCGGGCCGAGATTGACGACCTGTGCAACCTCGGCTTCGTCTTCGAGGAACTCAAGGAGACGGGCAAGGCCGTCACCTGCGTGCAGCAGGCCATCGAGCTGGACCACTCGCTGGGCGACCGCCACGCGGAGGGCAGCCACCTGCGCATCCTGGGCTCCATGCACCTCGAGCAGCACGAGCCCGCCGAAGCGGTGCGGTGCCTCGAGCAGGCGGTCACGCTCGCCCGGTCGTTCGGCGACCCGGGCGGCGAGGCGGCCGGGCTGCTCGCCCTGGCCAAGGCCCAGCGCGCCGCGGGCCGCCCGGCCGACGCCCGGCAGGCCCTCGAGCAGGCCGCGGCTCTCGCCGCGCGCCTGAGCGATGCCGACACGGCAGAGCAGGTGCGCACCGCCCTCGGAGAACTCGGCAGCGCGTCCGGCGAGCAGGTGGAGTCCCAGGAGAAGGAGGAGTCCGAGTCGGGCGCGTCGAAGGCCGCCGCCGACGCGCCCGCCGTGGAACCTCCGCCCGAGGAGGTGGGCATCGAGGAGGCCCACACCCCGCTCGCCGAGGAGCCCGAGTTGGTCCCCGCGGCGGAAGCCGCCGAGATCCTCGGCGGCGAGGACGTGGCGGCCCTGCGCGCCGAGCTTGCCGAGGCCCGCCGCGAGATCGCCGAGCTCAAGGCCGAAGTCGAGCAACAGAAGCAGATCGCGGACGCCCTCAAGGAAGTCATGGCCAAGGCCATGCAAGACCGCTGAGCCCGAATCCCGGAGTGCTGGCCATGCTCAAGTGGCTGTTCGCACGCAAGCACAAGAGGCCAAGTGGCCCCGAGCCCGAACGCACGCCGCACGCGGCCGCCGCGGCGGCCCCCGCCAGCCGGCCCGAGGCCCCGACGCCGCTGCCCCTGGAACCCGCACCCCTGCCCCCTGCCGAGGACGCGCACAGCCGCACGGCCGACGACGTGCTCCGCATGCTCGCCACGGGCGACGAGACCCCGCCCCCCGGGGAAGCCGTCGAGGAGCCGGTGGACCCCAACCTGGGGCGGCACCTGCTCGCCGAGGGGCCGGTCACGCGGGAGTTCCTCCACCAGCAGCTCGCGGTGAGCGGCAAGGCCGACTCGTATCTGGGCCACCTGCTCGCCACCGTGCACGCCCCGGGCGAAGCGCGGCTCGTCAGGCTGCTCGCGGTGGACTATCGCGTGCCGGACGTGGACCTGAAGCAGTGCAAGATTCCCATCGCGGTGGCACGCCTCGTGCCGCTGGAGATCCTGACCAAGTACAAGATGATCCCCATCGACCGGATCGGCGACCTGTTGTGCGTCGCGTTCGCGGGCGAGGTCAACCCGAAGGCCACGGAGGCGGTCCGCCGAGCCACGGGGCTGCGCGTGAAGGCGCTCCGATGCCCCCCGCACCACATCGAAATCCTGTTGAGGCGGCTCATGCACGAGCCTGCTGCCGCCAAGCCGGCCGTCCAGGCCGTCCGCGCCCTCCCCATCTCGGATGCCGAGTACGAGGAGGCGGCCCGCGGGCCGGAGGACCGGTGGGAGGCCGTCCACGCCTCGCGAGGCCCACTCCGCGCCGTGCGGATTGCCTAGGAGCCTGTCCGAGAATCCGCGTGAGGCTGCGACGCCGGCGATTCTGGCCGCACGCGAGGCAGGCGGCACCCCACGACACCAGGGATTGCACACAGCCATGGGAGACACTGACCCCGCCGGCGCCGCGAAGCGCTGCATCCTCCTGGCCGTCCCCGAGGACGGCCTTTTCGCGCCCATCATCCAGGCGGCACTCACCCGCGGCGGGTGGGAGGCGCGCCTGGTGGACGGTGCCGAGGCCCTCCTGGCCGCGGCCGAGGAGCGCCGAGCGGCCCTGGTGGTGCTCGACATGGGGCACCGCTGGGCCCAGGAGGCCCTGGAGGCCCTGAAGATTCAGGCGGAGACCAACTGGGTGCCGGTGGTGGCCCTGTTCCCGCGCGAGCGCGACCCGCGCCGCCCCCAGGAGCTCCGCGTGCGGGCCGACGTCGAGCTGGTCGAGCCGGTCGCCATCCACGACCTCGTCGCCGCGGCCGAGAGCAAGGCCATCCGCTCCAGCCAGCCGCCTTCGGCCCGGAAGGTGCGCATGATCCTGCCCAGCCGCCCGGCCGACCTCGCGCGCGCCGTCGAGCTCACCGTGCCGCTCCTGCACGCCAGCGGCCTCGACGAGGCGGCCCAGGCCTCCCTCCAGGCCGCACTCCGCGAGGCCATCGGCAACGCCATCCAGCACGGAAACCGCCGCGACCCCGCCAAGAGCGTCCGCGTCGAGTACCGCCAGAACCCCGCCGCCGTCACCCTCGCCGTGCGCGACGAAGGCCCCGGCTTCGACGCCGAGCACTACCTGCGCCTGGCCGCGGCCACCGACGCCGCCGCCGCCGCGCGCAACCGACACGCCGAAGGCGGCCAGGGCGGACTCGGCATCCTCATGCTCACCCGCCTCACCGACCGCGTGCGCTACAACAAGGCGGGCAATCTCGTCAACCTCACCAAGTTCGTCCGACGCCGCAGTTGAATTCCCTGCCCCATAGTTGTACTCTATGGATACGCTGGATCGCTCCAGGCCACCTTTGTCGCGGCGCGGTCGCGCCCGGAGGAGATTGGACATGACGACGATGCCATTTCGGATCTCGGGTTTCGGATTTCGGACTGACAATCGCCCATCCGCAATCCGCAATCGGCAATGGTGGCTCCTGGCCTGCCTCGGCCTCTGCTGCCTGCTCACCCCCTGCGTCCCCGCGCGAGCCGCCACCTGCGTGGACCAGGCCATACAGCAGGTCGTGGCCCAACTCGAGGACGGCGCTCCCGAGGAAACCATCAACGGCATCGCCATCTGGCTCTGGCTCGACGACAAGCTCCCCGAGCCCGTGCGCCGCGCCTTCCGCGACGACCTCGAGATCGCGCTCATCAACTCCCCCCGCTTCCAGTACTTCAACCGCGACCGCTTCCGCCAAATCCTCCGCGAGCACCAGGTCACCCTCGCCCAGGTCGCCGACCCCGCCACCATGAAGGCATTCGCCGCCGCGGGCATTGACGGCTTCCTCTCCATCGAGGTGCTCGACACCTCCTTCGCGCACCCCGAGTTCCAGGAGCAGGACGCCTATTGCGTCATCCTTGCCAAGCTCACCGACGCGAAGACCGCCTCGATCGCCTGGGCCAACTTCATCGAAGGCGCCAACCCCGTGGCCCTCAAGGCACTCCTGGGCGACGTGCGAGCCGCCAAGGGCTCGACCCGCTACCGCGAGCTGGCCACGGCCATCGCCGAGAGCCTCCGCAAGGCCGACCCCCTCCAGCCGCCCCCCGCTCCCGCCGAGGGCGCCGAGCCCGACCCCACCGCCCCCGCCCCTGCCCCTGCCCCCGCTCCCGAGGCCGCCGAGGAGACCGAGCCCGCCCCCAAGGTCATCACCCTCTCCACCCCCGCCAAGGACGGCTCCGCCGGCATCGGCGTCCAGAACCCCATCAACGCCTCCTTCGACCTCAAGGCCTTCCAGGACGAGCTCCTCGTCGCCGTCTCGAAGACGCGAAACCACGCCTACGTGGACCCCACGCACATCGCGCGCCTGGTCGCGGCGTGGACCCGCGACAGCGAGGCGACCGCCACGGCGAACAAGCAGTCGCTCGCCCAGGCATTCGCCCTCGACGGCTATCTGTTTGGGGAAATCCGCAGCGCCGACGACCGCTCCATCGAGCTCTCCATGCGCCTGACCAGCCTCGCCGATGGCTCCGAGGCCTGGGCCGGCAAGTTCCACGGCGCCGACTCCTTCCTCCAGATCGAGCCCAAGCCCCTGCCCGATCCCCCCGTGCCACGCGAGGACCCCAAGGAGCCGGCCCCGCTGACCCTCGAGGACATCGAGCGCCCCCTCAAGCCCCCCGTCCCGCAGCCCGAGCTCCTTCCCCTGCCCGAAATCCCCGCCCCGCCCCGATGCTTCAACCCCCTCGCCGCGCTCCTCTACCTCCCCATCGGCCTCCCGCGCGACGCACTCGACGCCGTGTTCATGACCACCGACCGCGTCCCGCTCCTCGGCGCCGCCACCTCGGCCCTCTACCGCTACAGCGGCCTCTCCCTCCTGTGCCGGGCCGGCACCCACGAACGCTTCCGCGAGGACATCACGACCGGCCGCGCCCTGACCTTTGGGCAACTCGCCTCGACCGACCCCTTCCCCACCTTCTTCCCCCTCGTCGCCTCCGCCCGCAGCGCGCCCGGCGGCACCTCCAACTACATCCTCCAGCTCTCGCTCGGCACCCTCACGGCCTTCGACCTCCTCGACGCCACCTACTCGGTCCTCGACCGCACGCCCCTCGTCGGCACCCTCACCACCCCCATCACGCTCCCGCTCAACTACGGCTGGCGCCTCGTCCCCGACAACCACCAGGCCTACCTCGACGAGATCACCCCCGGCCGGCCCGAGAACCGCCTCACCTTCGGCTCCCTCGACACCCAGCAGCCCTGGTCCCTCCTCCCCAACGCACGCTCCTGGCTCTTCACCTTCTCCACCCCGTGGGGCAAGACGCACACCTACGGCGACTACGCACGCCGCCACGACGACGCCGTGAAGGCCAACGAGAAGCTCATCGCCGACTGGCTCGCCAAGGAGGAGGACCGCAAGAAGTACAACGACGAGGCCCTCAAGACCCTTCGCCAGCGCAACGCCGACCTCCAGCGCCGGTACCAGCAGGAGCTCGAGGCCACCCACCGCGACAACGACGCCGCGCTCCAGCGCTACCACAACGACAAGAAGGCGGCCGAGGAGCACAACCTGCGGGCCAAGACCCTCAACGCCATCTCCCAGAGCGTCCTCGACCTCCCGGGCGCCCTCGTCCCCAAGCCCCCGCGGCCCGCCATCCCGGCCAGGCCGCGCCCGCGCCCCGTCCCCAAGCCCCCTGTCACCCCGCCCGCGACGCCCCCCGCGACCCCCGCGGTCACCCCGGCTCCCGCACCGGCCCCCGCGCCGGCCCCCGCTCCGAGGCCGAGGCCCAGGCCTGCCCCCGTCCCGGCCCCGAAGGTCAAGCCGAAGGCCGCGCCGGAGCCCGAGGAGCCCGCCCCCAAGGCCAAAGCCCCAGCCGAGTGATGGCCTCTTGATGAAGACCGCCTAAAGGCCGAACTACCAACAGGTTGCGACCTGGTTCGTAGTTCGGCCTTTAGGCGGAAATGACCCGCAACGGCTCCATGCTGCCGAGAATCGCCATTCTAGCGATCTCGCGCCCCCTCCGAGGGGGCGCAAGAAGGGGTACGCCCCCGAATTCCGCTGAGAATCGCCATTTCATCCATCTTGCGCCCCTGCGCGTGCCCACACATGCGCACGACGATATGACCCGGGCCACGCGGCCACACGCCTCTCGCGCCAGCCGTAAAGCATTGGAGATTGGACGGTTACGGAACTCACGGCTCCCCGCTATCCCGCGTCCGTGCCCCCGGGCGGCCCCCATCTTGCGCCCCACGAAGCGGCAGGGGGGCGAAAGATGGGGGCCGACGCAGCGGAGCCTCCCGCCGCGCACCCCCGCCGTCCCGCCGCCGCCTGCTGCTTCCTGCCGACTGCCGACTTGCCCTACGCCCGCATCTCCTGCCCGCCGTCCACCAGGAGCGAGATGCCGGTGATGTAGGAGGCCAGGTCGGAGGCGAGGAAGAGGATGGCGTTCGCGATGTCCTCGGGCAGGCACGAGCGGCCCAGCGGCACGAGCGAGTCGTAGTGGGCGCGCACCTGGTCGGGCGCGATGCCGAGCTTCGCCGCCTGCTTGGCGATGAACTCGGCGTTCCAGATGCCGCTGCCCTCGAACACGTTGCCCGGGAGGATCGAGCAGCAGCGGATGCCCTGCTTGGCATATTCGCGCGCCCACGACTGCGCGAGGCCGATGACGCCGAACTTCGTGGCGCAGTAGTGCGACAGCTCGCTCGAGCCGCGCACGCCGCTCTTCGAGCTGATGTTGATGACGACCCCGCCCTTGCCCTGCTTCACCATCTGGGCGATGGCCGCCTTGCCGCACCACATCGTGCCCGTGAGGTTCACCGCGATCATGCGGTCCCAGTCCCTCGGCGTCATGTTCACCAGCCTCACGGGATACGACAGCCCCGCGTTGTTCACCAGGATGTCCACGCTGCCGAAGCGGGCGACGGCCTCGGCCACCATGCGGGTGGCGTCGGCCTCCTTCGAGATGTCCACCTGGACCGCGAGTGCGCCCGCGGGGGCGAAGTCCTTTTCGATCTCGGCGGCGGTCTGCTCCGCGAGGTCGAGCTTGATGTCGGCGATGGCCACGTTGGCGCCCGACGCGGCCAGTGCCCTGGCGATGCCGCGCCCGATGCCGCTGCCGCTGCCCGTCACGATAGCCGTCTTGCCGTCGAACCGAATCTCCACGTCCTGTCCCTTTCCGCGTCGCATGGCAGGGGGAATGAGCGCACTGGAGGGGATCATATCACCCTCCACCCGTCCGGTCAACCCCCCTCTACGGTCGCAGGTGCAGGCCCTCGGGGTTGCCGGCGGCGCGGAAGGCGTCCTTCAGCCAGGCAGGGTCGCCCGACTCGGGCGGCACGCAGGTGAGCGTGAGGCGCCGGTCGGCCATCGCGGCCGCCCACTGAAACACGTCGCCGTGTTGAAGGACGAAGGGCACGAGGGGGGCGTTGCGCTTCTCGAAGCAACGGCCCCCGAGGTCAACGTCCAGGGCACCCACGCGGTCGTCCCACGCCGCGGCGAAGAGGGCGGCGAAGGACACATTCCCCCGGGCGCGCAGGGTGATCCTGTCGCCATCGGCCTCCTGCCGCGACACCACGTAGTCCAGGATGGCGCACAGGTCGGTCGCGGCCATGCCCGGCAACGGACGCCCCCAGAGCATGGCGTTCCGCTGCCAGGAGCCCTCGAACGACGCGGGATTCCCCTCGCCGATGGGGCTGCACGCCCTGAAGGTGAGGAGGCCGCCGGTGAGACCCGCCATCGCCCGCAGCGAAAGCTCGCCCGTGAAACGAACATCGGGGAGGACGACGAGCGTGCCGCTCCGCGCCAGAATCTTCAATTCATCCCCCACCTTGGCGAGCAGCGCGTCCTTGCCGCCGTCGTCGCACACGATGACGACGGGCAGCTTGCCGACGCACGCCGCAGGGTGGACGATCAGGGTGGGCACGAGGATGCCGCCCTCACTGGGGATGAGGACGCGCTCGGTGGCAAGGCCATCGGCCTCCTCGGTGCGGATGACCCTGGCCTCGGCGCGCCGGGGCAATGGCTTGCCGAGCAGGTCCTCCAGCGCCCCGCGCATTTTCCTGCGATAGGCCAGCCAGTCGTCGCGGCTGGCGAGCTTCGGCGGGCCGCCCGCCTTCTGGGCGTACAGGCGGCCGATGTGGCCGAAGCCCTTGTCGCCCGTCATGTCGGCCTTGAGCTTCTGGATGGTCTCGACGGGGAATGTCTTGACCTCGGGCTCGGGCACGGGCCCGCCGTGGTCCTTGTTGCGGAGCCATTTCTCCATCCACCAGACCATCCGCTCGCGCTTGGCCTTGTCGTAGCTGTGCTCGGTGGGCCAGTACTTGCAGTCGAGGCGGCCGGCCAGGCCGTTGGCCTCGTAGAGCCTGCGAATCGTCGGGTAGTTGTTGGCCTCGAACGAGCGGGTCCAGTCGTTCATCGTGAGATACTGGACGGCGCAGGGGAGGCCGAGGGCGCTCAGCTCGGGCTCGTCGGTGTGCCGCATGATGTTCGGGAAGTGGTTGCAGGCGCAGTGGTGGGCGCCGACGAACACGATTTCGCGGCAGTCGCAGGTCATGCCCACGATAGTCGCCGCCTTCACCCGCTCGTCGGCCGCGACGAGCATCTGGGTCTGGAGCCCTCCGCCCGAGCAGGCCGTGGCGCCGATGCGCGCCTTGTCCACTTCAGGCAGGCTTGCCAGGTAGTCGAGCGCCCGCATGTTGTTCCAGATCATCAGCGTCTGGTGCGAGATGCCGAGGGTGGGGTCCTCGTAGTGGTTCTGGGTCGAGGAGAAGACCACGTAGCCCATCTTCGCCAGGACGAGGCAGCGCTTCTGCACCTCGGGATGCGCGTTGCCGTTCGGCCAGTGCCCGTGCGGGCAGAGGATGGCGGGCGCGGGCCGCTCGGCGAACTGCTTGGGCATGAAGAGCAGGCCCGTGGTGTAGACCTCGGGCCAGAGCCGACAGGCCACGCGGCGGACGGTGCACCACTCGTGGTCGAGCGGCTCGGAGAGGCGGGCGTCGAGCGGCACGCGCTCGGGCAGCGGCCACAGCCCGGCGCACTCCAGGAGCTTCTGGCGGAGGGCCTTCTGGTGCGCCTGGAACTCCTCGCCCTTTCGCACCTCGAGCGGCTTGGGGCGGCACATCTCCTCGAAGTAGCCCACGAGCATCGCCGCCACCTCGCGGCGCTCGGCGAGGACATTCGTCTTCCGCTCCCAGGCCCACGGCTCCGCCGCAATCGCCCGGCTCAGGAGAACCGCTGCGCCAGCAACCAGAGCAAAGGACCTTTGCATTGACAGACCCTCGCAAGCGGCGCTTCCTCCTGACGCCTCCCTTCATAGGATGTTGGTGGCCCCCTGTCAAGCGCGCTGGGCTTGATCGGGGGCAGCAGGAAGGCTAGGATGAGGACGCCACAAGGAAAAGGGGGTTGGCTATGGACCCACGGCCTGATCTGCTCGACGCGCGGTCGCCCAAGAGGATCGAGGTGTTCCAGATCACGGGCGAGGACTGCCCGTCGAGCCACGTGTACATGGAGGCGCAGGTTTTCACGCCCGATTCGCGGCGCTTCATCCTCCATCGCTCGGCTCACGCCCACGGCAGCAGCCAGCACGACCCCGACCACCGCTACCTCATCTGCGACACGGCCAGCGGCGAGCTGACGGCCATCACCGAGGAAACCGGCACCACCGCGCCCTCCGTCTCCCCCGACGGCAAGACCCTCTACTACTTCGTCAACGAAACCCAGGTCAACGGCGGCAAGCTGACGCTGAAGCGGGTGGGAATGGACGGCTCGGACCGGCGGACGATTCTCGTTCTGGATTCGCCGCTGCCCGACACCAAGTTCCGCCCCAGCGGCATCTACCCGCTCTCGACCATCTCGTCGGACGGCAAGCGCCTCGCCCTCTCGGCCTTCCTGGGCGACGGGCAGACGAAGGACGCGCCCTTCGGCCTCATGGTCTTCGACCTCGAGAAGGCAACCGTCCGCCTCATCCTCCACGGCCAGACCTGGTGCAACGTCCATCCCCAATACTGCCGCTCGCTCGACCCGGCCGCGTCGCACGACATCCTGGTCCAGGAGAACCACGGCAACCAGTGCAACGAGCGGGGCGGCATCGTCAAGCTCGTCGGGTCCGAGGGCTGCGACATCCACGCCTTGCGCGACGACGGCTCGGCCTTCCGCAACATGCCCTGGGGCCGCGACGGCAACGAGCATCCCCAGGGCCACCAGTGCTGGCGCGGCCGCTCGACCCGGGCCATCACCAGCACCGGCACCCGCAAGCCGCCGGAGAACCAGCTCATCGAGAGCCCGCCCGCGCCCTTCGCGGGACACGTGGGCATCCGCACCCCCGGCGGCGTGCGGAACGACCTGACCCGCACGTTCCCCAAGCCGCGCTTCTGCCATTTCGGCACCGACGTCGCGGGCCGCCGCATCGTCTCCGACGCCTGGCACGAGAAGGGCTGGTGCCTCTACCTGGCCGACCTGCCGGCGAAGGAGGGTGAGCCGCTGGAGAAGTGGTGGTATCTCCTCGACCCGCGCGCGACGCGCACAAAGGGCGCACACCCCCACCCCTTCCTGTCGCCCGACGGCTCGATGGCCTTCTTCAATTCCGACGAGGGCGGCCTGCTCCAGGCCTACATGATTCGCGGACTGGACACGCTTCGGTGAGGAGAATCGCCCCCTTCGGGGGCTGCGAGGAGGCTGTGATGAACATCACACGTCGGTGGTTCCTCTCGCGTTCCGGGGCCGTGGCCGCCTCACTTGGGGCGTTCGCGGGCAAGGCCGCGCTCTCAGGAGAGAAGGTTATGCTCCCCGCCGTAGACACGCACCAACACCTCTGGGACCTCGCGAAGCTCCGCCTGCCGTGGCTCAAGCCGGGCAGCGATCTGAGCCGCAGCTTCGTGATGAAGGACTACGTCGAGGCGATCGACGGCCTCAACGTGGTGAAAGCCGTCTACATGGAAGTGGACGTCGCGCCCGAGGACAAGCTGGCCGAGGCCGAGTACGTGGTGGGCCTGTGCAGGCAGAAGGACAATCCGACCTGTGCCGCAGTGATCGGCGGCCGCGTGGCCGAGCCGGGCTTCAAGGACTACATCACACGCTTCAAGGGCAGCCCCTACGTCAAGGGCGTGCGGCAGATCATCGGCAAGCCCGGCCAGTGCCTCGAAGATGCCTTCGTGAAGGGCATTCGCCTGCTGGGTGGGCTGGGGATGAGCTTCGACGTCTGCACGAGGCCGGCCCTCCTCGCCGACGCCGCGAAGCTCGTCGAGGTGTGCCCCGACACCCGCTTCGTCGTGGACCACTGCGGGAACGTGCCGCCCAAGAGCCTGCTGCCCGGCGGCGATGAGGCCGTCGCCGAGGCCTGGCGCCGCGATATGGGTCGGCTCGCGAAGGCGGGCGGCCGCGTCGTGTGCAAGCTCTCGGGCATCGTGGCGAGCCTGCGGAGAGGCGAGTGGTCAGCCGACGACCTGGCCCCCGCCATCAATGCCTGCATCGAGACCTTCGGCCCCGAGCGCTGCGTGTGGGCCAGCGACTGGCCCGTGTGCACCCGCGGCGCGGCCCTGCGCGAATGGCTCACGGCGTTCCGCCAAGTCATCGCCCCCCGCCCCGAGGCCGACCAGCGCAAGCTCCTCCACGACAACGCCGTCCGCTTCTACGGGCTGAGGGATTAGACGCCGATGCCCAGCAGGTGCCCGAGCTGGTAGGCGATGAGCGTGAGGAGGTAGGCGAGTGCGGTGAGGCCGCCGAGCTGGAAGAGCGCCCAGCGCCAGGAGCCGCTCTCGCGGCGCGTGGCGGCGATGGTCGCCACGCAGGGCATGCTCACGAGGCAGAAGAGCATGATGCAGAAGCCGGTGAGCGGCGAGTAGTCCTGGCGGAGGTGCTGGCGGAGGGCTTCGCGGTTGGCCTCGCCGGAGCCGACGGCGTAGACGATGCCCATTTGTGCGACGAATGCCTCCTTGGCGGCGAAGGCGCCGATGAGGGCCGTGCCGATCCGCCAGTCGAAGCCCAGCGGCCGCAGCGCGGGCTCGATGGCTTTGCCGATTCGCCCCGCCGCCGAGTGGGCCAACCGCTCCGCCGCCTGGCTGTGCTCGGCGGCGGCCAGCTCGGCCTCCCGCTTCGCCGGGTCGGCCAGGCGCTCGGCGTTCGCGCGGCGGGCCGCGTAGTCCTGGCTGAACTGCGTCTTCTTCGGATAGGTGGTGAGCGCCCACAGGATGATGGAGAGGGCGAGGATGACGGTGCCGGCCTTCCTGACGTAGAGCCAGCCGCGCTCCCACATGTGGATGGCGAGGCCGCGCAGCGTGGGCATGCGGTAGGGCGGCAGCTCCATCACGAGCGGGGTCGTCTCGCCCCGCAGCACGGTCATCCGCAGCACCTTGGCGGCCAGGACGGCCAGGACCACGCCAATGAGGTACATGAGGAAGTACATGACGGGCTGGAGTCGCAGGGCGATGGGGCCGGCGTGCACGAGCACGCGGTCGGCGAAGAAGGCGCCGACGATGACGGTGTAGATGACGAAGCGGGCGGAGCAGCTCATCAGGGGCACGACGAGCATGGTCGTCAGCCGGTCGCGGCGGCTATCGAGCGTCCGCGTCGCCAGCACGGCCGGCACAGAGCACCCGAAGCCGATGAGCATGGGAATGAAGCTCTTGCCGTGCAGGCCGATCTTGTGCATCAGGTGGTCCATGAGGAACGCCGCGCGAGCCATGTAGCCGGTGTCCTCGAGGAACGCGATGGCCAGGAAGAGGAGCAGGATGTAGGGCAGAAAGGTGAGCACGCCGCCGACGCCGGCGATGACGCCGTCGCACAGGAGGTCGCGGAGCGCGCTCTCGGCCCCCGCGGGCCACAGCCCGGCCACGGTGCCCGAGAGCCAGCCGAAGAAGCTCTCGATCCAGTCGGTCGGCGCGTGGCCCACCGAGAAGGTGAACTGGAAGGTGAGGTAGGTGAGGAGCAGGAAAAGGGGCAGGCCGATGGCGCGGTGGAGGATCACCGCGTCAATGCGGTCGGACATCGAGTGGCGTGCCTCGACGGTGCGGGTGACGGCCTCCTGGCAGGCGCCGGAGATGAAGCCGTAGCGGCGGTCGGCGAGGACGGTTTCGGGGTCTTCGCCGAAGATGTGGCGGAGGTGCTGGCGGGACGCGGCGGCGGCTTCGAGCAGTTCGGCCCCGCCGGCCCCCCCTTGCTCGATGCGCTCGCGGATGATGCGGTCGTCCTCGAGGAGCTTGATAGCGAGCCAGCGCGGGGGATAGTGGCCGGCCAGACCGGGGCGGGCGCGGATGAGGGGCTCGAGCTTGTCCAGCTCCTCGTCCATCTCGCGGCCGAAGTGGATCTCGGCGGGGCGCAGCACGTCGCGCCCCTCGGCGATGTCGAGGATGGCGTCGAGAAGCTCGGCCGTGCCCTTGTTCCTGTGGCCGATGGTGGGGACGACGCGAGCGCCAAGCAGCTCGCCGAGGCGCTGGTGGTGGATGGCGAAGCCGCGGCGCTCCGCCACGTCGCTCATGTTCAGGGCCAGGACCAGCGGCACGCGGAGCGCGATGAACTGCGTCGCCAGGTAGAGGTTCCGCTCGAGGTTCGAGGCGTCCACCACATCCACCACGACGTCGGGCTGCTCCTCGATGACGAAGTCGCGGGCGACCACCTCCTCGATGCTGTAGGGGGTGAGGCTGTAGGTGCCGGGCAGGTCCACCACCTGGATGCGCACGCCGCGGTGGATGCACGTGCCCTCCTTCTTCTCGACGGTGACGCCGGGGTAGTTGCCCACGTGCTGGTGGGCGCCGGTGAGGTTGTTGAAGAGCGTCGTCTTGCCCGAGTTGGGGTTGCCGGCGAGAGCGATGGTGAGGGTCTTGTGCGCCATGGGAGCCTGTCCAAGAATTCACGGGGGCCTCAGGCCGGGGGCTGGACCAGGATCTTCGTGGTCATGCCGCGGCCGAGGGCGAGGCGCGTGCCCTTGACCTCGACGAGGGCGGGACCGCGGCCGCGGTTGCGCAGCATCCGCACCTCGACACCGGGCACGAGGCCCATGGCCGAGAGGCGCGACGCCATGCCGCAGCCGGCGTCCAGCTTCACGAGGCGGACCCGCTGCCCCTCGGGCACACTGCCGAGGGCCAGCGTGCCGCCCGCGTCGCTCTTCCCTGCTCCGCGCTCCAGGGCCACCGCGAGTCCTTTCTATCCCCTCGCCTCCCTGGCGTGGGGGCCCGGGCCGGGGCGCTCCCGGGCGCCCTGGACGAACTCCACCAGGCGGTCGAGCACCTGGGCCTCGATGGCGTGCTCCATCGCGCACGCGTTCCGCTCCGCCACCGCGCGGTCGAGGCCCAGGAAGTCCGACAGGAATCCCGTGAGCACGTCGTGCCGCCGCACCATCTCGCGCGCGATCCGCTCGCCCGCGGGCGTGAGCGTCACGTAGCTGTAGGGCGTGTGGTTCACCAGGTCCTTCGAGGCCAGGCTCCGCAGCGCGCCGGTCACCGAGGGCATCTGCACGCGGAGCCGGGCGGCGATGTCGCGCACCCGCGCCACCCGCTCCTCGCGCTCGAGGTGGTAGATCGCCTCGAGATAGTCTTCCAGGCTGGCGGAGAGTTCCGGCGACACGGCGGTTGTGAACCTCGGGTAACAAAGTTAGCGTCGCCTAATTATACCCGCCCAGACCCCCGCGTGTCAAGCGCGAATGCGAAGACAACTTGACCCGGCGAGCCGCAATGACTACCCTAGAGTTCTGCGCCGCAGCGCGTGCGCCCTGCGCACAGGCTGCGCGGGGCAAGACTCGCCCCTCTGGTTGCGGCCCTGTGGTCCGGGGCATTCCCGCGAAGAGGAGAACGGTCGTGCGAAGCATAGCGGTGGTCCTGGGCTGTCTGGTCGTGATGGCGCTCGGGTGCGGCCAGGAGGGCGGCCGGGGCGGCGCGAAGAAGCGGGGCACTGGCACGCCCCTGGCCGGGAAGAAGGCCGTCCTCATCGTCGCCCCCAAGGACTTCCGCGACGAGGAGCTGGAGGCGCCCCTGGCGCTCCTCCGGGCGAAGGGCTGCTCGGTGGCCGTCGCCTGCTCCTCGCTCGACGAGGCGGCCGGCATGCTCGGCGCGAAGGTCAAGCCCGAGGTCCTCCTGAAGGACATCGCGGCCACCGACTACGATGCCATCGTGTTCGTCGGAGGCGTGGGCGCGAGCGTCTACTTCGACGACCCGACCGCCCACGCGCTGGCCAAGGACGCCGTGGCCGCCGGCAAGATGCTTGCCGCCATTTGCGTCGCCCCGTCCATCCTCGCCCGCGCCGGCGTGCTCCGCGACAAGGAGGCGACCGCGTGGGACTCGCAGAAGGACGACCTGGAGAAGTGCGGCGCCCGCTGGTCCGACGGGCCCACCGCGCGCGATGGGCGGATCATCACGGGCAACGGGCCGAAGGCCGCCAAGCGGTTCGCCGAGGCGCTCGTCGAGGCCCTCGCCGAGCCGCCCAAGCCGTGACGAGGGAAGGGCCATGCGCGAGGAAGGCACCGTCGTGGACGTCGAGGGGCGGCTCGCGCGTGTGCGCATGAAGCCCGGAGCTCAGTGCGGCCGGTGCTGCGCCTGCTCCGCCCTGGGCGGGGGCGACCGCGAGCTGGAGGTCGAGACCGACCTCCCCCTCCTACCGGGCTCCCGTGTCCTCGTCGAGATCCCCCGGGGCAATCCCTGGCTCAGCTCGCTCCTGCTCTTCGTGCTCCCGCTGGCCGGGCTGGTTGCGGGGGTTATCGTCGGCGCGCAGTGGGGAGGGGGCGACGCCGCGCCTCTGCTTCTCGGCTTCGGCCTGCTTGTCGCGCTCTTCGCCATGGCTGCGATCATTGACAAGACCATCATCCGCAAGCGCCAGAAGCCGCCGGCCATTGTCGAGGTGCTGGGGCCCGACACGTAGATGAGCGCACCCGTGCTGCCCATAGGACCCATGGGACGCATGGGACATATGGGACCTGGGTGTTCTGCCCCATAGGTCCCATATGTCCCATCGGTCCCATCTCAACCGCCGAAAGGAACACCCAATGCCCAGGCCCAAGCGTGCGGCGCCCCCCGCCCCCGAGCGGGTCATCCGCGTCGCCTTCATCGGCGCGGGGGCGCGCGCCACGATGTCGCACTACCCCTCGATCCGCGACCTCCCGGGCGCCGAGATTTGCGCCATCGCCGAGCTGGACGCCGCGAAGCTGCGCAAGGCCGCCGAGCAGTTCGGCGTCAAGGCCATCTACACGAGCCACCGCGAGATGCTCGAGAAGGAGCGGCCCGACGTCGTCTACGCCATCATGCCGCCGCACCACCTCTACGATGTGGCCTTCGCCGTGATGAGCGCCGGCTGCCACCTCATCATCGAGAAGCCGCCTGCCGTCGCCGCCGAGCAGACCCGCCAGATGGCCGTCCTCGCCCGGAAGAAGGGCCTCATCACCGGCGTCACCCTCCAGCGCCGCTACAGCCCCGTCGTCCGCGCGGCCAGGAAGCTCTGCGAGGAGCGCGGCCCCGTCCACTCCGCTGTCGCGACCTTCTACAAGAACACCGTCGGCGCCGGCCCCTACTACGGCGGGGCGATGGACATTCTGACCTGCGACGCGATCCACGCGGTGGACACGCTCCGCTACCTGTGCGGCGGCGAGGTGCGCAGCGTGGCGAGCGACGTGCGCCGCCTGCTGGCCGAGCACTTCACCGCCCACTACGCTCTCGTGCGCTTCGACTCTGGCGTCACCGGCGTGCTCTTGACCAACTGGATGGCGGGCCGCCGCTTCTTCACGTTCGAGGTGCACGGCACGGGCATCTCGGTCTTCGGCGACCCCGAGGAGGGCGGCAAGGCCTACGCCGACAACCAGAAGGAGCCGCTCCGCACCCTCGACCCCTTCGACCTCGCCGCGAGCAAGGAGCCGCACCGCGCCTACGGCGAGTACGACATGAACGCCCACTTCCTCTCCTGCGTCCGCCGCGGCGTGCAGCCCGAGACGAACCTCGATGACGCCGTGAAGACGATGGAACTCGTGGACCGCATCTACCATTCGCAAATCTGACGCCGGCGACAAGGCCGCCGCAGGAGCACCCCCTCGGTTTGAAACGAGGGGGAGCCATGCGTAGACTATGGCGTGTTCTGAGGCGTGGGCGGTCCGCATGGGGCAGGCTTGCGCCGCGCGGAGGCGGGAAACCACAGGAGCGTTGCAGTGCCGCGGAAGTTGGTGGCCGAGGCGTGGCGCCGGCTGCGCACGCCGGGGGTGCCGTTGGGGCTCATCCTGGCCGGTGTCGTGGGCGTCGGGGCCGGGCTGGGTGCGGTGCTGTTCCGCTGGCTGATCGCCACGTTCCAGGGGCTGTTCTTCGGGGGCGGCAGGGAACTGCTGGGGTTCCTGGGGCAGTACTACGTGATCCTGGTGCCGGCAGCGGGCGGGTTGCTGGTGGGGCTGATCGTGAACTACTTCGCCAAGGAGGCGAAGGGGCACGGGGTGCCCGAGGTGATGCTGGCCGTGGCGGCGAAGGGGGGGCGAATCCGGCCTCGGGTGGCGGCGGCCAAGATCCTGGCGTCGGCCGTCTGCATCGGAAGCGGCGGCTCGGTGGGCCGCGAGGGGCCGATCGTGCAGATCGGCTCGGCGCTCGGGTCCACCGTGGGCCAACTCCTGCGGCTGCCGACCGTGTGGCTGCGGACCCTGGTGGGCTGTGGGGCGTCGGCGGGCATCTCGGCCACGTTCAACGCGCCGCTCGGCGGCTGCTTCTTCACGATGGAGCTGCTGTTCCGGTCGTTCGCCACCAAGGGCTTCGCCTTCGTCGTCGTCAGCGCCGTCGCCGGCAACCTGGTGGCGCTGGCCTTCCTGGGCAACAGCCCGGCGTTCGTGGTCGGCAACTACGCGCTGGCCGACGCCCGCGAGATGCTGCTCTACGTGGGACTGGGCGTGCTGACCGGGCTGGTGGGCGTGGCGTTCATCAAGACCATTCACTTCTCCGAGAACCTCTTCGAGGCCATCCGCCGCATCCCCGAGTGGGTGAAGCCGGTGATCGGCGGGCTGATCGTGGGCTGCATCGGCCTCTACTCGCCCGACCTGTTCGGCGTGGGCTACGGCAAGACGCCGTGGGTGGGCCACGCGAGCATTGACAACGTGCTGGCGGGGGAGATTCCGCTCAAGGTGCTGCTCGTCCTGGTGCTCCTGAAGCTGCTGGCGACCTCGACGACCATCGGCAGCGGGGGCAGCGGCGGGGTGTTCGCCCCGAGCCTGTTCCTCGGGGCGATGACGGGCGGCATCGTGGGACTCGCGGCGGCGCGCTTCTTCCCCGGCAGTCCTACGGGCGAGGGCGCCTATGCCCTGGTCGGCGCCGCGGCGCTCTTCGCGGGCGTCGCCAGGGCGCCCATCACCAGCGTCGTGATGATCTTCGAGCTCACACGCAACTACGCCCTCATCCTGCCCGTGATGACCACGGTCGTCGTGTGCACCGGCATCGTGCGCCTGTTGAGCCGCGAGACGATCTACACCGAGAAACTCATCCGGCGCGGCATTGACCTCCAGAAAATGGGGCGCGCCCGGCTCGTCGCCGGTGTGCGCGTGGGCGACGTGATGACGGTGGACTTCCCGACCGTGCCCGGCGCCATGAGCCTCGCGGACCTCGCCGCGAGATTCCACGACACCGGCCACCATGGCTTCCCCGTCCTCGACAGCAAAGGCAAGCTCTGCGGCGTCGTCACCCTCTCCGACCTGCGCGAGGCCGAGCAGTTGATCGGTCACGAGGCCCTGGTCGTCGCCGACATATGCTCCCGCTCCCTCCTTACGGCCTATCCCGACGAAACCGTGGGCGACGTGCTCTCCCGTGCCGCCGAGAGCAACTTCGGGCGCATCCCCATCGTGGACCCGGATGACGAGGGCAGGCTGCTCGGCGTCTTGCGGCGCACAAGCCTCGTGGAGGCCTGGCACCACGCCATCGAGCGCGGCGAGGAACTGATCTGAGCCGCCATCCGCCCTGGGCCAACCCCCTACACACTGCCGGGAGGCCGCAGGTGGGCCTGGAGGTCGGCGTCGAAGCGGCGGAAGATGTCCGTCAGGCGGGCCACGATGTCCGGATGCTCGCCCGCGACGTTCTTCGTCTCGCCGATATCAGTCAAGAGATCGAACAGCAGCGGCGCTTTCTCCTGCGGCGCGCCCTTGGTCTGCGGTCGCCCGCCGGGCGCGACGACGTGGAGTTTCCACTTCCCCTGCCGCACGGCGGCGAGTTGGCCCTGCGCCGTGTGGTAGAAGAAGGCGTCGTAGGGCGATTTCGCCCCGGCCTCCCCTGCCAGCAGCGGCCAGATGTCCTTGCCGTCAATGATGCGGTCCTTGGGCGCCTCCGTGCCGGCGAGCCGGGCGAAGGTGGGCAGCAGGTCCATGATGGTCGCCACCTCGCGGCATTCTGCGCCCGCGGGCACTTGCCCGGGCCAGCGGACGATGCACGGCTCGCGCATGCCGCCCTCCCAGGTGGAGCCTTTCTTGCCGCGGAGCGGGCCGGCCGAGCCGGCGGCAGGGCCGTTGTCCGAGGTGTAGACCACCAGCGTCTTCTCGTCTATCCCGAGCTTCTTGAGCGCGGCGAGGATCTGCCCCACGCTCCAGTCAATGCACTCGATGACGTCGCCGAAGAGGCCCGCGCCGCTCTTGTCCTTGAACCTCTCGGAAATATGCAGCGGGTAGTGCGGCATCGTGTGCGGCAGGTAGAGGAAGAACGGCTTGTCCTTGTTCGCCGTGATGAAGCGGACGGCCTCCTCGGTGTACCGCTCGGTCAGGGTCGCCTGGTCAACGGGATACTCGATGACCTTGTCGTTGCGCATCAGCGGCACGGTGCTGCGCTTGTGCTCGCCCTTGCGGCGGACCTCGTCGCTGAGGTCCGCCGGCAGCTTCGCGTCGGGCGCGTAGTCCATGTCCGGCGGCAGCCACATGTCGTTGCTGAAGGGAATGCCGAAGTAGTAGTCGAAGCCCTGGCTGGTGGGGAGGAACTGCTTCTGGTAGCCGAGATGCCACTTGCCGATGCAGGCGGTGGCGTAGCCCTGTGGCTTGAGCGCTTCGGCGACGGTTACTTCGGAAGGGTTCAGGCCCTTGGTGGAATTGGGGAAGAGCACGTGCTGGTGCATGCCCACCCGCCGCGGGTAGCAACCCGTCATCAGCGACGAGCGGGTCGGCGTGCACACGGGGGCGGTGACGTAGAAGTCCGAGAAGCGCGTGCCCTCGGTGGCCATGCGGTCAATGTTGGGCGTCTTGAACTTCGTGGCGCCGTAGCAGCCCAGGTCGCCATAGCCCTGGTCATCGGCATAGATGACGATGAAGCTCGGCTTCTGCGGCGGCGCGGCGGCAGCCTTTCCCCCGGCCATCAGGGCCGGCGTCAGCGCCCCCACGGTGCCGAGAAAGCGGCGGCGGGTGAGCGTCGGCATCTTCTGCTCCTTTCTGTTAGAGGCGCCTGCCCCCGCCGGCAAGAGCGTCCACTGCGCGCCCACGCCGCGAAGGCCACGTTCGGAGTGCGGGCTTTAGCCCGTATCTTCGCGGTCGAATCGCCAATCCAAGATACGGCCTGAAGGCCGCACTCCGAACCGGGGACTTTCCGCAACAAGAACGAGTTGATACATCTATTCCCCTCGCAGATCAAGCCGCCCTGCGAACCGCACCGCGGCGGGATGAGAAACAGCGCGAGTGTTGTCCAACTAGGGCGGGAGCGCTCAGCGGCCGCGGGGCGGCAGCGCGGGCGTCGGCTCTCGGCCCAGCAGCAAGGCGTCGAGCTTCGTGCCGTCCTCGCGGCACGAGACCTCGATGAGCGCCACGCCGGCGTCGAGGCGCATCGCCGTCGCCTCGGCCGCCTTGCCCGCGCGGAACGGCGTCCACTCCCACGTCGCGTGCACGCCCGTGTGCCATTCGGCGCGCGACAGCACGTCGCGGCCCGCCTGCCGCACGCGGACGAAGAACGAATCGTCGTCGGGCGTCGCCGCCTGCACGCGGCCGAGCAGGTAGTAGTCGCCTGCCTTCGGCACGTGAACGGTCCACAGCGCCCGCGCGGTGGGGCTGCTCCCCTTGCCTCCCGGCTCGCCGGGCACCCAGAGGAACTTCCCGCCCGAGGCCGCCCCATCTCTGTCCACGCGGAACGGCGGCACGACGAATGCGGCGGATTCGGCCTCGAATGGCTCGCCCGCCCGCGCGGCGCCGCGGGCGCCCCGCTCGGCCCGCTCGAGGAGGCGTCGGTAGGTGCGAATCGGCTCGACCTGGCCCAGGATTTCGCGGCCCAGGTCGCGGCCGTTGACCATCAGCAGCGCGTTCTCACTGCCCGGCTCCCAGCCCTCGCACGCAAGGCGCTGCTCCCTTACCACGTCGGCCACGAGGCGGAGGCGGCGGCCCGCGGCGGGCACCGACACGTCCACCTGGCTCCCCTCGACCTTCGCCTCGGCGCCGGCGAAGTCGCGGCGGAACGCGGCGAACGCCGCATCGTCCAGCCCCTCGGCGGCGCGCGCCCACACGGCCACAGTGGCCCGCGCCTTGGGCGGCCCGGCCTCGTGCACGCACGTGAGGCGCATCACGGGATGCTTCCCGCCGTCGCTCACCAGTACCACGGGCGCGCCCAACACAAACCGAATCCCGACCGCAACGTCCTCGACCCGCAGGCACACGGCGGCCCCCTCGGGCACGGGCATTTGGCCCTGCGGCTCGACCTTGGCGGGCGCATCGCCAACCCATACCTCGGCCTTCGAGGGAAGCACCACGTGCGAGAAGAGACACGTCGGCTCCGGCGCCCACCGCTTGAACGTGCCCACCCCAGGGTCGGCCGACGACAAGACCAGAGCGTCCCGCTCGTGCTGCGCGCTCATCTGGAACGGCACGAGGTGCAGCGCCTTGGCATGCCCGCCGCCGGTGAGGGCCTTTCTCTGGCCGTAGGCGTCGCCGCGGGCGTCCATCAGGAAATTCACGACCGGCATCGCCGGCCCACCGGGCAGGTTCACGACAAGCTGCTTGCCCGTCGGCTCGTAGATGGTGCCCGAGCCGATGCTGAAGCGGCGGCCGACATAGTTCGCGGCGCGCTGCCAGGGCTCCGCGCCCCAGCGCTGGTGCACCATCCTGGGCGGCACTGTGACGATGGAGCTTCTCAGGTCGCGCGGCGGCTCCCAACGGCAAAGCTCGAGAAACGTGCCCGGCACGAAGGGTGGGTCGCTGGGGACCCAGCCCGCCACCTTCAGGTGCACGTCGAGGTAGCCGTGGCCCGTGAGGTAATCGTAGTCGCGGCTGTGCGCGCCGCCCAGGCGGAGGCCCGGCTCGAACCAGTTCGCCGCGATGTCGGTCCAGAAAAAGCGCAGCGCCGCCTCGGCCTTCTCCCGCCCCGCGGCCCGCTCCGCGAACCGGGCGATCAGCCCCAGTGAATCGAGGTCAACGCCATAATAGGTCGGGCTGACGTACTCGTGGACCCCGCAGTCCCAGGCGTGGAGCAGCCAGCGGTCGAGCATCGCGTAGCCCTCGTCGGCCAGGTCGGGGCGGCCGGTCGCCTCGCCGATGGCGATGCAGTTCCACGTCTTCATCAGGAAGATGTTCGTGTAGGTCTCGGCCACGCGATGCCGGCGGATGCCCTCGACGCTGAAGCGGATGAGGCGGTCGAGTCGCTCGACCCCTTCGGCATCGAGCCGTTTCTTGTGCCGCATCCAGACCAGGATGCCCTGCTGCATCGAGAACTCGACCGCGTTCAGGTCCTCGGGCCGCTCGGCCCGCCAGTACCAGCGGAAGTTCCCGAACGTGCGGCTCTTCTCATCCCGGTCCTGCATCTGCTCGGCGAGGCCGAGGGCCTTGGCGATTCGCTCGGGGTGCCAGCCGATGGCCGCGGCATCGAGTGCGAAGCCGAACAGCTCGCGCACGCCCATATTCGGAGGTGTCTTCTCGACCTGCGCCCATCGCCGTTCCAGGCGCGCCGCCACCTCGTCGCCCCTGTCCGCCGCCGCGGCGAGCCAGGAGACGGCGCCCAGCGCCATGCCAACGGCTCCAGCAACGCCCTTCATGCCTTCCCTTTGCCTCCAGCAGCCATAACACTTTGGGCCAACGGGACTTCCACCCGGCAACTGCAATCGCAAGTGCAATCGTGCCAGGCACAAGTGGTATTCTACCCATTCTGCAGCACCCATTCCACCCATTCTGTATCACCACCATTCCGTCATAAGGTTGATACACAATGCTGGGGAGGCGACAACGGGCGATTCTCGCCATTCTGTTCATTCTGTATCACCCCGCCCCTCCCTAGGGTTGATACACAATGGGCGCGGCTTCCCGCGTCAACGGTACCTGGTTGGCTCCCGCGCTTGCTGTCGGTCGCTCCGGGCGGTAGAATCCTCGGCGGGAGAGTCGGGAAGCACATCGTGAGGAGTGGGCGGGCATGGCGTTGAGCACCAGAGAGAGAGGAATTGTCCGCGACCTGGCGAAGCAGGTGGCCGAGGTGGCCAGCCTGCCCATCATGGCCGAGCGGCGGGCGATGTGGAAGCGACACAACGCCCTCCAGCGCGTGAGGCCGATGATCCTGGTCTCCCCCGAAGGCTCGTGGGGCGAGCTGCTGCCGCAATCGGTCCTGAGGTGCAAGGACGAGAAGGCACGGCGTATCGAGTGGCAGCTCCGCAGCCGGCTCTACTATCACGAACACCTCCACGACGACACGGTGATCGAGCGCGAATGGGTCGTCGGCAAGGCGATCAAGCACACGGGCTGGGGCCTGGAGCCGAAGAACATCCCCGCCACCGAGGCACGCGGGGCCTGGAAGTTCGACCCCGTGCTGAAGTCGCCCGAGGACCTCGAGAAGCTCACGTTCCCCCAGGTCGGCCACGACGAGAAGGCGACCGAACTCGCCCTCGCCGAGGCCCAGGAGCTGTTCGGCGACATTCTCGACGTGAGGCTCAAGGGCATCTCGCACATCTCCTTCCACCCGATGGCCCTCTACACCCGCCTCCGCGGCCTCAACGAGGCGATGATGGACATGGCGGTCGAGCCGAAGCTGGTGCACGACGCGATGGCGTTCTTCGAGGAGGGCCATCGCCGCGTCGTCCAGCACTACGAGCACCTGAACCTGCTGAGCCTGAACAACGACGGCACCTATCACTCCTCGGGCGGGAACGGCTACACCGACGAGTTGCCCGCGCCCGGCTTCGACCCCGCCCGCGTGCGCCCCTGCGACATGTGGGCGTCGGCCGAGGCGCAGGAGCTGGCCCTCGTCAGCCCCGAGATGCACGAGGAGTTTGCCCTCCAGTACGAGCGGCGCCTCCTGACCCCCTTCGGGCTCAACGGCTACGGCTGCTGCGAGGACCTGACGCGGAAGCTCGACTACGTGCTGGCGATTCCGAACATCCGCCGCATCAGCATCAGCCCCTTCGCCGACGTGGACCAGTGCGCCAAGAAGCTGGGGGCAAAGGCCATCTTCTCGTGGAAGCCGCACCCGTCGCACCTCGTCGGCGAGTTCGACGCCGACCGCCTCCGCGCCTACATCCGCCACGCCTGCGAGGCCACGCGCGGCTGCGTCGTCGAGATGATCCTCAAGGACACCCACACCTGCGAGCACCACCCCGAGCGCTTCACGCGCTGGACCGAGGTAGCCCGCGAGGTGGCGGAGAGGTACTGAAGATTCCGCAGGCAGGCAGGCCCTACCGCTGTCCGACCTGGGGGATGTGGTGCATCTCCCAGTCGCGTTTGCCTTCGAGCACAAGCAGCCACTGGGCGGCGGCGGAGAGCAGGTGCGCGTAGCCGCCGGTGTCGGAGAACTTGTCCCAGTCGTAGGTCGAGCCGAGGCTCGTGGGGATGTAGCCCTTCTCGTTGAAGATCGCCTGCCACGTCCGCAGCCCGCAGCCCAGCTCGCGCTCCAGCCACGCCTTCACGTCGGCCCCGGAACTGGTGAGGTAGACGCGCAGGTCCTTTCGCGTCGCGTGCTTGAGCCGCTCTTCCCAGATGCCGGGGTAGGCTTTGAGGGCCTGGAGTGCCCAGCCGCAGCAGACCATGTTCTGGGGGCCGAAGCGGGAGCCCATGGGCTTGACGCTCTTGTGGGGGCCTTTGCGCTCGGAGCGGTAGTCGGTCGGCTTGCCGTCCACGGCGTTGTAGGGGAAGAGGTCGAACTTGTTGATACCGGGCGGCATTTCCCAGTCGTCGCACCAGGCGCGGAAGAGCATCGGCTCGGTGTAGGCGTCGTAGATGGTCTTGAAGGCGAGCGGCTTGGGCAGCTTGCCGCCGGCCCTCGCGATGCCGAAGTAGTAGCGGTACTGCTGGTCGTCGGCGAAGCCGGGGAAGCTGTACTGCTTGCCCGGCTCGAAGTCGTAGAGGGCGCGGGTGTAGTGGTTGCTGGGGTTCCACAGCGCCTTGTCTTCGGGGTCGGGCACGCGCTTCATCAGCTCGGGGTCGTTGAGCGCCAGGGCCGCGGGCGCGACGCACATGGGGATGGGGCCGTGGTGGCGCATGCGACTCTCGTGCAGGTTCTTCGCGGCCTCGGCCAGCTCGGCGGCGAGCTTCTTGTCCGCCTCGTCGGGTGAATCCTTGAAGAGCAGCCACGCGAGCTGGAGCATCACGCCGATGTCCTGGGCCATGTGGTTCGACATGCCGAGCGAGTAGCCGTTGAGGAGCGCGTTGGGGTTGGGCTTGCCGACGGTGAAATCCTGGCTCGGGCGGTTGGGGAGCGGATTCTTGTCCTTCGAGCGCTCGAGGCTCACCGAGCCGCCGTCGTCCCACCAGTAGGGGATGAAGCCCTTCTCGCCCTCCTGGAAGGCCCAGGGCTTGCCCCAGGGCATGGCGCCCTCGCGGGCCACGGCGCCCTTGGCCGTGAACAACTCGTCGCTGTGGTTGAGCATCTTGAGGTAGAAGGGCAGCACCCATTTCGTCAGGAAGTCCTTGTAGAAGGCGTCGCCCGTGACGCGATAGGCGTTGACGAGTGCGGCGGCGAACCAGGCGCCATCGTGCATCGTGTCGAGCCCCTCGCCCTGGACGAACTGGTCGAATTGGCCCTTTCGCGCGGGGTTCATATACTCGTAGATCATCCCGCGCTGGGGCGAAGCGGGGTCTTTCTTCAGGTGGTTGTCGAAGACGAACTGGGCAAGGCGCTTCATGAACGCCTTCGTCTCCTCGGCATTCATCGGCCCCTTCTTCCACGCCGTGGCCCAGGCCGGCTCGGGCTCGGCCGCGCCGGCGACTCCGAACAGCAGGCCGAGCACGATCAGCAGCCGAATGGAGCTCACTTTCCTTCCTCCTTCGATCATCAGGGCAGCGGCGCCGTCTCCTCGGTGTGATAGCCAAGGACGGCTCGGAGGATACGCTCGTTCTCCTCGTCGTGGACGTAGACCGCCTCGTCGGTGACGGCGACGAACTTGGGGAGTGCGAAGGCGAGGTCGCGCTCGGCCAGTGGGCTCTTGAGGTCGGGCGGGTCGTCGGGCCGCCTCGGGCGCAGGAGCCCCGTCTGGGGGTCGGGCACCGGGCTGTCCTTGCCGCGGCTGTCGGCGTTGCCGTAGGCCCCGAGACGGACGATGATGTTGCCGTTCGCGTCGAGCACGCTCACCGTGCTCGTCTGTGCGGCGGGCACGAAGGAGCGCTCGAAGCGGTCGAGGTCGAAAAGCGAGTTCATGCACGTGCAGCCCGAGAGGGTGACGGGGCACACGCCGCCGTAGTCCCAGAGCGCGTTCTCGATGACGACGGGGGCTCCGCGGCCGGTGTCGAAGCTGCCGCCGCAGTTGCCGTAGTGGTGCGTGGGCTTCTCGGGCTTCGCCGCGTCCCAGCGCCCGCTGATGCTGCCGACGGGGAACGTGTCGAACGTGCTGTTGAACTTGACGAGGGTTCCCCACTCGGAGGCGACGAAGGAGCCGCCGGGGGCGAGGCCCTCGGGGAGCTTCTGCCCGGCGGGCTGGCAGGCGAGGACGATGTAGACAGCCCCACCGCGGCCCACGCGCACGCCCGAGCTGAGCCCCAGCCCCGGCAGGGCGCTCACGCACTTGAGCTTCCCCTCCGACGAGAAGACCTGGAGGACGCAGAAGGTAGTGCCGGACGGCTTCGCGGGCCGGGGCAGGCCCGCCTTCTCCATCGCGGCGATGTGCTCCTCGACGACGCCCGCGGGGACATAGGCGTCGCCGTTGGGGGCCACGCCGAAGGGGTCCTGCCAGGTGCGGCCGCCGCCCGCGGCGGGTCCGTAGACGCCGATGACGGGCTGCCCGCGGAAGCTCAGCGGCTTCCGCTTGGCGAAGTCGTACTTCTTCAGGCCATAGCCGCCGCCCCGCACGGGCTGGGCCTCGGGCGCGGTGAGCGGCACGAACTTCCTGGCCTCGGGGTCGTAGCGGACCAGCCACTCGCCGCCGTCCTCGATGCGCAGGTAGACGGATCGGTCGGGGCCGACGCAGATCTGCTCGATGCGGGCCTCGAGCCGCTCGATGAGGCGGCCGGAGCGCCCGTCCACGCGGATCGCCTGGCTGGGAAAGCAGCAGTCGCCCAGGCGAATGTAAAGCTCCTCGCGGAAGGGGTCGGCGGCGACGTAGACCTTCTTCGAGTGGGGGTCCCAATCGGCCCAGCCCTCCGGCCCCTGGGCGAGGGCGGCGACGTCGGCGACCTTCTCGAACTCCTCGCCGCGGTCCTCGAAGCGCCACAAGGCGCGGTTCACGCCGTACTTGCCCTCGGCCGCCCCGAGCCACAGGGCGGGCGGGTCGGCCGCCGCGTCGAGGGCCATCAGGGCGTGGACGCTGAACTGGTTGGTGGGGAGCTGAAGGGTCGCGCGGACCGTCGGGTCGGCCAGGCCGGCCAGCTTGACGACCTCGGTCTTGAAATGCCTGTCGGCGGGCGGGGCGCGGAGGACGTAGATCTCGCCCGTCCTCGGGTGAACGGCCACCTGGTCGGGCTTCGTGACGGGGATGGACTTGAGGTGCGCGCCGTCAGGCTTGAAGACCTGGACGCGGTCGTTGCCGTAGTCGCACACGTAGAGGTTGCCGTCGTTGTCGCAGGCGAGGCCGCGCGGCTCGTTGAAGTGCTCGTTGACCGCACCGGGCGCAGCGGGATCGCCGAGGAGGCGCTCGGCGCGGCCCGGCGGGTCCATCGGCGCGGCGAAGACGGCGTGGATGACCGCCCGCTTCGCGCCGGGGTCCCTCGTCGCGAAGCCGCCGAGGTAGAGCTTCCTGCCGTCGGGCGCGAGGGCGGCGAAGGGGCGGCCGTCGTTGCCGAGGGCGCCCGGCTTCCAGCCCCCGGTGCCCTGGTCGAGTTGGGCGAGGCCGCCCGGGGCCGCCGCGCCATCGCGCGTGCTCAGGAGCACGAGGCGGCGCCCGAGGTCCTTGAGCTTCCAGCTCAGGTACTTGGTCACCAGGGCGAGCCGGCCGTCGGGCGTGATGGCCATGCCTTGCTTCGGCAGCCCGAAGTTCGCGAAGCGGAAGAGGTCGAACGTGCTCGCGCCGCCGGAGCGGGGGCGATGGACGGCCTGGGTGCCCCAGGTGGTCTGGTTCCATTCGATGAGGGTCATCTGGCCTGGGGGCACGTTTGCGGCGTGGGGCATGAGGGTGCGGAGGTAGCGGCCCTGGCGGTCGAACACGCGGAGGGTCGGGCCGCTACTGAGCACATAGAGCTGGCCGTGGGCGTCCACCGCCACGCCTTCCACCTCGGTGCGCGGCACGCTCGGACTCCAGCCCAGCACCTTGTTGAGCCGCGCGCGAAGCCCCAGGCTCACCCTCGCCTGGCAGCCGGGCGGGGCGGGCTTCCCGCTGTCGTCCTTGCCGTCCCACTCGACCCTTTGCGACAGGGAGTCCTGCTGGAAGGGCCACGGGGCGTTCTTGCCGAGGACGCCCGAGGCCAGGTGGCGGACGATCCTGCCCTCCTTGTCCACGATGGCCACGGTCGCGTCGCAGGCGGCCTTGGGCGCGAACGAGATGCTCCACTTCCCGCCCTGCTTCTCGACCCTGGGCCTCTCGGCGAACTCGAATACGTCCTGCCGCTCCTGCCTGCCGTTGCAGGGGTTCAGGATGGCGGGCCTCGGCTGCTCCGCCGCACCGACTCGCGCCGGCAGCAAGGCCAGGCCCGCCAGGACGAGCGCTCTCAGGGTGGGTGTCATCATTGCCTCCTTGAGGCTTACCGGCTGATGGTCAGGACGGTTTCCTCGCCGGGCTTGATCCTGACCTTCTCGACGGTCACCAGGCCCCAGGGGTCGGCGGCGATCTCGCCGCTGCCCCCGGCGGAGTTCGTCCACTTGAGCTTCTCGCGGGCCTTGGCCTTGAACCTCTGGCAGCGGCGCGGCGTGACGTCTACGGTCATCTCCGCCTGGCAAAGCTCGTTGGAGAGTGTGGCCGACCACCGGCCCTCCTCGTCCGCCACGTCCCTCCAGGCGAAGCCCAGGTTGATGCCGCCCTCCATGTCGCCGGCCTTGGGGTCGCCGGGGCCGGGGTCGCTGTTGATCGAGCTGTTCCCGAAGGCGGGATAGCTCTGGTTGCGGGCGAACTTGTGCGCGGGGTAGTGCTTCATCACCTGCCCCATCGCGGCAGAGCCGGAGCTGTGGTCGCCGTCGTTCCACGCGAAGGCGAACCCGTGGTGCGCCGCGGTGAGGGCCTTGGCCATGTCCACCTGCTCCTGCCAGGTGGCGAAGCCGTCGCGACGGCCGCAGCACCAGCCGAAGAAGGGCAGGTCCCCGTGGTGCTCGGAGGCGAACGCGACCATGTCCATGCGCGCCAGGTACTCGGTCTTGCCGTCGTCCATCAGGGCCTTCTGGTCCCTGGGGAGCTTGGCCAGGGAGGGCATCCCGCGCTGGCGGGTCCTGGGGCGGTTGGGATAGACGGCGGCGAAGATCTCGGGGTGGCGGAACGCGAGCGTGGCCGAGCCCCAGGCGCCCATCGAGCCCCCGCCGGCGTACACGCGGTTCGGGTCGGCCTCGTACCTCTTGGCCACCCAGTCAATCATCCACAGCGTTCGCCGCTCGGTGAACGGGTAGGCGCGCGGCTCCTTGTGGCCGGCCCACTGCGGGACGCACAGGTAGCCGAACCAGTAGGTCTCCATCGCCGAGTTGCCCGAGGGGTGCTCGATGGCTTCGCGGCTCCGCAGGTAGAGCATATTGCCGCTGGGGTGGCGGCGCTCATCCACCGAGAAGACGCCCGGCAGCCCGTCCCGCCAGCCCCACTCGGGGCGCGAGAAGTAGAGGTAGTAGTCGCCATACTCGCCTGCGCCCCCGCCTTGACCGCTCGAGGCGTGGAGTTCGACCCAGAGCGGCAGGCCCCTCTGGCCGCTGATGCAGGTCTGCTGGATGTAGGGACCCTTGCGCGACTTAGAGTCCTCCAACTTGATGGGCTGGATAGGCGCGACCCTCTCCTCGACTGGCTCGGTCGTCGCACTCTTGCCTGGGACGACCGTGGAGACGGGGGCGCCCTTGTCGTCCGTGGCCACGACGGCGTAGTAGCTCCTGGCCTGCTTCCTGACGGTGACAGCGGCCAGGCCGGAGCCGACGGGCAGGGGCTGGCCGCCCTCGACGGTTGGCGCGGTGGGCTTGGCAGGGTCCAGGCGGTCCTTTCTGTTGAAGGCCGCCCCGAAGAGCTTTGCGGAGTTGTTGAGCACCCCGCTCATGCACAGCTCCGCAAGAGGCAGATTCTCCTGAGTGATCGGCTTACCCGAGCGGTACACGGAGTAGCGGAGCGCCGCCCCGTCCTCCCCTTCGGCAGCGTCGATCCAGGTGACAAAGCTCTGCCCGTTGCGATGCTCCACCTTGATCCCTGTGGCCGCGATCTCCCCGCCGCACGCCGACACGGAAACCACCCAACCGATCGCGAGCCAGAGCCACCTCACGTGTGCCTTCCTCCTCACAACTGGGCGTCGAGCCGGCGGCGGCTCTCGGGGTCGAGGGCATCGAGGGCGGGGATGTCGTAGCGGTTGCCCTCGACGTCCACGATGCTCAGGCGGGTCGGCAGGTGCTCCTTGATCTGCTCGCGCAGGTCGCGGGTGAGGAACTTCTGCTGGCCGCGGTCGGTCTCGACGGTCCACTCGACGAGGTCGGCGCGCGGCCGGCAGGCGAGAATGCGGGTGATCCGCGGCACGAGGTAGCGGCGGCGCAGCTCGTCGCGAACCAGCAGAAGGGCGTCGTGCGCGAGGCGCGTGGCGTCCTTGAGGATGCCCACCTCCTTGCCGTTCATCTCGACGAGCGACACCCAGCGCTCGGACTCGGTGAGGGGGAAGAGGCGCACGAGGGTCACGTCGCGCCAGTCTTCAGCGTCCTTCTCCCGGAACTGGAGTCGGGCGCCCTGCTGGCGGAACTGCGCTGAGGCCGGGTCGAGGAAGCGCAGCTCGCTCGACGTCTCGTCGGGCATGGGCAGGCTGGGGCCGGTGTCGGCCGGCTTGGCGCCTCCCCCGTGATCGTGGAAATGGTGGGGCATGGTTCACCTCAGCGCTCGATCTCGCGAACCTTCGAGATCTCCTGATAGGTTTTCACAAGGCTCTTGAACTCGCCCTCCTCCTTGGCCAGCAGCTCGTCGTGGCTGCCGCTCTCGATGACCTCGCCGTTCTTGAGCACGAGCAGGCGGTCGGCGTTGCGCAGGGTGGACAGGCGGTGGGCGATGGCGAAGGTGGTGCGGCCCTTGACGAGGCGGCCGATGGCCTCCTGCACCTGCTTCTCGGTCTGCACGTCGAGCTGGCTCGTGGCCTCGTCGAGGATGAGGATGCGCGGGTCGTGGAGCACGGCGCGGGCAATGGCCAGGCGCTGGCGTTCGCCGGCCGACAGGCCGCCGCCCTTCTCGCCGAGATACGTCTCGTAGCCGTCGGGCTTGCGCAGGATGAAGTCGTGCGCGTTGGCCACCTTGGCCGCACGGACGATCTCTTCGCGGGTCGCGCCGGGCTTGGCGTAGGCGATGTTCTCGGCGATGCTGCCGCTGAAGAGAAACGTGTCCTGGGGCACGACGCCGAGCTGCGTGCGGAGGTCCTCGACGCGGATGCGGGTGATCGGCACGCCGTCCACGAGGATCTGCCCCTCGTCGGCGTCGTAGAAGCGGCACAGGAGGTTGATGGTGGTGGTCTTGCCGGCGCCGCTGTGGCCCACCAGGCCGATCATCTCGCCGGGCTCCGCCACGAAATCCACGTTCTTCAGCACGGGCCGGTGCGGCTCGTAGCCGAAGGTGACGCCCTGGAACTCCACGCGGCCCTTGAGGTCGGGCATGGCCACGGCGTCGGCCGCGTCGTGGACCTCGGCTCGGTTGTCGAGGACCTCGAAGACTCGCTCGGCGGCGGTGAGGGAGCGCGAGCACCAGTTGAGCAGGCGCGAGATCCAGCGGAGCGGCTCGTAGAATTTCCCCGCGAGCAGCATGAAGACGACGAGGTCGCCGGGGCTCATCCGCCCGAAGACGACGTCGCGGCCGCCCATGTACTGCACGAGCAGGGTGCCGAGGGCGATGAAGAGGCCGATGCCGGAGAACAGCACCGACCAGACGCGCTCGACGCGCACGCCTGTCGCCGCCAAGTCGGCGCTGCGCACGTCGAAGCGGTCGATCTCGCGGTGCTCCTGCGAGAAGGCCTTCACGATGCGCAGGCCGTTGAGCGTCTCGCTCAGCAGCGCGTTGAGGCGGCCCCAGCGGTGGAAGAGGCGGTGGACGATGTGGCGGATGCGCTTCCAGAACGAGCCGGAGAGCACGACCACGAAGGGCGCGGGCACGAGGATGAAGAAGGCAAGCTGCCAGTTGATGATGAAGGCCATCACCCCGATGCCCACGAGCAGCAGCAGGTTGAGCGCGAGGTCCTGCGAGCCCCACACGAGGAAGGCCTGGAGCTGCCCGGTATCCTGGTTCACCCGCGAGATCACGGTGCCCAGCTCGCGCTTGTCGTAGAAGCGCAGCGAGAGGTACTGGAGGTGGCGGTAGAGCTGGCAGCGGACGTCGTGGGTGATGCGGTTGCCCACCCAGGCCGAGAGCCACGACTGGGCGACGCCGAGCGCGGCGATGAGCACGTGGGCGACGACCGACGCAACGACGATGAGCGTGAGGATTCTCAGGCGGTCGGGCAGCGGCCGCGGCGTGCCGTGGAGCGCCAGCACGTCGTTGATCATGAACTTCCACAGGTACGGCAGCACGAGCCCCAGCGCCGTGGCGACGAGCGTGAGGGCCATGAGCACGAGGACCCACGGCATGTAGGGCCGCAGGTAGACGACGAGGCGGCGGAGCGCCCGGCTCTTGGGCGCGCACACCGAGCAGACCTTCGTGCCCTTTTCGAGCGGCAAGCCGCAGCGGGGGCAGCGCTCCTCCTCGGCCTCGGGCAGGTGGGCCTCCTCGCCCTTCAGCCACTTGTCCAGCATCTTCGCCGCCGTCGCGAAGCGGCGCGCCCGCGCCGCCGAGTAGCGCACCAGCTCCAGGCGCGTGCCGTCGTGGAGCACCTCGATCGCTCCGCCGCCGAAGAAGCTCTCGGCCTTCGGCTCCTTCAGCTCGGAGAGGGGCAGCTCCAGACGCACCGTGGGCGCTGCGTCGTCCAGCGTCACCACGCGCACCTTCTCGGCGGTCACCACGAGCAGCTCGCGGCCGAACGAGCCGTCGGGCCGCAGATCGGCCTCGACCGACAGCCGCACCGGCCCCTCGACGCTCAGCCCCTCGGGCAATGGCTCATTCCACATGCGACCCATTCCTACGAACTAGCGCCCAGGCGGCTCGCCGCGAGGCGCCTGCGTGCCTCCATTGCCTCGATCTTGCCCTTTTCCGAAGGCAGTTTCAAGTGGCGGATGCCTTCCGCGGTCGAGCCCTGCCTCCCGCGCCGCGGCGAACTCGGCTCATCGGCGGAACCCGCGGGCGAGGAAACGCTTCAGCTCCCTCCGCAGCGAGAAGGGGGCCCGCTCGGGCTCATCGCGCCAGGACTTCTCCCAGTGATGGATGCAGTACGTCGCCTCCTTGACACGTTCGGGCGTCGAGGCCTCGAGCCAGGAGAAGGGGTAGAAGTACTCCAGAGGGTAGAGCGCGACGCCGGCGATCTCCTGGAAGCCGTAGGTCTTCAGCCCCATCTGCCGCAGCAGCGCGGTCATCACGTCGGGGCCGCGGGCGAACCGGCTCCGTGTCTCGAGCAGGTCGGTGAGGCCATCCAGGTAGGCCCGCGCGAAGGGGTGTCCCGCCCGGCTGCCCCACACGGCGTTGTTCACCCAGTCGGTCGGATGGTCCTCGGCCTGGAACCCGAGGAAGGCGTCGTGGCGCAGCAGCGGGTCGAAGCTCTTGAGCACTTCGACGTCGGTGTCGAGGTAGAGGCCGCCCTCGGTGTAGAGGGCGTGGCCTCGCACGTAGTTGGCCGCCTTCGACCAGCCCCCGGCTCGGAGCGCGGCCCTGACGTACGGCGCGTCCAGCGGGCTGTTCGCCTCGTTCCACTCCTTGAGCTCGTAGTCGGGCATCACGCGCCGCCAGCCCTCGAGGCAGCGCTCGCCCAGCGCGCTCCTGGCCGCAGGGCCGAACCAGCAGTAGTGGATCTTCCTGGGGATCATCACACGGCCTCTTGCAGGGTCGGGTCCACCAGGCGGAAGGCGCCATCGGCGTATTCGAGCCAGGAGGGGCCGGGACGCCAGGGGCCGACGGCGAAGAGGCGGCAGCCGGGCCGGGCGAGCTGGGCGGTGTAGTCGTGCGCCCAGTGGTTGTGGCCGCAGACCACGACGTGTGCCCCCGCCGCGAAGAGCGGGAGGAAGGCGGCGGGGTCGTATCGCCTGGCGTTCTTGGGGTTCTTCCTGCCGCCGACGAGGCGCCGCCACCACCGCAGCAGCCCCGCCACGCTCGTGCACACCCACAGGGGCATGGCCCTGGCCAGCCAGCGCATGAGGCGCCCCTGGATGAAGCGCAGGAACCGCCGCGAGAACCAGTTGTCGGGGAACTCCATGTGCCCGTGAACGAGGCAGAAGCGGAGCCCGTCGTGCTCGAAGGAGTGCTGGAGGCCGAGGCTCTCGAGGCCGTAGGGGGCGAGGGCCGCAGCATCGAGCAGGTAGTCGCGGTTGCCGCCGAGGACGCGGACGGGTGGGCCGCCGCGCGCGGCCTCGCCGAGCTGCTCGAAGAGGCGCGCCCAGGCGGGCCGGCGGAGCTGGCGGGCGCCCACCCAGTAGTCCGCGAGGTCGCCGACCACGTAGAAGGCGTCGGCCTCGCCGCGCCGGGCGCGCAGGAAGGCGCCCAGGGCCTCGGCCCGCTCGGGGCGCTCGGGGCACAGATGCACGTCGGCGAGGAAGATCAGCTTCTTGGCCATGGGCACTGAGGCAGCGACCGAGGGAATGCGGATGGCCGATTGAGGCGGAGCGGGCGGCCTGGAATCGGCAATGGGCGCCCGGCAGTCGCGCTCCGCGGGTCACATGCGGGCGATCAGCTCGCTGAGGAGCTTGTAGATCATGTGGAAGAAGCCGAACACGCCCAGGAGGACGATGATGACCGAGGCCCCCACGCTCCACTGGGCGACCTTGTTGGCGAAGAAGCGCCGGGCGTAGTAGGTGAATTCGCTGACGTGGACGAGCTCCTCGCGGAGCACCTGGAGCTCGCCGAGCTTCCGGTTCATCGCCGTGTTGTTGGTGCGCCAGTCGTTCTCGAACTTGCGGCGCTGCATGTCGGAGAGGTCGCGGGCCGCCTGGGCGTCGGGCACGGTGGTCACCATCTCGAGCACGCCGGTGCCGGGATCGATCTTGAGGCCCATGCGCGTGGCGATCGGCATGTACACGCGCGCGAAGGTCGTGGCCAGCTCGGCGTAGTCGTGCTCCTCCTTCGGCGTCGCCTCGCCGGGCTTCTGGATCTTCCGGTACAGCAGGAAGAAGCGCTTCCACTGGTTGAGCAGCTCGTCGAGCTTCTCGATCTTGAACTCGAGTTCCGGGTCAACCACGGGTCTCTCCTGAAAGCTGGGGCCGCGGTGCCATTTAACCACGCCTCGCATGACGAGTCAAGCGCGGCGGCTCCGTTCGGGCCTCGGCCGCCGCCTTCCGCATCAGGAGGCGTGAGTGGCCCTCAACAAGGGGGGCAGGGAGAGGGGCGGCGCTTTACGGGAGCGCCGCGGTCTGCTATAGTGACAGCAATTGGCCAGGAACCGAAGGCTTGCTGGTTGGAGGAAGTGCGATGGCACGTGCAAAGCTCTCGGCGGGTGCGGCCGCTCTGGCGATGGCGTCGGTTCTCGTGGCGGGCGAGGCGGCGGGGCCGACGATGGCCGACCTGGAGGGGTGTCTGGCCAAGGTGCCGGCGTTCCAGTACGGCGAGAGCCGCGCCGCACTTGCCGACGCCGAGCGGATGATCCCGCCCCTCGCCCAGGACGCGGCGCAGCGGAAGGCCATCGAGAAGCGCCTCATCGCGCTCCTCACGGGCGAGGGGACGAATGACGGCAAGGCATTCGTGTGCCGCCAGCTATCATTCGTCGGCTCGGCCGAGGCCGTGCCGTCGCTGGCGAAGCTGCTGCCCGACAAGGAGATGTCGCACCACGCGCGCATCGCGCTGGAGCGGATGCCGTGCGCCGAGGCCGTGGCGGCGCTTCGCGACGCGCTGGGCAAGGTGCAAGGGGCGCTGCTCGTGGGCGTGATGAACTCGCTCGGCGAGCGGCGCGACGCCGCGTCCGTGCCTGCGCTGATCAAGCTGGCGAGCGACGCGGACGAGGCGGTGGCCGAGGCGGCGGTCGCGGCACTCGGCAAGATCGGCGGGGCCGACGCCGCGAAGGCCATCGCTGCGGTGCGCACCAAAGCGTCGGACAAGCTGCGCCCGGCGGCGACTGATGCCTATCTGCTCTGCGCGGACGGGTTGGTCGCCGCGGGCAAGAAGGCCGAGGCCGCGGCCATCTACAAGGAGGTCTACGACGGCGAGAAGAAGGAGCACCTGCGCGTCGCCGCCTTCCGCGGCCTGCTCGCCACGGGCGACGAGGTGGCCTGGGCGCTCATCATCAAGACCCTCTCGACCGACGACCCGAAGATGTGGGGCACGGCGGCGCAGTTCGCGCGCGAAATCCCCGGCACCGAGGCCACAAAGGCCCTGGCCGCCGCGCTCGGAAGGCTTGCGCCGCCCGCCCAGGTGCTCCTCCTCGGCGCGCTCACGGCTCGCGGCGACGGCGCGGCCCTCCCCGCCGTCCTCGACGCGGCGAAGAGCAAGGAGGAGAGCGTCCGCGTGGCCGCCCTCGGCGCGCTGGGCCGGTTCGGCAATGCCTCGTGCGTGCCGCTCCTGGCTGGCCTCGCCGCGAAGGGCCAGGGGGCCGAGCAGGGCGCTGCGCGCAAGGGCCTCGTCGAGCTGCGCGGCAACGACATTGACCCCGCCCTCATCGCCGCCGCCGGGGTGGGCGAGGCAGCAATTCGCACCGAGCTGATTCGCATCCTCGCCGCCCGCAACACGGCCGCCGCGGTGCCGATGCTCCTCAAGGCCGCCGAGGATGCCGACAAGGCGATCCGCTCCGAGGCGATGAACGCCCTCGGTGTGCTCGCCGACGCGAAGGCTCTGCCCGCGCTCGTGAAGCTGCTCGTCGAGGCGAAGGCCGACGACGAGCGGGCGAACGCCGAGAAAGCCGTCGTCGCCACCTGCCGTCGCGTCGAGGACAAGGAGGCGGCCACGGCACCTGTCCTCGCCCCGCTGCCGGGGCCGAGCGCCGCCGTGCGCTGCGCGCTCCTGCGCGTCCTGGCCAAAGTGCCCTCGGCCAAGGGGCTTGAGGCCCTGCGCGCCGCGGTGAAGGACGCCGATGCCTCGGTGAAGGACGTTGCGATTCGCGGCCTGGCCGACTGGCCCGACGCGGCGCCGATGCCCGACCTCATCACCATTGCGCGCACCGCCGAGAGCCCCGTCCACAAGGTGCTCGCGCTCCGCGGCCTCATCCGCATGGCCGCGCTGCCGAGCGAACGGCCGGCGGAGCAGACGGCGAAGCTTCTGGCCGACGCGCTCGCTCTTGCCACAACCCCCGACGACAAGAAGCTCGTGCTCGCGGCGCTGGCGAACGTGAACCACCAGGCGGCGCTCGACCTCGCCGTGGGCTGCCTCAGCGATGCCGCCATCGAGGTCGAGGCCGCCACCGCCGTCGTGCAGATCGCCAAAAACGTCCGCAAGACCAACCGCGACGCGGCGAAGGCTGCGCTCCAGAAGGTCCTCGACGTCTGCAAGACCCCCGCCGCGCGCCAGTCGGCCGAGAGCGCGCTCCTCGTGGTGGACAGTGCGCTGAACATCGCGCCCCAGGGCACCGCCACCAGCCCCGACGGCCACGACAGCGACGGCGGCGCCGGCGGCGACCAGGCCGCCATTGACGGCGACCCGAACACCTACTGGGACGAGGCGGACGGCCAGAAGCTCTACCGCCTCGTCGTCACCTTCAAGCAGCCCGAGAAGATCGGGGCGATCAGCATCCTCGGCTACCAGCACCACCAGTACGCGCCCAAGGACTTCGAGATCCTCTGCGACGACAAGGTCGTGAAGAAGGTCGAGAACGCCCAGTACGACGATAACTTCCTCGTCATTGCCCTGGGCGAGCTGACGGCCAAGACCGTGGAACTGAAGATCACGGGCACCTACGGCAAGTCGCCCGCCATTCGCGAACTGGGCATCTACCCGCCCGGCGGCAAGATGCTGAAGATGGAGACGCCGAAGAAGAAGTAGGCAGTAGACAGTGGACAGTGGGCAGCGGACCGGTCCTCAGGCACAGCCGTATCGGCGGAGGTGGCGAAGCGGGGCGGCGCGTTTCACTGGATCGTCACCGTCTCGCGGACCGCACTGGCAGGGAGGCCGCGCAGGGCGTCCTCGCGGCGGTCCTCGAGGATCAGTTCAATCGCATCCGCCAGGCTCGCCAGCGCTTCCTTCTTCGTGCGGCCCTGGCCGTTCGCTCCAGGGACCTCCGGGCAGTAAGCGATGAACCACTTTCCGTCGCGCTCGACGATGGCCGTGAATTCGTTGTGCATATTTCTTCTCCTGCTTGCCTTCATTGATGCGCGTATCACGGATACCCTGGGAGGTCAAGCGCAGGTGACGAGTGGGCACTCGGGCTTGACGCTTTGGGCCGACATGTGCCATGATGCTGCAACGGTTGTATGTTCCAAGGGACCATGAGGGGAAGAGATGAAAGCAGGACCGCCCCGGGGTCTCACACGGCGCAGGTTCTTTGCCGTCACCGCAGCGGGCGCGGCGGCGCCGCTTGTTGCGGGGCGCGTCGCCCTCGGCCAGGCCGGGAAGGCGCCTCCGGCAGGAAAGGAGTCGAAGACAATGGTCATCACCGTGCCCGAACACCGGGTGCCCGTGCTGGCGGAGTGCGATGTGCTGGTGTGCGGCGGCGGCACGTCGGGCATCACGGCGGCGGTCGCCGCCGCGCGGCACGGGGCGAGCGTGGTGCTGCTCGAGCGCTGGCCGATGATCGGCGGCATGGCCACCGCCGCACTCGTGACCGGCTGGCATCGCAGCGACCGCGAGAAGATGGTCATCTACGGCCTCGTCGAGGAGACGGCCCAGCGGGCCTTCAAGCACGGCTGGATCTGGAAGGACGGCGGCTTCCCGCGCGTGCACGAGACCCACTGGTTCGAGCCCGAGGGGATGAAGATCGTCTACCACGACATGCTCGACGAGGCGAAGGTGCGCACCTTCTGCTACACGGTCGCCGGCGAGCCAATCGTCGAGGGCGGGCGCATCCGCGGCGTGCTGGCCGACACCAAGCTGGGGCGGCGAGCGGTGCTGGCGAAGATCGTGGTGGACGCGACGGGCGACGGCGACGTCGCGGCCAAGGCGGGCGTGCCCTTCGAGTTCGGCCGCGCCTCCGACGGCCGCGTGCAAGGCATGACCATGATGTACCGCGTCTGCAACATAGACGAGGCGAAGGTCAGGTCGTTCCCGCCCGACAAGGCGCGGGCGGTGATGGAGGCGATGCGGGCCGCCAGCAAGGCGGGCGAGCTGCCCCCGTTCAACCACGCCTTCAGCCTCGGCCACGCCCGCAACCGCTTCATCCCCAACATGTGCCCCGTCGCCGGCAACCCCCTCGACGAGGAGGAATTGACCCGTCTCACCATCAAGGGCCGCCGCCAGGTGCACGCCTACTGGGACTGGCTTCGCACCCGCGTGCCCGGCCTCGAAAAGGTGCAGATCGAGCAGACGGGCGTCAGCCTCGGCATCCGCGAATCCCGCCGCATCAAGGGCGTGAAAACCCTCGACGCCAAGATGATCCTCGGCACCGTGAAGCACCCCGACGCCATCGGCCACGGCATCTGGATGATTGACATCCACGACCCGCTCGGCACCGGCTACACGACGTGGAACGACCGCGGGGCGAAGAGCATGGTGCCCGTGGGCAAGAGCTACCACATCCCGCTCGGCATGTGCCTCAACGCCACGATCCCGAACCTCGCGGTGGCCGGCCGCTGCGCCTCCTCGACCCACGAGGGGCACTCGTCGGTGCGCGTCCAGACCCACTGCATGGTCATGGGCCAGGGCGTGGGCACCGCGGCGGCCCTCGCCCTCGCCGCCGGCTGCGACCTCGCCCAGGTGGACATCCCCACCCTCCAGGCCACCCTCAAGAAGGATGGCGTCTACCTCGAAGACGTGCCGGAGCAGGGGGAGCGAAAGGGCTGAACTTGATCAAGATGATCACGCGCGCGCAATAGGGGGGTGATCATCTTGAGGGCCGCGGATAGCGGCGCGTCCACCGCCGTTGACAGAGCACACGCTCGTCACCAACAACGAGCGGGAGTTCCGGCGCGTCCCGGGCCTCCGCGTGGAGAACTGGGCGGTGTAGCCCGCCCTCACTTCGCCTCGCCTCCCACGCAGTAGACCATGCCGTTCGACGAGCCGAAGACGACCCTGCCCCCCGCCACGGCGGGCGAGGAGAGTATCCGGGGGTCGGGGGCGAAGACCACCACGTCGTCACTCGTGTCCATCGCCCACAGCCTGGCGCCATCCTTCAGGCGCAGGCAGGTGAGCTTCCCTTCGTCGTCGCCGAAGAGCACGGCGTCGCCCGCAACGGCCGGCGAGGAAAGGACGGGGGAGCCGACCTCGCTGCGCCAGACGAGCTTGCCCGTCGCGGCGTCCACGGCGTAGCACCCGCCGTCGCGCGAGCCGAACACGGCGCGGCCCCCCGTCACGGCCACGGCGGTGAGCACGGCGTCCTTCACCTCGCGGAAGCGCCAGAGGTCCTCACCATTCTTAGGGTCAAGGCACCGCACCTCGCCGTAGGGGGGCCTGGCGCTCTCGGTGAACGTGCCCTTGCCGATGGCGGCGTAGAGCCGGCCGTCCGCGTACGACGGGCCTGACCAGGCCGGGGCGGGCAGTTCCTTCTTCCACACGAGCGAGCCATCCTTCGCATCCACGCATACGATGCCCTGGAAGCCGTAGCCCGAGCCAGCGTAGACGCGGCCCTCGGCCACAAGCGGGCAGCCGTCCTCGTGCGGTCCCTTGTGCTGCCAGAGGACCTTGCCGGTCAGCGCGTCGGCGCAGTAGAGCCCGTCGTCGCCTGCGCCGAAGTAGACCCGGCCCGCGACCACGGTGGGCGAGGACTCGGTGTGGCTTTGGGTCTGGATGGACCACAATTCCTTGCCATTAGTGAGGTCAAGGCAATACAGCTTGCAGTCGGTGTGCTCGTGGAGTCCCTCGCCCACGTAGACCCGCCCGTTCGCGACGGCCGGGGAGGAGAAGACGGGCCACTTGGTGTCGAACCTCCAGGCGGTCTTTCCGGTCGCGAGCTCGAGGCAGTAGACGCGATAGCTGTCGCTGCCGATGACGACACGCGAGCCGGCGACGGCGGGAGAGGAGGCGAAGGGGCGGCGCTCGAGGAGCTTCGGCTCCCGGAACTTCCATAGCAGGCGTCCGCCTGGCGCTCGCGGGGTCTCGCCCACGGCGCCGCAGCGGGCGAAGCTGCCGCGAAACGTCGGCCAGTCGCCGCCCTTCTCGGTAGCGGAGGCCGACGCGGCCAACAAGAGGGGAACCAAGGCCGCAAACGGTAGCCGTGCGATGGCGCTATTCCTTCGTGATCAGATGTTGGGCAGGGACGACCTGGCGGGGAAAGTGGTCGCTCGACCAGTAGAGGCGGAGGCAGGCCTGGGGGTCCCAGAAGCCGGTGCGCTTCGAGCGATAGCCGAACTTCACCTGGATGCGGTGGAGGCCCTTGGCCAGGCGGAGCGGCTCGCTGAAGTCGAGACGCACCCCGCCGCACGGGTCCTGCACCGCGTCGGTCGGGTGCGGGAGGATGGGCTTGCCGTCGAGGAGCACGGTGGCCGCGGGCGCGGAGAGGTAGAGGCCGGGGAAGCCCATTCGCCCGGGGGTCCTGACAGAGTTGGCGCTGGTCTTGCCCTCGCCGCAGTTGCGGGCGTAGAAGCGGTACTCGCCGTCAACGGGGACGACGACGCAGCCGTCCCACACGACGGTTGCAGGCGGCTGGTATTTCATCAGGGGGTTGGGCACGGTCTGGTAGCCGCTCTGCCACCAGGAGCCGAAGTCGAGCGTCGCATCGGTTTCGGGCGCGCCGTCGGGGCCTTTGCGGGTGAGGCCGGGCCGGGCGTTGCCAAGGGATTTCCACCAGGCGGCCCACTCGTCTTTCGACAGCTTCTTGCCCGTGACGGTTTCGAGGGCGGCCTGGCAGAAGGCCGCGGTCTTCGCCGAGGTGGAGCCGAGGCCGCGAATCAGCTCACTGATGACCCACGTGCGGGCGAGAAGGTCATCGCCCGCGGGCGCGAGGAGCGGGGCGACGGCGGCCCGGACGGCGGGGTGTTTGCTGTGGTGGCAGGCGCCCCAGCCGTTGGCCCATCGGGCCGCGGCGAGGGCCTCGGCGGCGGCCTGGTGCACGAGGGGCGACGAATCGCTCAGGCCGTCGAGCAAGGCATCCGTGTCGCCCAGTAGGGCCAGGGTCGCCACGGCGGCGAGGCGCGCGTGCTCGTCGCCGTGGACGAGCCCCTCCTCCTTGAGAATCTTTGCCACCTCATCGGCCGGGAGGCCCTTGGGCTTGTTCTCCTTGTCGAAGAGACGCCCGCGAACGCCCTGCCAGGAGACGGGGTTCACCTTCGCCGGGTGGAGGCTGAAGCCCATATAGGTGGTTGGCCCGCGGAGTTTGGGGTGGGCCATGAGCACCTTGTCGCCCAGAGCGAGGAGGTCGGCGCGCTTCGCCCGCTCTTCGTATGCCTTTGCCGCCATGCGGTGGGTGGCAGCGAGGGCCTTCTGGCCGGCGGCATCCAACTCCTTCGCGCACCGCTCGTGGAAGGGGATGGCAACGGCGCGATAGTAGCGCGCCTCGCCGCGGCGGCACAGCTCCGCGAGGCGGAAGTCCCCGTGCTTCTCCGCTGCCGGCGCCATGACGGGCAGCTCGGTCCGCACGCCCCCGTAATCCTCGTCCATGAACTCGCACATCCACAGGTAGTTGAGGAACTCCATCCGCTCGAGCTGCTCGGGCGTGAGCTTCGCCTGGGCGAGGCAGCGCTTGTAGCGCTCCTCGAACTCCTTGGGGAGCTGGACGTATTCGGTGGCGTACTTGCCCGTGGCATAGTTGGCGGGGTCGCCGTTCCAGTGGAAGGCCAGGTAGTTCTCGACGCCGCCGCGGAGCGCGCGCTGGTAGTACATCGCGGCCAGGTCGAACTTCCCGGCCTTCTCGAACATGTAGGCGGGGTCCATGTTCTCGGAGGCCCGGTCGGCCAGAGCAGCCGCGGCCAGGAGGCCCACGAGGGCGGCCACGCATGAGAAGCGGAAGCGGCAAGTCGAGGAAGCGGTCACGGCACACATCCCCCAAGGCATGTCGGAAGGCACAGGGTCACTGCATGGTACTGCCGCGCGCGGGCAAATCGTTTCGCCCGCCGGGCCTCACCGGGCCGCGTGCGCCCGCTGCCACTCGAAGATGGAGGGGACCTCGGGCTGCGGGCGCGGCGGGTCGGGCGCGAAGGGGGCAAAGGCGTTGTCGCGCGCGACGAGCGGCTTGCCCGGGCCGCCCACAAGCTGGCCGTTCCCGCCGAAGATGCGGTTGCCGATGACCTCGATGCCGGTGCAGTCCGCGGTCGAGAGCTGAATGGCCGGCTGCTTCGGGTCGGCCAGGGCGAAGACGTTTCCGCGCAGGATGTGGTCGAAGGAGCAAGTCCTGGCGAAGACGGCCGGGCCGGCCTTCACGACGAAGCGGTTGTGGAGGATGAGCCAGTTCTCGTTCATCCCGCCCATCCAGAGGCCGCTCTTGGGCGAGCGGAAGTCGCAGTTGTAGACGACGTTGCGCGGGCCGTTCGGGCCGTGCGCCGCGTCGTTGGGCGGCGAGGCCCAGGCGCCATAGCGATAGGAGCCCCAGCTTCCGTCCGAATCCACCGTGCACTGCTCGAAGAGGTTCTCATTCGTCCAGCCTGCGTGCCACTGGGCGTCGCTGCCGTGGAAGGTGCCGCGGCGGATGACGTTGCCCGACGACGCCCACTGCACGCAGGGGGCGTGGCGCATCTTGCGCGTCGTCACGCCGTCGAGCAAGCAGTCCCACGAGTGCTGCCAGCCGACGTAGGCGGTGCCGCCGCCGCCGTTGTACCAGGCCTCGTCGGCCACGCAGTCGCGGATCTCGCACCACTTGCCCCACGTGGCGTGGAGCGGGAAGCGGCCGGCCTTGAGCACGGTGACGCCGCGCGCCCAGCACTCCCAGCCGACGCAGAAGTAGACGCCATTCGTCCACAGCTTCTCGGTCTGCACGAGCGTGAGGTTCTCGACCCCGCAGCGGCGGATGGGGTAGATCTTCTGCGCGGTCGAGCCGTCAATGAGGGGGAAGTCGTAGCGGAGGGGCTGGTTGAGCCGCACGCGGGGGCCGTCAACGGCCTCGACCTGGAAGCCGTAGCGGCGGTAGTCGCCCCACTTGCAGGCGTTGCGCACGAGGGCGTTCCAGCGCGGCGTGGCGGGGGCGTGGAGCACGAGGGCGTCGCCGGGCTTCAGGGCGGGCGCGGCATCGAGCGCGATCTCCGTGTCGCCGCGGCAGCCGTCCTTCGCCAGCTTCCAGGTCGGGCCGCTGCGGCTGTCGCCCACGAAGGCGATGGCTGCGGCGTCGTTGGGGAACCGGCGTTTCCCCTCGGGCCGGCGGGCCTGGGGGTCCACCTTCACCGCGAGCGTCGCCTCGGCGCGCCGACCGCCTTTCCACTCGGCGATGGCCTTGAGCGCGTGGTCGCCCGCGCCAACGGCTCGCACAACCGCGTCGCCCGCCAGGCGGAGCGAGAACGTGCCGCCCCAGTGCGCGTGCTGGGCGCGCTCGGCAACGACCTTGCCGCCTGCCTCGACCGCGATCCGCTGAAGGCCGTCGGGCGCTGCGTGGACCTCGAGCCATGTGTCGGGGCCGATCGTGTCGCCCGGCCTGGGCTGGAAGAAGCCCACGCCGCCCTTGGGCGCGGCGTAGCGGAAGACGAGCTTCGTCGCCTCAGCTCCCTGGCCGCGAATCACCACGCCGCTGTCGGTGATCACGACCGGGCGGTCGAGGCGATACGTGCCCTTGCCGAGCACGAGCGCCCCGCCGCCCGCCTTGGCGACCGCTACGGCGCCCCGCTCGATGGCCTCCGCATCGTCGCGATCGTCGTCGGCCTTGCCGCCGAAGTCCTCGACCTTCGCGCGCTCGGGCACGGTCGGGATGCCGCCGGGCACGCCGGCGTGCCGCCAGTCGGGGTAGACGATGCCGTCCGGCCCGACCACGTCGGCGGCGGTGAGGCGCGCCTTCTCGTCGGGGCGGAGCTTATACGCCGGCGGCCAGGGCGGCCCTGGCTCCGCCGCGAACGCCACGACCGCGCCCAGCGCGCACCCGACGGCAATCTCTGTCCAGCCCATTGTTGTCTTCCTTTCGTGGGATCAATGGCCTGCGTTTCTCGACAGTTGAGCCGACCTGGCGGCGGTGGCGGCGCCCCGGGCATCGAGCAGCTCGGCCTTGACCTCGTAGCGGCCGGGCGCCAGGCCCGCCGGGTCGAAGACGAACAGGCTGCGGCGCATCGTGGCGGGCACGACGAGTATCGCCTCGCCCGCCTGGCCCTGCGGCGCCGAGAGAAGGCGTGCCTGCGCCTGGAATGGCGCGACCAGTTGGGCGACGGCCTCGCCGCCCGCGCGCGCGAGCGTGAACCGCACCTGCGCCGGGGCGACGCCCTCCGCGACCGAGGCCGTAGCGATGCCCACCTTGTCGGCGCCGTCGTACTCGGCCTGGTCGAGCGAAAGCTCCAGCGGCGCGGGAATGACCTCGCGCAGGCTCAAGTCGTCCGCCCACACGATGCCTTCCCCCTGCACCCAGACGGCGAGGTATTTCGGCTCGGCGGGGAAGGCCATCTGGCAGCGGGTCCAGACGCGCTGCCAGCCGTTGGGGTCGGGCGTGTCCTTCCCTTCGCGCGTGGACCTGGCGGCGCCGGCGGGGAGCGCGATGCGGGGGCTCGGCGGCACGCTTCGGCCTTTGCACTTGACCCACGCGGAGAGCTCGTAGATGCGGGCGCCCTCGAGGCGGAGCTTGAGCCCGCCGCCGCCCCACGAGGGCCAGACGAGGACGGTGACGGCCTGGCTACCGGTTCCTGTCGGGACTTCGATGCGGACCGATTGCTTGCCGGCATGGCGCTCGTTTGCATCGAGTTCCCCCTTGCCCTTGCCGTTCCAGGCCTCGACGCGCCAGGGCTTCATCTCGGCCTCGAAGCCGGAGGGCGGGAGAAGCTCCTGGCCGTAGCTCGTTTCCTCGGGCTCCGGCGTGGGCCAGGGGAGGTCGAGTGGCGAAACCCTGAGCACCTCAACAGGGTCCTGGCCCGGCAGCCGGGCGACGATCCGCTCGATCGCCGCGATGCGGCTCGCCACTGCCCAGCGCCACTTGCGGAGGGTGGACGGGTGCGGCGGGGGCGTGCGTTCGCTGCTGGCCAGCGCCTGGAATCCCCAGCCCATCCGCCCGAGGATGCTGGTGAGGGCCTGTCCCGCGTCCGCGACGGCCTTCTTGTCTTCCGCCTTGTCCGACGCAGCCGCTGCGGCCAGCCACTGACGGAGCAGGTGGACGTAGCGATAGTCGTCCACGCCCTCGCGGACGCTCTCCCAGGCGAGGCTGGGCAGCGGGCCGTCGGGTGCAGCGTAGGCGTAGCCCTCGTCGTCCTGGCGGAAGCCCTTCAGCCCGCCATCGCCGAAGCGGTAGACCCATTGGGCGATCTGAGCCGCGCCCGTCTTGAAGCCGTAGAAGCCGAAGAAGTAGCGAGGACCGGCGAGCGTGTGGCCGGCGCCGTTGTACACGCCATACGGCCTCTTGTGGTCGAGGAGCGCCCGCGCGATCTCGGGCGTGAAGCGGTTGGTGCTGAAGAAGTCAATCACGGGCGCCAGCTTGCCGATCTCGTCGTGGCCCATGGCGATCCCGCCGCCGATGTCGGTCCACGTCTCCATGTCGGGGTAGCGCTTCTTGATGAGGCCGTAGTAGTGGACGGCTTCGTCGAGGAGGTTGTGGGCGCCCGCCTCGTCGAGCGCGTAGGCGCGCAGCGGCGGCCAGCCCCCGGCCTTCGCCTCCTCGCGGACCACGTCAATTGCCTTACAGAAATCGTCGTCTATCTTCTTGCTGTGCGGCCAATGGACGAACCAGTTCTTGTCCTTGTCCCAGTAGTAGGCGATCTGGTGTCCGACGTCGAAGTTGAGCGGGAAGCGCCATTGGCCGAAGACCTTGGTCGCGGCGGCCATCATGCGGCGGGAGCGGGCGCGGGTCGCCGCGATGTCGTCGTCGCCGAAGGTCTGGTCGCGGCTCTTCACCTCGACGCCGACGGGCGTCTCGAAGGCGTTCAGCCCGTGCTCCCGCATGTCCGTCAGCTCCTTCAGGAGCATCGCGTCATCGGCGGCCGGGCGGGGGTAGAACATGGCCAGCTCGACCGGCGCCGGCGGGAGCGCGAAGGGGAGCACCTCGAGGGCGAGCTTCAGCTCCGTGGCCTCGCGGCCCGCCAGCCGCACGCTCACCTTGCCCTCGTATCGGCCCCCTTGCGCCGTCTCGGGCACCCTCAGGGTGAGCCACACCTGGGCCGTCGCGCCCTTCGCCACCGGGAACGCCGCGCGCCTCTCCAGCAGGAACGGCTCGAGCCGATACGTCTTCGCCTTGGCGTCCACGGGCACGCGAAGCGCGCGGACGACGCGCACGTCTATGTGATCGGTGGGAATCAGGTCGTCCTTGCCCGAGCGAAGCTCGCCCGCGGCCACGGCCACGTCCTTGAGCGGCTCGAGCGCGTGGATGCAGAGGGACACGGGCTCATACTCGCCCCTCGCGGCGAAGGCCCTCAACTCGCTGACCCGTTCGGACGGGAAGGGGATCGAGCATGGCGAGACCGGGGCGAGCGGGTCGCGTGCGAAGAGAATGTAGCCCCGGCGCTGCTCCTCGGGGGTTGGCGCGATCGCGCTCAGGCCGTCTGGCGCAGCGCGGACCTCGGTCCAGCCGTCGGGCGGTGGCGGCAGCTCCGGCCCGGCCGAGCCCCACACCCTGAACTGCTCGGGCGGCGCCGCGAGCGCCCAGGCATCGCCCAACGCGAGGCCACACGCCAGCAGAAGCACCACACACCGACTTGCCCGCACGGCACGGCTCCTTCGTCCTCAGTAGTTGCCCACCCGCGGCTGGCCGGGGTCGGTGGCCAGCATGGTGGCATCGAAGAGACGCTTGAGCAAGGCCAGCTTCACGTCGCGGCTGCCCGCGTCGTCCCACAGGTTGCGGAACTCGCGGGGGTCGTCGCGCAGGTCGTACAGCTCGCCGGCGTCGTGGCCGTGGTAGACGACGAGCTTGTGACGGCCGTCCACGATCATGTTCGCGTGGCTCGCGTCGCCGTCCTTGAAGGGGATGGCGTCGTGGTACTCGCAGCGCACGAAGTCGCGGTGGCGCGCGGGGTCGGCCTTGCCCTCCAGGATGGGCAGGAGCGACTTCCCATGCGTGTCGGCGGGCACGTCGAGGCCCGTCGCCTGCATGAGCGTGACGGGCAGGTCGGTGAGCTCGACGAGCGCGTCGCTGCGGAGGCCGGCCTTGACGCGGCCCGACCACGAGAGGACCAGGGGCACGCGGACGGCGCCCTCGTAGAAACGGCAGCCTTTCTGCTGAAGGCCATGGTCGCCAAGCATCTCGCCGTGGTCGCTGGTGAAGATGACGATGGTGTTGTCGCGTTGCCCTGCGGCCTCAAGGGCGTCGAGCATGCGGCCCACCTGGTCGTCAATCAGCTCGATCTGCGCGTAGTAGGCGGCCACCATGCGGCGGGCGTCGTAGTCGTGCGGCGAGACGGGCTTGCGCGTCTGGTGGTCCACTTTGCCGAAGGCGAGCTGGCTCTCCATCTCGTGGGGCTGGAACAGGGGGAGCGGCATGGCCGCCACGTTCATCCGCGCCATGTATTCCGGGGGCGGGTCGAACGGCGGGTGCGGGTCGAAGCAGTTGAAGCTGAAGAGCCAGGGGCCGGTGCGCTTCTCGCAGAGGAAGGCGATGGCCTCGTTGGCGCACCAGGTGGTCTGGTGATATTTCGCCTCGATGCCCGTGCGGAACAGGCCGCCGCGCTGGCCGTAGGCCTTCGCCCAGTCCACGCCCCGCTCGGCGAGCCAGGCCTGGTAGGCGTGGTGCGTGTGGGGCCAGAACTTCTCGGGGTAGGGGTGATGGCTCCACTGGTAGACGCGATAGCCGTCGCCGAAGCGCGGCTCGACGCGCCCGTTGGCCGCGGCGAGGTGCAGCTTGCCCGAGAGGCCGCAGTCGTAGCCCTTGTCGGCCAGCCGCCGCGTGATGAGCTTCTCGGGGCAGGGAAAGAAGTCGTTCCCGTTGCGGTTCACGTGCAGCGTGCTCGGGTAGTAGCCCGTCAGGAAATTCGCGCGGCTCGGCGTGCAGATGGGGCTTTGCGAGTAGCAGCGGGTGAAGGCCACGCCCTCGCGCACCAGGCGGTCCACGTGGGGCGTGCGGATGTGCGGGTTGCCCAGCGCGCCCACCGTGTCCCACCGCTGCTGGTCGGTGCAGATCCACAGGATATTCGGCCTCGCGTCTGCCATCGGCTGTTCTCTCCGTGCGTGGTTTGCGCGCTGCCCGGCCTCGAACGGTCCCCTCTATCTTGGCCGGGGCGTGGCGGGAGTCAAGCGGCGGTCGCGTGCGCGGCTCCGCGCTGGACTTGCAAGTTTGCATCCCAAATGCATAATTGCACATGAGAAGGAGGCCACCCCATGGCCTATATCGAACGCTCGGCCGAGGAAGCCGTCCGCCGCGCGGCCCGCGAGTTCCCCATCGTGGCCCTCACCGGCCCGCGCCAATCGGGCAAGACCACCCTGCTCCAGCACCTCTTCGGCAGGAGCCACGGCTACCGCTCGCTCGAGCTGCCCGACGTCCGCGCCGCCGCGGCGAGCGACCCTCGCGGCTTCCTGGCCCTGAACCCGCCCCCTGTCATCTTCGACGAGATCCAGCACGCGCCGGGCCTGCTGCCGTACATCAAAGAGGCCGTGGACGCCCGCCGGAACAGGTCTGGCCAGTTCATTCTGTCCGGCTCGCAGAACCTCCTCGTCGCCCAGGGCGTCACCGAGTCGCTCGCCGGGCGGGTCGCCGTCCTCAAGCTCCTGCCGCTCTCCTATCGGGAGATTGCGGGCCTGCCGAACGCTCCGCTTCCCTGGGAGCCCGGCCGGAAGGCGAGACGCGAGCCGATGGCCCCGCGCGACCTGTGGCTGAGCTTCCTCCGCGGCGGCTACCCCGAGTTGGTCGCCAACCCGGGTCGCGACCTGTCGCTCTGGCACGCCAGCTACGTCCAGACCTATCTCGAGCGCGACGTTCGCTCCCTCCGCCAGGTCGGCGACCTCAGCCAGTTTCAGATCTTCCTCCGCGCCCTCGCCGCCCACGCCGCACAGCTTCTCAACCTAGCCTCGTTGTCCCGCGACCTCGGCGTCGCCGTCAACACGGTCAAGGCCTGGCTTTCCGTCCTGGAGGCGACCTACCAGGTCATCGTCCTCCGGCCCTACTACGGGAACGTGGGCAAGCGCCTGGTGAAGACCCCCAAGCTGTACTTTGCGGATCTCGGCACCCTCTGCTACCTTGCCGGCCTGAAGGATCCCGACCACGCGATGGCCGGCCCGATGGGCGGCGCGCTCTTCGAGAACGCCGTCCTCATCGAAGTCCTGCGCGCCCTCACCCATCGCGGGCAGGAGCCGCAGGTCTACTTCTGGCGCACCGCGGCAGGCGTTGAAGTGGACTTCGTCGTGGACGCGGGCGAGACGCTCGTGCCGATCGAAGTCAAGCTCTCGACGACGCCCAACCCGGCGATGGCGAGCGGAATCAACGCCTTCAAGAGCGACTTCGGCGACCGCGTTGCCAAGGGCTATATCGTCCACCCCGGCGACACCTCCCTCCCCCTCGGCCCGAACACCCTCGCACTCCCCTTCGGCACGCTCTGAGCAGCCCCTACTCGGCCCAGCGGAGGACCTCGCGCCCACCGACATCGAGGCGCAGAGCCAACGCGTCGAAGGCAGGGCGTTGGTCAAGACAGAATTGGATGAACGCCGTGAAATCCACATGCCCACTGCACACGCACAGCCAAGCCACGCGGCGCCCCTCGGCGCGGAGCTCGCGGCCGGTGAGGGTTTCGTCGTGGGGCACGAGCGGCTGGCTGCACCAGAGGGCGACCGCGCCCGTGCGCCGCTGGCCAAACGCCCAGTGGCCGCGGACCTCCTGCCGGTCGAAGGCGTCGCTCGGCCAGTGGGCGTGGGTGAAGCCGACGGGGTGGCTCTCGGGGATGTCGAAGATTTCGGCCAGGGTGCCCTCGGTCTGCGACAGGCTCGGCAGCGAGCCGTTGCCATACCAGTAGCCGGGCCGCGACTGCGTGCCGTCGAACGTGCCGCCCGGGTGGTTGACGAAGACGTGGCAGTCGCGCCCGAGCGTGGCCTGCCACAGGTGCTGCTGGTAGCCGGGCTTGCCCGGCCACAGGGCGGCTCGCCAGTTCGCGGGCGCCTCGACCGCGCCTTCGCCGAAGTCGAACGACGCCGGGATGGCGAGCGACGTGAGCAGGTAGTCCGCCGTCTTGTGCAGCACCACCTCCGCACCGTCCTGCCGATAGCGGCGGCAGGCCGGCTGGCGCATCAGGTCGCCGAGGCCGGCGGGCGGCCGGTAGTCCACCGACGAGGCGACGAAGCCGATCCAGTTGGTGTGGGCGACGAGGGCCTCGGGCGTCGCATACGAGAGCAGGGCCTGCGTGCCGCCCGTCTGGGGATAGAGCACGTTGCGGTAGACGCGACCCTGGGGCGCGACGACCACGCCATCGTGGGCGTGCATCGCCAGGTCGCGGAACACGCCGTCCACGATCGCCGCCGCCCGCTGCGCCAGGGCCGCATCGCCCGAGAAGTCCACGACGTTCATCAGCGCGGCGACGGTGAGGGGCATGTAGGTGCTGCTGAGGTATTCGCGGAAGCCGACGGGCTCGACCTCGGCGAGCCAGGCGGCGCAGCGGCGGAGGCCGAGGGCGGTCTGCTCGGCGCCCGTGCGGCCGCTGTTGCTGAAGCGCTCATCGGGCCACAGGCGCCCCGCGAGAAGCTGGCAGCCGTGGAAGAGCAGGCTGTGATTCTCGCTGCCGAAGCACATGGCGTCGGTGCCCGGCTCGTCGTCCCAGTAGCGGAAGGCGAGGGCCGTCTTGCGGATGGCGGCCCGCTCGGCGGGCGAGGCGAGGCCGAGGCAGATCATCCGCAGCAGCGCGGCGAGGGTGAAGTCCGAGCAGTCGCGCCGCTCGTCAATCCCCTTGAGCGTGGCCTCGAAGATGGCCGAGTCGTCGGCTTGTTGCTGGAATTGTGGGCGGCGTGTCCCCACGCCGCGGGATTCGCGGGATGAGGACATCCCGCCTACAACAAGAATGCGGCGGGCAAGGACGTTGAGGATGTGCCGCGCGCCGTCGTGGGCGAAGTGGTGCAGATGCTCGCGGCGATGTTCGTCGAGGGGCAGCGACGAGGGCTGCGCGGGCGGGCGATTCGCGGGGATCTCCAGCGACCGCTCGAGCGTCTGGCCGGCGGCCTCGACGGATACCTTGAGGCTGAAGGCGCCGCTGGGGTCGAGACCCACGCGCCGAGCCGCCGCGGGCCAGACGACCCCACCCGAGGCAGTCGTCACGCGCGCGTCGGAGGGGGCGGGGCACTCGGAGGCAAGCGCATCGCGGCCCTCGGCGCGCACCCTCATCAGCCAGCGCTCGGCCTCGGCGAGCCGCTCCGTCGCCAGGGGGTCGCCGGGCAAACGGATGGCGAGGCCCGCCGCGCCCTCGAGCGCCTGGAGTCCGAAGAGCATGCGCGTGTCGCGCACGCCGAGCACGTGAAGCCGCGCGCACAAGCGGTTCGCCCCACGGCGAAGCGGGAGATTCAGGGCAACCGCCTCGGGGTACATGTAGCGGGGCACGTCGTGGCGCAGCACGTGCGCGCCGTTCACCCACAGGTCGGCCGTGCCGCAGGCCCACAGCCGCGCGGCGAGCGAGGCGTCGGCCGGCGCGTGCACGTCGGTGAGGGCCCACAGGTCGAGGACTTCGAGCAGCGACGAGAAGCCGCTGCACTCGACGAAGGCGTTCTGGCCGGGAGCGTAGAAGCGCCACGGCTGACCTGTCGGCCCGGGCTGGCCGAGTGCGGCGTCGCGAGGCGGCTCCCCGAAGGTTGGGGCAACTGCCGCGCGGCGCATCTCATCGTCCGACCCGCTGGGGCCGGCATAGGGCGTGCGGCGCGGGCCGGCCGCCAGCCAGTGTCGCAGGTAGCCCTGAGGGTCGCAGGTGAAGTGCCGCGGGCTCATTGTCGAGGGGCCTCCTTGCTCAAGCGCGCGGATATGGCGAGAATGATATGCGCCTAGGCACTGGAGCGCAAGCAGGCTTTTCTGTAGAATCGTGGCCAGTACCGTGGCAGACCGCGTGGAGGAAACACGACGATGAGGCCCGTTGCCCTTTCGAGCGTTGCATTGGTTCTGCTGGCAGGAGAGTCTTTCGCCATGGCTGAGCAGGCCGCGCCCGCTCGAGTGTTCGCACGACGCCGCCCAGGCGACGGTCCGGGTTCCGGAACTTGACCTCTGGGCAATTGTGGAGCTCTCCGAATGAGGCCCTTCCTCTCCCAGGCAATCCTGCTCTGTCTGGTCTCCGCCGCCCCTGCGAACGAGTACTGGGTGGACCAGCGGCACAAGGAGGCGACCGACGCCCATCCCGGCACGCGCGAGGAGCCGTGGCTCACGGTCGGCAAGGCGGCGGCGACGCTTCAGCCGGGCGACACGGTGGTCGTGAGGCCAGGCGTCTACCGCGAGGCCGTCGTGCCGAAGGCGTCGGGCACGGCCGAGAAGCCCATCACCTATCGAGCCGAAGGGGACGGGGTGGTCCTCAGCGGCGCCGATGCGCTCACCGGCTGGAAGCGCCACAAGGAGAACATCTGGGTCGCCGAGGCCGATTGGGAGCCGAACCGCCTCTTCCTCGACGGCACGCCGCTGGTGAAGGCCCGCGAGCCAAACGCCGGCTGGTGGATCGCCGAGGGCGGCGGCACCCACACACTCGTTGACTCCAGGCATCTCACCCAGGCCGACGGCTATTGGGTCGGCAGCACGGTCTTCTTCTGGGACGTTGACGTGACGACCCAGGGCTGGCGGAAGGTGACGGCCTTCGATGCCAAGACCCACACGCTGACCCTCGACAAGCCGATCTACCGCGACCGTGTGGTCGAGGCGGGCAAGGACCGCTATCTCATCGAGAACAAGCTCGACCTCCTCGACCAACCCGGCGAATGGGCCGTGGAACCGGCGGACAAGGGCTCCCGCGTCTACATCTGGCCGCCCGCGGCCGACGACCCGAACAGCCATGTCATCGAGGCGCCGCGCCGCAGCCGCTTCGTCGTCGAGTACGGCAATCGCAGCCACCTGCGGTTCGACGGCTTCGAGGTCCGCCACGGCGCGGGCCACGGCATCGGCTCCTGGTCGCCCACGGCCGACGGCATCGCCATCACCAACTGCTACCTGCACCACAACTCCGGCAACGGGCTCTACATCCACTGCACGAACAACGCGGTGCTCAAGAGCAACCTGGTGACGGCGAACAGCAACGGCATCACCTGCGCGGCCGACCAGGGCCTCGTCATCGAAGCGAACGAGATCGGGCGAAACGAGTTCGACGGCCTCGTCGTCGGCGGCAAGAGCGCCGACGTCATCATCCGTCGAAACTACATCCACAACCACAACCTCTGGGGCCACCCCGACAACATCCAGTTCCACGGCGGCCTCACGGGCGTGACCATCGAGGAGAACGTCATCCTCAACGGCGGCCAGGCCCTCATGATGGAGCAGTGCGACCAGGGCGTCATCCGCGGCAACGTCATCGCCGGCTCCGCCGCCGTCGCCGTCATCCACGGCCACGGCAACGTCACGAACTTCCAGGTCCTCGGCAACACGATCGCCTTCTGCGGCTACGGGCCGCTGAGCTTCACGGGCAAGAACTACACCGTGCGGAACAACATCCTCCATCCCGGCGGCGACGCGGCGGCCATGGGCGTCGGCAGCACCGAGGGCTTCGCGAGCGACTACAACCTGCTCTACAAACTGCCAGGGACGAAGGGCTGCTTCGCCGCCTTCGGGCGCAACTGGCCCGGCGACTTCGCCGGCTACCAGAAGGTCTCGGGGCAGGACGCCCACTCGATCTCGGCCGACCCGCAATTCCTCAGCGCCCCGAAGCTCTGCATCCAGACCGAGGACCGGCGGCTCACCGAGTGCACGGCGGAGAAGATCCTCCTGCGCGGCGCGACCGACCTCTTCCAGCCCGGCGACCACGTCGAGGTGTTCTTCGACGGCGTCGTCCGCACGGTGAAGTCGGTCGGCAGCGACCACATCATCGTGGACCCGCCGCTTTCCGAGCCGCCGCAGAAGGGCGGCCTCGTCCTCAACTGGAAGGAGAAGACCCGCTTCGCCCTCGACCTGCGGCTCGCCCCGAACAGCCCCGCGCGCAACGCAGGCGAGGGCGGGGCCGACCTTGGCGCGAATCTCGACATCCAGGCATTCGCCAAAGGCGACGTGGACGGCGACGGCAAGCCCGACATCCGACGGCCCCCCGAATAGGAGAACTGCCATGGCCAGCCAGCGTGTGTCGCGTCGTGCATTCCTCCAGACCACCGGCGCCGCGGCCGCGGCGACGGCCCTCGCCCCCGCCCTAGCGCGCGGCCAGGCGAAGAAGCCGCTGAACATCCTGTGGGTGACGTGCGAGGATATCAGCCCCGACCTCGCCTGCTACGGCGACCCCTACGCCATCACGCCCAACCTCGACAAGCTGGCCAGCCAGGGCGCCCGCTACGACCTCGCCTTCTCCCACGCGCCCGTGTGCGCCCCGGCGCGCTCAGGCATCATCACCGGCATGTATCCCACCACCATCGGCTCGCACCACATGCGCTGCCACGCCGTGCCGCAGCCCTTCGTCCGCTGCTTCCCCGAATACCTCCGCGCCGCCGGCTACTACTGCACCAACAACTCGAAGACCGACTACCAGTTCGCCCCGCCCATCACGGCCTGGGACGAGTGCAGCGGCAAGGCCCACTGGCGCAACCGCCCCGACAAGTCGCAACCCTTCTTCGCCGTCTTCAACTTCACCTGCACCCACGAGAGCCAATGCTGGCCCAACAACGGCCCCTTCCAGCACGACCCCGCCAAGGCCAACATCCCGCCCTACTACCCCGACACGCCCGTCGTGCGCCGCAACTGGGCGCGATACGCCGACCAGATCACCAAGATGGACGGCCAGGTCGCCGGCATCCTCAAGCAGCTCGCCGACGACGGCCTGGCCGACAACACGGTGGTCTTCTTTTACGGCGACCACGGCCGCGGCCTCACGCGCGGCAAGCGGTGGGTCTACGACAGCGGCATTCGCGTGCCGCTGCTCATCCGCTGGCCGGGCACGATCAAGCCGGGCAGCACGAGCGACCGCCTCGTGTGCTTCATTGATTTCGGCGCCACCGCGCTCTCCCTCGCCGGCGTCAAGCCGCCCGAGTGGATGCAGGGCCGCGCCTTCCTCGGCGAGCACGATACCCCGCCGCGCGACTATGTCTTCGCCGCCCGCGACCGCATGGACGAAACCTACGATATCATCCGCTCGGTGCGCGACAAGCGATTCCACTACCTCCGCAACTTCGAGCCGCAGAAGCCCTACGCCCAGCGGATCAACTACATGGACAAGATGCCCATCCTCAAGGAGATGCGCCGCCTGCACGCCGAGGGCAAGCTCACGGGGCCGCCCGCCCTCTGGTTCGCACCCACCAAGCCCGTCGAGGAGCTGTACGACACGACCAAGGACCCCCACGAGATTGACAACCTCGCCGCCAAGCCCGAGTTCCAGGACGTGTTGGCGAAGATGCGCAAGGTGCTCGAGGACTGGATGAAAGAGACGAAGGACCTGGGCCTGATCCCCGAGGGCGAGCTGCGCGAGAAGGGCATCCCCGGCGGCAAGCCGGGCGCGACCGCCGAGCCGAAGATCGAGCCGGCCGGCGGCAAGTTCGACAAGCCCGTCGCCGTGACGCTCACCTGCCCCACCGAAGGCTCGTCCATCGCCTACACCCTCGACGAGGGCAAGGCGCCGCACTGGCTCCTCTACTCGAAGCCCCTCACGCTCGACAAGAGCGCCACGGTCCGCGCCCGCGCCTGCCGCATCGGCTGGAAGGACAGCGCGGAGGCGAGGGCCGGCTTCCAGATTGGCTAGAAGGAGAACGCCGATGAACCGCAGGGAGTTCCTCCGCGACGCGGGCTCCGCCGCACTCGGCACGGCCGCGGCCCTGGCCACCACCCCCACAGCGCTCGGACAGGAGAAGGAGCCAATGAGGCCCAACGTGCTGCTCATCCTCACGGACGACCAGTGCTACGGCGACCTGGGCTGCCACGGGAACGATAAGATCAAGACGCCTAACCTCGACAAGCTCGCCGCCGAGGGCGTGGAGTTCACGCAGGGCTACGTCTGCCCCGTGTGCGCGCCGACCCGCGCCAGCCTGATGACGGGCCGCTACAACTACCGCACAGGGGCGATTGACACCTATCTCGGCCGGGCGATGATGCACCCCGACGAGGTGACGCTGGCCGAGGTGCTCGCCGCCGCGGGCTACAAGACGGGCATCTTCGGCAAGTGGCACCTCGGCGACAACTACCCGATGCGCCCCATTGACCAGGGCTTCCAGGAGGCCCTCACCCACAAGGGCGGCGGCCTGTGCCAGCCCGCCGACTTCCCAGGCAACCCCGGCTACTTCGACCCCATCCTCGACCACAACGGCAAGCCCGTGAAGACCAAGGGCTACTGCACCGACGTCTACACCGACGCCGCGCTGAAGTTCATCGAGGCGAACAAGGACAAGCCCTGGTTCGTCTACCACGCGACCAACGCGCCCCACACGCCGCTCCAGGTGGACGACAAGTATGTCGAGCCCTACCGCAAGATGGGCCTCGGCGAGAACACGGCCAAGGTGTACGGCATGGTCACCAACATTGACGAGAACGTGGGGCGACTGCTCGCGAAGCTCAAGGAGCTGGGCCTCGAGGAAAACACGCTCGTCATCTTCCTGGGCGACAACGGCCCCTGCGGCTCGCAGCGCGACAAGGGCCAGCCCATCCGCTTCAACGCCGGCCTCCGCGACCAGAAGGGCACCGTCTACGAGGGCGGCATCCGCGTCCCCTACTTCGTCCGCTGGCCCGCTGGGTTCAAGGGCGGACGGAAGCTGGACACGATTGCGGCGCACCTGGACGTGTTGCCCACCGTGGCCGCGGCCTGCGGCGCCCGCGTGCCGCCCGACATCAAGCTCGACGGCACGAGCCTGCTGCCGCTTCTCGCGGGCGACAAGGCGCCGTGGCCCGACCGCACGCTCTACACCCAGTGGCACCGCGGCGACGAGCCGATCATGTACCGCTCGTGCATGGCCCGCACGCAGCGCTGGAAGCTCGTGAACGGCAAGGAACTCTACGACATGCCCGCCGACCCCGGCGAGAGGAAGAACGTCGCGGCCCAGCACGGCGACATCGTGGCCAAGATGCGCAAGGGCTACGAGGCCTGGTTCAAGGACGTGTCGGCCACCCGCGGCTACGACCCGCCCCGGATCGTCCTCGGCGCGCCCGAGGAGAACCCGAGCCTGCTCACGCGGCAGGACTGGCGCGGCCCCCAGGCCGGCTGGGCGCCCACCTCGCTCGGCCACTGGGAGGTGAGCGTGGCGAAGGAGGGGAAGTACCGCATCCGCCTCCTCTTCGCGCCCGTGGACGCGGAGTCGTCGGTGCAGTGCTCGGTTGGCGCCGTGCGGGTCACGGCCATCGTGCCCAAGGGCGCCAAAGAGGCCACGCTCGAGGACGCCGCACTCGAGGCCGGCGACGCCCGACTCGAAGCCTGGGTCACCACAGGGCAGGCCACCGTGGGCGTCCACTACGTCATCGTCAGGCGGCTGGAGTAGAATGGGGGAGGCGTCAGGGAACGGACAATGCCCGCGACGGTGAATGGGATTGGGACGACGTACTACGGGAAGAAGAACCTGCGCGAGACGCCGGGCACGTGCGAGCATTGCGGGCGCTCGGGAAAGCTCCAGAGCTACGAGACACGTCTCTGGTTCGTCGTCGTCTTCATCCCCGTCGTCCCGCTCGGGCGGAAGCAGATTCTCGACTACTGTCCCGCCTGCCGGCGGCACAAGGTGCTCCCCGTGGCCGAATGGCAACGCATTCAGAACGAGGCGGTGTCGAAGGCGGGCCACGAGCTGGCCGCTGCGCCCGACGACCCCGCCGCGGCCGTCGAGTTCCTCGACACCCTCGTGGGATTCCAGAGGACGAAGGAGGCGGCGGATTTCGCACAGGTCATGGCCCGGCAGTTCCCGAACGACGCAACGGTGCAGTTCCGCCTCGGGACCTGGCACGACGGCGAGGGGCGTGGAGCCGAGGCGGACGCCTGCTTCGCCCGCGCCTTCGAGCTGAACCCGAACAACTGGCAGGCACGCCGCGCCGTGGCCGTCGGCGCCATCGAGAAGGGCGACCTGGCCCGGGCGACCGAGCTGCTGGCCGCGATGCCCGACGACGCGGCCGCGCAGCACGCGGGCGCCTTCCTCCGCCTGGCCCAGGCCCACCAGGAGCGGCGCGAGCACGAGGCCGCGCTCGGCATCCTGCGCGAGATGCTGCGGCGCAGCCCCGGCCTCAAGAGCGACAAGGCGTTCCGCAAGGCCGCGCGGCTCTCCGAGCGCGCGATGCGGCAGGAGGGCGCCCTGGTGCCGAAGCCCCGGCTCACCCCCGCCCGCGCCGTGGCGCTCGCGGCACTCGCGGTCGTCGCCGCGGGTGTCGGCGGCTACCTCGCCTGGCAGGCGGCGTCGCAGCGCGGCCTGCACATCGTCAATCGCCTGCCCGCCGCGGTGTCGGTCGCCATTGACGGCACGGTGCGGGCGAGCGTGCCGCCGGGCGAGCAGGCCCGCATCACGGTCGGCACGGGCAGGCACCGGGCGGAGATGACCGGCGGCCAGGGCGAGCCCGAGACCGTGGAGTTCCAGATCGGCGGGCGCACGAGCACCTACGTGCTGAACCCGCGCGGCGCCGCGCTCCTGCTCGTCGAGGAGATCTATTACGGCACGACGGAGATGGAGCCGAGGCGGCGGCTCCACGTCGGCAAGCCCTTCCTCGCGCTCAGCGGCATTGACTACGTGTTCGAGGACTTCCCGGCGTCGGTGCGCAGCGAGAGCGGGAAGCCGCTGTGGAAGCGCCGGCTGGTGGTCGTGGAGCTGGATGCGGTGGCGGCGCTGTTCCTGCTGCGCCACCTCGTGCCGGACGAGGACCTGTTGGCCGTGGCCGAGCACCACCTGACGCGCGGCCCGGCGACGGAGCGCCTGCTCGAGGAGTACCGGAGCCTCGCCGCCTCGGCGGGGAAGCTGCCACGCTGCCGCGACTTCCTGGCAAAGGGCCTCGGCCGCCGCCCCGTCGAGCAGAAGTGGCATCGGACGTACCAGGGCGTCTGCCAGGCGCTGGGCGAGCACGACACACTCGTCCCCCTCTACGGCCAACTGCTGGCCGCGGCGCCGAAGGACTCGGCTCTGCTCTACCTCCGCGGGCGGGTCGCGGCGAGCCGGGCGGAGGCGCGCGACCACTTCGACCGAGCCCTCGCGGCGGATGCGAAGAATGCCGACGCCTGGTTCTGCAAGGCGCTCGACCTGGCAGCGGTTGGGGACTTTGCGGCGGCGCGCCGGCCCGCCGAGGAGGCCTGCCGCCTCGACCCCGACGACAGCGAGATGGCCGACCTCCTCTTTGTCCTCCGCCGGGCCGCCGGCGAGGCCGCGCAACTGGAGAAGGAGCTTCGGGCCTGGCTTGCCGAGAGGCCCTATGACTTCCCGGCCATCGCTCGCCTCGCCCAGCTCCTCGTGGAGAAGGGGGACAAGGCGGGCGCCAAGACGGTCCAGGACGCCTATGCCAAGGCCATCCAGACGGAACTCCACGAGGCGGGCGAGCAACTGCTCGCGGCCACGAGCTTCCGCCTCGCCTTGCTCGTGGGCGACACCGATGCGGCCCTGGCGAGCGCCGCGAAGCTCAAGGATCGCCTGGCGGGAACCATCGCCCGCTTCTATGCGCACGCCACGCGCAAGGAGCCGGGCAAGGCCGAGGCGCTTCTTGGCAAGCTTCCCCCCTGGCTGGCCGGGCAGAATCATCTCGTCGCGGCCATGGCCTGGCGCGAGAGCGGCGACGAGGCGAAGGCCGAAGCCCAGTGGCAGCAGGCCATCACCGCCTTTGCTGCCCGCTCCGGGTTCGAGAAACGTGTCTCCGAGCTGTTGCGGCTCGGCGTGAGCCGGGGCGAGGTGGACGAGTTGCCGCTCGACCACAGCACCGAGGTCATCCTTCTGGTCGGCCTTGCCGAGCGCCATCCTGACCTCCGTGGGGACTTTCTGCCGCTGGCGGAGAAGCTCAACCCCACCCGCTCCGCGCTCCACGGCTTCCTCCAGCGCCGTATCGAGGCGCTCAAGGTCGGTCGGCAGTAAGCAGTCGGCAGTGCAGGGCGTGGGTCAGCAGCGGGGCTTGCGGGCGACCACGCCGACGGGGCCGCGGGTGGAGGGCACGGGGCGGCAGCGGGCGAGGCGGGCGAGAAGGCTGGGGATGCGGCGGCGGCGAAGCAGCCAGGGCTTCGGGGTCGGCTTCTTGACCCTGCGCTTGCCCGCCCGAGGGACGCGGGGCACGGAGGCCCCGCCCACAGGCGCTTGCGGGGCGGGCGGCGGGCAGGACGCGGCATGCTTGGCCGCCCCTTCCTCGCTGAGGTCGAGGGTCGGCTCGGGGATGGTTTCGATGTCGGGGAGGTCGAGGTCGGCGAACTCCTCGATCTCCTCCTCGTCGAGAGGGGCCTGGGCGGCTGGGAGTGGCTCGGGGGCCGGACCCTCGGCGGGCGGCGCGGCCTCGCCCTCGGCGGCGGGCGAGGGCTCCGCGGGGGCCTGGGGCGTGACCAACTCGCTCTCGCTGACGGGTGTGTCGTCGAGGAGCACGATGCGGATCTCGCCGTGGTGGCCGGCCTGTTCGGCGCGGACGCGGCGGCGGCGGATGAGCTCGAGAAGAGCGAGGAAGGCGTTGATGAGGGCCAGGCGGCCGGCGGCGGGGTCGAACAGCTCGCGGAGGGTGGCGGTGCTGCAGGAGCGAAGCTCGTCGAGCAGGTCGTTGCAGTAGGCGGTCGCGGGCCGCTCGTCGAGCAGGATGTGGCGCGTGGTGTCGAGGCTCGTCTGGCTCAGGATCACCTTGAAGGCGGCAAGGAGCTCCCAGATCGTCACCTCGCCGAGGTCAATGGGCAGTTCCTCGGGGGCCGGGCGTTCGGGGGTGCCGAGGACGGCGGCGGCGCCGCGGGGGAACTTGAGGGCCTGCTCGCCCGCGCGGGCGGCGAGCGAGCGGGCGGCGTCCTTGAACTTCTTGTACTCGATGAGCTGGCGGATGAGGTCGGCGCGCGGGTCCTCCTCCTCTTCCTCGCCCGTCGTCTCCGGGCGCGGGAGGAGCATGCGCGACTTGATCTCCATGAGCGTGGCGGCCATGACGAGGAACTCGCCGGCCACGTTCACGTTGATGTGCTGCATGAGCTCGAGGTGGGCGAGATACTGGTCGGTGATGCGCGAGATCGGGATGTCGGCGATCTCCACCTCGTCCTGGCGAATGAGGTAGAGCAACAGGTCGAGCGGGCCGCTGAAGACCTCCAGGTCCACCTTGTAGCCGTAGTGCTCTTCTTCGTAGGAGGAGACCATGCGCGCCTCAGGTTCCGAGCAGCAGGTGGACGAGGAAGGCGTGGGGCGGGCCGAGGATTGGATTCATCCCTCCGCTGACGATGAGGATGAGGAAGATGACCGACGCGATGGGGGCCGCGCGCTCGTAGGCGATCGCCATGTCGCGGGGCAGCAGGTTGCGCAGCACGTGCGAGCCGTCCAGCGGCGGCACGGGGATGAGGTTGAACAGGAAGAGGCCGAGACTCATGAGGAGCAGGACGTGGACCATCAGCCACAGCGTCCAGACAACCCGCGAGGTGAGCGGGTTGAACCCCAGGTGGCCGGCCAGGCGGATGAGGAGGGCGAGGGCGATGGCCGTCAGCAGGTTCGCCGCCACGCCGGCCAGCGAGACCAGGATGTCGTCGCGCCGCGGGTTGCGGAAGTTATAGGGGTTCACGGGCACGGGCTTGGCCCAGCCAAAGGGGCCGAAGAGCAGGCAGAGCGCGCCGATCGGGTCGAGGTGCACGAGCGGGTTGAACGTCAGCCGCCCCAGGTTCTTCGCCGTCGGATCCCCGCAGCGCCAGGCCATCCAGGCGTGGGCGAACTCGTGCACCGTGAGCGCGAGGAGCAGCGGGGGCACCCGCAGCAGCATCTCCATGAGGTCGAACTTGCCCATGTGTCCACCACTCGCCGGGGAACGCGTCGGCCACTCCGGCCGGCGGCGGTTCTACCACAGCACTGCCGGCAAGTCAAGCGTGCTTGACTTCCCGTGGCCGGATGGCTATCATGGGACCAATCGCTTCGTGACCATGACGACACGCAGGGGGAATGCCCATGGGGGAAGCGGAGAACAGCGAAGCGCTCGGCGCTGAAGTGGGAACACGACAACGCCAGAGCGATGACGACCTGGACTTCGAAATCGCCTTCTTCGAGAGAATCCTGCGACGCCTGCCCGAATCCGTGGACGTGTTGATGGCCCTCGGCAACAATTACACCGAGCGGGGCCAGTTCGAGAAGGGCCTCGGCATCGACGAGCGCCTCTGCCATCTGCGCCCCGGCGACCCCATCGTCCACTACAACCTGGCCTGCTCCTACGCGATCGTGGGCAAGGTGGACCAGGCCATCGAGACCCTCGAGCACGCCGTCGCCCTCGGCTACCACGACAGCGGCTACTTGCAGCGCGACCCCGACCTCGACGGCATCCGGCGCGACCCGCGCTACCTGGCTCTCCTCGACCGCGTGCAGCGCCAGCAGATGACCACCTGAGCCTCGGCGGGCAAACCCAGTGAACGAGCCGCTCTCCCACTACGCCCGGCCGGGCATCATCCACTTCATGCTGTGGCCCCAGACGATGGGCGGCGAAGGCCCCATCGCCGAGACCATCAAGCGCCTGGCCGCCGACGCCGACTTCGAGGCCATCGAGGTCACCCGCATCAACGACCCGACGGCTCGCGCGCACGTTCGCGCCACCCTCGAGACCGCTCGGATGACCGTCGCTTTCGGCGCACAGCCCATCCTCCTCGGCGGCAAGCTGGACCTCAACGCCCCGGGCGACGCCGACCGCGCCGCCGCCATCGAGGCCGTCCAGCAGGCCATTGACCAGGCGGCCGAGCTCGGCGCCGTCGGCCTCGCCGTCCTCAGCGGCCCCGACCCCGGCGAGGCGGGGCGCAAGGTCGCCACCGACCGCCTGGTGGACTCGCTGAAGTGGCTCTCCGACTACGCGGCGCGCACGGGCAACCTGCCCATCGTGCTCGAAACCTTCGACCGCGTGCCGTTCGGCAAGAACTGCCTCATCGGCCCCAACGCCGAGGCCGCGGAGGTCGCACGCCGCGTCCGCCGCGACTTCCCGTCGTTCGGCCTGATGATTGACCTCAGCCACCTGCCGCTCCAGGGCGAGACGCCGCAGCAGGCGGCTGCCGCGACCCGCGAGTTCCTCGTCCACGCCCACATGGGCAACTGCGTGATGCGCGACCCCCCCCACGAGGCGTATGGCGACAACCACCCCCGCTTCGGCGTGCCCGGCGGCGAGAACGACGTGGCGGAGCTGGCCGACTACCTCCGGGCGCTCCTCGACGCCGGCTTCCTCAGCCACGCGCGGCGGCCCATCCTCAGCTTCGAGGTGAAGCCCCTTAAGGGCGAATCGGTCGAGGCCCTCGTCGCCGGCTCCAAGCGCACCCTCGCCGCCGCCTGGGCCGCCGTGTGAGAGGGGTCACATCTTCATTTCGCACTTTGCCGCCAAGTGCCAAATGAAGATGTGACCCCGGGAGCTGCCCGTGACCAGCAAGCCGACTCGCCGCGACGCGCTCAAGGCGGCCGGCGGCGCGACGCTCGCGGCCGGCCTGCTCGGCGCGGCGGAACGCGAGAAGCCTATGCGACCGCCCAACTTCATCGTCATCTTCTGCGATAACCTGGGCTACGGCGACATCGCCTGCTTCGGCTCGACGAAGCACCGCACGCCCCACCTCGACCGCATGGCCGCCGAGGGCACGAAGCTCACGAGCTTCTACGCCACCAGCGGCGTCTGCACCCCCTCGCGCGCCAGCCTGCTCACCGGCTGCTACCCACGCCGTGTGAACCTGCACGTCAACGAGCGCGGCGGCGCCGTCCTCTTCCCCGTCTCGCCCAAGGGCCTCCACCCCGACGAGGCGACCATCGCCAGCGTCCTCAAGGCCAGGGGCTACGCCACCGCCTGCATCGGCAAGTGGCACCTCGGCGACCAGCCGCCCTTCCTCCCCACCCGCCACGGCTTCGACGCCTATCTTGGCATCCCCTACAGCGACGATATGGTCGAGCGGAAGGCACAGGGCTGGCCGCCCCTGCCCCTCATGCGCGACGAACGGGTCGTCGAGGCGCCCGTGGACCGCAACACCCTCACCCGCCGCTACACCGAGGAGGCCCAGCGCTTCATCGAGGCCAACCGCGACAAGCCCTTCTTCCTCTACCTGCCCCACGCCATGCCGGGCAGCACCGCGGCCCCCTTCGCCAGCGAGCGCTTCCGAGGCAAGTCCGCCAACGGACCCTACGGCGACTCGGTCGAGGAACTCGACTGGTCCACGGGCGAGATCCTCGCCACGCTCAAGCGCCTCGGCCTCGACGAGCAGACCCTCGTCGTCTGGACCTCCGACAACGGCGCCGTGCGGCACAGCCCGCCCCAGGGCAGCAACGCCCCCCTCCGCGGCTGGGGCTACACCACCGAAGAGGGCGCGATGCGCATGCCCTGCGTCGTCCGATGGCCGACCCGCGTCCCCGCGGGCGCCACCTGCGACGAGCTGTGCACGACGATGGACCTCCTGCCCACATTCGCCCGCCTCGGTGGCACAGGCATCTTGCCTGTGTCCAGGGACGGCAAGGACATCTGGCCGCTCCTCTCGGGCCAGGACGGCGCGACGTCGCCCCACGAGGCATTCTTCTACTACTACCTCGGCCAGCTCCAGGCCGTCCGCAGCGGCCACTGGAAGCTCTACCTGCCGCTCGGCAAGAAGTGGGTGAGCTTCGGCGGCAACACCCGTCCCGCCCCCGGCGCGCTCTACGACCTGAAGGCCGACATCGGCGAGAAGACCAACCTCGCCGCGCAGCACCCCGACATCGTCGCCCGCCTCATCACCTTCGCCGACAAGGCCCGCGACGACCTCGGCGACATCGGCCGCGACGGCAAGGGCCAGCGTCCCGCCGGCCGCGTCGAGCGCCCCGTGCCACAACTCCTCCCCCAGTGAGCAGACCGCGCACGAGCGTGGGCGCGAGCCGAGAAGGCAGGCCGCCAGCGGCCCCCCCGTTCCGCCTCACAATCACACAATGCCAACTCCCTCTCTCAGGGGTTGGCACTCTGAGAACTCCCAGCCGGACGAGGCCGGATCGCCGATTCTCTCACAATGCCAACCCCGCCGGCAGAGGGGGCTTGGCATTCTGAGAGCCGACGGCCACAGAGCAGGACCCCGGAATGCATGGATTGCCGTAACCATAGCCGCCGCTTGGCCTTATGGCTGCTGAGCGACCCGGCCCGCTCCCGGCTCACAATATCGGTGACCAATTTCGGTGACGGATACCGAATCCCCACGGCAGGCGCCGCTCGCTCGCCCGACAAGGCTGGGCGTCAAGCCGCATCGCGCCCTTGATTGGCTCGCCGCGAACGAGTATGCTTGATCGTGGCGCGAGGGACAACGCGCGGCTTGGGAAGGTGGAAACGCTTCTGAGGAACACCATGAGCCAGTCCAAGAGGCACCTCACACGACTGCTCCTGGGCATGGCCGCGCTGGCGGCGCTTCCGACGAGCGCCCGCGCGTGGGAGCCCAATGACGGCGATCTGGCCGAGGCGATCAAGGCCGGCGACTTCACGGGGTATCTCGCCAACATCTCCGCCTGGCTGAACGGGAAAACCCCCGCGGCCGACAAGATATCAGAGCCGGCGATGCTCGGCCTGCTCAAGGATCCGGTCGTTGCGAAGACCCTTGCCCAACGGCAGTTCATCGCTAAGCACGGCGCGGACAAATTGGGCGAGTTCGCCAAGGCCGACCCCGCCAACGCGAAGTTCCTCGGCTGGCTGCTGCCCAACGCCGAGGCGATGGATCTGTACCTGGTCGGCGCGACGCCCACCGGGCTGGCCAAGCGGGAGAAGAACGACTCCGCCCTCCCCATTGAAGCCCTGGATCTCTGGCGGAAGATTCACGACACCGACCCGGATTCGGCGAAGGGCCTTTACCTGAAGCTGGCCATCGCGGTCGCCCTTTCGCCGCCGCCCAAGATGAGCTACGTGGGAGCGCACGGCATCGGCTCGGTGCCGATCGATCCCGTGGAGCGGTACACGCACTACAAGACTGCGCACAAGAACGGCGAGCTGTTCCCGATCTTCAACGACCTCACGGTCTGGGAGTACCGGAAGGTCGTTTGCGACTGGGCGTCCACCCCCGAACTGGCCTGGGCCAGGGAGATGCTGAACACCTGGCGGCCGGACCTGAGGAGGGAGCAGCAGGTCCACAGCATCGTGAGCGAGGTCTGGCGCAGGACCTCGCCGATCCCCTACTCCAAGGGCTTTCCGACCGTGATGGAAGGCGGCGGCAAGTGCGGGCCGAGGTCCTGGTTCGGCACGATGATGTGCCGGGCGTTCGGCATTCCGGCCGTGGGAGTTGGCCAGCCCGGCCACGCGGCGTTCGGCATAAAGGCAGCCGACCCCAACTCCCAGCCCCAGCCTGGAGCCGTGTGGAAGGCCGTCTACGGCCGCGCGTGGCACGTGTCGAAAGCCGAGGGCGTGGCAGGCCCGGAGTTCGTGGCCGAGGCGGAGGCCCGGGCCCGCGAGCCGGGATTCTCACAGGGCGAGCATCTGCGCTGGCTGGCGGCGGCGTTGACTTCCAAGGACCAGGCGGACGCGGTGCTGGAAGTGGTTCGCAAGGTGCAGCCGCCCGTGCCGGCGCGGGACGACGGCGTGGTCGCCCGACCCGTCGCCGGCTCCGGGTGCCCGGGCACCGACCGATCCAGCCCGATGCCCGCCTGCAAGCCCGTGCCCGAGCCGCCCATCAAGGCCGCCCCCGGCGTGCTGCACGTCGAGGCCGAGGCATTCGCCGACATGGCCGGCGTTTGCGTCTACGACTGCTCCACGGGCGGCAAGCAGGTCAATTTCCAGAAGAACATCGAGAGCAGTTGGGTAGACTACAAGATTGACGTGCCAGAGACGGGAACGTACGAGCTGACCCTGCGGGTGGCCACGCCGAACCGCGACCAAGCCCTGGACCTCGGTTGCGGCGAGGAGAAGCTCGCGACCATCCAGGTACCCAACACCACCGGACTGTGGGGGACCACCGAGCCGGTCAGCGTCAAGCTGAACAAGGGAACGCAGACGCTGAGGTTCTCTGCCCCCTACCAGCGGGGAATCGCGGTGAGGTGGTTTGAGCTGAAGCCCAAGTGATTGTGCCGTGCGGGTGCGGGCCGTGTCGCGCCCTTGATTGGCTCGCCGCGAACGAGTATGCTCGTGGCTGCAGAGACAGGTGTCAGGAGGCCCTTCGCGCACGCGGGGAAGCGGCGATGACCAGCAAGCAGTTCCTCAACGCTCTCGCACACGGCGAGACGGACATCCTCGCCACTCTCCTCGAGATTCTGGCCGAGACGGCGTCGCCCTACTGCGTGATCGGCGGCCTGGCGGTGAACGCCTACGCCGAGCCGGTGGTGAGCCTCGACCTCGACCTCGTGGTCGCATTGGAGAGCCTGGACGCCGTGTGTGCCGCCGCCGCGGCCCGCGGCCTGACGGTGCAGCGCTTCGAGCACAGCGTGAACCTGGCAAGCCCCAAGTCCGACTTGCGAATCCAGCTCCAGACCGACGCCCGATACCAGTCCTTCCTCCCGCGCGCGGTGGAGCGAGATGTCCTTGGCTACCGCCTGCGCGTCGCGGCCTTGCCCGACGTGCTCCAGGGCAAGCTCTGGGCCTACCAGGACGCCGCCCGCCGCGCCAGCAAGCGCCAGAAGGACCTGGCCGATATCCTGCGACTGGTCGAAACCGATCCCACGCTCAAGGAACAGCTACCCCCTGGTCTTGCCGGCCCAGTCGGCTGAGTCTCGCAGGCAAGCGCTGTCTCCCACCCGAAAGGACACGCG
>Ga0307380_10000328_pt1 | contig 78333 bp, 74 predicted proteins | sample UN3MG_FD_202239 | JGI IMG/M metagenome (GOLD analysis project Ga0307380, IMG submission 202239) | Soil microbial communities from Risofladan, Vaasa, Finland - UN-3 | ecosystem: Environmental > Terrestrial > Soil > Coastal area > Acid sulfate soil | place: Finland: Risofladan, Vaasa | collected...
TGTTTGAGTGAGGGAAAACAAGCCTTCTTTTGACATTTTATAGAAATGAAGGTTAAAACGTTTGTTTTAAAAGAGTAGGTCCACTATATGTGACGCTACTAAAATATTGAACACCAATATTGAATAGGGGTTCAGACATGTCAAAAGCAGGGGAAATTATGGAAAAAAGGGCACAGGCGTATACTTTTTATACTTTTGAAAAAAGAAAACCAGCGTGACAGCCCGGGTTAACACAACCCGGGCTGTCACGATCATAGTCTATGGAGTCCGCGCAAACCGGAAGCCCAATTCCTGGCCGCTGTAACCGGCGGAGCCGTTTACCGAAAAACCGATCTGAAGGTAGACTTCGGATCCGTTCCAGCCTCCGCCCAGGGCCTTGCGGGTCATTGCTCCTCCGGTAAAGTTTATTTCGATCACATTTCCGCTCATATCCTAAATTCCGAAGGCGTTGCCGTACCCCGAACACGCCGTGGTTGGCGTCGCACTCCCCGCTGTTCCGACTCGATGAGCCCCTACTCCCGCGTTATCGTCGTACTAGGCATAATTTATTTATACGGCGGACAAGTCGAGCGCGCTGGAGGGATAGCAGGGGCCGGTGGTGTCTCCGCTCGCGCAGTCTCCAGGCGTCCATACGTTCCCGTCCTGATACCGCGCCGCGCATTCCCACTCTACCGCAGAAAGAAGGCGGAAACCCTTTTTCGACAGGTCTTCAACAGTCTCGTCAGGGTCCCAGGAGCTGTCCATCCCGGAATACACGACCTCTCCGGCGCCACCGTTTACCATCTCGGTCAGCCAGTTGCAGGACAGCACCGCCCCGAACCAGGTTATTTCGACACACGGATACTCTTCGTACCCGGTGTCGGCAGAGAACACTCCGGATGAAAAACCGATCAGGCATGATCCGTCCAGATCGAGAAACTCCCGTCCGTGAAGGGTCACAGTCGTAGCGCTTACCGTACACCCGCTCATCCTGCCGCTGTCGTAGGCCCACTGGTATACAGCGGCCATAAGCCCGTTTGTCGTCTCAGTCTCGGCGATCCAGAAAGCGTCCGCCGTCTCATCCCCGCCAAGGTCATCCTCGCCCGTGGGGAACGTACCGCCCGGTGCATAGATCATATCAAACGATACTGAGCCGGCCGTATGAATCTGGCTTTCCCTTGCTTTCGGCATATACGGCGTCCCGCCTCCTGAGCCGCCGTCGGAAGTACAACCAACGATGAACAGCATTACAATAAAAGAGAAAAAGAAGATGAGATAATTTTTAAAAAGGAATGTACCGGGCATATCGCCCCCCTTCATTGAATTTTGTAAAATCTGTCCGTAAAAATATGTATTACCAGAGACACTCTTTCAACTACCCGTAGAGCCGGTTACACTTTCCGTGCCGTTCCTAACAATCGCAAATCATAGAGACGCGATCGTTCGGATAAGAACTATGATGAATATTCTTATTATGATAATTATTCTATATTTTCATAAACTAATAATTATACAGGCTGTCAATTTATTGCCAATATCAAAAGGCATAAAAATGTATATAACCTATAATTCTTTCGCTGGAGAGTGTTCGTACCGAACCGCAACACACCGTCAGCTCCCTATATTTCAACAAGCTTGACGAATCACAGCGGATATACTATGCTTTGATATCCTTGTTAAGCCTTAAACAACAAACCTATTACACGCAGACGGGATAACTCAATGAAAGAAAAAAAGTTCCATCCGGCCGTGCTCAAACGTTCACTCAGTGTCTTTTTCAAAGATGCACTGCGTGTGGCGTTTACGAATCCCTCACAGGCTCTTGTCTTCTTACGAACCCTGATCTGGCTGAAGAGGGCCTCAAAGAAACGGGAAGTTTTGAAGGCACAGGGGATTGAAGTCCCGCCGATCATTATCTGGAGCATCACAAACCAGTGCAACCTTCAATGTGAAGGCTGTTACAACCAGTCTTTTTTCCCCGATTCGAAAGAAGAGATGGAAGAATCGGAGATACGGCGGATCACGCAAGAGGCTCGGGACCTCGGCGTTTCGTTCTTCGTGCTTGCGGGCGGAGAGCCGTTCATGAAGCCGGAGATTCTGAACATCATGAAAGATTTCCCTGAAATCATCTTCATGGTCTTTACAAACGGCCTTCTCGTCAATGACGAGATGATATCCCGGTTTAAAAAACAGCGCAATGTGGTCCCTCTTCTCAGCCTGGAAGGGTATGCCGAAGAGACAGACAAACGAAGGGGAACCGGGACATATGAAACGATAGTAACCGCGATGAAAAAGATGAAAAGAAATCATCTTTTCTTCGGGACGTCTCTCACCCTGACGAGATCCAATTTCCAGGTATTGACCGGCGAACCGTTCATAAAAAGGCTGACCTCTTCGGGCTGTAAATTTTTTCTCTTCATAGAATACACACCGACCTGCGCAGAAACAGAACACTGGGTCCTGACCAGAGAGCAGAGAGAAATGGTAACGGGCCTCATGAAGTCCTATCGGTCGAAACATCCGGCCCTTTTTATTGCCGTACCCTGGGACGAGGATGATGTGGGCGGGTGTCTTTCCGCAGGCCGCGGATTCGTTCATATCAACGCCAGAGGCGATCTGGAACCTTGTCCCTTCGCGCCGTTCTCAGACGTAAATGTGCGAGACCGTTCACTTAAAACGGCTTTCCAATCTGAATTCTTCAAACGAATTCGGCAGCTCCCGGAGCTTTCAAGAGAAACGGGCGGAGGCTGTGTGCTCTGGAAAGAGAAAGAACTGGTGCTTTCCATTCTGCAGCAAGCGAATGACCGTTCCGCCGAACAAGAGAGAAGCAAGGAAAACCCTCATATGTCCCCATGACATTATCCCGACGACCCAGAATATTCCGGTGACACAGGATGCCATCAGACACGGTCACGTGCAGCTGCTCTTACTCTCTCTTGTCAGCAGAATTTTGCCGGGAAACCTCGAAACAACAACCTTCGAAATCATTCAAAACAGCAAGAGCCCATTCGATGTACGACGTCATCGTAAAATTTAAGCGGGACAGACGAAGAGAGATGCTATGAGATGAGGTCCGATTCAGTTTTTGTATGCCTGTAGCAAAAAAACCTCCGCCCACAGCCTGCGCCATAGGATGAGACTCTTATTCATACAGGTTACTTCAAAGCAACGAAGAGTCCTTCGTTACCGTTCATTCGGGAGAACCGCCGCCAGTGATATACTATTCAGGATATCAAGCTGGCGACGTGCGATTCATCTGCAAGCTCTAACCCCCATTTCTCACAAAACTCTTTAAATATTTGGACATAGGGGTTTTAGCGCTTTTCTCACTGTAAACTCTATTTGTTACATGAAAATACAAACTACTATCATATCATCACTGAGCTCCGTTGATATGCAATTGTTTAGAAAACCGCACTAAAGGCTTTCCGGCTGAACCCTAATGTGGACAAGCTACATTCTTGATGAAAAAGGCAAGAAAATCAGTATTACGGTACTAAAGAAAAAGAAACCTGGAAATAAATACAAAGATGGATCATAATTATATATGATGCTCCCCTAATTCACACAGATATTGTAACACGCCGGAATTGTCCGCTGTCTTATACCATAACCTGTGAATCGGTTTCCAGAGGAGATCGGGAGATGAAGAAGGTTTTTATAATTACGATCCTGTTCATCCTTTTTATTTTCACTGCCGGTGTTAACAGCACCTTGTCGGATGACATCGCTATCGTTTTTATAGACAAAGAAACCGCAGGGAAAATCGGCCCATTTCCGTTTTCGAGAGAGAGGTATGCCGATTTTATCGAATCGATATACTCCTATTACAGCCCTAAATGTTTATATTTTAACCTTATTATTTCGCAGTATCAGCAGGGATCAATGGAATCGGACATGGAGCTGATCAACGCTGTTACTGAAAAAAAGAACATATTCTTCAGCTCAAAGGTGTCGGATACAGAGGTCGAGCATGCCGCATATACAAATTCTCAGTTCAATGAAATCAAATTCGACAGAATATGGGAAGTAAAAGGGGCCGTCTTCCCCTTACAAAAAATCGTGCAAAACGGAGCGTACACAGCCATAAGCGATGTGAGACTCAATAAACACGGAACCGTCGATAAGATGTCGACAGTAGTACAGATAGATGGTCGAAACTACCTGTCGACTCCCCTGTTCCTCTCTATGGCATACCTCGATATTGCGCCGGCAGCTCTGTTAAATGTAAACAGCAGCCGTCTCGGAAACAGCAGGGTGAAAACCGACAGATATGGATGGTTTGAGATAGATTTTACTCATAACTTTAAAAAGTACTCCTACAATGATATTCTGGAAAACAAAGCACAAAAGGACTCGATTAATGACAGGATAGTGCTGTTTGGATTAGATATTCCTGAAACGGAACCCTATTTACAAACAGGTGACAGAGGGATAATGCCCGGTACGGAAGTAATTGGAAATGCGACCCAGACCCTCATAGATCAGCTGCGATAGCAACAGCACATCGACGGCGTAAGTTATGAGCTTGCGGTTGAGATCCGGACCTTAATGAACCGTTTCAGATGATCTTCTTTCAGTCCCCACGGGGACTGAGCAGTCCCCGTGGGGACTGCAGCCGGTCCTGGCGAGCGTTTTTCGTTATTTGCAATAAGGCCGGATTCATTTATAATAGATAATATTCAGGCGCTGAATTTTAACAGGCGGAAAAACAGATGCCTATTTCATACGATCGGCTTCCTGACGGTCCTCCATGGGTCCGGTACCGAGTGATGATCGACCTGCTGAAGAGAACAGAAACGGACGAAGAAGCTGCCTCACAGCGGAAGCTGGCCGTGGACAGTCCGGAAATCCGGATCATCCTCGATGAACTGCAGCAATGGCCGGGTACTGTTCTTAAAAGCCACAAAAACGCAAGCCAGGCTATCCATAAGCTCTCTTTTCTTGCAGATCTGGGACTCACAATAGACGATAGTCCTATGGACTCTATTGTGGAAAAAATCCTACGGCACCAGTCTGCCGAGGGGCCGTTTGAAATACTGATGAATATCCCGACACATTTCGGAGGATCCGGAACCGAAAGATTTCTCTGGATGCTGTGCGATGCTCCTCTGATAGCCTATTCCCTTATAAGGCTTGGGCTCGGCCGTAATGTACAGGTGAAGAAGAGCGTCGACCATCTTCTGTCGCTCGTCCGCGAGAACGGATGGCCCTGCGCTGCTTCGTCAGGAGCGGGAAAATTTCGAGGGCCCGGCAGTAAGACCGACCCATGTCCCTACGCTAATCTCATGATGCTGAAATTGTTGTCGCAGATTCCTGAAACGGCCGACAGCAGAGAAGCCGGCATCGGAGCGGAAACGCTCCTGTCTCTCTGGGACATGAGAAAAGAAAAGAAGCCGTACCTGTTCGCAATGGGTACCGATTTTCAGAAGCTGAAGGCGCCTCTTGTCTGGTATGATATCCTTCATCTGCTCGATGTTCTGTCTCTTTTTCCCCATCTTCATTCTGATTCACGGTTTCAAGATATGTTAGAACTCGTTGAATCGAAAAAGGACGGCAACGGCCTTTTTACCGCGGAGTCGGTCTGGCAAGCGTGGAAGGGATGGGAATTCTGTCAAAAAAAACAGCCGTCATACTGGATCAGCTTTCTCGTGTACAGAATACTGGACAGGGTTCATAAGGCGTAAACAGGACACGTGCCGCTGTTTCGTATGAACTTGCAATGATACACACTGTACTACTGTTATTTCAAACTCGCGATACGAGATCCCGGCCGGTTTCGTTTGAAAACCGGTGACAAATGAGGAGTCTTTCAAATGCTGGAACAAATGATATTCCCGGAATACATAACCGGTAACTTTATCATCCGGCTTGCCGTAGCCTGTTTTTTAGGAGGAATTATTGGATTCGAGCGCGACATCCACGGCAGGGCTGCAGGATTAAGAACGAACCTTTTGATCAGCTTGGGAGCAGCAGTATTCATGCTGGTTTCAGAATATCTCGCCGTATCGTATGCAGGCAAAATGGGGGGCTCTGTAATCCGGACCGATCCCGGTAGGATCGCGGCTCAAATAGTCACTGGGATCGGCTTTCTTGGGGCCGGCGCAATAATCAAGTACGGTTTTTCTATTCGTGGACTGACGACAGCCGCATGTATATGGATCTCCGCAAGCATAGGGATGAGCGCGGGAGCGGGATTCTTTGAGCTGGCAATTGCCGCCACTGTCATCGGGCTGTTCTGTCTTGTCGTACTCAATACTTTTGAGAAAGGATACGCAAAGGATTCCTACAGAATACTTGAGGTGGAAACATCGAACGATATCGACTTATCGCAACTGATAGACATCATAAAGGGGAAAGATATTAAAATACTATATCTGGACAAACGAAGGGACTATGATGCGAACAGGATGTTCATATCGTTTACGATCCGGCTGCATCACAAGGGGGTCACGGACGAGGTGTCGCATATTATTGTGGGGGCTTTAGAGAGATCGAATATCCCGATCCACAAGATACATTGGACGCATCAATAGTACAGGTATCGCGACAAGAGCCCTCCCGGACCGATACCGCCGTTCAAACGGACACCGGCCTTTAGCTCTTTCGGGGGGGAACCCGCTATAGAGGTGCAGAAAATGCCTTTTTGTTGACATATAGTCCTGATTTTAGTAGCATGTTTAAAGAAAATATACGATTTTATCCAGATTGTTGCGCTGTAACATATAGCAATTTTTCCAGATCAGCTTTTTTCCCGAATCATCGCGGCTCGAAACGCTATCTCCATGAGCGGCCGTAAAGCAGAGAATTCGGGAGTGACCAGAGAGAAACGCATGAAGATCTTTCCCATTAAAATCCAGAACCTGAGGAGGAAGGGAAACCTATGAAGAGTGCTGAGGTGCTGCGAATCGCAACCGACGTGGGCGGAACGTTTACCGACCTTGTATACCTGCATATATCAGGGAAAGGAAAACAGGAGATCGGAACGGCAAAATCGGACACCACCCCACCCGATTACGAGCAGGGGGTCATGGATGTTTTCAATCAGGCAGAGCTCGATGCCTCGAACGTCAACTTCTTTGCCCACGGAACGACGGTAATCATCAACGCTCTTACCGAAAGAAAAGGGGCCAAGACCGGTTTGATCACGACAGAAGGATTCCGCGACATTCTCGAGATCGCGAGGGGCAACAGGCCGGACTTTTTCAATCTGAACTACAGAAAACCGAAACCTTTTGTTCCCAGGTATCTGCGCAGGGAAGTTTCAGGGAGAATCTCCTATAAGGGAGAGGAGCTGAAACCCCTCGATTTCTCGGTGCTTCCCGCCATCCTGGAAGATTTCAAAGCCGACGGCGTTGAAGCGATCGCTCTCTGCTTTATAAGCTCGTATGCCAATTCGGTCCACGAGGAGGCCGCAGTCGCGAGAATAAGAGAGCTATGGCCGGAGGTTGCGGTGGTCGCATCACATCAGATCACACGGGAGTGGAGGGAGTACGAACGCACCAACACCGCGGTCCTCTCAGCGTACGTGCAGCCTGTGGCACGTCACTACCTCGACCGGTTGAGCGAGTGTCTGGCCGATATCGGGATGCACGGCAGCCTGTACATCATGCAGTCCAACTGCGGCGTCGATACCGTCAAAAACGCCCGGGAAATCCCCATCACCATGATCGAATCCGGCCCCGCGAGCGGCGTGTGGGGAGCTGCCGCTCTCGGCGAGATCATCGGAGAGCCCAATGTTATCGCCCTCGATATCGGCGGGACCACCGCCAAGTGCGGTCTCATCAATAACAGCCAGGTGAAGATCAATACCGATTATATGATTGGGCGCACCCAGACCTCGGCAGGTTTTCCGGTCATGGTGCCTGTAGTGGACCTCGTTGAAATCGGTAACGGCGGAGGTTCTATCGCCTGGGTGGACGAATTTCAGAAGCTGCACGTGGGCCCCCAGAGCGCGGGGGCTATGCCGGGTCCCGTTTCATACGGAAAGGGAGGGACCGAAGCCACCACCACGGACGCCAATCTCGAGCTCGGGAGGATAAACCCGAACTATTTCTGCGGCGGGACAGTGACAGCGGATATGGAGGCGGTAAGAAGGTCCCTCGATACTCTGGCGAAGAAATTAAAAACCGGGCGTCGAGAAGCGGCGCAGGGTATCGTGCGGATCGCCAACAACAACATGGTCAATGCCCTGAAGCTCGTTTCGGTAAATCGCGGCCACGATCCGAGGGAATATACGATGATCGCCTTCGGAGGGGGAGGTGGCATGCACGCCTGCGCCCTGGCTCTCGAGCTCGGAATAAAAAAAGTCGTGATACCGAAACAGTCTGCGGTCTTTTCGGCATGGGGAATGCTGATGTCCGATCTTCGGAGGGACTACATACAAACACAGATCATCGAGCTGGACGCAAAAAACGCGGTGAAGCAGCTCAACAGCACTCTGAAGGGACTCGAAAAAAAGGCGCTCGATGAGTTTTCCGGAGAGTCCATCGAACGCTCAAGGGTCAAATTCCTCCGATACGGCCAGTTCAGGTACCAGAACCAGGCCCACTCTGTGGAAGTTGTCCTGCCGGGCGATACCATCGGCGAAAAAATGATCGGCGGGATACGCGACCGCTTCCATTCGGAATACGAGCGGGAGTATTCATACAGGCTGGAGGCCCCTGTCGAGATCGTGGGGTTTCATGTGGTTGCACTGGCGGATGTGGGAAAGCTGCACCCTGAAAAGCTGCCCGCAACCGGCAGGAAGGCGCTTGTGGCAGTCAAGGAGCACAGGGAGGTGGATTACACAGACGCAGGCATCCACAAGGCGGCGATCTACGACGGAGACCTTTTGGAGCCGGGGATGAGCTTCAAGGGCCCCGCCATCGTTGAGGAATCGGGAAGCACCACTGTAGTCATGCCAGGCCTGCCATGTCACGTGGACGAATACGGGAACCTGCACATTCAAACTGCATAGAAGGAGGGTACGGATGAAAAAGAAGTTCGATCCCATCACGACTGAAATCATACAGAGCTCGTTGCAGGCGGCCGCGGACGAGATGTTCGCCGCCATGCGCAGAACCGCCATGAGCGCCATTATCTACGAAGTGCTCGACATGGGAACTGCCATCTGCTCAAAAGACGGCGAGCTGGCCAGCTCAGGAGCCGGTATTCCTGCCTTTGTCGGAATGCTGGACAAGGCCGTTAAACGTATCATCGAGAAGTTCGATAAACCGGGGGATGTCGAGCCAGGAGATATTTTTACGACAAACGACCCGTTTAACGGGGGCGTGACTCACCTCAACGACGTCATCGTGGTAATGCCGATCTTTTCGAACGGCGAGATAGTGGCTTGGAGCGCCAATATCGCCCACTGGAACGACATCGGCGGGATGACGCCTGGAAGCATGTCCACCGAGGCCACAGAGATCTTCCAGGAAGGGATCCAGCTTCCAGGCATCAGGCTCTTCTCCAGGGGAGAGCCGATCAAGCCTGTGTTCGAAATCCTCGAAGCCAACAGCCGCATGCCGGATTTCCTCATAGGCGACCTCTGGGCCGGTATCGCCTCCATCCGTGCGGGCGAACGGCGTGTTCTCGAGATGGTGAATAAATACGGAAAAGACGCGTTCCTCCACGCGCTCGATGAGTATATGAACTACGGCGAGCAGGTCACACTGAGCGCCCTGAAAAACCTTCCTCACGGCAAGTTCTCCCTCGCAGAAGAACAGGACAGCGGTCAGGTTTACAAGGTCACCATAGAGATCCGGGAGGACAAATTTATCGTAGACCTTAGGGATAATCCGGACCAGGAGAAGGGGCCGTTCAATCTCAGCCGGGATGGGGCCGTTACCGCGGCGCAGCTCATGATCAAACCGATCACCTCCCCAGATACCGTATGCAACGGCGGGACGTTCCGTCCGCTGGAAGTGCTGACCCGGAAGGGAAGCGTGTTCGACCCCAACAGACCGGCCGCAATGGGTATATATTACGAGAACGACGTCCGGCTCTACGATCTTATCTGGCGAACGCTCGCCGAGGCCATGCCCGAAAAACTTCCCGCGGGTAATTTCGCCTCCATATGCGGCACTATTTTCGGCGGTATCCACCCTGACACGGGACGCCACTACAGCATAATCGAACCTGAGCTCGGGGGATGGGGAGGATCGATCGTCGGCGACGGCAACTCCGCGATCTTCTCGGGGTTCCACGGCGAGACCTACAACTGCCCAGCAGAGATAAACGAGGCGCGAAACGGGCTGTTCGTGGACCGCTTCTCTTTTCACAACGAGGACGGAGGAGAAGGCAAGTACAGGGGAGGAAAGGGCGTATGCCTTGAATACAGGATCCGCTCAGACAACGCCTGGTTCACCGCAGCGTACACCAGGTCGAAGATCCCGCCCTGGCCCCTCAAAGGAGGGAGGCCGGGCTCGCCCAATTACGTTGAGATCCTCCGTACAGACGGAACCAGGGAGCGCTATTCTGTTGTCACCGCCCTTCCCCTCAACAAGGACGATGTCATCAGGGTCATGACTGGAACAGGCGCGGGCTGGGGAGACCCCATGGAGCGGGACATCGAGCTTATAAGGGACGATCTGAAAAACGGCTATATTACCGAGGAGCAGGCAAAAAAATATTACAGCTTTGACAAGCATTCGAAATAAGAGGCCGGTCCCGGCATCTTATCGAATGGGAGCTTTTATCAGGGACCCTCGAAAAGCCGACCTCTTAACTTCATATAGTACGGAGCTATACTCGTCTGCAAAAAAAAAAAATTTCTCATCGCAGGTGCTATAGATATGCTATGCATATACCGAAAATTGTGCTATACTCTGATGTACTAAGTTAGAAATAATAAGGAGGGACGCGTGAATATCTATGTAGGCAACATGTCGGGGGATATTACCGAAGAGGACCTGCGGGAGGCTTTCGGGGCCTACGGACAGGTCTCATCGGCCAAGGTAATCAAGGACAAGTATAGCGACGTATCGAGGGGGTTCGGTTTCGTAGAGATGCCCGCCAAAGCAGAAGCCGAGTCCGCGATCAGCGGCATGAACGGCACGGAGCTGAAAGGACAGACTCTTACCGTTAACGAGGCTCGTCCCCGCCCGCAAGGAAACAGGGGCGGAGGTGGAGGAAGACGAGGTGGCGGCGGCGGGGGTGGGCGCTACTATTAAACGGTATTCGAAGCCTTAAGACAATGCACACAGCGCTGCCTTTCAAAGTCATCCTGGTGACACTATTTTATTAAAACCCCATTCCCAAGTGAGGAATGGGGGTCGTATTTTTAATAACGATCTTACACGCCTGCAGAAAATCGGGTTTTGCGGCAGACGGACAACGCACAAAGGCGAATGTCTCGAGGCTTTTTTTTATAGATGAAAATGGACGGTACTGCGAGAAACGACATTATATCCGGAATTCATGTGTCTATCGTACAGAAAAAGGACCAGAGGTCCGGCATCTTAACCGAAGGCATTGTGAAGGATATTCTCACAAAATCTGCAACTCATCCTCATGGAATCAAGGTACTCCTCACTACCGGCGAAGTCGGAAGAGTAAAGATAATTCATACGAAGAGATGAACTATCTTTACTCGATGTAAAAAAGAGAGTGCCGTTTTTTAGAAACAGACTTTCAAAGCCCGTGTCAAACGCTGAAACACTCCTCTCCCTTAACTCCGGCACGGGGTTTCTCCCACGCCTGCCCTACTGCTCCATGATCGGAAAGAGTCGTAATAGGGGTCTGCAACAGGACCGAAATTCCGGCTCACAGGCGTACTCGGGACAATCTGGAAGCTGCCACCGCCTGCGAATGGTACGGCTGAGCCTCCATCACGGAAAGCGGCTGCTTCAGCATCCTCTCTATCTGGGAAAGATATCCCACTTCCGAGGCATCACAGAATGAAAGAGCGGTTCCCCTTTTTCCGGCCCGCGCGGTACGCCCGATACGGTGGATATAGGTCTCAGGCTCATTCGGCAGGTCGTAGTTAATGACGTGGTCTATATCACTGACGTCGATTCCCCGGGCGGCTATATCGGTCGCGACCAGGACCTGGATGTAACCGTCATGGAAACTGCCCAGCGCCCTCTGACGGGCCGCCTGAGTTTTGTCACCGTGCAGAGCGTCTGCTTTCACCCGGCTGCGTGTCAGCTGCTTCGACAGGTTCTGGGCTTTGTGCTTGGTCCGTGTGAAAACCAGTGCCCTTGAGATCTCCCTTTTAGCGAGGAGGTCGAGCAGCAGGGCCTTTTTATTCTCCCTGTCCACAAACAGCAGCTTCTGCTCGATCTGGGGGACCGTTCTGTTACTTGCTGCGATCTCTATGCGCTGCGGATTATTGAGCATGCTCTCCGCCAGGGGCATGATGTCCCGGTTAAGGGTCGCCGAGAAAAACATCGTCTGCCTCCTAGGGGGCAATGCGGCAATGATCTTTTTAATATCCGGGATGAATCCCATATCGAGCATTCTGTCCGCTTCGTCGAGAACCATGATCTCAACCCGCTGAAGCAGTACAGAGCCTTCCCCCATCAGGTCCAGAAGCCTGCCCGGAGTGGCGACGAGTATATCGGTACCCCTGGAGAGCTTTGCGATCTGGTTGTGCTTGCTCATACCTCCGTATACCACCGCATACCGCAAATGGAGATACTTCCCGAAACTTTCGAAACTGGATGAGATCTGGCCCGCCAGCTCCCTTGTAGGGGCCAGTATGAGCGCTCGTGCGGATCTCGGAATGGGGTTTTTCTGGTTCTTTGCCAGGGCCTGAAGTATCGGCAGGGTAAAGGCAGCAGTTTTCCCGCTGCCTGTCTGTGCACATCCCATAAGGTCATGGCCAGCCAGCAATAGCGGGATGGCCTTCTGTTGGATCGGGGTGGGGTCTTTGAAGCCTTCATCCCGAATGGCCCGGAGAATCGGTTCGATTAAATTTAGTTCGTTAAAAAATTTGTCATTCATATATATCCTTATATAAATAATGGTATTTGTCGAAACTGCAGCTTGGTAAGGCCGGTGCTCTCTTAAAAACCGCACGGCCTGCGGGTCAAAAGTGAAGATAATCGAATGGATTACTCTGGGCTTTTAGATCCGCTTCCAATAAGCGGAATAACTGGCTTTCCTTCACCGGCGCTTCTTTAGGAAAAAGCACCTAAAGCTCCCGGCTTTGAATTCAAGTCCAATGATTCTTCTTAGTTCAACGGGCTAAATATACCCTTTTATCTGCAGATCGGCAACTTCTTTCACATGCCGTATGGCGCCTGCACCTAAAGGCCCTTGACGCACCATACACGATTCAAACAGCATGGAATTCAATAAACCGCTTTATCTCACACGTAAGTGTATCTATAATTGTATAAGATGCTCCTATTACGACTCAACCGGGCGAAACAGACATGACACAGCGGCAACTGCGGTCTCTTATTACCGATTACGTTACAAAGTACCAAGAGCTGCACAATACCAAAACAGGATGGAAATTTCCATTGACTGCTTTTGCGGGCGCACACGACCCGTTATTCAGGAGACTTAAAAAATTCATCAGCCCCACCCATGCCCTGCCGCACGATTTTCTTCCAGACGCCGAAACAGTCATCGCGTTTTTTATTCCGTTTGAAGAGTCTGTTGCAGAGAGCAATATTGAAAACCGAAACTGTTCAAAAGAGTGGGCGACCGTGTACATTGAAACGAACCGGCTCATATTCGATCTTAACAGACACATAAGAGACTGTCTTGAAATTCGCGGTTTCGATTCCACGATAATACCTGCAACGCATAATTTCGATCCCGAATCGCTTATAAGCGACTGGTCGCACAGGCATATCGCCTTTATAGCCGGTTTGGGGACTTTAGGAATCAACAACATGTTAATAACCGAAAAGGGATGCTGTGGGAGAATCGGGAGCATAGTAACAAACGCAGCAGTGGGGCAGACCCTCAGGGATGGCCATGAGCTCTGTCTCTACAAGTATAACGGCTCCTGCGGAAAATGCACCGAACGATGCGTTATTCATCGATTCCTTCTATCGAAAAAGATGCTACTCCATGTGTCTGGAAAACGACAGATACCATTCAGATATGGACCTCACCGATGTGTGCGGCAAGTGCCTGGCAGGGGTTCCATGTTCATTTGAAAACCCTTAAAAAGGAAGAAAGTCCCTCTTTGAAGCCTGCCGCAACCCAACATACTTTTGTATGCAGAGATTCATACTTCGGCGCAGAACCCCTCCCGCATCCGTCTCTTTTTTTCGACAATAAGTTCTTCTATAACAGCACAATTCTGCTTGCATCCTTCTGCTAAATACACTACAATACTCACAAAAACAGGGAGGGAGTGTAATGAGCGAATATGAAGCCTACTGCGTTAAATGCAAGGCCAAGCGTCCCATGAAGGATGCACAAGTTATTACAAAAGAAAACGGTCGTCGGCAGGCAAAGGGAGTATGTCCTCAGTGCGGAACAAAGATGAACTTATTCCTTAAGTCAGCAAAATAATCATTAGAGAAACGATAGTAACTGCCGGCAGTTTTCTTTAACTATCAGAATTTTTTTTTTTAAAAAATTTCCAAGGGTTTGGTATGCGTCGTAACATGCCCTCACTCTGTTCATGTATCAAGGCTACTTCCCAAACGCATCTCCCGTCATATGTAACTGCTCTTTGAGTTATATCGAGGAAATCCTGCGTACCGGGCTTAAAAATATATGGAAACCATAAACGACCTGGATCGAAGGTTTAACGAATACGGTGCGCAATTCAGTATCGTTGCTGCCTTTCATCTCAAAGAACTGAAACAGGAAATAGAGGACCTCAATAGAAGGGGAAAAATAGACCCTGAAATCCACCCTGACAGCATAGACAACTTCAATTTCAGAATACCGGATAACTTTAAAAATCCCTCATCAGTAATCGGCATTGCGGTACCGCAGGGCATTTCCGTTGTCCTGTTCCAGCTCGACCACAAAAAGATAAAAGCCGTGATACCTCCGACATACATGTACAGGAAAGTGAGGGCCCGGTGTATCGACATCCTCTCCGACACATTCGGGAAAAGCGTGAAAATCAGCAAAGCCGGACTGCCTTTAAAGCTTTTAGCGGCACGGAGCGGACTGGGTGAATATGGAAAAAACAACCTCTGCTACATAGAGGGGATGGGGAGTTTCGCCAGGCTGGAAGCTTTTTATATCGAGCATCGGTTCGATAGAGACGACTGGCAGAACATAGATCTGCTCCGGCAGTGTAAGGCCTGTGACCGGTGCGTAAACAACTGCCCCACAAACTGCATGGAACATGGCGAATTCGTTATCCAGGCGGGGAGATGTATCACTCATCATAATGAGAAGAGGCACGCCTTTCCGGATTTCATCGATCCGAGGGCGCATAACAGTATAATAGGGTGTATACGATGCCAAACCGTATGCCCTGTCAACCATCCATATTTAAAAAACAAGACCACCGTCGGATCCTTTAACAGAGAGGAGACGGATCTGATTTTACATGGGAAACCTGAAAGGTCAGACGACCTCGCAGTCAAGCTGAGGCAGCTGGACATGGATGAATATCAGGATGTATTATGCAGGAATTTGAAGGCATTGATGCAAGCCTGATATTCCTATACCGCCTCAGCCCTGAACCAGGCAAAGGCGGCTTCACTCTTTTCACCGCTCCCTACCTTATTGAAATTATCGCCACACAACCTTCTGGCACAGGGCCGAAGGCTGTTTGTTTTTCTGTTCACTGTGTGAAGAAAAAATATATATACTATTGACTGATGCGGGACGATACAGGTCTGCAGGAATGACCGGCTGATCCCTTGCAGGTACCGCTGATACAGACGCTTTCTGTGTACCGGCGTCCGGAATCAGTCATATTCTGAAGCCGGATCGTGAAAAGGAGTTGACACATAATGCGGTTACCCTTCAAGAAGAAGCCCGGGGGAGCGCAGCGTGAAGATGCCCGCCCTTCGGTACAGGCCTCCGACGGACGGTTTGCCTCCTTCCTCGACTATATCAGAGGCAAGACCGTCTACCTCGCCCTTTCTGGAGGAGGGCTCGCACTCGTCTGCCATATCGCAGTTCTCAGGTTTCTCGAGGAGCAGAATATCGAGGTCGAAAAGATCTTCGGAACGTCCGCAGGAGCGGTAATCGGCGGTTTCTACGCAGCAGGAGTGAACGCGTCACAGCTTACCGAGGCGGCCCTGAACCTGAGAGACCCCGACGAGGTCTTCGGGAGAGGGTCCCGCCGCATGCTGCTTCGGATCATGACAAACCAGATCGAGACACGTTTTTCGGGAAGCGGCTTCAGACACGCTGCAATATACGACAACAGAAGGCTGGAGGCGTACATCGAAGAAAGCCTCGTCGAATTGGGGGGTGGAATTCCGAGACTCGGGGAGCTCGAGAGGTCCTTTTCCGCTGTGTCCTTTGACATCGGGACAGGGACTCCCCTCGATTCGGACAGCGGTAAAAAACAGGTCTTCTCAAAGGAGGAAACGCCGGATGTTTCGCTGAAGGATGCGATAGTCGCATCGATTTCAATACCCGGCATATTCATACCGAAACAGATAGGCGGCCGCTACTACATCGACGGCGGTACAGTCGAGCACCTGCCTGTCGTGTCCGCCTTCGAGCACTGGATAAAAACAAGGAAGAACAAAAGAGAGCATCTCGTTATCCTTGCCGTTGACCTCGGCTACCTCGGAGAAACGCTCAACGAGAAGGACAAGATCTCACCGCTCGACATGATCCTTTATGCTTTCAACCTCAGGGGCAAGCAGATAACCCAGTACAGCCTTCTCAGGATACATGAACCGAAGAACGGATGCTCGGTGGTGCTCCTCAAGCCGCGCTGCTACGATATAAATCTCACTGATTTCGACAAAATCCCGGGCGCCCTTGAAAAGTCGTACAGGAACATCCAGCAGCAGCTCGAGGGCGACAATTTCCTCAAAGAGACCGAAGAGGACATATACAAGGTAAGGCGCCTGCTCGGCATAAGCATATAGGTTTTCATCTATCGGATCCAGAAGGAATAGGACCCTGGAAGGCATGGGAGCCTGACAGCACGGCTCATCCTTACAGAGGACGGCCAGACTCCATAATTTCGCACGCAGGATAACCGAAGTGAAAGAATGTATTCATAATTTCAAGAAGGCGTTAAAGCACCCCCTCTCACTTCGATGCCGACGATCTTGCTCTTTGTGAAAACGATCCTTTGTACGAAGAGACCCGATTACTAACAAGTATTAGATTTCTTCTGGCTCCCAAGCCCTGCGGTAATGCAAATCCGGAGGCCGAAATCTTTCTATGACAAATTAAAAGCCTCGGTGGTCTTTGTTACTTACCGTTATCGGTTCTCATTATATTTTTTTATCTCAGTGCCATGGAGTGTTATCGGAAAATGAAACATGGAACAATCATTATAGTTCTTATTCTGGTGTTTATCATGGGAATGAAAGGGGAACGGATGGTGGGAGATACCCTGTTCTACAACAGAGAAAACATACTTTTCGACGGTAACCAGGATAAAAAAAAGGCCGTGGTTGAGCTTATCGACAGAGTGTTGAAAGAACAGGGCGACCTCGGTGTCTATGGGGACCTAAGCGGAGGAATCAACGAAATAACAGAGAGGATGTACGTTAAGATCTCAGAGCACGATGACAGTTACGCGGTTTCGATATGGCCTAAATCGGGAAAAGGCGGACACGATTTTTCCTTTACAGTGGACAAAAGCACCGGCAGGATGTCCGATGTGGCGGTCGGCGAGATACTTCCGGAACCGGACTGTGATGTTCTCCCCCGATAACACACTCCCCGCAGGATATTGCGGAAAGGGGTCTCAAAGCCCGCCCGGTAAACGCACCCTTTCTCTAAAAATAACGATACCGGTTATTCTTTCTGTTGACTTCAAAAGAATTTTTTGTTAGATTTCAAACAGTTTTATATCAAATTTATTAATTCTTGATGGGGCCGATACAATGACGGATGAAGAGATGGCATTACAGATCCTGTCAACGTTTCCGCTTTTCATGCATAAGATATTCCACGATTTCCGGTACGAAACGGGTGAATACGAGCTGAACAAGACCCATATGAAAGCGCTGATGATCATCCACATGGGCGATAATCCCCACATGACGCATGTATGTCACCACATGAACATGGAAAAGGGCTCGCTTACCCCGGTCATCGACAGCCTTATCGAAGCCGGTCTTGTCGAGCGCATGCGGAACAAGGAAGACCGCCGGAAGGTCAACCTTTCTTTGACCGGCAAAGGCAAACATCTGGTCGTCCGAAACCTCCACAGGGCGCAGGAGCATATCCTGAAAAAGATCGGGCACCTACCCGAAGATATGATCGACCGTTTCAAGAGAGCGGTGCTCGACCTCCACGAAATCGCGCAGAAGCTTTAACTGACAAATCGGGAGATATATAAATATGAAAACCCTGCAGCACGATAAAATTCTCGGCACCGAACGTATAGGCAGGCTGCTGGTGAGGATGTCGGCTCCAGCAACCGTGGCAATGCTTGTCACCGCACTGTACAACGTTGTGGATACAATATTCATCGCCCGCGGCGTGGGAACGGACGCAATCGGTGGCCTTACAGTAGCATTTCCATTCCAGATACTGGTAATGGCTTTCGCAATGATGATCGGAATGGGTACCGCATCTGTCGTCTCCAGGAGTCTGGGGAGCGGCAACAGGGAGCGTGCGTACACCGCCGCAGGAAACGCCTTTGTCATATCCGCTGTATTCGGTATCTTCATGACCATCGTCGGATACCTCTTCCTTGAACCAATACTGAAGCTGTTCGGCGCAACGCCGCAGCTGATGGGATATGCCAAGGGATACCTCTCGGTCATTCTTTCAGGCACCTTTTTCATCACATTTGCAATGTCGTCGAACAATATCGTCCGGGCTGAAGGCCGGGCAACAGTTGCGATGATCACCATGATCGTCGGCGCCGCCTTCAACATCGTCCTGGACCCGATTTTCATCTTCGGTTTCAATATGGGGATCAGGGGTGCCGCTCTTGCGACTGTAATCTCCCAGTTTCTGTCTTTTTCCTTTCTGCTGGTCTTCTTTTTGAGCGGACGAAGCTCCCTGAAGATAAAGCTTCGCCATCTTCTGCCGGAGCGAGCTGTGACACGGGAGATCTTCTCCCTCGGAGTTCCCGCCCTGATAAGACAGGGAGGGATGAGCATCGTAATCATCATCATGAACAACTCGCTCGGACACTACGGCGGAGATATATATATCTCGAGCTTCGGTATCATTTTCAGGATCCTTCATTTCGTGCTCATGCCCCTCTTCGGCCTGGTCCAGGGGTTCCAGCCCATTACCGGATACAACTTCGGGGCCGGTAACATCGACCGAGTCAAAAATACCGTGAAAATCTCGATTCTGGTCTCTACGACACTTGCTGTCCTGGGGTTTCTTCTGCTGGCACTGCTGCCGGGCCCCATCTTTCGCATCTTTTCCAAAGATGCCTACCTCATCCAGACAGGGATTCCGGTGCTCAGGGTCGTTACCCTCATCATTCCCTTTATCGGAATTCAGGTGATCGGGGCTTCCTATTTCCAGGCCGTCGGTAAAGCTGGACCCGCTTTCTTCCTCGGCCTGTCACGACAGTTTATTCTGCTCATTCCGCTCATGGTCGGCCTTCCCCTGCTGTTCGGCCTATGGGGCGTGTTCACTGCATTTCCTGTAGCGGACTTTCTCTCAACGGTGATCACAGGCATCTGGCTTTTAAAAGATGTTCGCTCTCTGCCTGAGCCCCAAAAAGAGGAAGCAATCCCTGCATGTTAAACAGGAAAAAGTATCGCTAATACAGATGGCCATTGAAAAGCGCCGCGCGTAACAGCCCGACGCTCTTCGGTAACGAGAACTGACCCCTGTTTTTCACAAATCACCATAACTATGCTTTCCGCCGGAAAACGAACAGATCTTTTTATCGGGAAGAGAATCGCGTATCGTCGTTACTTCGGTCCGCAGAAAACGCCGAACATGTGTAATGACTGTTCACGATCTTTTCATCTCTATCATTATATCCTGAAATCACATCACTCCGGACCTCAAGAAATAGAAGGACGCGCAGAAAGAAATTTACATGAATCAGAGCATAATTCGTTGTATTATATTACTACCGACCCTGTCGGACGACCCTGTCGAACGACCTTGTCGAACGACCTTGTCGAAGAGATGGCAGGGGTTTACCGACAATATAACAGAGGAGATGCCTATGGCCGTCGATTATGATACTCTCATGAGGATCTTAAAGGAAAGAAGGAGCATACGGCGGTTCAAGCCGGACCCGGTGGAAAAAGCCAAGATCGATATGCTCATCGAGGCGGCCAGGTGGGCCCCGTCCGCAGGAAACGCACAACCGTGGGAGTTCGTCGTCATCACCGATAGGGAGACGATACAGGAGCTCAAAACTGTGATGACCGGAGTCATGGGGAATATGAAAGAGGGGCCGCTTTTGATACTGCTATGCATCGATAAAAACAGGGAAACAGCCTGGACCGGGTATGACATAGGGTGCGCCCTGCAGAACATCCTCCTCTGCGCACACAGTCTCGGCCTCGGCGCGTGTGCAATAGGCGGATTCGACGAAGAGATGATCGTCCAGCTTCTCGATCTTCCGGAGAATTTTACCCCCTGCCTGTTCGTTACTGCCGGGTATCCGGAGAAGAGGGTAGAGGCACCCAAACGACGAAGCATCGACGATATAGTCCTGAAAGAGGTGGCAACAGATGAGTGAAAAAAACGAAACCGGCGATTCCTACCTTTTTGAAATCACCTCTTTTCTGATCGCGAGCGCCAAACGGTGCATGGGACCAGAGTACATGTACGGTTCAGGAAGGCTCATACAGACACTTGTCCTTCTCTCATATCTTCCGGATCACGTACCGGCCCTGAAAGGCAACGAACTATTGATGAAGGCAAGAAATTTCGTCGAAGGCGACCAGCACTGGTGGTACCCGGAAAAGCTCGAACCGTTCATCGAAAAGATGAGCGCCGACCTCATAAAAGAGATGAAGAAGAAGCCCCGGAAGTAATACATCCGCGAGGGAGAGCGGCGCGGGAAACCGCAATTCCCCTTGCCTTTTGCCCCCAAAACAAACAGAATAACCGTATGGCGCTGATAATCATCGTCGAGGATAACGAACAGATACGAGAGGCTGCGGCGTCCTATCTCAGGCTCGAGGACCACGAGGTACTCGAGTTTCCGAAGATCGGCGGGGTCCTCGACGTGCTGAATATGAAAAACCCCGACCTTCTCATACTCGACGTCATGCTGCCGGACGGAGACGGGTTTCAACTCGCGAAAAAGGTACGGGGCCGCTGGGATATCCCCATCCTCTTTCTCACGGCAAAGGCGTCCGAGTCGGACCGCATTACAGGATTCGAGGTCGGGGCGGACGATTATGTGACCAAGCCGTTCTCCCCCAAGGAGCTCGTCCTCAGGGTCAGCGCCATCCTCAAACGGACGAATAAAAAAGAGGCACCTGCGACCGGAGGATGGATACTGGGAAAAGGTAATCTGAAGATAGAAGAGCAATCACACCGGGTCTGGATCAATAACAGCGAGGTATATCTCACAGCCGCTGAATGGAAGATCCTTACCTGCCTCGCCCAGAACCCCGGGATCGTCATCAGTCGCGACCGCATCCTCGGTGAGTGCCTCGACTACATGGCGGAAGGATCGGAGCGTACAGTTGACACTCACGTGAAGAACATCCGCAAGAAGCTCGGCGATCCGAGATGGGTAGAGACTGTACGCGAGTACGGATACCGATTTTCTGGAGAGCGCTCGTGAGAAGGCTGTTCTACTTATTGCTGTCCTCCCTCCTTCTATCCCTATTCCTCTCACTTATCGTCATGGTCGTGACGTTTCGTATCGGATACGTCAGGTCTTCGAGAGCGTGGGGCGACGAAAGGGGAAGACTACTCGAGGAAGATATCACAGGAATAATCAGGAATGCCCTCACCGGTGATTACGGGGACGCCTCTCTGCTGCTAAAAGAGAAACTCGATCTGCTCCTCCCGCCCGGCGCCTCACTCGTCGTGTATGATGAAAAAAGGAGGGCGATCTATACGCACGTGGGCGGCAGGTCTCCGATGAGAGGGCACGGGCGGGGCATGATGATGCATACGGACCAACAGGACATGCTGCCGATAAAGCCTGTTCGCGTAAGGGGCAGGACCGTCGGCTACTACAGCCTCGGTTCTTTCGGGTTCGGGGCAGACAGGGCGACATCACGGTTTCTCGAATCCATGAGAAAGACCGTTTTCTTCAGCGTCGTATCCGCTGTCGTCATAGCGCTCCTCTTCTCCCTCTTCGTTTCCAGAAGGCTTTCAAGCGGGGCAAAAACCGTTTCCGACGGTATAAAAGAGATGGCCCGCGGAAATCTCAGGGTCCGTATCCCGGACCGCGGGACGAAGGAGATCTCCCGTATTGCGGAGTCTGCGAACGAGCTCGCCGGAAAGCTCGAACGTGAGGAGAACATCCGCCGTCAGTGGGCTGCGGACATCGCCCACGACCTCAAGACCCCGATTACCGCCCTGAGGTCACAGCTCGAGGGTATGTCGGACGGGGTGCTCGACCTCTCTCGGGAGAGGATAGGAAAAAACCTGAAAGAGCTCTCCAGGATAGAGGCCCTCGTTACCGACCTCGGAGAGCTTACCCGTCTCGAGTCCCCCAGGCTGCAGATCAATCCCAGAAAAATCGATGCGGGAATCTTCTTCGGTGAGCTCAACGACCGTTTTCATCTCCAGTTCCATGAGAAGAAGATCGATGTCGAGTGGAAGAAAGAGGCGGAATCTTTCAAAGGCGACGAGAACCTCATCGGAAGAGCGATGTCGAACATCATCTCGAACGCAGTCCGGCACACCCCGGCCGGGGGCAGAATAACAGTCGGCATCCGAAGAGAAGAAAAGAGCTGTCTCTTCACCGTGTTCAACACAGGGAGGGCTATTCCGAAAGAGGAACTCTCAAAGGTGTTCGACCGTCTGTACCGCGGTGAATATGCAAGGATTACCCCGGGAACAGGGCTCGGACTCACTATCGCGAAGAAGATCGCACAGCTCCACGGAGGAGACGCGAGCATCTCGAGCGGGGAGGGTGTGGGCACAACCGTCGAGATGCGAATAAGAGAATAAAAAAGCCCCCTGCAAGGGGGGCTTCAATGTGATACTTTTCTATTTACCAGCACCTCTGACGATCGCGCGGATCGCCCCAGCCGTCCCGTGGGCCGGACTGCTTGGCTCCGGACCTTCTGTTTGCAGGTCCCCGTCCAATACCGTTCCCCTGGAACCACCGCCTGCATCCATCTTCTCCGTTCTTCGCGTACCTTCTGCCTCTGCCCGCACAGAACGGCACGCCGTCCCTGTCGCGGAAGGAGTAGGCCTTACCGTCTGCGGACGCCGATACCACCGCGATATCGCTCCCTTGTACAAATCCTTCGACAGAAAGCTTTTTTCCATCCTCGATCGGAATACCGGTCGATTCCAGGTAGCCCCTGTTTCCGAAATGAAGCAGGTAGGAGCTCCCTTCGGTATCGAGGTACCATTCGGGCGACTCGTAGCGGAGTGTGCCCTCAAGAGTAACGAGTGCCCCGCTGTCGGCGACGTCCCTGCCTGTGACACCGTGCGCAAAGAGCGCGGCAGCGCCGAACACGAGCAGCATGCTGATAATCAGTATCTTCTTTACCATCTTGAACCTCCTCGGTTAAGTTTCTGAAAACAATATAGGAGAAGATCTTCAAGATAAGATGTGGGAAATGTGAAGTTCATGTGAAGATTTTTGTCCGCCTGCTCGAAGCTGTATAAAGCAGGAGGAGGACCTGTTCTTTCAGGGCAAAGTATATTTACCGATAGCGGCACAAAACGCCCTTTCTACTTCGAAGGAAATGAATTATAATATACATTTACCGCAAGGGGCCGGGACAGGCATGAGTTTCAAGATCATTATCGACAACGTCTACTTCAACATATTCGTTCTCTGCGGGTCGTTCTACATCCTTTTCAAGTGCTCCGACTACTTCGTTGAGTCTGCAGCGGGGATCGCCTCGCACTACAACCTTCCGAAGATGCTCGTGGGGATCATCATCGTCGGATTCGCGACTACTGCTCCTGAGATCGCCGTCAGCACGCAGGCTGCCTACCTCGGCCATCCGGAGATCGCCTTCGGGAACGCGCTCGGTTCCGTCATCGCGGACGACGGCATCGCGCTCGCGCTCGCCGCGATCGTCGCACCAGCAGCCATATCGGTGAACAGGGATATACTGAGGACTGCTGGACTTTTTCTCATAGGGATCGACGTTGTCGCGTTTCTGTTTGCACTCAACGGAAGGATATCGCGGCCTGAGGGCATTGTGCTCGTCATTCTCCTCCTCTGCTACATGCTCTTCGTAATCTATGGCGAGAAGCGGAGGAAGCTCCACCTCGTGGAGATCGAAGGACTTCCCGAGGGAAGCGAAAAGATCAACATGAGGAGGATGTTCATCCTCTTCGGGGCCGGCCTTATCGGGGTCATTATTGCCGCGAGACTCGTCATACACTCCTCACTCATCATCGCCCGTTCTTTCAATGTCTCGGAGACGATCGTCGGACTCACCATCATCGCAATAGGGACCTCTCTCCCCGAGATAAGCACCTGCATAGTCGCGTCGCTGAAGGGGCATGGAGAGATCGCAGTGGGCGATATCATCGGCGCCGACATACTGAACATACTATGGATCATCGGCGTCTCATCGATCGTGAAGGCGATAGAGCTGGAAAGGTTCACCGTGTTCTTCTCGTTCATCTCTATGTTCGTGGTGGTGGGAACGATGCTTTTAAGCTTGAGGGTGAAATTCAGGCTCACCAGGGCGAACGGAATCGTACTTCTTTTCCTCTACATCGTCTACCTCTACTTCAACTACAGGTTCTTCTACATGTCGTAATCGATGTGACTCCGGGCGTCTTCAATCTGTACAGTACCTCTCCGGCATTCTCCACAAGAAGGACTCCCTCGTCCTCCCTGTTCATGTAACGTTCTACACGAATGGCGTCCGGGTCCATATATCCGAGTTCGAGCTTTCCGCACTGCTTTTCTGGAATCCCGGTCGCGAGGGTGACGCCGATCCTGGGCCGCTCCTTCCCGTTTTCATACGTCCCGGCACCTTTAACGTGGGTCGAGTGAGCGAGGACCGCCCCGGGGATGCCGACAAACCTTTCCGGCTGAGCGAGATAGTAGTCCCGCACGTGGTATCCGATCCGCTCGATATACTTTCCCCATGTGTGCGAGACCGCATCTACATGCAAACCGTAGATTATAAGCTCCCCGCCGTCCGCTACAACCGGCTCGAGCTTGTACATCGCCTTACCCGCGGTCCAGATCTCCGTGTAGATCCTGTTGGCGGCTGCGAGCACGAGGCTGTACGGACGGGATTTGTACACCACATGGACCCGTGCGGAGAGATCGGCCGCGGCGCTCCAGGACTCCTCCATGCTCCCGACAAACAGGCCCGATATTCTCTTCTCATCTCTGACAACGATCGAGACGCATATCTTCTCTTTTCCGATAAACGAGGCGGCTCTGTCTATGAGTGCCCTCGTCGGGGTTCTTTTTTTTCCTATGATCTCCATGCTCCCGACCAGCGCCCCAAGCCAGTGAAAGCTGTGAAGGAACTCGCCCCCTGAAACACCGGGGAAAAAGTACTTGTTTCCCCCGGAGAAACCGATAACCTCGTGCGGAAACACGGGCCCGAGCACCACGATGAGATCATACTCGAATAAGGACTTGTTCAACGCGATCTCTATATCCTCGGACAAAAGCCCGCCGGTGATCTTCTCGACCTCTCTCCTGCTTATCTTCCCGATACCGGTGAAGGTAGCGGGGAGGTCCCACCTGTGGTTGTAGAATGAGGAGTCCGTACTCTCATCATCCCCCAGGCCGAAGAGCTCTTTCATCTCACGGTCCGAGAGAGGCTTGTGTGTTCAGAGGGCGACCATGAAATCGAGCCGACGGGCTCTTCTGCCGATCGTTTTCTCGATCATTCTCCTCATAAGGGGAAGCGGCATCGTCCGCGTCCTGTCGGGTGTGAGCACGAGCAGGTTTTTCCCCTCGACACGTCGCCCCGGGATTCCCTCTTCTATGATGCCCGCAATCTCCTCTTCTTTCAGGACTGTATCGACCGACCCGGTGCCTGTAACCATTCCTTGCCCCTTTCAATTACATATAGTACGGTATTATGCCCAAAGCCCCCGTTTCTCACAAATCGCCGTTAATATCAATAATCGGGGAATGCAGCAGTTTTTTCACCAAAAGCTCCATTTAATATTACCGGCTCATCCTCCGGCTCCGCTATTAACAATTTGCGAGTAACCCTCACTACTATCAATACAGAAATGTAATACATCGAATAGGCCGAATCAATGGCTTGACAGATCATATCCCTCCTAATAAAATGGGGGCATGGACGAAACAGAGATACTCCAGGAGGAGCTCGAGCACTACAAGCTTGAAAAGGAAAGGGTCCAGAAGATACTCGGGCAGATCGGCGGAAAATCATCCAAGAAAAAGGACATTGCGGTAAACATCCTCTTTCTCGTTCTCGTTATCGGCCTCTTCTCTTTCGATATTGTGAGAGAGATCTTCGACCTCTCCTTTTTCGGAATCAACCGCTTCATCTCCATAGAGATCGCCATACTCCTCATCTCGATCAAGATCATCTGGATGATCAACCGCCAGCAGCGGGTCGACCATTTCCATTTCTGGATCCTCAACTCCATAGAGTTTCAGATCAACCTCATCTCCAAGCGCATCCGGGAGATTGAGGGAAAGTTCGAAACAGGGGAAGACGGTTCTCCTACCTGACAGCCGGGTTTATCTTTTACTGATATTTTAGTATATTTAATAAAAAGCGGAATACCCCGCTAAACTGAACCGAGGAGGAATCCGGCATGTCAAAACGTAAGTTCAAGACAGAGGTGAACCAGCTTCTGCATCTTATAATACACTCACTCTACTCTCATCCCGAAATATTTCTTCGCGAGCTCATCTCCAATGCGTCAGACGCGCTCGACACCCTGAAGTACCTCACTCTCACCGAAGACAAATACAAAGAGATCGAGTTCGACCCAAGGATCGATATCTCATTCGGCAATGAAAAACATCACATCGTCACCCTTTCGGACACGGGTAAAGAGAGAAAGGTCATTACCGTATCGGACACCGGAATCGGCATGAACGGCAAGGAGCTCGAGCAGAACCTCGGAACGATCGCCCGGTCCGGCACGAAGGATTTCTTCAGCTCTCTCACCGGAGACGCAAAGAAGGACTCGAATATCATCGGACAGTTCGGCGTAGGGTTCTACTCCGCCTTCATGGTCGCAGAGCGGGTGGAAGTGATATCGAGAAAGGCGGGGGAACAGGAGGCCTTCAGCTGGACGAGCGACGGGAAGGGCGGCTACGAGATAGAAGAAGCAGTGCGTGACGGCCACGGCACAACGATAACCCTCCTGCTGAACGAACAGGGGGAGGAATACGCAAACCGGCTGGTGATCGAGGGGATCATCAAAAAGTACTCCAATCATATCCCCTTTCCCATCCACCTCCACTACGAGGTAGAGACCAACGACGGCAGTCTCAAAAAAGAGGAGATACAGGCCAACAGTGCGTCCGCCCTCTGGAGGCGGTCCAAGAGCGAGCTCAAGGCCGAAGACTACAACGAATTCTACAGGTCCATCTCCCACGACACTGAAGACCCGCTCCTCCATATCCATACGAAAGCGGAAGGAAAAGTGGAGTACACAACCCTCTTCTTCATCCCCAGGAAGGCTCCCCTCGACCTCTACTGGTCCGACTACCAGCCCGGGGTAAAACTCTACATAAAGCGTGTCTTTATCACAGACGATGAAAGGGAGCTTCTGCCGAGGTATCTCAGGTTCGTCCGCGGGCTGATAGACTCCGAGGACCTCCCGCTAAACGTATCGCGCGAGATGCTTCAGAAAAACAGCATACTCACGAAGATAAGGGCCGATTCTGTAAAGCGGATCCTGAACGAGCTTTTGGAACTGAAGAAGGACAAGCAGAAGTACGACGAATTCTACGAGGAGTTCAGGCGGCCGTTGAAAGAGGGGGCATACCAGGACTTCATGAACCGTGAGACCCTCTTCGATCTTTTGCAGTTCAAGTCCACGAAAACGGAAGGCTATACAGGGTTCGCGGATTACGCGGAGCGCATACCTGACGACCAGAAGGTCATCTACTATATTACCGGCGAGAACGAGCAAAGCCTGAGGTCTTCCCCCCTTCTCGAATCGTTTAAGCGGAGGGAGATCGAGGTGCTCATCATGGACGACGATATAGACGAAATCATCATCCCCTCTTTCGGCAAGTACGAGGATTTCGATCTCAAGGCGGTGAACAGAAGCGACACGCTCGACGGGATCAAGACCGAGGAGGACAAAAAAAGGGAGAAGAGTATAAGCCCGCTTCTCGATCGCATCGGTAAGGTACTGAAGGATGAGGTGAAATCGGTCCGAGCGGATTCTGGCCTCAGTGAGTCTCCTTCCTGCATCGTCTCCGACGAGAACGACCCCACCATCGGGCTGCAGCAGATACTGAAGGCGATGGGCCAGAAGGACGTCGTGGAAGCAAAACCGATACTGGAGGTCAACCCGGACCACCCCATCGTCAAGGCCCTCGAAACCACCGAGGACGAAGGCGTGTTCGAGGACGTTTCGAGGCTCCTGTTCGAGCAGGCCCTCCTCATTGAGGGAGTTCGTCCCAGGGACGCCGCGTCCTTTGTAAAAAGACTGAACAGGGTGCTCGAGCGTGCCCTGCCGCAGCATTAAATCGAATTCTCGCGCAATACCTTTTTTAGGAACTGCTCATGGAAAAGAAACGATGCGTGCTGGGACTTGATTTCGGTACCACAAAGGTCGCCTGTGTGCTGGTCGATCTTGAAGAAGGCTCCCTCCTCGATTCCGCGTCAGTGGACACTAACGCGTATACCAGGTGTAAAAATCCTCTCTATTACGAGCAGGATACCGGCAGGGTACAGGGAGCGCTTACCGAAGTTATCTCGAGATGCATGAAGAGGTTCGAAGGAGAAATTTTTTCGATCGGCATCACAGGCCAGATGCACGGGGTAGTGGGACTCGATGAGAGGGGCAATCCTGTAACAAACCTCGTTACATGGCAGGACGAGAGGGGCAACGAGCCCGGGAAAAACGGCAGAACCCTCCTGGAGGAGATGGAACAGCGAGGTGGAAAACGGGCGATCGCAACAGGCTACGGTATAGTGACGCTTTACGACTGGATTGTGAGAAAGAGGCTTCGGGATATCAGCAAAGTATGCACGATCCCCGATTACTTCGGAATGCGGATGACAGGCCAGAAACAACCCGTTATCGACGATACAATGGCGGACAGCACAGGGGCGTTCGATCCCTGGGAGCGGGCCTGGGATCACGGCTATATCTCAGATCTCGGCTTGGACGCAGGGGTCTTGCCGGATGTCGTTCCGCCTTCGACCGTTCTGGGACAGGTCCGGGACGAAGACATACGAACACTCCTTACCGGGAGCCGGCCACCTGTATCGGTCTCTATCGGTGACAACCAGGCAAGCTACATAGGAAGCGTCCGCGATTATGCGGACACAATCCTCGTAAATATCGGTACCGCTTCACAGGTTTCGTACCTCGCCGATGGTTCGCCATCGACAGATGGCGGGCCATCTGTCGATGGGTACGACGTGGTCGTACGGCCTTTCGTGGACGGCAGACGGCTCGTATCGGGAAACTCACTCTCAGGCGGCTGTTCATACGCGAGGCTCAGGGGCTTCTTCGAAGAGACCGGAAGAGAGCTCTTCGGGGTCACGGATTTCTCCGGCCTGTGGGAGAGGATGGAAGCGCTCGCTTCGGAGCAGGAGGACTCGGGCGGTCTCGAATTAAACCCTCTCTACTGGGGAAAAAGAAGCGACCCTGCCGCAAGAGGCTTTATTCAGGGGCTGAACTACAAAAACTTCACACCTTCGAACCTTATCTACACAACGCTCGAGGGGATTGTGAACATACTGATGGAGATGGTCGACGGCAGGACTATCGAGGAAAAACGCAGTCTTGTGGGCAGCGGCAACGCCCTGAGAAAAAACAAGACCCTGCGTAAGGTCACCCAACACATTTTCCGAAAAAAATTGCTCGTTCCTCTATACGAGGAGGAGGCCGCAATAGGAGCGGCGATCAACAGCGCCGTTGCATGCGGGCTTGTTAAGAGTTTCTCCGATGCGGGCAGTATGATCCGCTACATATGAGCGGGGGGCATCGTCATCAGAATACCGTACTCTCCACCTCGTGCCATATGCCGTCTTTCGCAGAAAGACTGATCGCCTCCAGCACAGCCTGGTTCTTCACCCCGTCGAAGAAGCCCGGCTCTGGCTGCCCTTTTTTCCCTATCGATTCCAAAAGATGATATACCTGGATGATATGCGTATGCTCCCAGCCGAGGACGTGACCGGGAGGCCACCATTCCGCCATGAACGGGTGCGTGGCGTTTGTTACGAGGATAGTCTTGAACCCCTGTTCGTCACCCTCATCAGCCGACAGGTACTCCAGCTCGTTCGGCCTCTCGAGGTTGAACCTCATGCTCCCCTTGCTGCCGTTTATCTCGAAGAAACCCCAGTTCTTGTGTCCGATCGCGAACCTCGTCCCTTCGAAAGTTCCGAGGGCTCCGTTTTTGAAGCGGGCGAGTGCTACGAACGCATCATCGACCGTCACCCTCCCCCGCTCTGAGCTTCCTTTTGCACTGAGGCCTCCTGAAACTTCCGGCAGAGGACGGTCCTCGATGAAGGTTTCCGTCAGCGCGGTAACGGCAGTTATGTCTCCGACAAGGTAAAGGGCCATATCGATGATGTGAGCACCGAGATCCCCTATGGCGCCTGTCCCGGCGACCTTCCTGTCGAGCCTCCACACAAGAGGAAATTCCGGATCCACGATCCAGTCCTGCAGGTACAGCGCCCTGAAATGAAACACCCTCCCGATCTTCCCATCCTCTATCATCCGCTTTGCAAAAGCAAGTGCCGGAAACCTCCGATAGTTGAAACCGATCATATGCTTCACCCCTGCACCTTTTACCGCTTCCGCCATGGCTTTCGCCTCTGCGAGATTCATCGCCATAGGTTTTTCGAGCAGAATATGCTTTCCGTTCTCCGCAGCGGCTATCGCGATCTCCGCGTGCGAGCTGTTCGGCGAATTGATGTCGATGAGATCTATGTCGTCCCTTCGAACGAGGTCCTTCCACGATGTCTCAAAGCTCTCCCATCCGTACCTTTCGGCGGCCTTTTTCACGCCCTCCTCATCCCTCCCGCATAGAGCCTTTAAAACCGGCACCCTCGGAGGATCGTAGAAAACAGCGACCTGCCTGTAGGCGTTCGAGTGCGCCTTCCCCATGAACTTGTAGCCAACCATCCCGACATTTATCTTTTCTTTCATGGTCTCCTCCCTGCTCATACTGAATTCTATCAGTTCTTCATTGACAGAGCAACAGTTTGTTACAGACTCATACGATTATCCTGTTTCGCTGGAGATCGTAACGTTGAAAGAGGAGTGTAAAAATGGATCGAAATCGTGCGGAAAAAGGGATGTAAAGGTCTCTCCTCTTTACTGCTGTGATTTCATCGCTTCAATTTACGCTGTGGATGAAGACCAGGGCGATGAGGTTCTCGACCGGCACATTGTCGTCAGTGAGAACAACATCCCCGTTTCGCCGGAAGAGCTCCGTATTCTCATCTTCACTCCCCTAAAGGGTATGTACTATGTTCACAATTGTTCTAATATAACCACAGGGGCTCAAGACGCAATTCTTTCCTTGGAAAGAATTTGACGGAATTATTGTATTGGCTTACAATTGTGGAAAAGATTCGAGAGAGGGAGCAAGGCATGCCTGACGAAACGATCTACAAGAGGGGCGACAAGGGAAAAAAGATCGCGAAGCAGATGCAGACCCGGCACGCAAAGATACGGTTCAAGGACCGGGCAATCGATATAAAGAGGATGATCACGATAGGGAGGGACCCGAAAAGCGATATCGTGATAAAGGACGACCCGCTCGTCTCGAGGCATCACGCGTTGATAGAGAGGGAGGAAGACGTGTACTACATCACCGACAAGGGGAGCACGAACGGCACCTATATCAACAACAATCCCATTCCCAAATGCGAAAAGGTCCGTATCAAGAAGGGCAACGTAATTCAGGTCGGCAAGACGAAATTGACGATGCTCTAAATCAAAGAAAGGACTAAAGGATGGAAAGCTATTTCGAAATGGTACCGGAGCGGTTCAAACCGCATCTTAAGGAAATAACGAAAACATCCGGCCTGCCCGACTCCGAAGAGTCCCTCGAAAAGATAGCCCACGCCTGGCTCGAAAAGAAAAGGCTTTTTTCCGAGCAGACGGGTTCCCTTCACATGAAAGAGACCGAGACCGTACCGGAAAACGACCCGCGCGGAGCCCTCCTTCTGACCTACTCGGGATCTCTCGTCAGCATCGGAACGCTGTATGAAAAAGGAAGGTGGGCCGAGTATGCAAGCATAGGACCCAGGAAGGACGTGCCGGACATCGTGACGAGTAAAAAAGCGGTGCTCCTTGGTGCAATCAGCAGAAACCGTCCGGTGGAATTTCTTGAAGGCCCTATTAAAAAAAGCTCCCCGATACTGACCATTGCCGTCCTCAGAGAGGACGTCCCGTCCGAGGAGCAGGAAAAACGCATAAGGGAGGCCACCACGTTTCTCACAAACGGTTTCGTCAGGATAAACCGCACGATGCTCACTCTTCCCGAAACTGGCCTCGAAGAATACACGATGAGTTCGATAGTATCCTACGTTGCGAAGAAACACGGGATATCAAAGCGGTGCGCAAAAGCCGTTATCGAGGATTTTGTCGAAGCGGTCGAGCGAGGAGTGCTATCCGGGGAACGGGTCCCGATCGGAAGGCTGGGCAAGATCTTTCTTAAGGCACGGCCCCCGAGAAAAGCGAGGATCGGGAGGAACCCGCAGACCGGTGAGGAGATCACGATACCGGCAAAGCCGCGTACACTCGTTCCCAAGGTCTCGTTCAGCAAACATTTCAAACAGAAGGCCACGATCGTACGCCAGTAACCGTACGTTCACCCGCCTTTTTTTCTACGGCCTGAAGGGCCCCGCCTTCCCTCCGTTGAAAACGATCTCCGTGTCCTCCACCCTGATAAGGTCCCCGGACCGTAGCACCTTCTTTTTCACCTCCCTGTTGTTCACCGTGACGGGACCGCCGCTGCTTACAATGGTGAATGCTCCGTCCTTCTCTTCTATCACAACTTCGCCTTCCGGGGTTCTTTTTCTCACACCGGAGACGGTGATGTCCGCATCCTTCGACACACTGATGGTAACGGGACGGCGTGTGTCGCCGAGCGAAAGCGTCTGTCGGCCCTTGCGTCTTCCGGAGACCGAGAGAACGGAAAGCGACGCGTACTTTTCTTTTTTCTCGAACTTTATCAGCGAGAGCAGAAAAAGCAGCAGGAGCGCGCCGGGAATGAAAACGAAATAGACCAGCCTCACCTCCACCCAGGGAAACCCGAAGATCGTACTAGAGAAATAGACCCCCCGTGCACCGCCGGTTCGCCCGTCGTACAAGTACTCGACCCTCACCCTCTTCCGGGTCGCGGGGTCCATCGTCGCCGGGTAGGAAACGAGGTATTCGTTCAGCACTTGGTCCCTGATGAGGTTGTAGAGGGATTCGAGCCGTTCAGGCTCGAAGACGGAGAAGTACACGCCCCCTGTCTGTTCCGCGATAACGGACAGGCTCCCCCTGTCGGCCTTTTTTGACAGGCCTATCGTGAATACCGATATGCCCGCTTTCTGTGCGAGCTCGATCGCGCCCTCCATTCCGTAACGGACCGGAAAATGAGGGTTTTCGTCCAGCGGGAAATCAACTCCGTCCGAGAGAAGGATGACGACCTTCCTTCCTCTCACGGTCTGGAGGCTTTCGATCGACCGGTAGAGCGTCTCAAAGAGCTCGGTATATGCCTCCTCCTCCGTGGGCCTTTTGATGCCGGAAAGCGCCCGCTCGGTCTCGATCTTATTGCCCGACGGCGCCACGTTCTGTCCTATCTTCACGTTGAAAGACACGAGCCCGACCCTGTCGAGCGGGTTCTTGATCTCCCTGAGGATCGATGATATCGCATGCTTGGCGTAGGTGATTCGCCAGACAGATTCGTCGTCTGAATTCCGTACCCTTCCCGACCCGTCCCAGTACATGCTCCCCGAGTTGTCGATCACGAAGAGGAGGTTGATTCCATCGTTGATATTCACCCCGTGGTGCACCGAACGGATCCGCCTCTCTTTTTCTCCGCTCTCCTCGGTCGATTCGAACGCACGGAAGTTCTCAAGGCCCAGTCCCTTGACGGGCTTTCCCCCGTCGTCCGTCACACTGATGTAGAGCCTTACCCTCTGGTTGATGAGGAGCATCGAATTATCGACCTGTGATATCCTCACCGAGTCAGAAAACGCCAGGCCTGCGGCAAAGAAAACAGAAAGGACTATTAAAGCTAAAAGACAGCGTTTCATACTGTATCTCCGTCATGCAGCTTTATCGGCGCTTTCTACCTTTCAGTGAACCTGAACTGCGCGTCGCCGACTCTCAGGACGTCGCCGTCCTTGAGCTTTGTTTCCTCGATCTTCGAATCGTTGACCCACATCCCTTTTTTTGCCCCGGCATCGGCGAGGGTGTAGCCCCCCCTTTCTTTCCGAATCAGAGCGTGCACGGGAGCAACACCGCCGTACCCGTGCAGGTTCACTTCCGTCTCGTCGGACTCTCCGACCCTCGTTGTCTTCTGCGTGAGAAGGTACTCCTTGCCCCTGTTCTTCCCGTTGAGCAGCAGAAGCCTCGCCCTCGTGAGCCTGTTCTCTATGAACCCGTAGAATATCCCTATCATGAATCCCAGCACCACGAACCCGACGAGCCGGGCATAGGGTCCCGCAGGGGAGAGGTACCTGATATATTCGACTCCGAACCCTCCGAGGATGCCTCCGATGAATCCGCCGATCACCCCGTTTCTCACTTTACTGGAAGAGCCGCTCCGTATTCCCTCTACCGTCCCGATGAAGATCCCGAAAACCGCCCATCCGATCGCCCTCGATAGAGGAAAGCCGATCTGCTCATAGCTCTTCGTGGAGCTGAAAAAGGTCGTCCCTATGAAAAGAAGTGCCGCCTGCCCTGCGATGAACCCGACGAGACCGCCGGCCGCACCGATTAAAAGACCGGTACAGGCCCCCCTCATTGCCTTGCCCCTCGATCTCGCGATGATTCCTTCCGCTGTCCCGAAACATCCTCCCATGAACAGGCCTATCGTCATCCCGAGCGCGGCATTGAAGAGGAGAAGCGTGGGAAATGAGGACTGCACATAGAGTATGAGCTCGGCGCACGGCCATGCGAGCATACCGGATATCATACCGACCAGTCCGAAAAAGAGTATTCGTATTCCAAGTGACATGGCAGATCCTTATCGGTTTGGATTTTTCACCTGCAGGCCGAGGGCCTTATTCCCGGGGTCGTACGAAACCATGACCGTGGTCGTCTTGTCGCCAGCGATCCGAAACTGCGTATTCTGAACGGTTCTGCTGCCCCGCTGCACCGTGATCGTATAGCTGCCTTCGGGCAGCATGAACGACTTTTTCCCCTCCACCGTGTCTCCGTACGGTACGAAGCCCTTTCGCTTCCTCCCGATATAGCTCTCCTTCATGTTGTCGATGAGGATCGCGAGGCCTTCGAAATCCGACTCGACAACGAGCGTCCCCGATACCCTGATAAGCCCTACCTCGACCTGCGCGGAATCGAGGCTGCTCTCCACATAAAACCTCGTTTCAGTCGGGTAGTAGCCGGGCGAGCTGTACCTGAACCTGTACCATTCACCCGATTTCAGCTTTCTTTCCAGGTATCGCCGAAGCCGCTCGTTTGTGCTGTATATCTTCCAGTCCAGCCACCGGTCCTGCTCCTCGAGATAGAAGTCGATGTCGGTGTCGTTGTAGATGGATCTCCCGGTTTCGCTGTCGGAGACCCTGTGACCGATCGAGATCTGCTTTGCTTCGGATACCGGGACCCTGAAGCCGAGGTGGCGCTTCTGCTCGGTGTCGAGGTTCTGTTTCTGTATGACACGTGGGTACAGGTAGAACCGCTTGTAATGCTTCTGATTTTCCAGGTACAGTTCGAGCGCGTAGTTCCCGGCCGGAAGATAAAGATCGCTCGTCGTCAGAAGCTTCTCTGAAGGCTCGTCGTCCTCCTCTTTCGCCCTGAAAAAAAACGGGAGCCTCCCCCTCTGGGGGGACAGCCTGTAGTGGTACTCCGACTGCTCGACCTTCTCACCTTCGGCCTTGGCGTCCTCGTACCGCAGGAGCGCATACGCATATATGAGCCTCGGCTTCTTGAAGTACTCCGCCGGGATGGAGGCGGATATCTCGATCTTTCCGAACTCTTTCGCCCTGAAGTATTCGTAGTAATATCCCTTGTAGTAGCAGAACAGCCCTCCCAGCAGCAGCACGGTGAGCGCAGTGAGCCCTACAGTCACGCCTATGAGTATACCTCCCCTCCTGTGTCGCTTTTTCCCGACCTTCATCATGGTGGGAAGGGTGATCTCGTTTCCTTCGAGATACCGCTTGATGTCCGCGTTTATCTCGCGCTGCCCCTTGTACTTCTTCGTGTACCTGTCCAGAATGTTCAGGACCATGCCGAGGTCCCTGTACCGCTTTTTGACCTTACTGTGCATCATCTTTTTTATAATGCGTACGAACGATCCCGGGATGGACGGGTTGATCTTCTTCGGGCTGACGTACAGGCCCCTGTTGATCTTGTCTATTACATCCGGGGCAAATCGGGAGGGAAACGGCTTCTTTCCGGTGAGCATCTCGTAGAACATCACTCCCATGGAGTAGATATCCGCCCGCTTGTCCACGGTGCTCGTGTCCGTAATCTGTTCCGGCGACATGTATGCGGGAGTCCCAAGTGTCATTCCGATTTTGGTAAGCCCCTCCTCCTCCGCCTCCTTACTCGTCGCTATGCCGAAGTCGGTGAGTTTCACCTCTCCCTGTTTCGAAAGGAGGATGTTCGCAGGCTTTATGTCGCGATGAATGACGTCTTTGTCGTGCGCGTACTTCAGCCCTCTGCATATCTCCGAGAAGATGAGAAGCGCAGCCTCGTTTGAAAGGCCTCCGCTCTGTTCGATGAGCGCATCGAGGCTCGTCCCGTCGACATATTCCATCGCGATGTAGTAGGAGGAGCCGACCTTGAAGTGATCGTACACTGGCACGATATGCTCGTTCCTGAAATCTATCATGAGCGAGGCCTCGCGCTTGAACCGCTGCACGAACCCGCCCCCGCCCCTCAGTGTGAGTTGCTTGAGGATGACGTACCGCTTCAGTGTCGGGTGCTTCGCAAGGTAGACGGCACCCATGCCTCCCCTCGCTATCTTCTTCACTATTTCGTATTTACCGACCTTCGTTATCTGTTTTGGCATACGCCAGCTCCATACTAGTATTATGACGCCTTCGAGAAGAGACCGGCCTCATGCGATTGTTCCATCGATGCTGTTCTCGATCTCGATGATATCCCCTTCCAGGCTTACCGGTCCGCCTCCGTCTATCCGGGCAACAACGAACCTGTTCGGGTTATGGATCTGTATGTATTTACCGTCGGCCCGGGGGTTGTAGAGGCCCTGTACCGGACGGTGACCGCCGAAATAGTAGCAGTCCTCGCCCTCTTCGCATTCGAGGTAGTAGGCGATCATCTCCTCGACACTCCCCGGTTCGGAGTCGTCGTTTGCAGTCCAGATGAGACCCTCTATTACATCCGGCAGCTGCCGGTATTCTATCACCTTTTCGCGGTCGAAAAAGTGCAGCGGCTCCGCGTGCGAGACCAGGAAATTGTCTCCCACGGCGAGGAGGGGAAGCGACTTCTCGAATTCGTAGTAGGAGGAGAGAAACTCCGCCCCGCAGAAACGCCTCACCCAGTCGAGTACCATGATTCCCTCGTAGGAGAACTTCCTGAAAGGATGGTTCCCCTCCCCCTCCTCGTTGGCTATGTTCTCGTGGTTCCCTTTCAGGAAATGAAAATTGTCAGGAAACCAGCATTTCGCTTCCATGACCATCTCCATGACGCCGAGGCTCTCTCTCATCTCTTCATCCATGTGCCTGTGCCGCTTGAATCCCTTCTGGTACTCGCCGAACGCAAGGGCCCATCGCTCCCTGGCTCGCCCCTCTGCATGGAACCCGTCGCCGACACACACAATCTGGAGCTCGTCCTGTTCGAGCAGCTCGAGAACGGATTGGCCGTCCTCATCGTACAGGAGGGTGGAGAGAAAGAAATTCATCCTCGCATGAAGGTCGGGGACGATAATCGCCGGGACTCTCTTTTTCAGGAGAACGAGGCCTCCGGGAAGGCCCGAGCTGTCCGGAGGCCGGATTTGGGCATTCTCATTGTCGAGGACTTCCTGCACCCTTTCCAGAAGCAGCATGTACTCCCCGGGATCGGGTGGAGAGCTCCTGCCGTATATATCGAGCAAGCGGTTTTTACGCGTCTCGTACGTATCGCTCATCAGTTTTTCTCTCTTTCACCACCCGTTCGATCCAAGCTCATCAAGCCCGAATGACCCGGTCTTTGGAAAAAGGTCCCCGTCGGTCTTTCTGTACTTATTCCGATATTATTGTCCTGTTTACCTCGACGAACTCCTCCGCGATGACCTGTGTCGCTTCCGATATCTTCTGCTCCTCTTCCAGCAGTGGAAGCTTTTCGGACAGGACCGCGATCTTGAAGACCTGCGAGGTGCTTTTTACCGGCCCTTCCTCGAATTCTACCGTCTCGTCCGCCGCAACGTCTTTTGCCAGGACAGCGCCTGATTTTTCCACGATGTCGGGAACGTCCTTCCTGAGGCCGATGCTGATATACTGCGCCTTTCTCGCACCGTCGGCCAGCGGCCCTATGAGCAAAAGCGACCCCGAGTAGGTCATTACCACGGCCCCCCTCGTATCGTCGCGTGAGAGGGTCTCGATCTCCTCCATTTTCAGAACACCGATCTTCTCTTCAAAGGTCTTCTTCTTTTCGAGCCAGGCCTGTGCGATGAGCTCCACCGACTCTTCGCCCTCAAGCAGTCCCGAAGTCCCGGTTATCTTCTGTATGTGTGAACGAAGACGCTCAGGTATCTGGTCCAAGTATTCGCCCATCTGTCCTCTCCTCTTAAGAATGTATTTATCCTACGCATACCATAAAGCGAAACCCTTTAAATGTCAAGATTTGGCCATTTTGGTAACGATAAATAGACCGTTCCCGGCCGCTTTCTCTCTCTTATGATACGCCCGAACATCGTTGCCTTCGTTACGTGTAATATACAATGATTTTCACTGTAGTGATAACTACATAAGGTAGTTATCACTACCTTAGACCACCCGGCGAGCCTTTACAAGATGAGAACTGTCCAATCCCTCTTGCTCTTAGTGCAGTTTTCTCACAAATTGCATATATGTCCAATTATTTACAGAGTTTTATGAGAAATGGGGGTTAGGAGATCATGAACGGCAGGTAGTTTCATGGTATGGATCACTCAAAGACTCTCCGACCTATTCCGGTATCATGAATTTCCAGTAGCTATCGTTTTGTTTTTCCATATAAACGAGCGCTTCATGGATTTTGAGACATATAGGCTCGCCCTGCATGTTCTTACCTGAAGACGGCCGAAAGGGACTTTCTTATCTTTTTGGGTTTGACAGGTCGTGAGTTTAAAGTTATCATAATCAAAACTGCAAGCCTGTTTTCCCCGAAAAAGAGCGCAGTACATTTCCAACTGCCGCCGAAACAAGGATAAAGGGACACCATGGGAAGAAAAGAGCTATTACAAGAACTGACAGCAGACTACGAGTCGCGGTGCGGCAGATCGAAGGACCTCTTCGGCGAGTACAGCGGCACCCTTGTCGGAGGGGGAAGCCACAACCTGCGCCTCTTTTCACCGTTCCCTTTCTACGAAAGTATGTGCAGTGGTGCGAAGGTCACGGATATCGACGGCAACAGCTATATCGATTTCTGGCAGGGCCATTTCACGAACATTCTCGGACACAATCCGGATCCCGTGCTGAGGCCACTCTCGAATTTCATGAAAGCGGGGAGCTGTCTCATCACCGGGTTCCCCGGTGTATGCCAGGGAAAGCTCGCCGGTCTCATACTGAAGCAGACCGGCGCAGAACGCATTCGATTCACCACCTCCGGAACCCTCGCTACGATGTACGCGATGATGCTCGCCAGGGCTTTTACAGGACGACAGACCGTGATGAAGGTCGGCAGCGGCTGGCACGGCGCTCAGCCTTTTGCCCTGAAGGGTATATCTGTCTATGACAGAGGGTTCAGCTACATCGAATCCGAAGGCCTTTCTCCGGACCTCGACAGAATGATCCAGGTGACCCGTTTCAACGACATCGAGGACCTTGAAAGCACCTTCAGTCGGCACGGCAATCGTACAGCCTGCTTTATTATAGAGCCGTTTCTCGGTTCAGGCGGGTTCATATTCGCTTATCCCCGCTACCTCTCCCGTGCTCGTGAGCTATGCAGTGAATACGGTGTTCTCCTCATCGCAGACGAGGTGATATCCGGCTTCCGTTTCCATCCCGGGGGGCTCATGAATCTGTACGGAATCACCCCGGACCTCTCGACATTCGGCAAGATTATCGGGGGCGGAATGCCTGTCAGCGCAGTGTGCGGGCGACGAGACGTGATGGAGATCTGCGGCCCGAAGAATATGATGGAGAACAGGGTAAAATTTAACGGGGGTACCTTCAGCGGTCACCCATCATCCATGGTCGCAGGCTGCGCCTGCCTCGAGCACCTCATCGAGCATAAAGAGGAGATATACCCGAGGATTGGCGAGCTCGGAAACAAGGCGAGGAGTGGGATCGAACAAATATTCAGGACCCACGGTTTCAACGTCCGGTGCACCGGACATCCCTACCCATCCCTGAAGAAGAGCTCCATTGTAGGTGTCCACTTCCTCAAAGACGGCGTCGACGGGATCGATTCACCGGATCAGGTCCTGAACCCCGAGGTGTGCGACATCGAGCTCAGAGAAGTTCTCTTCAAGCTGGCCATGCTTCAGGAGGGCTTTAACGTGGTGCACGGATACGGCAGCATATCGACCGCCCACACGGATGAGGACATACAACGGTCTCTCGATGCGGTAGAGAGGATCGCCCGTCACTGGAAGAAGCACAACATCGTGTCACAGAGCACCTGAAAGCAGTCTAATACCCATTCCTTCGTAAAGGAATGGGTATTTTGGCGCTTTTCTCTCCATACACTTATCTAAAATACTGCAAAGCCGTTAATCAACTACGAGAAAACCGCACTCGTCCCCGGTCCTTCGTAAAGGAATGGGTATTTTGGCGCTTTTCTCTCCATACACTTATCTAAAATACTGCAAAGCCGTTAATCAACTACGAGAAAACTGCACTCATCACAGTTTCTCACACAGGACTGGGGGGTTCAATCCCCGTTTCTCATGACCAACAGCAAACTGTAAGTAACGGGGCTTTTGGCGCTTTTTCCACCGTAAACATTATTTTTTATATAGAAACCCATTGCTATGCAATTTGCGAGAAAACCGCACTAAACGGCCTTTTATCTCCCGGTCCATTCCCTCATTACCCGCCTTATCCTCTCCTCGATCCTGTCAATAAACTCTTCAGATCCGCCTTCCCAGCCCTGTCCTGACCGGAGCGCGTTTTCCACGGCCTTCTCCACGCTCTGTGACACCTTGTCCGAGATTTCGTCCCACCCGGCCTTTTTCCGCCACTGCTTTTTCTTTCCGATCCGGGCGATCCATCCCATGGATATGAAGATACCGATGACAAATCCGAGATCGTACTGCCACCCTCTGTTGTTGACCTCGTACAGGCCTACCTCATCTGTGAAAAGGCTCACGATGAAGGTAACGACAATGATGAAACCGTGCCACACCCCCGCCCAGAATCCGGCAGTAGCGGACGGGGGCTGCTCCTGTCCCCACCTGTCGTTACCTGGAGCGCACCCGAAAGCGAGAACTGCAACAACCGCAAGGGCGATGACTGTAAAGAATATCCCTCTTTTCACCACACCATCTCTCCTCTCTTTCGACGAATAGGTTACTTTACTCCGGCTTTTGCCATGTGTCAATCTCTCTTCCAATTTACCCTTTACAATCCACCTGCCCCGTGGTATCTGTATAACGTGCTGTTACAGGTTAAGGAGCGGAATAATGTGTGCTATAGGCTACCACGAGATATACAAGATACTCGAACAGACGCCTGTCATCTCGACCCACGAGCACCATCTAGAAGACAGCAGCCAGATCGAGCTCACGCTCGACGGCATCTTGGAGCAGTCGTACGTGGGCTGGCAGGGCATACCCACAGGAACAACAAAGAGCTCGCGCAAGCGGTTTCTGGAGCAGGTACGGTACAACTCATACTTCGTCTGGCTCGAAAAGGGGCTCGCAAGGCTCTACGACTTCGGGGGCAGGATCACAGCCGAAATCTGGGATGACCTGTCAAAGCAGATTAAAAAGAGGCACAGCGACCCCGAAGCCCATAAAATCATCCTGAAAGAGGAGTGCCGCTACCTGAGAGGCCTCTCGGATATATACTGGCATACTGGATCGGACCTCGGACACCCAGACCTCTTTACACCGGTTGTTCGAACGGACATGTTCGCGGCCTGCTTTCATCCTTCCATCCGAGACCATGACGGAAACTCTCCGTGGGAGTTTTTCCCGCTAGAGGGGCTCACCTTCGGTGAGTACATCGACACGGTGCTTGACTTTCATCGTACCATGGTGCAGAAGGGAGCGTGCGCATTCAAGCTCGCCGCAGCGTACGAGAGGCCCCTTTTGATAAACCCCGTGGATTTCGATAGAGCGGCGAAGGTCTACATGGCGGACCCGGAAGAGGTCACGAGGGAACAAAGACTCCTGTTCGGCGACTATATCATCAACCGGGTATGCGAGCTTGCCTCCGAGCTTCGGGTCCCCTACCAGGTGCACACCGGGCTGGGAGAGCTTTCCGGATCGAACCCCATGCTGTTTGAGAACACCATCATGCGGTACCCGGATACGAGGTTCGTTCTTTTTCACGGCGGGTACCCCTGGTACCACGAGATCGGCGCTCTCGCGCACAACCATCCAAACGTGCTCGTGGACATGGTATGGCTTCCTCTCATAAGCACCAGCGCCGCAGCCCGGGCCCTGCACGAGTATATCGAGGCCGTTCCTTCAATCGACCGCATCGCATGGGGGAGCGACAGCTGGACATCGGAGGAAGCACTCGGAGCGCTCCTGGCGTATCAGCACGTGGTCGCGACTGTGCTCTCGGAAAAGGTCAGTGACAGGTATATCGATGACAGTGACGTATGCGATATCGCAGAAAAGCTCCTCTACCGAAACGCAAAAGCAATATACAATTTATAGCCGGAACTTTCTTGGGTCTACGACTGTCTAAATGGGAAAGAAGAGAGATATTTCAACAGCGCAGGAAGCCGAGCTCGATCTCGTAAAAAGATTTCAGGAAGGAGAGGGGCGCGCTTTCGACGAGCTCGTTCTCCGGTATCAGGACACTGTGTTCCGTATATGCCTTCGATTCTTCAGAGATTACGAGGAGGCGCGCGACTGCGCCCAGGACACATTCGTCAGGGTGTACAGGTCGATCGGGAGGTTCAGGTTCGAGTCGAAATTCTCGACCTGGCTTTTCCGGATAACCGTCAATACCTGTAAAAACACCCTCTCCTCCAGGCAGTACAGAAAGAGACGGGAGACGATCAGCCTGGACCCGTCAGACGGTTCTGACGGAAGACCGGTTGAGGTAGAGAACGGCCGATGGTCTCCGCACGGAATTTACGAGAAAAAGGCCCAGAAAGAAACAATAGAGAGGGCGGTACAGAGACTCCCGAAGGACCAGAGGACGGTGGTTATTCTTCGCGATATCGAGAACCTGCCGTACGAGGAGATTGCAGATATCACAGGGTTCCCACCGGGCACCGTAAAATCCAAGCTCTTCCGGGCAAGAAAAAAGCTCGTGGAGGAGTTAAGAGGGATCTTGTAGGATGAAGTGCAAAGAGGAGAGAAGGCTCTTGAGCGTGTATATCGACGGCTCTTTGGACAAGGAGAGGACCGCCGCGCTCGAAGCGCATATCGCGGGATGTGAGCGCTGCAGGCATGAGCTCGAACTCCTTACGGCCTACAGAGAGAAGATGGTTTCGCTTAAAGAGGCGAAAGCGCCCTCAGGCTTCATCGAGGGGGTCAGAAGCAGGATCGAAAGCGCCGAGAAAGAGGGCTCGAAGAAAAAACCTCTGTTTTCTTTGCCCCGGATAAAGGTACCGCTTGAGCTTGCAGGTGCGCTCGCTGTAGTGCTCATCGCAGTCGTTATATTCAGGAATGTCATTCCCCAGAAAGAACAGCCTCCTGTACCAGCTGTTATAACTGCCCCTGAAAAGACAGAGGAGATTGCCGATCCGGCCAAGCAGGAGGGGCCCTTATCCTCGCAGGAGCAACCGCTTTCGCGAAAGAAAGAGACTCCACAGCCTGCCGTGACAGAAGAGAGAACACCCGTCGGCGAAAGCAGGGATGAATTAAAGGTACCGGCCGAAAAGAGAAAAGCCGACAGTCTTGAAGCCAGGGAAGAGGTTCAGGGGCTTTCGAAAGATATGGAGACGCTCGAAGAAAGATCGGTCGCTTCTCGAGCGGAGGACAAGCGTACACTCCCACTGCCGTCAGGGCCCCCCGCCCCGGTCGACCTCGCCCTCCTTGTCTTTCTCCCTCCGGTACCGGAAGAGGCTGTTTCCAAGAGGCTGATGAGGGCCGAGGGTATCTCTTCAGAAGAAGCCGTCGAGGATGAAAAGGAGGAATACGCTCCGAAAAGGGGCGGCGTTCTGAAAACGAGCACCGAAGATCTCTCCGAGAGGATAAGAAGAATCGTCGAGGATCTCGGCGGAATGGTCCTTTCTCTAGATTACGACGGGGAACATGACTTCCCGAGCTATGTCACCGTACAGATCCCTGCCTGGCAATACGGGAAGTTTCTGGAGGAGATAAAAGCTCTCGGCGAACCGAAAGGCCCGACTCCCGATCTCCCTGATGACGTAAAGGACCAGATTGCGGTCAGAATAGAGCTCCTTGAGCCGACACGAGGCTTTCAATAATTGTCTTTCTCCGGTTCATTTAAAATCACGAGCTGACTGTACGTAAAATAACGGTATTGTGAGATGATCCTTAATAACAGACGGTGCGACGAAAGCTGTGAAATGTGTATAAGGCATTCCTCAAGGATCGCCATCCGGTATCCAGACTTAAGAAATTACGATGATCCCGGTCCTGTCTTACACTACGGTTGATTTCATGTTATCAGGAGAGCGGCTCGATTTATTGCTTTGTATGTTATCACGTAACATTATGAGAAAACGGCTTTAGAAGCAGTTTTTTACCGCTTAAAACTCTCTTCCCCCTTCTGTTAAAACCCGGACCTTTAGTGCGGTTTTCTCATAGATTGTTATACAATCAGATTGCTATGCAATCAGATTGCATAGCAATGGGTTTCGATGTAAAAAATAATGTTTACGGTGATTTGTGAAAAATGGGGGTTAGAAAGAGTAACCCCTGCCTTTACTGCTCTGTACAATACTACCTGTTGCCGCGAAAGAGATACGCCATGATCCTGTCTCTAATGGCCTCTCCCATTGGGCCGAACTGTATATGAAGCACATTCCCTGAAAGCCGTACGACGATTCCCCTGACCCGAACAGGAGGACCTGTCTGCAGGGGAAACGCCACCTCCACCTCCTCTCCCCTGCCGATCGCTCCGGGAGGAGCTCTCAAGCTCGCGCCTCCTCCTCCGAGCTCCCTCAGCGTGGTCCTCATCCACTGCTGTCCTCTCTCCGCTTTTCGTACCATGACAGGGAGCGACGTACGTCTCCTGTAAAATTTCCGCCGCTGCACCCGCTGAATATCCTCAGCATGTTTGAGCCGGATCATCCCGCACTCGACGCGTCCTGCAGATGTCTTGAAGCCGTACAGTCCGCTCTCCTTCTGCAGAAGCACCCTGACAATCGAGCCGGGAGAGGGCAGACCGGACTTTTTTTCCACGGAAACAAGAAAAAATCGGTCTTCAAGCTTTACGATACTGCCGTAAATCTTTCTTTTTCCTTCAACAATAACAAGCCCGGTTCCCGGGGGAAGCTCCGCTGTCGAGTGCGGTATGCGTTCGGGGCCTTCGGCCCTGAACCCGAGCTTTACGCGCAGGGAGGAGAGGACCGGGGAAGGTACGGATTCCGATTCCCCCAATCTTCTTACGCACCTGTTGAAGACATGAGCGCTTCCAAGAATCTCGAACAGTTTCTGCCCCTTCCCCCTGTGTGTGACGAGCTTTTCCAGAAGCTCGATCTCAGCCGGCAGGAGCCGCTTCATCCGTATGAGCCTCTCGGCGATCCTCCTCTCCCTCCTTTCTGTCTCCTCTTTTTTTTTATTCGCCTGGCGGAAGGAAAAAATCATGAGGAATAACAAAAACCCGATAACGACGAGGATCGAGGCCGCTATCTCGAGGGGGCTTCGATCGAAGCCTTTCGAGATCTCCCTGAATATGTATGTCAGCTTTTCTTCGTCGAGGACGAGGATTCGGACTCCTCCTGAAACAGTCTATATCGTAACGATACCTCATGTCCTGCCCAGAAGAAAGAAAAAAAGATGGAACTTCTCAAGAGCTTTCCCTGTCTAAAAAAGAAAAGAAGAGGAAAGGAGAAGATAATGAAGCGAGCTTCGATTATATCAGGAATCTGCGTTTTGTTGATCTTTGTCGCAGCAGTGCCGTTATTGAGCGATGGGGTACTGATCGTGGACCGTACGGATTTTCAGCCCGGAACGCCCTCGAAACAGCCTCTCACAGTGAAGTATCACCGTGTGAGCGTCGAGATAACAGACCAGGTTGCCACGACGAGGATCGACCAGGTGTTCAAAAACAGCCATGATGCCGACCTCGAGGGAACGTACATCTTTCCCCTCCCGGAATCCTCGGCAATCACCGAGTTCTCTCTATGGATAAACGGTAAAAGGACCGGAGGCGAGGTCATGGACAGGGAGAAAGCAAGGAGGATATACGAGGACATAGTGAGACAGATGATAGATCCCGGGCTCCTGGAGTACGTGGGCCGCAACATGTTCAGGGCGCGCGTCTACCCAATACCGGCGAAGGGCGAAACGAGGATCGAGCTGGAATACACGGAAACACTCCGGTACGATGCAGGCCTCGTCCGCTACGTATATCCGCTCGACACGGAGAGATTCTCTCCGGATCCCATCGAAGAGGTCACAATCTCCGCCGAGATCAGCTCGAGCGTGCCTCTAAAATCCGTCTACTCTCCGAGCCACGAGATCGACACGAGAATCGAGACCTACGGTGCGGTCGCAGGGTATGAGGATTCTTATGTCAAGCCGGACACGGATTTCGTGCTCTACTACACGGTCTCTGAGAAGGACGTGGGCGCAAACCTCCTTGCCTACAGGGAGGAGGGCGAAAAGGGATACTTTCTGCTGCTCCTTTCACCCGGACAGATCGAAGGTCCCACGCTGAAAAAGGACATCGTCTTCGTTCTCGACACTTCCGGGAGCATGAGGGGACCGAAGATAGGGCAGGCAAAGCGGGCCCTTTCATACTGCATCGAGCGGCTCGGCGACGGAGACCGTTTCAGCGTGATAGGGTTCGCGACAGGGGTCGATCCCATGGAAAGCGGCCTTGTGACAGTGAATGAAAAGACGAGAGAGGCGGCCCTGGCCTTTGTCGATGAGTTCTCTGCGAGGGGCGGGACTAATATCGGGGAGGCGCTTCTCGAAGCGACAGGGACCGTCACTGGTTCTGAGCCGGAAGGTCCTTTGTCCAGGCCGAGGATCATCGTGTTTCTGACGGACGGGGAGCCTACGGTCGGGGAAACCGACACCAAGCGAATTCTCTCGAAGCTCGAGGACGCAAACAGGGCGGGGGCAAGGATATTCGTATTCGGCGTCGGCGATGACGTCAACACACACCTCCTCGACAGGATCTCTATCGAGCACCGCGGCATATCGGAGTACGTAGGCCCGGATGAAAAGATAGAGCGGGTCATCTCATCCTTCTATACCAAGATATCCGAGCCTGTTCTCTCGGATATCGAGCTCGACTGGGGAAGGGTCGAAACGAGCGGGATATTTCCGGTGGTGCTGCCGGACCTGTTCAAGGGGACACAGCTCGTTCTGCTCGGAAGGTATGAGGGCCGCGGAGGCACGGCCGTCTCTCTCGAGGGCAGCGTCGAAGGCAGAAGGAAAGAGTTTGTATACGAGGTGAGCTTTCCCGGGGAAGAGAAGAAAAACGATTTCATCCCCAGGCTCTGGGCAATGAGAAAGATCGGCTATCTCATGAATGAGATCCGTCTCAACGGAGAAGATCCCGAGCTCATAGATGAAATAGTCTCTTTAAGCAAGGAACACGGTATCATGACACCCTACACATCGTTTCTTGTACTCGAAAACGAGGCGGAGTATGACCGATTCGGAATATCCGAACCAAAGGCCGAGATGATCCGGGATAGCGGCAGAAAGTACAAAGAAGCCATGGATGAGGAGGTGGGGTCGGGATCCGTCGCCAGGGCGACCGACATCCTTGCCCTGAAACAGGCGACCGTTCAACAAGCGCCTGCATCGAAAACTGTGACCTACGCAGGCAAAAAGGCCTTCTACCTCAAAGACGACAGGTGGATCGACTCTGAGTACACCTCAGACTTGAAAACCGTGCGGGTGAAGCTTTTCTCGAAAAAATACTTCGACCTCATCAAAAAAGTACCCGAGCTCGGAAAGTACCTTGCGCTCGGAAAAAGCGTGACAGTAGTGTACAAAGGAAAGTGTTACAGAATAGACGAATAATCCATGAGGAGGCTTCAAAATGAGAACCATCACATTTCTTACGATTGGACTTACCCTTACCATTACCCTGTTCGGATTCGCCATCGCACATCCGGCCAGGGCCGAAACCGAAGTACCGAAGGTCGAGGTGGTCTTCTGCCTCGATACGACCGGTTCGATGTCCGGCCTCTTAGAGGGCGCGAAGCGGAAGATCTGGGGAATCGCGAACCAGATCATCGCGGGGGAGCCCATGCCCAGTCTGTCAATCGGGCTCGTCGGTTACCGCGACTACGAGGACGAGTATATTACCAAGATCTACCAGCTCAGCAGCGACCTGGACACTGTGTTCGAAAACCTCACAGGCTTCAGGGCCGACGGCGGAGGGGATACCCCGGAACACGTGAACAAGGCCCTGTGGGACGCAGTCAACAGCATAGGCTGGAGCAGCGACGAGAAGACACTGAAGATAGTATTTCTCGTCGGGGACTGCCCGCCGCACATGGACTATGACGACGGGTACGACTACCGTAACGAATGCAGGGATGCAGTGATTAGGGACATAATCGTCAACACTGTCCAGTGCGGGGACAGCAACGAGACCGTGCGGTACTGGAAAGAGATCGCCAGGCTCGGGGAGGGGAGGTACGCAAAGATCGAACAATCCGGAGGGATGCAGGAGATAGAGACCCCGTACGATGCCGAGCTTGTATCATTTAGCTCGAGGCTCGAGGACACGGTGATAGCCTTCGGGTCGAGGTCGGAGATCGCCAAAGCGGAGTCCCGGAAGAGGATGGTGGAGACGATGGCTCCAGAGGCTGCAGCGGACCGCGCAGCATACAAGTCAAGAGACGGTAGAATCGGCGGATACGACCTCATCGATGCCCTCAAGAACAATGAGGTCGAGCTCGAAAACCTCGATAAGGATGAAATCCCGGCGGAGATGAGGAAGATGAGCCTCGGTGAGAAGAGGGCTTACCTTCTTGATAAGCAGAAGGAGAGAACGGCACTCATGCGGGAGATCCAAAAGCTCACGGGAAAGAGAAGCGAGTATATAAGAGAGCATACGAAGAGCTTCTCCGATGGAGACTCTTTCGACGAAGCGGTAAAGCTCATCATAGCAAAGCAGGCAAAAGAAAAAGGTATCCTCTACTGATGCAGCGAGGAACTAACAGCGCGACAGGAAGCTTCGCTTCAAAGAAGTGAGTTTCCTGTCGCTTTTCTTTATACCCTTGACCTTTCGAAAAATTTATTTACTATGTGTGTAACGGAAAATCATACTCAAAAAGACGGAGCCTGCCCATGCCTGACAGCAAGACACTTATTCTCATCAAACCGGACGGACTCAGCAAATCCCTCACAGGTAACATACTCACGAGGTTCAGCGAGACGAGGCTCCAGATCGTTGCAGCGAAGATGGTGAGGGTATCCCGCGAGCTCGCTGACAAGCACTACGAAGCGCACAAGGACAAGCCGTTCTACGGCGAGCTCATCGACTACATCATGGGAAAGCTCCACAAGCGGCACAAGGTGATGGCGCTCGTGTACTACGGAGAGAACGCAATCGAGAAGATCCGTGAAATCTGCGGCCACACCAATCCCGAAAAGGCGGAGCCTGAGTCTATCCGGGGCCAGTACGGCCGCATCTTAACGACAGGTGTCTTTGAAAACGTGGTTCATGCAAGTGACTCGCCCCAGTCCGCAGAGCATGAGATCAAGCTCTGGTTCGAACCCGACGATATCATCTTCGACATCTACCCCTCAGAGGAAAAAACGTTCAAAGAGTATAAAAAGAGGGTGTGGAAGGACTAACTATCTTTTATAGAACAATGTTACTTTTTCCATGTTTTTATTGATTACAAGCAGCCGCTGTAAATCGTTTTTAATCATCATACCGTACCACAGTAGCGTCACAACGATAATACTACGCATGATCCTTTTTTATCTACAGGCACGCGATTACGCCGGTTATCCACTAATCAAGGATCAAAAATGCGCTCTCTGATATCAAAAGAGTACTAAATGAGCATCACAGACAGCATAAAAAAGGCCCTTTCATCCTGCGCCGATCCCAAAAAGGCCGCGCATCTGCAGAGGTTCTTCAGGACTGGTCCGGGGGAATACGGGGAGGGCGACCGTTTCTTAGGGATAAAGGTACCGGACGGGAGGGCGGTGGCGAAACGGTACTATAAAGACGTATCGTTTAACGGCATCGGCGAACTTCTCGAAAGTGAAATCCACGAGCACCGGCTCACCGCCCTCTTCATGCTGGTGCTGAAGTTCGAGAAGTCCCGGGATGAAACCGAAAAAGCGAGGATCATCGATCTCTACCTGAAGTACCTCGATCGTGTAAACAACTGGGACCTCGTCGACTCTTCGGCACCGAAGATCCTGGGAGCATGGCTGTTCGATAAAGACAGGGCGTTGCTCTACGAGCTTGCACGCACAGGACATCTCTGGCGGCAGCGCGCTGCGGTTCTGTCGACGTTCTACTTCATAAAGCATGGCGATTTCTCCGATGCCCTGCAGATTGCAGAGCTTTTGCTCGGCCACCCGCACGACCTCATCCACAAGGCCGCAGGCTGGATGCTGCGTGAAATAGGAAACAGGGACAGAGAAACGGAAGAGGCGTTCCTGAAAAAGCACTACAAAAAGATGCCGAGAACTATGCTGCGGTACGCGATCGAGAAGTTCGAGCCGGAGATAAGATCTCGATATTTGAACGGTTCGAAGTGACAGCATGGCATCGGGAACTCTTCCTACGTTGTACAAGTCCAGACGAAATTCCATTAATTTCTCGCGAGAAGGTCCTTTTTCTTCTGCCTGAACTCTTCATCAGTGATTGTACCGTTTTCGTTCAGCACTTTGAGCCGCTCGTCATATCAAAGAAAGCTGGAAAAACATCCACATCCCCATACTGTATCTCTATAGCGACATTTTTCCCTGACCCGTTTGTGTACACCTGGCCATTCTGGTCGATCGCGCGTACCGTGATCCGCACTGCAACGTCGTTGATGCAGCTATACTCGAACCCGTCCGGCCATACGATCTCGAAACGGTCCAGGTATTTAGAGGTCTCCCCTATGTCCACCGCGGCGCCGCAGGAAAGAAGCAATGCCGCTGAAACCCCCAGGATAAGAGATACAGATACAATACTGAGCCATATCTTTTCGATTGATATGTACACATTAAGGGCCTCCTATACTCGCGAACACAATGAAGATCAGGTATCGGGGTCGGTACTTCGTGTGCAACCGGGACTGTTGGATTAAATGGAGGGCAGGCCTTTCCCGGCTGCATGCCAGGAACAGATCTCTATTTAAAATTATTTATTCATATAAACTTTAGTGACTTTATCTTTATTGCTTTCTGTAATTATAAAGGTATTTTACATTGGATTGCAATAAAATATTTTTGCTAATATTCCGGTTTGGGCCGTCGGCAACCACACTCATGCTCTCTGCCCGGACAGCAGGATTTCAGATACTCTACATCTCTATCAGCTGAACACGCCGTTTCTTCCTGCGGAAAAAATTGATGAAAATGAACCTCATGAAAACCTGAGAACTCTGCCATGACAAAACAGACTGTGAGCCCGGCACCTGTTGGAAAACAGGTCAAATTACTTTTCAAAATATCCACTTTGGTATTATTTTTTTTCAGTTCCCGGTCATTACCGGAATAATAAATAGATTTTTATGGGGATGCGTTCAGCATACATCCAGCGAGGAGGAGAAATCCGATGAAACAGGAAAGAGAACCGACGGGAAGGATACTCGGGGCTGACGAAATATCGGAGGAGACCCTGAGGAAGGACCTCGAACGGTACATTGTCAAGGCACGCGAATTCGGTGCAACGGATGCCGCTGTCGTGCCTTCGAGAGCGGTTGTCGTTGACGAGCGCGTACGCCTCAAATGCTCCCAGCCGAGGTGCTACCTCTACGGCGAGGAGCCGTACTGCCCACCCTACACACCGGAGCCTGAGTTCATGCGAAAGGCGCTGTCACGGTATAAATGGGCGGTTCTCGTGAAAAACGAGGTGGTTCCCCCTGAAGACTTCACCGACAGGGGACAGTGGTTCAAGGGACACATAAAGCACCAGAAAAAGACAAACGAGATAGTCTCGAAGATCGAGTCCCTCGCATATGTCGACGGATACTACTTTGCGCTCGGATTCGGCGCAGGCGGCTGCAAGACGACCCTCTGCGACGGGGAGCTCTGTCTCATGCTGGACGGAGGCAGGTGCAAGTTTCCTCTCAAGGCACGGTCTTCAATGGAGGCGATGGGGATAGACGTCTTCGACATAGTCAACAAAGTAGGATGGGAGATATACCCCTGTCACGGGAGCGATTCGGGGCACTACGTCCCCTGCGGTGTATCGGTTGGAATAGTATTCATCAGCTAAAAAGCTCATTAACAGGTATATAATAGGAGATAGATCTATGAAGGATATAATGGATGAGTTGAAATCATACATTCGGGAAAACGACCCGAGAAAGGGGGCGAAGCTCGCAAGCACGTTCGACTACCGAAGGCTCCAGCTCCGCCTGCTGAGAGAGATACTTGTCGAGCTCAGGAAGATCAACAAGAATGACGGCGGCGCGGAAATCGAAGAATGATAGGGAAATCGCTGTTAAATCCTCCATGGTAACAGTATCGAGCGGCGGGATACCGCTGCTGTTATCAGGACAGCCTTTTCAAAAGGTCTCATTTGCCGCCCTGATAGAAAATCCCTCAACCGTATATATCCGTAGTGTCCCATACATATAGACTGTTTTTTTAGATTCCCCATTTTTTCATTGACATTTCAACAGATTACGATTATCGTAATCGGCAATATTTTCGTATCCAGCCGTTCTTCATAAAAAAACAGTACATTTTTCACCTTCTATATGCATATCCAGAAGAACTCGACATACTCGGGAGAGTTCAGGACCCTTGAGTCGGACGGAAGATGGATGTGGTTTCCTGTAAACCCTCTAAACGCCGGCGATCCGGACTCGTATACAAACCCGCACCTCCCGGACGCGATGTCCCCGTCTACCCTGTCGACTAAGTAGTTACCCACGACCTCGGCGCTTCCTATGGAATCGTACCAGCGCAGATCGTAGGAGAGCTTTTTCTCATCGCCAAGCGACATGATCACGTCTATCGCGGTAATGACTCCCTCCTGAAACTGGTCATTCCGGAGATCGTGGGGCTCGACTATGACATTCTCGAATTCAAACCTTGCCGTAGGGCCTCGTATTATGACCCTCGGGATGACCACCTTGCCGCTGTTTTTTTTCCTCTTTCTTTTATCCTCTTCTCGTAATGGCACATAGATACTCTCTATCTCATCCCTTTCATACTGTGAAAGCCTGATGTGCATCCTGTCCTTGTACGGGGAGTGGTCCATACGAAACACGTTGTTCTCCGACCACCCCCGTCGTAGTATGCGGTGTACCAGTAGTTTGTTTCACCGTTTATGGAGCCTATCACATGGGTATTCATACGATCGTCGAAATGGTATTCGAGATCGATGATCTCCCTCTCTGAAAGGTGCACGAGAACATCAAATACAGAGAAGTGGCCATCCCTGAATATATCGTTTCTCACAGAAGAGACCTCTGCAGGATCGAAATCGAAATCTCCAAACGGCTTGATCGTGACCCTCCCCTGCAACGTATACCCTCAAGTCCTGTACAGAGCCGAGTATTCTGTTCTCTTTCATATCTGAAGGAGCAGCCTCCTCATTCACCGGAACAACCTCCTCCCCAAAAAGCTCCCTGCTCTCTGGAGGCTCTTTTGCCGAGCAGCCGGCAAGAATGAGAAGTGAAACAATAGCTGCACCAAATAAAACCGGTATTTTCATCCTCCTCTCCTCCTTGTGAATTGGTAACGGCATATCTCTTTAGCTACCGATCTGCTGTCGTAATTATCCGCATACGAAATTCATCGTATGCTACTTCCCGAAACGAACCCTGTTTTTTTCTTTCTTTCGTCCGGCCATACTCCTCGTCACCGCTGCTATCCATTTGAAATGAAGGACAAGGTGAACCAGCACGAACAACCCGATTGCGGCTCCCGCATATTTATGTATCTCCGTTATCGCATAGGTCGGCAGATATACGCCGATATCAGCGAGCCACAGTAAGAGCCTCTTGTATTTTAAAAGTCCTGTTACAAGCACGAGGAGAAAAGAGACCGCCATACCCACGTCTATCCAGTAGTTAAGTATTTTTCGATTCATCTCTCACCTCATCTCCAAAACAGCGTCGGTGAACACACCGTTGCTCCAGTCACACGCCCCATTATCCGGTAACCACCAGTCTTCTCTTGCGCTATATTATCCTATATAAATAGACTACATATGGACACCGATTCTTACCTGAAAGATTCAACGACCCATTCTCATGGCGGTCGAGAGATGAAAGAGACGCTCCTCTATGAGAAAAGAGAAGACAAGAGCACGAAATGCCGGGTCTGCCAGCGCCGCTGTATAATAGACAGTGGAAAATACGGATACTGCCGCACACGCTACAACAGGGAAGGAACGCTCCTCTCGCTCGCATACGGACAGGTGTCGTCACTATCGTACGCTCCGATCGAGGCAAAGCCCCTCTTTCATTTTTACCCGGGATCTCTCTGGCTTTCCGTGGGGACGCTCGGCTGCAACTTTTTCTGCCCGGGGTGCCAGAACCATGAGATCGCGCATGACGGGTTCGGATATCACCCTGATTCCAAACAGCGCCAGACTCAGTATATCCCGCCCGAAAAGCTCGTGAAGCTCGCACTCGTGCGGCTCGCACAGACCAAAGCCGGCACAGGCTCGAGCCTGCGGGGGCTTTCGTTTACCTATAACGAGCCTGCGGTGTGGTTCGAGTACTCGCTCGACTGTGCACGGCTTGCTAAAAAAGAGGGGTTTCTGATCAACTGGGTAACAAACGGTTTTCTCACAAAAGAAGCACTCGATGAAATCGGCCCCCTTCTCGATGCGTACAGGGTGGACATAAAGGGCTTCAGCCCTGCTATGTACGAAAAGACGGCACATATATCACGGTTCGAGGGAATACTCGATGTAACAGAACGCGCGAAAAAAAAGTGGCAGCACCACGTGGAGATCGTCACCAACATCATTCCGAAATGGAACGACGATGTTGAAGGGCTCGAGAGTATCGCCCGCTGGATTGTACGCGCCCTGGGCCCGGACACACCGTGGCACGTCACACGCTTCGTACCCCGCCACGATCTTTCGAATATCGAACCTACGCCTACTGAGACACTGGAGAGGGCGAGGAGAATCGGGCTCGACTGCGGTCTGCGCTATGTGTACATAGGAAACGTGCCGGGTCACCCCGCGCAGCACACCCTCTGCCCGGAGTGCGCCCTGCTTCTGGTAGAACGCGACCGGTTTACAGTGAGAAGCCTCGTTCTACAAGAGGGAGCGTGCCCGGAATGCAAGACTAGGATATCAGGGAGGTGGAAATAAAGTGGGCCTCTGTAAAAGGTGCAACAGACAGTCCGATAGTATCTCTTCTGTTATCGGTGTATGCGCAGACTGCATCCGCTCACATTTCTTATCTGTAAAAGAGCATGTAGAAACCGTTCACAGACGCACGAGGAGGAGGTTCGGGCTCCCTGAAATACCCCCGAGGGCCGAAGGGGGAGTCTCGTGCGGTATCTGTGTGAACAGCTGCGTTATTCCGGAAGGCGAAAGAGGGTACTGCGGAGTGAGGATCAACAGGGAGGGGCGTCTTTTGGGTATAACCCCGAACAGCGGCCTGCTCGATTCTTATTACGACAGTCTTCCCACCAACTGCGTTGCCTCCTGGGCATGTCCCGCAGGCTCGAGCAGCGGCTACCCGGTATTCTCGTATGCGGAAGGCCCAGAGTACGGCTATAAAAACCTCGCGGTCTTCTTTAACGCATGCTCGTTCAACTGTCTCGGCTGCCAGAACTGGCACTTCCGCGATAAATCCGAAGCGGTCGTCGGAGATGTATCCGCCAGGGCCCTTGCCGACAGGGTTGACGGCAGGACATCCTGCATATGCTTCTTCGGAGGTGACCCCACTCCGCAGCTCCCGTACGCAGTCGAGGTTTCCAGGCTCTCCCTTGCAAAGCTCGCCGAAAACAAGAGAGCGCTCCGAATATGCTGGGAAACCAACGGGAGCATGAACGAGGGGCTCTTAAAACAGATGCTTGTTCTTTCGCTCGGAAGCGGCGGTTGCGTGAAGTTCGACCTCAAGGCGTGGGACGAGGGATTGCACATCACGCTCACCGGAATTACGAACAGACGGACCCTGAAAAATTTTGAGACAGCCTCCCTCTACTGCGCAAAGAGGAAGACTCCCCCTCTCCTCTATGCGAGTACACTTCTCGTCCCCGGATATGTAGACGAAAAAGAGGTGTCGTCTATCGCCCGGTTCATCTCGTCACTCGACCCGCATATCCCCTATTCGCTCCTCGCTTTCGCCCCTAACTTCTACCTTCACGATCTTCCGTACACATCGAAGAGTGACGCAGAAGCCTGCCTCGACGCTGCGAAAACGGCGGGGCTTACCAACGTCAGGCTGGGAAACACAAGCATCCTGCAGTAAACGGATTATTTCCTGATAAGCGGCATGTATACTGCTACGACAGATCTACCCATCGCCGGGATGAAAAAGACTGCACATCAGATTGAGGTCACGTTTTCTCGCACCTTAATATGCAATCTATTCTTGACCGCTGTTGTGCAAAATAATATAGTAGTAATACTAAGTAATACTTATACGGAGATGACGATGAAGGCAAAGAAAAAAGAGGAGATCATAACCTTCAAGGTCGACGAGGAGCTCGCCCATGCCATGGAAACCATTCCGAACAGGTCTGAATTCATAAGGTCTGCGATCCTGGCTTCTCTCGACTCGACATGTCCGCTCTGCATGGGGACGGGAAAACTCACCCCCAGGCAGAAGGTCCACTGGGAACGGTTCAGCGAAAACCATGCCGTACAGGAGTGCGGAAACTGCCACGCCTACCATATCGTCTGTTCCGTGCCGGGGAAATGAAAATGAAGATAATTCGTCATGTTTTCACTGCCATCCTGCTTGTGCTCCCGGCCTGCATCGCAGCGGGGGGTACAAAGGGTGAAGAGGCCGACCTGTCGGCAGTGAGAGCGTTCGTGAGCATACTCCCGCAATCCTACTTTGTGGAACGCATCGGCGGCATGAGGGTACGCGTCGAGGTCCTCGTGGAGCCGGGAAAAAGCCCGCACACCTTCGAGCTCACACCGAGACAGATGACCGCGCTCGGAGAAGCGGACCTCTATTTCGGCATCGGGTTTCCTTTCGAGGAGCGTCTACTGAAGAAGATTCAGAACGCAAACCACCGGTTTGAGCTCGTTCGAACCGACAGAGGGATAGAGAGAAGGCCGCTCGACGGGCACTCCCGCAATCATGGGAATGAAGGAGAGCCTGATCCTCATATATGGCTGTCCGTACCGGAGATCAGGGTCCAGGCATCCAACATATATGAGGCATTGGTGAAAAGGGACCCTGAATACAAAGACGTGTACAGGAGGAATTTCGAAGACTTCATGAAAGACCTCGACGGCGTCCACGCAAGGCTGTCGAGGACCTTCGAACCGTACAGAGGTCTTCCTTTCTTCGTCTTTCACCCTTCTTTCGGCTATTTTGCCGACCTTTACGGTCTGCATCAGGTTCCGATCGAGATCGAGGGAAAGGGCCCCACCCCGAAGCAGCTCGAGAGCCTGATAGAGGAAGCAAAGAGTCAAGGGGTCAAAATCATCTTCGTTTCTCCTCAGTTCGATCGGAAGGGGGCCGAAACGGTTGCTGGTGCGATAGGCGGAACCGTCGTTGCGATCGACCCTCTGGCGAAGAACGTCCTGGAGAACCTCGAGAATATTGCCGCAGAGATAGAAAAATCGCTGGAACAGTATACGGAGCAGTAATCATGAGTGAAACAGCAGCAGTGAGTGTCGAGGAATTGAGCTTCTCATACGGGGATATTCCCGTACTTGAAAAGGTGAGCTTCACGATGGAGAGAGGCTCGTTCATCACCATGGTCGGCCCCAACGGAGGAGGGAAGACAACCCTGCTGAAGCTCATACTCGGCCTCATCAGGCCGCACTCAGGGCTTGTCCGCGTGTTCGGCAAACCGCCCGAAAAGTCAAGAGAGAAGATCGGTTACATGCCGCAGCACCAGCTTTTCGATCCATGGTTCCCTGTTACTGCGAGCGATGTGGTGCTCATGGGCCGCCTGGGGATAAAATCCCCTGAGGTGAAAGCCTGCGAGATAGATACCCCTGAGCGTAAAGCCCGCGGGCGAAAAATTATTGGGATTTACTCGAAGGATGACAGAAACAGGGCATCAGAAGCGCTCGGTATCGTCGGTATGGCTGACTATGAGAAACGCCCTTTCTCATCGCTCTCTGGCGGCCAGCGTCAGCGTGTCCTGCTCGCACGGGCCCTTGTAAGCGCACCGCAGCTCCTTCTCCTCGACGAGCCCACTGCAAACGTGGACATGGAGGTGGAGACGAGACTCACAAGCATCCTGGAGGACCTCGGCCGGCGAATGACGATACTCATGGTGACGCACGATCTCGGATTCGTCTCAGGTCTCGTCCAGAGCTGCATATGCGTGAACCGCAGGGTGTTCGTTCACCCGACCTCGGAGATATCGGGCGAGGTGCTTCAGAGACTCTACGGGCAAGACCTTCGAATCGTGCGCCACGATAAACTGCGATAGAGGTAATGATAAGCAATGTTTGAATTCTTTAATGCGCTGGGAAATCCGGACATAGTATTTCTTCGCTATGCCCTTGCCGTCGGGCTTTTGGGGAGTATCGCATTCGGGGTTGTCGGCTCCTACGTCGTGACCCGAAGGATAAGCTACATCGCGGGAGCGATCGCACATTCGGCTCTCGGAGGCATAGGAGCGGGCCTCTATCTCCAGGTAAAGGTCGGTGTGGTGTGGTTCTCTCCAGTGCTCGGTGCGGTTCTTTCCTCTCTCTTTGCCGGGCTCATCATCGGCACGGTAAGTCTCTATGCGAAGCAGCGGGAGGACACCGTGATCGGCTCGATATGGGCGATAGGGATGGCCTTAGGAATCCTGCTCATCTCGAAAACGCCGGGATATGTGGAGCCGATGAGCTACCTCTTCGGCAACATCCTCCTCATATCGCGAACTGACCTCGCAGTTGTCGCTGCCCTTGACGTAGTCGTCGTCATTGTCGGCACGCTTTTCTACAACAGGTTCCTAGCAGTCTGTTTCGATGAAGAGTTTGCGAAGATACGCGGCACAAAGGTTGGTTTGTACTATCTGCTTCTCATCTGTCTTGTCTCTCTCACAGTGGTGCTTATGGTAACGGTAGTTGGGATTGTCATGGTCATCGCGCTGCTCACGCTCCCGGCCGCCGTCGCCTCCCTATTTTCCCGAAAGCTCTGGCAGATGATGATATTCTCCAGCGTTCTCTGCTCAATATTTACACTGTTCGGTCTCGGTTTCAGCTACTCCTACGATCTCCCCACCGGCTCGAACATCATCATCGTCGCTGGGGTGGTGTACCTCATGTCTATCGGCCTATCGTTCATATTCAAGCGAAGAGGGTCATAAATTTACAGAAAGCGCGGTGTGAATTCCCGCTTTATTTGTGCTATACTGTAGTGCATCGAAAAACAAGAAGAGGATGGTTCTCACTCTGCCGGCGATAAGGAGGTGTCCTATGAGAAAGAGGTTTTGGAAAATCATCTGTCTTGTTGTTCTTTGCTGTACCCTGGTTTTCCTTTTCTCCTGCGGTGTCTTTATAAAGGAGACGATCTCCTATGAGGTAGAGGGAACAGGTACGGCGGACATCAGGTATACCAGCAAATACGGGAGTACCATCCTGGTGACGGATCAGACCCTTCCGTGGTATAAACCGATCTACTACCTGTTCGACGAAGAATCGGATCTCGAGACTGTGATTCTTGAAGTTTCCTCTTCTTCTTCCGTAACAACGAGGATCAAATGGGACCGCTAAGAGTCTTGACGCCTTTGGCGTCAAGACTCTTAGCGGTCGATGCCGTCGTCCGAAACCGCTTCTCTCCCTGCGTGACCTCGAAACCTGAACGCTTCGTGTTGTGCGCTGTCTATCCCCCATTTCTCACACAGGAATGTGGGGTTCAATCCCCGTTTCTCATGACCAACAGCAAACTGTAAGTAACGGGGCTTTTGGCGCTTTCCTCACCGTAAACTTGTATAAAATCCTGCCAAGTCATCACTGGCAATTGTTTAGAAAACCGCACTAGTTGTCTAGGTTCTTCACCGTTACATACACTTCCACACGACGGTTTTTCTGGCGGCCCGATCGAGAGCGGTTCGAAGCGACAGGGCTTTTCTCTCCAAATGCCTGCACCTTTATACTACCGGGGTCCACACCGAACTGAGAGAAGATAAAAGTCCTCACCGCCTGTGCGCGTCTTTGTGAGAGTGCGAAGTTGTAGGTCGCTATTCCGGTGCCGTCGGAATGCCCTTTTACCTCGACCCGCAGTACCTCAAGGTAGGGGTTTGCCTTCTTTATCTCTTCAAACCTATTCTTGAACTGTATATAGTAGATCGGCCTGACGCTCGAACTGTCCGAATCGAACTCGAGCACGAGCTTATACCGCGCCGTCTTGCCTGACGGTTTTGCGGCAGGACACCCCATGCTATCGACAGGAACTCCACGCACCGTACCCGGGCATTTGTCGATACCGTCATAGACTCCGTCCTTGTCGCTGTCCTTGGGGCAGCCGAACTCATCGACCTGTACCCCTGCAGGGGATTCGGCACACTGGTCGGCGTCATCATAGATACCGTCACCGTCCGAGTCTATCCTCTGCACGATCTCAATATCCTTCTCTTCCGGTTCCGCCGCTTCCACGGGCTTTTCGACCGGCTCGGCCTCTGATACTTCCTCTTTCGGCTGCTCGGCCTCCTCCTTCACCGCTTCCTCCTGTGTAGCGCAGCCTCCGAACATGATGATAAAACCCATGCAGATAAAAAGTATTCCAAAGACAATGGCGTACTTTTTCATGTTCGAACCTCCTTTCCTTTCCGATTGTTATTATTTAGTAGAATCACCACAACGCTCTTACACGGCCCTATTGCATTTGGATTATATCAGAGCATACAAAAGAAGTCAAGATCTGTAGGAAAAGTCCATTTTATCGATAGCAAAGTGACGTTTGTCCTAATATAGAAGTCCTTCCTGTTATATTATCACTCCCAGTAATTTCTCTTGAATCACAGCTTTGAACCTTACAGAAACAAGCTACCGATTCCCGGTGATCTCCACGAGCCTGATGACCCCCCTCTCTCCGTTCAACATCCAGCGAGGATCTACCCTGTCGAGAGCTTTGACAGTTTCCTCCTCGAGGTCGACGATGATCTCGCTCTTCAAGGTCCGCAGTACTGCAAAAGATGCGGGAAACTGTCCCGCTATCTCTTCCATTTTTTCAGAGTGCGGCCACCACCTGTCTGAGAGGAGCCTTCTGTAGTTCACATCCCCTTTCAGTATCACGAGGTCAGACTCCGAGAGCTCTGTTTCGAGTTCTTCTGGAAAATCAGTGTAAAAGAGGGGGGAGTTCCAGAACCAGTGGTCGTGCAGAAAGAGCCTGCCCTCTTTTATATACGACATGAGAGATTTCCCGAAAGCAGAAACCTTTCTGTCCTTCTCACAGGAAAGCCTATCGAGAGTTTTTTGCATATCCTTCACCATCGCGTCGGAAACAAAAACCGGATGTTTCTTCAGGTGAAAATGAACTGCCCTGCGACCGGGCATCTTCAGCAGGCTTTCTGCGAGGAGGAGATCGCATCCCAGCTCGGTCCCACAGTTATCGGTTACTATATCCACTCTTTGGGTTCTTGAAAGAAGCTCCGCCAGACTTTCCGAATGATCTATGAGAATGTTTTTCTCGCCTCTCTCCAGAATTCGATTCCATGCACCCTCCGCTATGCTTTTGTTGCTGAGGTCGATCCTGTTTCCCCAGAGCGAGCAGCGGAGAAGCAGCATAATCCTCTCAGACAGAGATCTTGTTCTTTCCAGCAGGGTCGTCACCCTCCCCGCATTGCTCAGGCAGCCGCTCTTTGAAAACAGCTCTTCGTCCTTTTCCGGCTGAAACGGATCAACCCCGTACATAGAACTACTGCTGTCGAAATATCCGAAGTCGACGAGCAGCCGGATGTAGAAGAGTGTCTCCGCGAAGTACCACGGCACCGCACCCCACGGCCTGCCCTTGTGGAGGTCAATCTGCTCTTTCCATACAGAAAGCTCCTCTTGTTCGAAACAACCGCTCGGGACAAATTCGTCCCCAAAGGGGTCTTTTATGGCTCCGTTTAAAAGCTCCTTTTTCAGAAGGAGGAGATCATGTTCAGCCTGTTCTGAGATGCTGTTTCGGGCGATCACCTCATTGATCTGCCGGGGCAGCCTCTTTCTCAGCGTGTGCTGAGCAAACGACCCCGGGTCGCCTGTTGATATGTATGGCGGAAGATCGATTTTCATGCCTTCCCTTCTAAACGATAATAATTATTTCCACGGTACACAGGTATAGGGTGATAGGTCGCATGACAGGATCTCTTGAGCTCTTAGTGCCCGTATGATGAAATATAATACTCCCAAACTGTGCATATGTACTATTTCCTGCTTCTTATTGACGCAATAGAGGATTGAGATTACGTTTTAATAGAAAAGAGTCTTAAATATAGGGGCGACATATGTCCCGGGTGGAATGATAGGATGAATCTGCGAGCTCCTGTTTATACACTTATCCCTGCATTTGATCGCAACAGCACATGCCTACAAAACGATCTCGCCATGATACAAAGAAGGAGATGGTATGAATAAGAAGGAATACAGGATCGCTGTGATTCCGGGAGACGGTGTCGGCAGGGAGGTCGCCGATGAAGCGGTAAAGGTAGGTACAGCAGCAGCCGACATGCAAAATGTGTTGCTCGGCTGGCAGTGGTTCGACTGGGGGTGTGACTACTATCACAAAAACGGTAGGATGATGCCGGATGACGTTCTGGAAATCCTCTCAGGTTTCGATGCGATCTTTCTCGGCTGCATAGGGGACGCGTCTAAGGTGCCGGACCACATCTCGCTCGAGCTCCTCCTTACGATACGAAAGGGGTTCGACCAGTACGTGAACCTTCGCCCGATATGCCTGTACGAAGGGGTGACCACACTGCTGAATAAAGCGATTCCGGGAAAGATCGACCTCGTGGTAGTGAGGGAGAACGTGGAGGGTGAGTATTCTCAGGTCGGGGGGAGGTTCAAGAGGGGAACCTCACATGAAGTGGCTGTTCAATCCGGGGTCTTTACGAGAAAGGGAACCGAGAGGGTGATGCGGTACGCTTTCGAGCTCGCCCGAAAGCGGAACAAGCTGGGAGGGGAGGGCGGCTTTACCGGAATGGTTACTAACTGCTCAAAATCAAACGCTCTCAACTATTCGATGGTTTTCTGGGATGATCTGTTCAATGAAATCGCCGGTGAGTACCCGGATATCAGGAAAGACTTCGCTCTCGTCGACGCGCTCACCATGTGGTTCGTGAAGAACCCCGAGTATTTCGACGTGGTGGTCGCATCCAACCTTTTCGGCGACATCATCACCGATCTTGGTGCCATGCTCCAGGGGGGAATGGGTTTCGCAGCCGGCGGGAACATCAATCCTGAGAAAGTCCATCCATCGATGTTCGAGCCGATCCACGGTTCAGCCCCGAAATATACGGGCCAGAACGTGATAAACCCGATCGCCTCTATCGAAGCGATGAGGATGCTCCTGGAGCACGTAGGCCTCGAAAAGGCGGGCAACAGGGTGGGAGAGGCGGTCCGTTCGGTTCTCAAAGAGGGCTCGGTAAAAACAAGGGACATGGGAGGCACTTCAAGCACTGCAGAGGTGGGTGATACGGTCGCGGAAGCCGCGATTGCCGAAACTGCCCTATAGCTGTTACCAGGAGTGATAATTGAGATAAACAGGAGAAAGGATGATGGTACGTGTAGCTGTTGTAGGATACGGGGTAATCGGGCAGAGGCTGGCGGACGGTGTTGCCCTGCAGAAGGACATGGAGCTCGTCGGAGTTGCAGACGTGGCGCCCACGATCTCTGTACGGGCGCTGCGCGACAGGGGAATGCCGTACGATCTCTACTGCGCTTCTCCCGGAACCGAGAAGGACCTGCTCGATAGGGGAATACCGGTGAGCGGGCCGATGGAAGACCTCATTGACAAGGCCGACATCGTGCTCGATGCGACGAGCGCGGGAATCGGTGCGAAGAACAAGGAACTCTACATCAAGAAAAAGAAGAAGGCGGTGTTTCAGGGCGGTGAGAAGAACGAGATAGTAGACGTGTTCTTTCACGGGTACGCAAACTATGAGAAGGGAATCGAGAAGGACTTTTTAAAGCTCACCTCCTGCAACACGACCGGCCTTATTCGTGCGGTAGACTGTCTCGACAGGGAGGCCGGGGTCGAAAAGGTCTCCATCACAATCATTAGGAGGGTGGCCGATCCCGGAGACACCCACCGGGGCCTCACAAACGTGCTGAAGATCGACCCCGTACCGAGCCATCAGGCGCTGGATCTCATGACCATCATGCCGCATGTCCCCTGCACAGGCGTGCTTGTCCACACCCCTGTGACCCATGGACACATCATCAGCATCGTTGCGACACCGAAGAAGAGCATATCGCCGGACTCGGTGATCGACCTCTTCAAAGCACATCCCCGCATGATGGTGGTGAAGATCGCCGACGGGTTCGACTCAAACGCGGCCTTTTTCCGCTACGCACGCGACAGGGGGAACCTCCGCGGCGACATGTACGAAATAGGGGTATGGGAGGAGGCTGTCGCGCTCTCGGGAAAAGATGTAATCTTCTCTATCAACATACCGCAGGAGGCTGTAGTGATCCCCGAAACGATGGACGCGATTCGGGCCGCAATGAGCATGCAGACGGACAGGCTCGAGGCAGTGGGCCTCACCAACAGGTACCTCGGGCTGAAGGCCCAGAAAGGGTAAGATCATGGCCGGAAAGCTCCTGATACGCTCTATCGACGAGGGCGATTTTAAAGGAAAATCCGTACTCCTGAGGATAGACATCAACTCACCTGTGGACAAACGTACCGGTAAGATCATGGATGACAACAGGATACGAAAGAGCGTTACCACGATCCGAGACCTTTCCGAGAGGGGCGCGAAGCTTGTGCTCATCTCACATCAGGGCGACACAACGGACTACGCATCTCTCATCAGCCTGCGTGAGCACGCAGATCGGCTGTCAGAAGCGGTTGGTAAAAAGGTCGGTTTCATCGAGGACATCGCCGGTCCTGCCGCCCTCGAACGGATCGAGAGCATCAAAAAAGGCGAGATCCTGCTGCTTGACAACCTCCGCTACTTCACCGAGGAGGTCTCTACGTTCGAAGACAGCGTGGAACTCGAGCCCGGGGAGATGGGCCGGGCATACCTGGTACGAAGGCTCGCACCGCACTTCGACTGTTACGTCAACGACGCCTTCTCTGCGGCCCATAGAAATGCACCTTCCATGGTCGCCTTCCAGGAGCTTTTGCCCTCCTACGGCGGGAGGCTGCTCATAGAGGAGCTCGAGGCGCTGCAGGCGATCACGGAGAGCCCCAAGCGGCCGTGCGTATACCTTTTGGGCGGAAGCAGGGTCGGTGATGCGTTCGGCATGATACACCGTGTTCTCTCCGAAAGCTCGGCCGATGCGGTTCTCACATCAGGGCTTGTGGGGCATATATTCATGCTTGCAGACGGCATCTCTCTCGGGGAGGCTTCGGAGCGGATCATACGCGAAAAGGGATACATGAAATACGTCGAGGAAGCGTTAAAATACCTTGCGGACTACCACGATAAAATTCATTACCCCGAAGACGTGGCATTTGAACGAAAAGGCATTAGGGAAGAGACAAGTATCGATAGATGTCCTCCGGACAGGATGATTTTCGATATCGGCAGCAAAACTGCCTCACGGTATTCGGAAATCGTCGCAGGCGCGAAAACGGTCTTCGTGAACGGGCCGCCCGGCGTTTACGAAGAACAGATTTCAAGCATAGGCACGAAAAGTCTCTGGCAGGCCGTCGAGTCCGCCCCGGGATTTACAGTGGCCGGCGGCGGAGATACGGTGACATCATTTACGAGGTTCACCGATGTTTCGAAGATAGATTACGTATCAACAGCCGGCGGCGCCCTCATACGCTACCTGTCGGGCGTGGAGCTTCCTCTTCTGAAGGCAATGAGAAGACGTTGAGGCCGGTTTACCCCCTCCTCATGGGAGGGGGTAAAGTCATTGAGACCGAAGGTCTCAACGCCGGTCGTAGTAGATACTCTTTCCTGTTGCCGATAGGGGGATCCCCATAACGTAATCCCAGTCGCAGTAGCCCATCTCCCGTGCCACGGTCCCTATCCTGTACATGATGCGGTTGTCAGCATTGAGTATCCCGGCCGTCTTCACGGCAGAACCCAGAGCTATCCCGAGATCGAGCAGTCTGAAGGCGCAATGAGGACCGGTAAACTCACCGTCTGTTCTCTCGGCTTTGTTCATCTCTTCGCAAGTAGAATATCCGCACGCACCGCAGTTCAGCCCGACAGCCGTGTCATCCTTTATTCCGATGAGAACGACGACATCGCTTGAGATCGTGTTTTCCCCGTCCCGGTCGAACATCTTCTTTTTACTCTCCACCCCGAACCTCAACATTCTTTTCCCGAGCTTTTTTACATCTTCACCGTCTATGATCCTGATTTGAATAAAATCCTGACCCGCACTCTTCGGGGCTGTTCTGGCAGCAATTGCCATGAGCTGGGCAACGGTCTTCATTCCTTCCATGCTTCTCCCTCCTTCATACAGATATGGTTCGGATACCGCCTGTCAATGATCCATAATCATTATGATATTTCAATTTAGTTACAAAAAATTCCACACCTGCCCGCTATATATTGTAAGAGCTTAAAAAGACCGTCTGCTATCGAATGCCCTCAACAAACCGGACGATCTCCTCAACAAGCCCCTCTGCGAGCGGAAGCGTCGGGTCCGTGTACGTCCTCATCTGCGACTGCTGATCTGCTCCCGCCTCCTTCAGCACATGGTTCATCCCCGCAATCAGCTTCTTTCGAGCACTCCTGTTCGCACCGATAAGGGCATCCGCATCATCAGGGTTTGTCTGTATATCCGTTTCGCCCTGAATCACCAGAACAGGTGTATGGAGCTTTGCGATCTCCTCTCTCGGATCGTATTTAAAGTAACTCACAAGAAAGGGCTGCACCGACGGCCGGAACAGCTGTACGAGGGCAGGGTTCACGTCATTCACCGTACGGCCCTCTTTCAGCTCCGCTACTATATGTTTCGCTTCCTCAAAAAAGCTGAACAGGAAGCTGCGACTCGAACTGCCGGAGAATTATATCCGAGATCGGAAACCCCGCTCCTGCAACCGAGACGAACCCGTCTACGTCCGCTTTCTGTGAAGCGAGCATCCCGATAAGAGAGCCCTGGCTGTGCCCTATTACCGTGACCTTTGAGAACCGCCCGTCATTTTTAAGCAGTTCCATCATTAGGACCGCGTCATCGACCAGGTCATCGAAAAGGAGCTCCTCCTCCCTGAGACCCTCGCAGGCGCTCTCCGCTATTCCGCGCTTGTCGTATCGCAGGGCTGCAATCCCTTTTTGCGCAAGCCCGACCGCGAGAAGCTTCAGATGGTCGTTGCTGCCTGGCAACAGCGGCGAATTGCCGTCCCTGTCGGTCGGACCCGAGCCTGCGATGATGAGCGCTGTGGGAAACGGCCCCGAACCTTGCGGTATTTCAAGAGTCCCCTGCAGTGTACAGTCATCTGTCTGCACCGATACCGGCTCCGACCCCATATCAGCAAACAGAGGTACTGAAAATACGCACAAACATAAAACGATCAATGAGACTTTCATCATACTGTTCTCCTGAATGTTGAGCAGGCGCTGCAGTACAGGTCCTGTTTTTTTCTCTTCGCGGCTCCGCTTTTGTAAACCACGTTTGATAACGAACAGACATTCAATATATAAACCCACGAATTTTCAGTCAATAGTGAACTGTCAGGGGCAAAAAAAGCAGGATCCCTTTCACAGGTCTTCGAAAATAGTGGTAGCGGTAAAAGTCGAGCAACTGTATAATTACGACAGAAAGAGGAGACGTGCATGGCACGGTCAAAGGACGAGAGCAAGCGTACAGCTATTTTACAGTCATCGAAGATGCTCTTCGCTAAAAAGGGTTTCTTCAATACATCGATCTCCGATATCGTGAATGATACCGGGCTCCCGGCAGGAAGCATCTATACCTACTTCACAAACAAGGAGGAGATCGTAAGGGTCATCGTGGAGGAAGGCTGGGCTGACCTCCAGAAGAGGCTCGAGGACTCCCTGCTCTCCGCGCGAACCCCCGAGGCAAAACTTCGCGTGCTTGTCGATGATTTCCTTCCGGAGCTATTCAACGACCTCGAGCTCATCAACATCCTGCTGTCCGAGGCAATCGATTACACGAAAATCGAAGAAAAGATAGAGCAGCTCACCACCATGATTCTTTCTATTTTAAAGGGATTTTCTCCCGGAAAAAAACTCTTTCGTGCGCTGGACAAGACCTCTATGAAAGCCGGCCTCATCGTGTATTTTCTCGGTATTCTCAACGCGGTGAAGATCTCCCGCGAAGCCTCTATCGGTATCAGTATCTCCGATATCACAGGCTTTGTGAAGCGGTCCATCGAGAACGCGATGGATGCGGAGCTGTGACCTTTCTCCTTCCGGACGGTGTCCCGCTGATATTCGGAAAATGAGCCTCTTATGTAATAGGCACCGGTCAGATTTAAGATCCTCCGGATCACAGGAGGAGGGAGAAAGTGTGCACAAGACCCGATAACAACCTGGCAGATCGGCGACGGCGGGCCCATTTGTAACGACACTTACATCTGCATACGTGAGAGAAATACCGCTCGCCCGCAGCTGCAATACACTACCCTTTATTCCGCCGCATCACTCCTTTTATGGAACCTGCAGATTATTTCTTAAGGATTTCAGACCGCATAAAAAAGCTTCTATGTGCCAAGGACCTTAACCCCCATTTCTCACACAGGAATGTGGGGTTCAATCCCCGTTTCTCATGACCAACAGCAAACTGTAAGTAACGGGGCTTTTGGCGCTTTCCTCACCGTAAACATTATTTTTTACAGCTGCCAAGTCATCATTTAAACCCATTGCTATGCAATTTGTGAGAAAACCGCATTAAATCCTTTCAAGCCCGAACATCCTTGGGCGGCATCTTATAAATCTCTGTTGGAAAAATTACGGTCGTTTTCGCATCTTATGCGTACGTACAAGATGCATTGACATTAATAAAACAGTATAGGAACGCTGCCGTCTGTTGCGTTACGGTCCGATATCCATGTGATTTCATGCTATAACCTTAATAATCACCGACGCTTCATCTTCTGTATCCGGATATTGTAATGGGGTCTCTTTGGGAATAGTAACGCATAGTATGTTTGAGAAAAAGTCTGGTTTTACCGTCGGTTTTAGACCGTTAGTGTGCAGCCTTTCTATACAGGAGCCGATTAACAACTTGCAAAGCATCTCTGAAAGAGATTCTGTAATACGGGGATCTGTTGATGAGATACCATCGTGCGAACGGTCTTGCAAGAGCTATGAGCAGCCCCCTAAACCTGTACTTCTTTTCGATCTCCTTATAATAGTCAGCGAGCGTGTGACGCTGGTAGCGCAGAAGACTCTCGCTCTCAGCGGTATCCATGAACCCACAGTGAAACCTCCCGTGGCTGAATGCACCTTCGGGAATGAACCTTTCTCCCATACCGAAGATCAAAAGCATTCGGTCGACGTATTCCCTGTAGGTAGTCCTGCATTTCTCCCCGCCGGCGATGTTCAGGACCTTTCCCCACACATCTTCCGACTCGACCGCGTTCGCTATGGCGAGCCCGGCGTCTCGCGAATGACATATCTCGATGGAGGTTCCAGGCGGCATCTCGAACATGAGGGGGTCCATCTTGAGATGCGCCGGTGATACTATATAGGTGAGCCGTAACACGGCCCACGAAAGACCCGACCCGCGGATGAGCTCTTCACATCGGAGCTTCTGCCACGCGTAGTGGTCACCCGTATTCGGGCAGGGCCGATCTTCTTTGCCGATATAGGGAGAATCGAGTCGGTCGCCGTACACAGCAATAGACGACGTGTAGATCAGTTTCGGTCTCTTGTCCTGCCTTTCCATTTCACCGATGATGTTCCGCGTGCCCCCGACGTTAATATACTCGGCGAGCCCCGGCTTCCTGTCTGCAAGCGGCGGTATTACGGCGGCGAGATGCACGACAGCATCCATTCCGGCCACCGCATCACCGACATCGCGGACATTCAGAATGTCTCCGAACCTGATATCCGCACGTCTTTTGTATCTCTTGGCCGTGAGACGGTTTTGTTGCGTGTCCCTCTCGAGTACCTTCACCTCGTGGCCTCTTTTCAGAAGCTCATTCAGCGTGCTCGAGCCTACGTTCCCAAAAGCCCCTGTTACCAGTATCTTCATGTTCAGCGCTCTCGTTCCATACATTAAATGAATGAATATTCGTTCATTATTAATATACCCTACCTTTCGACACTCGACAACGATAATCTGATAATTTCCTGTAAAAAAGTTCGTATCATCCGGAAAGCAGGCAACGAAGAGGTTGCGAATTCCGGGTCCCGTACTTCTTACAGACAGGATGAAGGTCTCCGAAACAGAGGGGTTTATAATTAACTATAATATATAGAATTAAACACTTCCACACCCGTCCCATTTAACCACTATTTTATGAGACTCAATGTATCACACTATAGTGCGAGAACAGATATCTGGAGCTACATAAGAACATCGTGACCCGTCATCACCCGTCTTCAGACTTTAAGGCGACTGCTGCTGCAAGCCGCAGGAATGGCAATACGCACTCCGCTTCCGGATTGACAGATCTGATAATTTCACCCTCCTTTTACAGCAGGGCCCGTGTAGTCATGACTCGAAATTTGGAACAAGCTAAATGTTTACAGGAGGAGGGATCGTATGGTATCCTAATGTGGACAAGCCACATTCTTGATTAAAATATTTTCTTGCCAAAAAGGCAAGAAAATCAGTATTAAGGTACTAATGATAAAAAACGAAGGACAAAGAAGATGAAAAGGTGCCAGCTGAGGGACGTCGAAGAGCCGTCCCTTTTCAAGCAGACCTTTCCCCACTCTATCCCTCCCCTCATCCGGTTCGAGGGGCCCATCAAAGAAACCATCGGCGGGAAGGAAGTAAAGATCGATCCGCGGTCCGTCATCGATCGGGACATCCACATCACGGACACCACGTTTCGTGACGGACAGCAGTCCCGTCCGCCCTACTCCGTCGACCAGATAGTCAAGATATTCGAGATGCTCTCCAGGCTGGGAGGCGACCGCGGGGTAATACGTCAGTCTGAGTTTTTCCTCTATACCCGTCAGGACAGGGCAAAGATCGAACGCTGCAGGTCCCTCGGTCTCCGATACCCACAGATTACAGGGTGGATCAGGGCAAACGTCGGTGAGCTCCGTCATGTGAAGGAGATGGGCCTTCAGGAAACCGGCATTCTCACCTCCTGCTCCGACTACCATATATTTTACAAGCAGAACATGACCAGAAAGGAGGCAATGGACCAGTACCTACGCGTGGCGGAAGCGGCACTGAGTGCAGGTATCAAGCCGCGCTGCCATCTCGAGGATGTAACCCGCGCCGATATAACCGGTTTCGTCATTCCTTTCGTGCAGAAGCTCGTTCGTCTCTCCGAAAACGAACCCGAAAACCGCAAGATCAAGATCAGGCTTTGCGACACCATGGGGTTCGGGGTCCCATTCCCCAATGTCGAGGAACCGAGATCGATTCCGAAGCTCATTCTGCGGATGAAAAATGACTGCGGGATACCCTCCAGCCGCCTCGAGTGGCACGGCCACAACGATTTCCACAAGGTGCACGCAAACGGTGTGTGCGCATGGATCTACGGAGCTGACTCGCTGAACACAACATTATTCGGAATCGGTGAGCGTACTGGAAACCCTCCGCTCGAAGGCGCCGTCATCGAATGGGTTTCACTGAAGGGGAATTTAGGCGGCATAAAGCTCAAGGTCATAACAGAGCTTGCCGACTACTACCGGGAGCATATCGGCCCGGTAATACCCTCCAACTACCCTTTCGTCGGAAAGGATTTCAACACCACGAGGGCCGGTATCCATGCGGGCGGATTGAGGAAAAACGAGGCGATCTACAACATCTTCGATACCGGAAAACTTTTAGGCCGGCCCCCCAGGGTCGCGATTACAGACAAATCCGGCACCGACGGTATTGCCCTGTGGGTAAACGACTTCTTCGGCCTGAAGGGTAAAGAGAGGCTCACTCTGTCGAAAGTTGCACCAATACAACGGTGGGTCATGAACCAGTATGAAAAGGAGGGGAGGCTCACGGCGATCTCTGACGAGGAGATCGAGGAGCAGGTGAGGGTTCTCTTTCCGGAGCTGTATGAGCGCGCAAAGAAAAAAAGAGGTTGCCAGTAATACCTTAATATCAATATTCTTGCCTTTTAGGCAAGAATATTTTTTAATCAAGAATGTGGCTTGTCCACATTAGGATACTCCAGATCTGTAGTCGACGCTGCCCGGAGTCTGCATTAACAGATTAGACAGAATCTACCGAGTGAGACTAAAGATGCCATCGTGCAATAAAACCTGCGACACTATCCTCCTATGTAGTATTCAGCACCTCACGGACCTTCTTCGAGAGCGTAACAGTGGTAAAAGGCTTTTGCAGAAATGGTAATCCCTTATACAGCACACCGTGATGAACTATTACATCATCGGTATATCCGGACATGTACAGGACCTTCATCTCTGGATACTTGGTCAGGAGCTGATTTGCAAGATCTCTCCCGCTCATCTTGGGCATTACAACGTCGGTTATCATTAAATCAATAGACCTTACCCCTTTTGTTTCGCAAATTGTGAGCGCCTTCTCTCCATCCCTTGCTTCTATAACAGTATAGCCCAAATCTCTCAACGACTTTGATACCATACTCCTCACCGCATCTTCATCCTCAACAACAAGGATCTTTTCACTTCCCCCCTCTGTTATGGTCTTCTCATGTGTGGGTTTTTTCTCTTCTCTCTGTTCATCTAGTCGAGGCAAATAGATCGTAACTATTGTACCTCTGTTCAATTCACTTTCCACCCATATATATCCGTCACTCTGTTTTACTATCCCATACACTGTGGCCAGTCCTAACCCGGTACCTTTTCCTACTTCCTTTGTGGTGAAAAATGGTTCGAATATATGTTTCTTTATCTCTTCATCCATCCCTTTGCCGGTATCATTAACTTCGAGTTGGATATATTTTCCGGGTATAGAACCTCGATGCCCTCTACAGAACTCACTGTCCAGATACACATTCTTTGTTGTAATCATGAGTGTTCCGCCAGTCAGCATAGCATCCCGTGCATTGACCGCCAGGTTTACAATAATCTGCTCGAACTGTCCGGGGTCAGCCCTTATATTTCCGAGCTCTGGGTCCAGTTCTGTTACCAGTTCTATATCCTCACTTATGAGCCTCTGGAGCATTTGAATGATGTTCTCTATTAATGCATTCAGACAAAATATTTTCGGTCTCATTATCTGTTTACGACTGAATGCTAAAAGCTGCTGTGTGAGGGCCGCTGCCCGGTCTGCTGACTTTTTAATCTCCTCAATATAAGCATGGGTGCTTTTATGGATGCTTTCTCTCAACAATAGGTCGGAATAACCGATGATTGCAGTCAACAGGTTGTTGAAATCGTGTGCAATTCCTCCTGCGAGCCTTCCAACTGCCTCGATTTTATGGGACTGCCAGAGCTGATTTTGTATCTTTTCCTTCTCCTCCTCAGCTTTTCTACGCTCTGTGATATCGATCGTCTGTAACAGGATGCCTCTTATTTTACCTTCCTTGTCCCTGAGAGTTTCCCAGGAGCTCGAGGCATACCATGTCTCTCCATTCTTCCTCTTAGCCTTGTATTCAAAGTTTTTATAACTGGTTCCGGTTTTATAGGTGCGAGCAAAAGCCTTTTGTGCTCTCTCTGTATCGTCTTCATGAACCCACCACACCACCTTTCCAAGCAGTTCTTGCTGACTGTAACCTGTAATCTGTTTGCAGTTTGGGCTGACGTATAGATTATTGCCTTCTGAATCGGTAATGTGCAGAAGACTCGGTGCGGTTTCAACAATGGTTCTGAAACTCTCTTCGCTCTCGCGTAAAGTTTCTTCTGCTCTCATGCGCTCTGTGAGGTCTTCGTATACAATGAACTGTTTTTCACCCTCAATTGTCACAGGCCTGAATATGATCTCGCGCACTCTCGCATCTTTGCACGTAACCCTGAACTGTTGTTCTCTGACCTCATATTTACGTGCTTTTTCCAGGTCTGATTTCCACCTAGATATAACCTCCTTTCTGTACTTCAAATCTGGATATGCTTTCTGAAACCAGTCCCTGCCTGTCGGAATATCTTTCAGCGTGTATCCAAAAACTTTTATAAATTCATTATTCAAGAATTCATACGTGCCCTCCGAATCAAGGATCGAGATCGGAAGAGGAAAGAGCTCGGCTATCTGTCTGAATCTTTTTTCACTCTCGACCAATGCTTTCTCTGCCCTCTTGTGTTCTGTAATATCAGTGACAATCCCCAGAAGAGCTTTATCGCCTTCATAGTCTATTAATTTTGTTGTAATTAGTACATCAACCTTTTTTTCCTTTCTAGTCACAATCGTAAACTCATAGGGTGAAACTTCTTCGCCCCTCAAATGTCTGTTATAGTTCGTTTTCACCAATTTTCTCGACTCCGGAGCGATGATAGTGAAAAAATCGAAGCCAGGAGAATAGAACTCCTCTCTTTTGTATCCCAGAATCTCTTCACCTTTCTTATTGGCATACACAACGCACCCTTTTTTATTAATAAAAATCATATTTGGGGAACGCTCTGCGAGGTTTCTGAATTTCTCCTCGGATTCACGGAGCGCCTCTTCTGCCTTTTTCTGCCCTGTAATATCTCTGATTGTACCGACAATGTAGTTCTTTCCCGTATCCGGATCGCGATAGATCGATTTCTTAGTCGAGATGGTGTACAATTTCCCATCAATAGTCTGGGCTTCTTCGTTTAGATCGGTTCGCCCGCTCTTAAAAACCAGCTCATCTTTTTCCCAATAGACATCGGCCTGCTCTTTCGGAAAAAGGTCATAATCAGATTTACCTATTAGTTTCTTTTTCTCATACCCCCAAAACTTACAGGCTGCATCATTCAAGAATATCCATCTGTGCTCCCTGTCTTTTACGAATACAGGATCATCGAGGGAGTTTACCACATCCTTGAGGAAGTCTTCAGTTTTTATATGCTTTAGATTTCCATTTTTAGCGTGCTTCATTGATTTCTCCAATCTTGCACCCTTGTTACGCATCGGCGTCAATGCATCTTTTACCTGTTATCAACACCATAATTATAGTTTATTTGCTATAATAATGCTAAAAAATCTGTAGCTTGCACTTTGCGATATATAGCTATCCGGATCATATGATTTCCAGGGCTGGAGAAAAAAAAGACTCGGGTTGTCGCTGGTTCTCAAGATGCAGCGAGTGGTAACATACCAATGCGAGAAGGCAAGGCGGCTCTCAGCCATCTAGAAGGAAGAGCTCCGAAAGCAGCTAGGTCTCCTAATTTTCAAGATTTGCATGAATGTATCAAGGGGATAATTAATCTCTGCGCTCAGCCTCATAGGCAACACGCGGGAGCTTATCTATACTGTAGGGAAGAACCGCATCATCGGGGATCGGATCTATGTAACACCGCCGAAATCTGCTGTCCTACATCCTGCACACATTCGTCCGGTGGCAGTACGCAGGATGCGTCACCATCTTTCTCCATATCCTCTTCAAAGGCTCCTCTCTTATGTTCCCGAACGCCAGCGGTGCGAAATCACACGGCGTCACCTCGCCGTACGCCGAAACGTAGTACTGTATGTTGGCAGCGAGGCACCCTATGCCTCCGAGGTACGCACCGAGAGAGTTCTGCCATGCCTGCGATGACAGCGGCGGTATGGTCGAATTGCTGAATATGTTCTCGGAAAAATCCATGATCTCCTGTCTCTGCTCCATTGTCAGCATCTCGCTGGTATCCTTGATCCGCTTGCCTGTCGGAACATTATCAAACAGGAGGAGGTTATGAACACCGAGGCGTTGTGCGGTACTGTACAGTTTTCTGTACATCCCCTTCTCTGTGCTTGAACGGCTCGCGTACGATGAGATCCCCACCATCAAACCCTGGTCTTTTATCTTCATTATTCCTTCGATAGCCCTGTCATAGATACCCTCTATCCCGCGCATCCGATCGTGTTCTTCAGGAACAGGGCTGTCGAGGCTCACGAAGATCGAGTACAGGCCGGCGTCGACAAGGCGTTTCACATTATCGTCGTTCAGCAAGAGACCGTTGGTGAAGAGGAGCGGAAGCGTCCGTTTCTGGTTTACGTACGAGATGAGCTCGAATATGTCCTCCCGCAAAAGAGGTTCCCCACCGGTAAATGCGAGTATAGTGATACCGAGGTCCTGGCTCTCATCGATCAGCTTCTTTGCCTCTTCTGTAGAGAGCTCCCTGTCATCCTTTTTCTGGTGGTATGCGGCACTGCAGTGGACACAGTTGCACTGGCAGCGGTAGGTCACCGCAAATGTCATTGCGCATGGGGTCGTCCTTCCTAAGAGGTGGGTCTTCACGAGGTTTCTCAGAGCTCTTATCTGGGGCCGGGACCCGATAGGAGGGGCAAAAGAGTTCGCAACCCTCTTGCCGTGCCAGGTGGCGATGTTATGGTAGCGCTTGTAGAACTTCGCCTGGACGTATATCATTGTCAGGAGGCTCAGCTTATCGACCAGGGGGTTTAGAATACCGGTCCCTTCGAAGCTTCCGTCATCAAGCTGCCTGTAGCTCACAAGCTTTCGACCGAAGAGCCTGAGGTATACATGTTCCTCCCTCATCGGTGTCCTGCACCTCCTCAACAGTTTCTAACTACTCCCTCCGCGATGATTCCTCGTTCCTACAGCTGTGTGCTGATAGACACAATCCCTTTAAAGGAGGGTGCGGTTATGCAATAGACCATGAGGAATCGAATGCTGTAAGATTATCAGTATAAGGGTAAAAACATTTTCGTTTAATTATGCGCCCTATCAGACTTCACGTCAAGTAAATCCTTGTTGAAGGCATTTGCGATGTTGGGATTCTATTGTATAAAGAATCTAAAATTCCCAATTTCAAATGCTATAATTTGAAAAAACTTGCAAAAATAACTTGCTTACCAGCCCATTACAGACATTCTACTCTAAAACCGCTCCAATTTGCCCCTTTTCATCACTGAAAGGGCATAC